>Ga0308163_10003315_pt1 | contig 13669 bp, 8 predicted proteins | sample PhyTR1_FD_201037 | JGI IMG/M metagenome (GOLD analysis project Ga0308163, IMG submission 201037) | Phyllosphere microbial communities from UC Gill Tract Community Farm, Albany, California, United States - DLSLT.R1 | ecosystem: Host-associated > Plants > Phyllosphere > Unclassified | place: USA... | reverse complement strand
ATGCGCGAACGAAAACTGCCTGGCCGATCTACGTACGGAGCAAAACGTGATGCTGCGCCATGGGCGCCGGGCTGTCATTGTCGATCCGACCTATCCCGTCGACCTGGACTAACACAAATGCTAATCTTATTGTCGGTGGACCGCTCTGGTCCCCGGTTAGCAGAGTTTCACTACGACCGGTGCCGCTACACCTTGGAGGTGGCTATTGCGCTTTCTCCGAGGACGGTTCGTTCACCTCATGTGGGGCGGGCTCACGCACGAGACTTCTGCCGATCTCATCGAAAATGTGGAGGCCGCGCGCGCATAGATTTTCGGCCACCGGTTCTGCCCCCTCCCACGCATACCATGTAGACTACATCGTTGGCATTTGGTCTACCGATTTTACAAGCCCACGCTATCCATAACCCACGCTCGCATCCATTGGCGTCGATCGGGTCTTGTCGGCCCTGCCAACTTGGGCGCAGGTGGCCTACTAAGCAAATAGGTCGCCGCTGGATCCGGCCTCTCTCTCGCGGCAGCCCACAAGTGACCAGAAAGAGGGGGCTTGACTTCGATGCCAACTCCGGTAAAGACGTCGGCCAACAGGTCATTTCTTTGGCGGTCAACATCAGGCCACGCGATTGGTACAAGCGTGTTGAGTTGCTGCACTGCTTTAGCGGAACAAAGTCGGGTGTGCCGAGACCTTGCATAGGACCGCGGTCGTCGCACGATAATACGGGACGAGATCAGCCGGCACGATTACTCGCGGTCTGGTGGGACGTGTTAAAAACCTCACAGAAACTCGTTCGTAGCAGTGCTACGTTGTGGCTTTAAGGGGGGAACATGACAATCGGAAAATCGGTGCGCGACCAGGGCGGTGATGCCCCCGAAGGGGGTTCCAAGGGTATCAAAGCGGATGGCGAAATGGAAGGCAGCAGCTATAACCCGCTCGGTAACCCCGGCATGGAGCACTGGCAGGCGACCTATGTCAGCCGCGGCGGACTCGAAGACCGGGGCAACGTGTTCTTTGCAGCGATCGCCATGACGCGGATGCCGATGATTATCACCGATCCGCGCCAGCCCGATAATCCCATCGTCTTCGCCAACGGTGCGTTTCTCGATCTGACTGGCTACCCCGAATCCCAGATCCTGGGCCGTAACTGCCGCTTCCTGCAAGGAACCAACACGAACCGCGACACCGTCGCGGAGATCCGCCAGGGGATTGACCAGCAGCGCGCGGTGGCGGTCGACATCCTTAATTACAAGGCTGACGGGACGCCGTTCTGGAACGGTCTGTACATGGGGCCAGTGTTCGACGCATCGGGAGCGCTGCTGTATTACTTTGCGTCCCAGCTCGACATCACAGAGAAATACAACGCCTACCAGTCGTCCATTCAGTCGCAAAAGATGGAGGCTATCGGCGCGCTGACCGCCGGCCTGGCGCACGATTTTAATAACTTGCTGCACATCGCAACCGGTAACCTTGAAATGGCGAAGCGTCAGATTCATGGATCCGACGCTGCCGTCGAGGCACTCGAGCGCAGCACAAATGCCCTGGAGAAGGCAACGCGGCTAACGCAGCAATTGTTGACGTTCGCGCGCAAGCAAAACCTGCAGCCCAAGACCATCGCATTGAACCAGGTTGCGCTGGCGCTGACCGATATGCTGGCCCCGACGCTGGCGCCTGCCATCACAATGCGACTTGACCTCGGTACCAATATACCCCCATGCCAGGTGGACCCCGACCACCTTGAGACAGCCCTGCTTAATCTGGTCATGAATGCCAAAGAAGCGATGCCGGACGGCGGCACCATTAAATTGAGTACCGGAGTAGTGGCAGCTCCGCCATTATCCCGGCATACCGCTGGGGCGGGGCGCGAGTATGTCGAAATCGTCGTTCGCGATCAGGGGACGGGTATGAGCGAAGAGGTTGCTCATCGCGCGACGGAACCCTTTTTCACAACCAAGGGACCGGGCACTGGCTTGGGACTGGCGATGGTGCACGGTTTTGCAGAGCAGTCACAAGGCACGTTGCACATCGACAGCACCGTAGGAGAGGGCACTGTCGTGTCGCTGCGTTTTCCGGTTGCCGATGTTTCCGCGGAGCCGACTGGGTCAACACCCCCCAAGGCGGCACCGGCCGACGTGGAGGCACCTCCGAGCCGCTGGCGCGCGAAGAGTATCCTGGTGGTGGACGATAATGCCGACATTCTCACCCTGACTACCCAGTTTCTCTCCACGCAAGGATATGCCGTGGAGGGTGTTAGCAGTGGGGAGGCTGCGCTCGAGTACCGGGCGCAGGGGCACCAGGTGGACTTGATGTTCACTGACATCGTGATGCCCGGCGGGATAAACGGAATTGAATTGGCACGCCGCGTATCGCAGCAGTATCCGCACACCAAGATGCTGGCAGCGACCGGCTATATGGACCAATTGCCCGCACATGCCGATGTGGGGGGTCCGTTACAGATCGTGCCCAAACCATTCCGCTTCGATATGCTGGAAGACAAGATCAGGAAACTTGTCATGTAGGGGGATGGGGGGAAGGATGGTGTGCCATCTGCGGGAGATTCTCAGATGCACGTTACGCTTTCCTGGCCCGCTTCCTAATAAGTCAATATTTCCGCTGGTGTAATGCTGCTCATCTTAGCCTGACGCAACTTGGAAACGGTCAGGTAGCGGCTGCTGTTGTTCTGGCAAGTTGTTCACTTTTCCTAAAAATATTAAATGCTTTTGCCGTGGGGCGCGGTTTCGAGATCAGCGCTTGGTGTGATCTGAGGCCTCGCTTATTATCCCGGAGAGCACTACGCCGGTTTTAAATTAAAATCATCAAGAATAAGCCCTTGTCACTTGATCGGCGGCTTTAGCCCCATAGCTGACCTCCGCAATGTCAGTTCGCATTTAAGCCTTTCCAATGCTCAAATTGCGGCTCATTACCTAATCGTCGGCTTGAGTAAGGTCGTCAAAATCAAGCGCTATTTCCGCCATTATCCTTGCCTCCTCCTCCTCCATCTCTCTAGTAACAGCAGCATGGACAGTTTTTAATCCGACTGAAAGTTTATCGGTTAGTATTATTTTTCTCTGCTGACTCACACGTTGACTAAATTCTTGCCGGAGATAATCATTCAAGTAACTTTTTCCATTGAATATCACGCCATAATCCGTATCGCGGGTAACTATCACGATATGCTTTCCACTTTGCTTCGCGCAATATACAATCCACTCCCAATTTAATGCGTCGCCGATTGAGGTATCACCTTTCTTTCTCGGCGGATATCCAAGGAAAAATCTCTTACGTGCCAAGGAACGAATTGCGAAGCGCTCTTTCATAGGGCGAACTAGATTGTACGGGGACTCGGACTTGAATAGCCTTTGCAGGCACTGATATACCGGGTCGTGATGCGTGGGGTCCGCTAGTATTTTTTCAATTTTGTTGGATATTATATTTTTTTGCGAAATTATTTCTTTTTTCTTTTTCTCTATCATTCTTACCGCTTGCAACTCAGAAACAAGCGCAGGCGCGGTCAATTTTGACCAATCTGGCGCGGTAAAATTGGAGTTGGCTTCAAGAATTACATTCTGCCGATTTTTTTTGTACTCCATTTCAACTTGTGCGCCTAGTATAAGCCTATCTTTACAAGCTTCTAATTGTTCTAAATATTTAGTTCCGATATCAGTTTTCCTAATGCGGTAAAAATCTAAAAGGATATTGGTATCTACAAAAAGAAGAGTGTCTAATACTACTTTCCTAGTCATGTCTATCCTATAATTTTAAACTATTCCAAGAAACGGGTCTTTCCGGAAGCTCGTCGAGCAATCCCTGTCACATCTGCTTCCGCCTCTCCGCTTTCGATGATTTCATGGAGAACTTGGCGGAAATTGTGGGGAGCGCGATTGAACCGTGCACCAAAAAAAGTGCCGTTCATGGCATATCCTTCATGGGAAGCGATTGACTCTGTCCCAACAATTCGCGCCGTGCCAGAACCTAAGCAAAACCACCCAAAATTTTTCCCCAATTCTGACAGCACAAATAATCCAAATCCAGAATTATCATAAATATTCTCATTGTCTCTAAAGCCATTAGTTCGACTTATCCCCGGTCGAATTGCCATCAATAGTGCTTCCGAGTCACTGTTCAGTTCGTATTGCGTCGACAGCGTAGAGCAAATGCCTACTCCAGCGTCGATAATCGCAAATTCTACTCGACCGCTTTGCCATCGCTGGCCGCAAACATAGCACTCCTCGGCCTGAGAATGCTCAAAGACATTCCTTATTAATTCTCGAATACTGTATTGATAGGTACGCAATGTCTCAGAATCATCAAATGAGCCCGATATTACTCCCGCTAATTTACGAGCCTCTTCATTAATAGAGTCGAAGAGTTTTTCCACGTCTAAATCAGTTCGGCATATCCGCCGGATTGGAAGATAGCTGCTAGAGCCGGAGACAGCGTTGACCTCATTGCCTTTAGGAATCCCAATGAAATCGAAAAAACCTAAATGCATTAAATACGATTGAACTGTCTTCTGCGCGGTTACATTTCGGTGATATGTTGATAAGCCTAGGATTTTTCTCCGCGAAATCCATTGCCGCAACTTCATGCCAAATACCAACATTCCGGTGGGCCAAGAATAAGTTAAGGTTGAAAAATCTAAGGTAATGTCATTAATCTGCGCGCAGGCATCTATTTGCGAAAAAAAGCCTGACAAATTTTCTATATCAAAATTCGGCGGGAGGTAAATGTCCAAGTCGATGCACCATATGTTATTGATTTTTCCGAGGGTAAAATTCACCAAAGTTTTTTAAGCCAGCTAGGTCGAAAGAATTCCCAACCAAGTGGTCACGGGCTTTGTCCTCCATTCCACTTAGATTGTAGGCGTCCGCTCTTGGCCGAACGAGGCCAGTCCAAATTTTGCAGTCAGTGCACCACATTATCGGTTGAGTTTCCATCGTCGGAACTGTCCAGCAGCTGCCCCACACTCTTCAACAAAACCGAAGCCTCTTCGACTGTCGTACCTATACGCGTCTCAAAATCACTGAGGCCAAATGCATTACATATCCCATTTGACGCATTGTTGATTACCAAAATCTCGATAAAAGAAAGCTGTAATGTTACTCCGTTCTTGTCGGAGCTTGAGTGGAACGTCCGTTAGTGGCCGTAGGCCGCCTGATGAGGCTTTATTTGATTCGTTCCCTAGCCACGGCCAGCGCTTGTAGAAGCTGGCCTTCAAAGTATTCTGTGTGGTCTCGCTCTGTGCGCGTCAAGCGGGATTCAGCCTCTTTCAACATTTCAACCATAGCTATTTGTTGGTTCAAAAATGTCGCCACCATCAAATCGGATAGCTCACTTAGCGACATTTCCCAACTATCACGGCACCGCTGCATCAGCTCGGTCGATGCATCGCCTTGCCAAGCCCCAACTATCGCACTGACAGATTTAGATTTCATAATTAATCAACTTATATCGACTGGCTGCTTCTGGCCCATAGCTGCTGCCCTAAAGTGGACCTTGTGGGACAACTCGCGCGCTGCGATCGATCTCGTGGCAAAACGGAAGGGTGTCGCCCTCTGACGAGATAGCGGGCAGCCGCGCCGGCATGTTGCTCGCGTCTCCATGGGCCGCAGGGCGCACGCTAAGCTCGCACATTTTGTTTTCACTTTCACTGCATCAGACATCGATTCGGTCGTCACTGCGGGTTGGTCTCGCCCAAGACTGCCGGGTGCTTTTTATGCAACTGTACATCAAAGATGTCGCTCGGAATAAATTTTTAGCATTGCGGTGCCCAAGCATTTCGCTTTGCGATGATCGGCAGGCCGGGGTGCAATCTTGCTTGTTTGGAGCAAGCACGCGAAAAAAAGCCCGCACAGGGACGGGCAAAGTCCAATCCCTGCCTGGGACATCATCGTCCTGGCGGGGAGCAGAGGAGACGATTCAAGTCTGGTGCAGCGCGGCAGAATTCGCAACTGGATTCGTATCGTGCAGCACGCTTTACTCCTGCGTTGTCGTGAGCAAGTCAATTCCGTTTGCCTTTACAGTCTTCCTGACGTCGATGCAGCGCCGTTGACGCTGGCGAGCGGCGCACCCTTTGGGTGGGTGGGATGCCGTACAGAGCGCTCTGTACGGCTGGTCCACACTGGTTTTTTGTCGTTGATTATCGACCAACCCACATGGGAGAACATATCTTGAAACCCGTCCAAATCCTTTTTGCCGCTGCCCTGGCATCCTCCGCATGCGGCCACGCACTGGCCCAGCCTGCCGGCACACAGATCAACAAGGCGGATGCTGCCCGCCTGGTTGCCATCGCACAGGCAAATATTGCCGAGGTGGAGGCCGGCAACCTGGCCCTGGAAAAGAGCAGCAACGCCGATGTGAAGGCATTCGCCCAGATGATGATTGACGACCATAGCAAGGGGCTGGAAGAAACCAGGAAAGTGGCGGCAGCAAAAAACGTCACGCTGCCTTCGGAACCGGACGCTGCTCATAAAAAGCTTGGCGCCGAACTGAAAGCCCTGTCAGGCAGCGGCTTCGATACTGCATACGTGACCAAGGCGGGTCTGGCTGACCACACCAAGGTACATGCCGCGTTGCGCAAAGATATTAGCGCGGCACAGGATCCTGACGTCAAGGAACTTGCCGCCAAGCTTGAACCGACCGTTGCGCATCACTTGGCCATGGCAAAAAAACTCGGTGCGACACCCAAATAACTGCTGTACCTGATCGAGGAGAAGTAATGGCTAAACGTTTGAAACCCATCGGCGCACAGGTCATCGTGATCACCGGCGCCACCAGCGGCATTGGCTTGACGACCGCGCGCGCCGCTGCAGCGCGAGGCGCGCGCCTTGTGCTGGCGGCACGCGATGCGGCAGCGCTCAACCTTTTGGTCGATGAACTGCGCGGCCGGGGCCACGACGCGATCGCGTTGCCTGTGGATGTAGGCGTGCGGGCAGATGTCGAGGCTTTGGGCCGTGCAGCAGTGCAGCGGTATGGACGCATCGATACCTGGGTGAATAATGCGGGCGTGTCGATTTACGGCCGTCACCAGGATATTCCGCTGGAGGACCAGGAGCGCCTGTTCCAGACTAACTTCTGGGGCGTGGTGCACGGCTCGCTGGTGGCGCTGGAACAGATGCGTGGCAGCGGCGGGGCGATCATCAATCTGGGCAGCGAGCTGTCCGACCGCGCGGTGCCCTTGCAGGGCATGTACTCGGCGTCGAAGCATGCCGTGAAGGGCTTTACCGATTCGTTGCGCATGGAAGTTGAAAAGGACAAGTTGCCGGTGTCGCTGACACTGATCAAGCCGGCCGGGATCGACACGATGTACACCAAGCATGCGCGCAATTATCTGGCCTACGAACCGGAACTGCCGGCGCCCCTGTACGCGCCGGACCTGGTGGCGGATGCCATCCTGTTCGCTGCCGAGACCGGAGAACGCGACATTTACGTGGGCGGGGCCTCGCGCATGATTTCTGCGGAAGGCGGACTGATGCCCCGCCTCCTCGACAAATTCATGAACGCAATCATGTTCAAGCAGCAGCACACCGCGCAACTCGCCAGCCCGGACCGGCAGGATTCGCTCTATGCGCCCAGCGGGCCGCAGTTGCGCGAGCGCCTGGGGGAGCATACCAGCAAGGTCCATGAGCGCTCAGCCTACACGTATCTGACGACACGGGGCAAGCCGCTTGGCCTGGCATTGTTGGTCGGTGGCGCGGTCCTGGGCATGGTGATGGCCAGTGGGGCAGCGGACAAGGGCGAAGCGGGGTAATGCGCCGATGGCTGCCAGCCTGCCGAGAACACCGGCAGGAGCGGATCACGTCGCGCTAGCGGTTTTTTGAAGCCGGACGTTGTCCACTTGGCCGCTGCCGCCTGGCTCGGGATTGCGCGCTGGCGCGGGTGCCGGACCGTGCGAGGGAAGCGTGCTTGCGTACGCAATAGTCGTGAAATTGCCTTGGCCTTAGCAATGTTGACTGCCGTGTTTGCTGCATCAACCCTCCTTGCGCGCCTCGGCATCACGGCGTGCGCTGCGTCATGTCTGCCTCGCATGCGCTGCCTTGGAGCCGCCTGTGCAGAGATAGCGGTTTCAGGTTCGGCCGGGTACTGCCGATGAGTCATTGATGCAGCGGTTAATCAGGCGCTGGATTTCTTCCAGCACCACCGGCTTGGTCAGGTGGCTGTCGAATCCCGCGTCGCGCGCGCGTTGCCGGTCCGCCTCGCCACCCCATCCGGTCAATGCGGCCAGCATCACGTGGCGGGTGCCGGGCATGTTGCGGATGCGTTGGGCCACTTCATAACCGTTCAGGCCGGGCATGCCGATATCGACGAGTGCCAGGTCCGGCAGGATGGCCGCGATGCTCTTCACGGCATCGACGCCGTCGTGCACGACATACGTGGCGTGGCCGTCGAGCTGCAGCAGTGTACTGAGCAGATCGGCCGCGTCCTCGTTGTCGTCGGCGATCAGGATGCTCAGGCGGTCTGCAGCAGCAGCGCTGGCTGCCTGGCCCGAGCCTGGCTCGCTATCGCCAGGCACAGGCTGGCGGTAAGCCGGCAGCCACACCGTGAAGGTGGCGCCGGCATTGAGGCCGGGGCTGGTGACCGCGATGCGTCCGCCATGCATTTCCACCAGGCTGCGCACCAGCGCCAGGCCGATGCCCAGTCCGCCCTGGGCATACCCGTGGCTGGCGGCCACCTGGCCGAACATGTCAAAGATGCGTTCCAGGTCGGCCTCCGGGATGCCGATCCCGTTGTCCTGCACGGCGATGCCGACCCGGTCCGCGTCCAGCGCTGTCGTGATGGTGATGCGTCCGCCCGCGGGAGTGTACTTGATGGCATTGGTCAGCAGGTTGGCCAGTATCTGCACTGTGCGGGTGGCGTCCACGTCCAGAACGACGGGGGCGGCGGGCAGGCATACATCGAGATAATGATGCGCGGCTTCCAGCGCCGGCCTGGTGGCGTCGACGGCTTGCGCTACGACGGAGGCGAGGTCAGTGGGCGCGCGCTGGAGCACGATCTTGCCGCTGTTGATGCGCGATATTTCCATCAGGTCGTCGATGAGATGGACCATGTGCTTGAGCTGGCGGTCCATGATTGCCAGCACCCTCTGCTTGCTTTCCGGCGAGCTGGCGGGGGACTGCAGCAGGTCCAGGCCGGAGCGCACCGGTGCAAGCGGGTTGCGCAGTTCGTGCGCCAGCGTGGCGAGGAACTCGGTCTTGCGGCGATTCGCCTCGGACAGGTCCGCCGCTACCTGGCGCAAGTCGTCTTCCGCTTTTTTTCTTGCCGTAATGTCGGTAAAGATGATGGCAATCCGCAGTTCTTGCGGTTCGCCGATTGGCGCTGCATAGACGTCCCACCAGTAACCCATGGCGGCCGAGTGTTCGATAAAACGCTCCGGTTGCCTGGTCAGGGCGACCTTGCCATAGATGGCTATCCAGTGAGGTTCGATATCAGGCACCAGCTCACGGATGGTCCGGCCTGCCGCGTCGATCAGCCCGGACTGTACTCCGAATGCGTCGTTGACCTCTTCAAATCGGTAGTCGGCCGGCACGCCGTGCGCGTCGACGACGACCTGCACGACCGCAAACGCCTCGTCCATGGATGACAGCAGGGTACGGTATCGCTCCTGCGCCTCCCGCAGGGCGGTCTGCGCTTCGGTCTGGCGCGTGATATCCACGGTGACGCCCGCCAGCACCTCGGCCTGGCCGGCGTCGTTGTACATCACCCGTCCGCGCGCGATGATGGACCGGTAGACACCGTCGGCTCCCTTGACGCGGTACGCGGCGCTGAAGAAAGCCCGGGTTGCAACTGCATGCTCAATTTCCGCCGTCACCCGGTCGCGGTCGTCGGGGTGTATGGCTTGCGCATACAGTGCCAAAGGCGCCGATGGCGCAAGCTCGTCGGCCACGCCGAACAATTTGGTGAGGTTGCGGTCGGCGACCACGCTGTCGTGCTCAATATCCCAGATCCAGCTCGCCACTTCAGCGGCGGACAGCGTCGCTTCGAAACGCAGCGTGGCAGCCTTCAGCGCATCCTCGCTCGAACGCCGCGCCGTGATATCGGCGGCAGTGCCGATCACCGTCACCGCGCCGGAATCGGCCAGCGTATGGCGCACGCCTGTCAGTTCGAGCCAGCGTGGCACCGGTTCTCCCAGACGCCGGAACTGCCCGGTGAAGTGCAGGGGACTGCCGCTGTCCACCGTGGCGCGCAGGCCGTGTTCAAACCGTTCCAGGTCCTGCGAGACCAGGAAGGCGCCCAGATAGGCATTGCGCAGATTGGCTTGCTGCGACGGGACGTTGAAGATGTCGAACATGCGCGGGTTTTCCCAGGTGCCGGTGCCCCGCGCATCCCACGTCCAGATGCCAAGCTGGGCTGCGTCGGTCGCCAGGTTCAGCTGTTCCTTGGCCTTGCGCAGGCGCGCCTCGGATTGCTCGGCTGCGACCCGTCTCTGGCGTTCGTCCTCGGCGCGGCTGCTGGCGATGACCGCGGCCGTGAGCGCGGTCACGTCATGCATGGAGATGACCGCGCCGAGCACCTGGCCGGTGCCGTCAAGGACCGGCCGGCCCGCCACCCTGACGTGGCGCATTGTTCCCGCCGGTGTTCTCACCACGATGTTGGCGTTGTCCACGGTGTCGCCATGCAGCGCGCGATACAGCGGTACTTCGTCACAGGGCAGGAGCGTGACGCCGTCGGGCCGGTACAGATGGTAGTGGCTCGCCCATTCTTCGAATCGCAGCGGGTGGGCGTCCATCTCATGAATGTCGCGCGCCACCTGGTTGAAGAAGGTGACGCGTCCCTGACGGTCGCACACCACGATGCCGGCATCGACACTTTCGATCAGGGCGGCGACGAACGAGCGCTGCTCCGCTCCGCCGGGCGCATGGTGATCCGGTGCGGCAACCGCTGCCGCGCGCATGATCTTGCCGTAGCCAACGACGGTGGTGGCATCGTCCGCGAATACCTGGTTGACGATGCCATCGCAAAATACCGTGCTGCCGTCGCGGCGCAGGTGCAGCCTGACATCCGAGCTGCATCCGTACTGCCTTGCACCGGACAGCTCCGCTTCTGCTGCACCGAACTCACGGTCCTCCTGCGTATAGATCATCAGGACCGGCTGGCCGACGGCTTGTGCAGCCGACCAGCCCAGCAGTTTCTCCGCGCCTGCTGACCACTCCATGATTCTGCCCTCGACGTCGGTAATGATGATGGCGTGTTCGTTGGCGCTTTGGGCGAACAAGCGGTAACGGTCCGAAGATGAGAGTTGGTGCATGGGCGTCGTGGATGGCAAAAGATGGCGGGCGAATTGCATTTTAGCGCTGCGCATGGGTGCAGCGTAGCGAGGCGAGGGGTGTAACGAGCGCTTGCGCACACATGCCACGCTATCGGTTCGCAAGCGTCGTGGGTGCCTCACGCGCTGCGTTCCTGGTGCACAGGAAGAATGCGCGCATGCGAGCTCAGCCACGGGAAGACGCCGCGGCCTGATGGGCGCGGGCGTCAAGGGGGGAGCAGGCGTCAATTGGGGGCGAGCGACAACCCTTGCGGCATGCGCACCATGCTTACCCGCTTATTCGATGCAGTCAGCGGTCAGGCAGCCGCTTTGGTCTAGATCGCGGCGAAGTGGCAACCAAGCTTCACGGATTCCGATGCGGAACCTCGGGCGGACAAGATGGGTCTTGAGGCTGCAAAGATGTTCTCAGAAGACTGCGGACGATGACTTTCTCGCGCATGATATCTGTGGTTCCACACACGGTGCGCAAGTAGGTTTCCACGTTGGTTCCAAACGAAGCAACGGCCTTCGCGTGTCTCTGGCGCAGCTGGTGATAGGTGTGCGATTCGGCGGCCCCCACGTTTTGATCTTCGGATTTCGCTACGGCAAGCAAAAATCGCGTCTCCGCAACCGTCAATCCGCGCAGCACCTCATCACCATCTTGCGTGATGTCGATGGCGTCGCTTGCTAACAAAACTTCCCATTCTCTTTTGCTCACGTTCAGCATGTCAATCTCCCGCTGTTCAGACGGACTCGGCAGATTAAACATTAGCGAAAACCAAGGATTTTGTCAGCCCGCCCGCTATGCGCTGTGGTGCCAACCACACACGCGGCACCTTGCCACGGATATGTCATCCGGATCATCCTGGTCTGCCTTGTCGCGCGTGCGCTCAAGCGCGCAAGTGTGGCGGGATCGGTTTTCCAATGTTGCTGAGCGGCCATGGAGAGGTGTGGCCAGCCGCGACGGTGGCTGGGCTACGTGCGGTGCACTGGCCATCTAGCCTGTTCGCCCTGGACGGACGATGCCGCGACCTTGCGACCGCTCATCACCGGCGCCTGTCTGCAGCCTAGGATGGAACGACGCGCGTTGCGGACTTAGGCGGCTCTTGGCGAGGGAAGGGGACATTCATGTACAGGCACATCACTGCGGCTGAAGGGTGGTATTTCGTTGCCAAGGATGCTACCACTGGCAGCACCACGGTGCTGCGGCTTGCGGCCTGGGCGCTGCTGGACGGTAGCACAGTCGTGGTAGGGCTGGTCGGTAACGTGCGCGGTGGCGGGGCCAACTGTGCCAGTTCGAGCCATCGCAACATGGCCGTGCTGGTGGCCGTGCCGCCCATCGAGGGGCAGTACAAGCATGTGAGCGACATGACGGAAGATGAACTCGCCGCTGTGGCATCCAAGGGAGGACGCCGGCCGTTGAGCCCTGCTCTCTGACTGGTGGTCTTGCCCGGTCACGTCGATACTTCGGCATCCGCGGGTGCTACTGGCAAGGCAGTGTTCCGGCTGCGCATGCCGTGGGCATGGTTGCCTCGATGCCGGGTCCTGGATGCCGGTACCGGTAAGACTTGCCGCATGCGGGACACTGCGCGCGAGGACGATAGCGCTGATGCTGATGGTCGCCGTGGCGAACCTTTGCAGAGCGGTTTTCATCAATGCCACTGGAGCCAACTCGCCCGAGACCATGGTCACGGCGCGGTGGTCTGCGCGCGGGGCAGGGGCCGCTGTTCGTTGGGGGCGAGACGATATCCGTGCCATGGCCCAAGCTTCCCTGGTTACAAAATTACCTGTATGCAAACGCGGGCCCAGCTGCGCCGGCATTGCGTGGCACCGCGGGTGCTGAGGCATGTGCGGCCGTTTCTGCTACCGCATGGTGCTGCTGGCTGCGCGCCTCGCGGCTTGAGGCCATCGTCCCCGTTGTTGCTGCTTCTTCATTGCATGCCATTCCATGCACATCTCTGCTGCCTGGATTTGCCGGGTAGTCAGCGGTGAATCTCCGATTGATGCCCGGGAGTTCTGGTTGATCCGTGGCCCAGCGATGTGATTCGGTAGCTGTCGTTTACCTGTGTGCTGACGGGCCACCGGGCCGCTGGCGAATTCAGCGTTGCAAGTGCTGGCGCGATCATGGTTCTGCGGTTGTCGGCGGCCAGGTGCCGGCGTCGCTGTGCAATGACCGGCAGCATGGGCGCTGCTGGCCGCTGTGTCCAGGGCGCGGGTTACGCGGGCGCGGTGCCGGCATGGTGCACTGCTGCTGGCGGCGCCGCTGGTTGTTTGTCGACGCTGGGTACACCGGTGGCGGGCATGCTCTTGGGCGAGGCCCTGCGGGCCCGTCCTCCTTGCGGGTCGCTCGCGCTCCGTCCGTCCACTGCGTGGCCGGACCGGCACGTACGTGCCGCCTCCAGTCCTCCTCTCGCAACACCTGCTCCACAAGGGGC
>Ga0308163_10003313_pt1 | contig 13671 bp, 13 predicted proteins | sample PhyTR1_FD_201037 | JGI IMG/M metagenome (GOLD analysis project Ga0308163, IMG submission 201037) | Phyllosphere microbial communities from UC Gill Tract Community Farm, Albany, California, United States - DLSLT.R1 | ecosystem: Host-associated > Plants > Phyllosphere > Unclassified | place: USA... | reverse complement strand
GTGCCGGGCCTCGATGACCACCGCGACGCCGGCGGCATCGGTGACTTGCTGCACCGCATCGGCAATCTGCCGGGTGAGGTTTTCCTGAATCTGCAGGCGCCGGGCGAACATGTCCACCAGCCGCGCGATCTTCGACAGCCCCAGCACCTTGCCCGTCGGAATATAAGCCACATGGGCCTTGCCGATGAAGGGCAGCAGGTGATGTTCGCACAATGAGTACAACTCGATGTCGGCGACGATGATCATTTCGTCGCTGTCGGAGGCGAACAGCGCGCCGTTGACGATCTCATCCACACTCTGTTCGTAGCCGTGACACAGGTATTGCATGGCCTTGGCCGCGCGCACCGGGGTGTCGAGCAGGCCTTCGCGGTCGGGGTTTTCACCGAGGCCGATGAGGATCTCGCGGTAATTCTCGGGCAGGGAACGGGTCATGGACATCCTCGCAGCAAGGCATTATTTGATGTGCCTTCCGCCGTTGACGGTCAGGGTCGTACCGGTGACATAAGGGTTGTCGAGCAGATAGCGCAGGCTCTGATAGATCACTTCGCTGCCGGGCTCGATGCCCAGCGCGGATTTGGCCAGGGCTTTGGCACGGTACGCCGCGTCGTCGTCGGGATTGAACAATAGCAGGGCTGGCGCGATGCCGTTGACCTTGATCGCCGGCGCATAACGCGCGGCGAACGACAGGGTCAGGCTGTCGAGCCCGGCCTTGCTGGCGCAATAACCGATGTGCTTGCTGCTGCCCTTGCGGGTGACGTCGTCGCTGATGTGGATGATGTCCGCAGGCGTCGAGCGCTGAAGCAGGTCGGCGCAGTGCAGGTTGATCAGATACGGCGCGAGCATGTGCACGTTGACCATGCGCATAAAGGCTTCGGCTTCGTTGTTCGGTGTTTCCGCCAGCCATTCGGAGGCGTTGTGGATGATCGCGCGCAGGCGCTCGGTGTGGGTTTTCAGTTCAGCGATAAAGGCGAGAATCCCTGCCTCGCTGGAAAAGTCCGCGAATACCCCGACAGCACCCAGATCACGCAGTGTCTGCACGCCCGGACGTTCAGTCCGGTAGGTGAAGATGACGCTGTGGCCGTCTTCGAGCAAACGCCTCGCGCAGTGCAGACCGACACGCTGGCCGGCACCGGTGATGAGGATCGGGGCGGAGGAAGTGGTCATGAATGGCTCGCGTCGCGGTTGGAGCAAAAACTATAACAGCGACGCTGCCGAAAAGATCGCAGCCTTCGGCAGCTCCTACAGAGGCGCATTCACCCTATAGAAGCTGTCGAGTGCGACGAGGCTGCGATCTTTTAGCGATTTTGTGCAGAAGGTGTCACCGGTAAAGGACGCGTCGGCGCGCTGTTCAACCAACCCGCCAGCAACCGCGTCGACAACGGAATGAAGAAGTACACCATCAACGGTGTCAGGCACGCCGTGCTGATCAACACGCGCGGCAACAGGCTCATCTCGGCGAGCAACGGCCCGAGGACAAAGTTGAACAGCAGCGACACCGGAAAGAACGCCAGCCAGATCGCCACCGCCTGTTTCCAGCGTGGGGGTCGCTGGCCTGCCGCGCCGAACCAGCCTTCGATGCCACTGACCCGATGTTCTTTGGGATGCGCGAACAGATCGCTGCCCCGCGACAGCCACGCGGTGCGTGAGGCCGAGTGCTCCCAGGCGTGCAGGGTCTGCTCGTCGACGAAGCGGAAAATGATCTGGAATTCGTTGTCACCGGGCGGCGGTGCGAGCACGCCGGAACCCAGGTAACCGGGGAAGTCAGTGGCCAGTTGTTCGCCTTCGCGCAGCCAGGCAATCAGCTCCTGATAGCGACCGTCGGCGACACGACGTGCCACCATCAGCGTGACGGGGGAAGTAGACATTTTGTATCTCCGTATTTCCAAATGCGTCGCTCCGGGTAGGAGTTTCGCCATACGCAGGCTGGGGGTAGGGGCCTGCGCTTTTCAACAAGCAAGGATTATTCCTGATTTTGATGACAGTTTCAGAGACTTTCGTTCCTGTTCATGGGTTGAACCGATAGAGGACATCGGATGTAGAATGGGATCCAAATCTGATGAGCGGACACACCTGCATAATGGCTGTTATCACGGACGTTAGCCCTGCTTCGCAGGCATCTGTCGCGCTCGAACGCGAAGAGCTGTTCCCCATTCGTGAAGTGTCACGGCTGACCGGGGTGAACCCGGTCACGCTGCGAGCATGGGAGCGCCGCTACGGTTTGATTGAGCCGGTACGCACCGAAAGTGGGCATCGACTGTACTCGATGACCGATATTGAGCGTGTGCGCAGCATTGTCGAGTGGATCGACCGTGGCGTAGCGGTCAGCAAGGTTGGCAAGATTCTCGCCAAGACCGAACCGCTGAAGGCGCTGTCGCAGATCATTTCCGATGACCAGGTGAAGGCGGACTATCAACAGTGGCAGGACCAGGTGCAGCGTGCGGTCAGTGCTTTCGACGATCTGGAACTGGATCGGGTCTACTCGCAGATCTTTGCATCCTACCCATTGCCGGTGGTGTTCCAGGACATTCTGTTGCCGCTGTGGCGACGCCTGCTTCAGCATCGCGAAGCGTTCGGGCAAACCAGTGAATGGCTGTTTCTCGATGGTTTTTTGCGCACCCGGGTGTTGGGGCGGATCCTCGTGTTACGCAAGCCGCAGCCGCGCAAAATCATCGTCAGCGCCCTGGCAGGGCATTGCCGTGAACTGGAATTGCTGGTGGCGGCGCTGTTTCTCAGCGGTGGAGAAACCGGGGTGCGGGTGTTGACGACGGAGCAGCCGTTCGACGAGTTGACCCTGGTCTGCGAAAAGATCAAACCTCAGGCATTGGTGCTGTTTTCCAATCATGCGCCGACAGCGGAGCTGCCGCGACGCCTGAATCGGCTGGCGCTGAGTCTCGATTGTCAGTTGTTGTTGGCCGGGGATGCCGCGGATCTGGCGCAAGACGCCCTGGCCGGTTCGCCGATCGGCTGCCTGGGCAACGAAGGCGCCACGATGCTGCAGCGCCTGACGCAATTTCTCGCGGGTAAACTCGATACCTGAAACTCAGGTGTGCAGGGCGGGGTGAGTCAGGCGATGTTGTTGCAGGATGAACTGGCGCAGACGCTCGGTTTCATCGGCATCGGTCTGGCTCAGCGCGTAGGCGAAGAAACCGTGCTCGGTTTCCCGCTCGAAATTGCCACGCAGGGAAATCCGCTCATAACCTGAAGGGCTGAACCACAGGGCGAAATGCTTGGGTGGCTTGGTCTTGTTGCGCATTTCCAGCAGCACGCCTTTGTGCGACACCTCGTGCACCCACATCATGCCCGGTTGGCCCTTGGCATTTTCCAGCGCCACCGGTTCTTCGAGGGTCAGTCGCCAAGGGCGAACCATCGGCCCGTCTTCGTAAATGCTCGGCACGCCCAGACGCAGGTGCAAGGCGTGGAATTCGTCTTCCACCAGATGCAGCGGGAAGGTCATTTGCTGATTTTCGAAGTTGGCCTGAATGGTCACTTGTTCATGAGCGGCCAGGCGCGTGAGCAGGTCACGGATCTGCGAACCGCCATTGACCAGCAGGCTCGACGTTGCATCCCGCACATTGAGCTGCGGGTTGTGCTGCATGGTCTGGATGAAATCCAGCTCATCCTGGGTCAAGAGGGCGTCGCGTTGCATGGCCTGGCTCGAAAGAAATAGTTACAAAGTCATTGGTGATTGTAGTTACTGACAGTTAGTTCGCAGTTTTGTTTTCGCCGTTCGTCGCTTTCAAGGCGGCGAGTTCGGCTTGCAGCGCAGCCACCTGCGCTTCCAGTTGCGCGACGCGTTGTTGCGCCTTGACCTGAACCGTGACGTCTTTCTGCACACCGACGAAATAGGTCTGGCCATCGTCGGCATTTTTCACCGTCGACAACGACAGTTCGTTCCAGAACGGCGTGCCGTCCTTGCGGTAGTTGCGCAGGATTTCCCGGCACGAGCCGCCATCGCGCAAGGTGTCGCGGATCAGCGTCAGGCTGGCCTGATCACGGTCTCCGGACTGCAGAAAGCGGCAGTCCTGGTAAAGAATCTCTTCGCTGGTGTAACCGGTCAGGCGCTCGAAGGCCGGGTTTACGTAAATCAGGATGTTGTCCTGTTCACCTTCCTTCTCGGCTACCACGATTCCGTCATTCGACGCGTTGATCACCATTTGCAGCAGGCTGGCATTGATCATCAATGAATCCTTTCAGTGTTGATGTTGGCTGGCATTCTAGAAGTTCCAACGCCGCTGTCTACCGGCCACCACCGCTAATTGAGCGCGGATCGCGGCTTTTGTGTCGGGCTGCTACTATCCCGGCTCATTTTTTTCAGCTTCAGGATCAGATTGATGAAAGTCGCCATCCTCTCCGGCTCGGTTTATGGCACGGCCGAAGAAGTCGCCCGTCATGCGCAAGACCTGCTGAAAGACGCCGGTTTTGAAACCTTCTACAACCCACGCGCCAGCCTGGCGGACATCCAGGCGTTCGGCCCTGAAGTGTTGCTCGCCGTGACTTCGACCACCGGCATGGGCGAGCTGCCGGACAACTTGCAGCCGTTGTACTCAAGCATTCGCGATCAATTGCCCATGGCCTGGCGTGGCCTGCCGGGTGCGGTGATCGGTCTGGGCGATGCCAGTTACGGCGATACGTTCTGCGGCGGCGGTGAGATGATGCGCGAATTGTTCGCTGAGCTGGGTGTGCGCGAAGTGCAAGAGATGCTGCGTCTGGACGCCAGCGAAAGCGTGACGCCGGAAACCGACGCCGAGCCATGGCTGGCGCAACTGATCAGCGACCTCAAGGGCTGATCGCGCGCTCGCGCAGCAATGCCAGCCAGGCCTGGGCGGCTTTCGACAGATAGGCGCCCTGACGCCAGATGAAGGCGATGTCCCAGCGCAAGTAGTCTGGCGCGCGCAAGGTCAGGCGCACCACGCCCGGGCGCTCCAGTGCCCGGGCGACCACGCTGGGCAGCAACACCACGCCTTGCCCGGCGGCCACCAGGGCGACGAGAAAATCCGCCTGCCCGCTGCGCCCGCCTTCCTTGGGGGTGAAACCCATCTGCTGGCAGGCCTGCAGCAACCGATCGTTGAGCACGAAGCTGCGCTGATACAGCAGGAATGGCGTCTCGGCCAATTCCTCCAGACCAATCTCGCCGCGTGCCGCCAGCGGATGATCCACCGGCAGCAGCACGTCGAGTTTCTCATCGCAGAACGGCTGAAAGTCGAACTGCGGGTCTTTCGGCAACAGGCTGCCGCCCAACTCCAGTTCGCCACTCAGCACCGCTTGCTCGACGTTGCGACTGCCGCCTTCAAGCAGTTGAATGCTGATGTTCGGATAGCGCCGCCGGTACTCGGCAAACAGCCCGGCGAACAGCGCGTCGCTGCCCAGCAACGGCAAGCCGAGGCGCAACTCCCCGCGCGCCAGATGACTCAGATCGTCCAGCTCCCTGAGCAGCTCATTGCGCAGGCGCAACATGCCTTCGGCCCGTTGCAGCACCACGCTGCCGGCAGCAGTCAGGCGCAGTTGTGAACCCAGCCGTTCAAGCAGCGGCGTGCCCAGGCTCTGCTCGAGTTGCGCGACTTGTTTGCTCACCGCCGACTGGCTGATGTGCAGGGTTTTCGCCGCTTGGGTAAAGCCGCCCTGATGCATGACTTCGACAAAGCTGCGCAGCTGTTTGAATTCCATCTACCTGATTCCATTTTGGAATGGCTTCGAGTCTAACAATTCGCTTCGGGGATGACAGTCGGCTTCGTAAAATAAGCACCTGTCAGGAGCAAAAATCATGAAACCCGCCCCACTCAAGCATCTTTCCCGTCTGTTGGCCGAACTGGCCGTGTTACTCGGCCTCTACCTGCTCGGCTGCCGGATCGCCGCATGGCTGGCCTGGCCGATTCCCGGTGGCGTAATCGGCATGGCCCTGTTGCTGCTGGCGTTCGCCTTCGGCTGGGTCAAACCGGCCGCGCTGCAGTTGGGCGCTGGGCTGTTGATGGCCGAGATGCTGCTGTTCTTTATTCCGGCGTTGATGAGCCTGCTCGATTACGGCGCGCTGCTGCGCAATGACGGCTGGCGGATCCTGCTGGTGATCGGCGTCAGCACCCTGATGGTGATGCTGGTGACCGCGTTCACCGTGGAGTTGGCTGTGCGAATGAGGCGTTCCCATGAAGTTTGAACTGATGCCGATGTTCTGGCTTGCCTTCACCTTGCTGGCGTACCTGTTCAGCCGCTGGATCTATCGGCGTACCGGGCGTTATTTGCTGTCGCCACTGATTCTGGTGCCGGTGCTGTTGCTGGCCCTCGCTGTGCCGCTGCACACGGCGTATGCCGAATACGCCAGCAACACCCACTGGTTGATGCTGGTGCTCGGCCCGGTCACGGTCGCCTTCGCCGTGCCGATCTGGCAGCAGCGGCGTCTGCTGATGCAGCATTGGTCGGCGCTGCTGCTCGGCATGCTGGCCGGCAGCACCGCTTCCATCGCCACCTCGTTCGGATTGGCAAAGGCGTTGGCGCTGGACAGTTCGGTGACGATGTCGCTGGTGCCGCGTTCGATCACCACGCCGTTCGCCATGCCGCTGGCGCAGGATCTTGGCGGCGTGCCGGAATTGACCGCGGTGTTCGTGATGTTCACCGGGGTCTTTGGCGCGATGCTCGGCGGGGTATTGCTCAAGTGGTTACCGCTGCGCAGTGCCTTGGCGCGCGGTGCGTTGTTCGGGGTCGGCGCGCACGGTGCCGGCGTCAGTCGGGCCCATGAAGTGGGCGGTGAGGAAGGCTCGGTGGCGGGGCTGGTGATGGTCCTGACCGGGCTGCTCAATCTGTTCGCCGCGCCTTTGTTGGCGTCGTTGCTTTGACATGGATCCAAGGAGATTGCATTGCTGACCCGCTCAGTCATCAAGCTGGCTGCCAATGCAACTACGTGAGTTCCGGGGGCTGACTAGACTGCTCACACGTGCCAGACAACAAGAACAGAGGTGCATACAGTGAGCGTAGCCCCGGTCCAGTCGTCCCTTAATGTCAAAGATCAGGTCAGTGCTGCGGAGTGGCAGACCCGGGTCGATCTCGCCGCCTGTTATCGTCTGGTCGCGCTGCATGGCTGGGACGACCTGATCTTCACCCACATTTCCGCCAAGGTTCCGGGCACCGAAGACTTCCTGATCAACCCGTTCGGCTTGATGTTCCATGAGATCACCGCGTCGAGCCTGGTCAAAGTCGATCAGGCCGGCAACAAGCTCATGGACAGCCCCTACGAGATCAATCCCGCCGGTTACACCATCCACAGCGCCGTGCACGAAGTGCGGCACGATGTGGTCTGTGTGCTGCACACCCACACCGCCTCCGGTGTTGCGGTGTCGGCGCAAAAACAAGGGGTGTTGCCGATCAGTCAGCAGTCGCTGTTCGTGCTGTCGAGTCTGGCCTATCACGCCTATGAAGGCGTGGCGCTGAACCACGAAGAAAAGGCCCGCTTGCAGGCCGATCTGAGCGACAACAATTTTCTGATGTTGCACAACCACGGGTTGCTGACCTGTGGCGGCACCATCGCCGATACGTTTCTGATGATGTTCACCTTCCAGCGCGCCTGCGACATTCAGGTCATGGCGCAAACCGGCGGCGCCGAATTGATCGCCATCGAACCGCAGATTCTGGCGGGCGCCAAAGCGATGATCGCCGGCGTGACCAAAAGCGCTCAAGGCATGGGCGGCGCGCTGGCCTGGCCGGCGTTGCTGCGCAAACTCGATAAACAAGACCCCGGATATAAACTCTAATGCCTCTTGCCGAGATTCCTCTGTGTGTCTGGCGCAAGCGCAGCCGGACGTTTGTCTTTCGCGGCCACTCGATCCGTTACTGGACGGCGGGGCAGGGTGAGCCGCTGCTGCTGATCCACGGTTTTCCGACCGCCAGTTGGGACTGGCATTACTTGTGGCAGCCATTGACCCAACGTTATCGGGTGATCGCCTGCGACATGCTCGGTTTCGGTGATTCGGCCAAACCGTTGAATCACAGTTACAGCCTGCTGGAGCAGGCCGACCTGCAACAGGCGCTGTTGGCGCATCTGCAGGTCGAGCAACCGCTGCATATTCTGGCCCACGATTACGGCGACAGCGTCGCCCAGGAACTGCTCGCCCGGCATTACGAAAACCGGATTGCGGTCGCCAGTTGCGTATTCCTCAATGGCGGGCTGTTCCCGGAAACTCATCGCCCGGTGCTGATGCAAAAACTGCTGCTCAGCCCGCTGGGCTGGATGATCGGCCGGGCCTTCACCCGTGATGGCCTGGTGAAAAGTTTCCGACAGATCTTCGGCCCGCAGACCGGCCCTACAGAAAGCGAACTGGATGATTTCTGGAGCCTGATCGAAACCCATCGCGGTCCACGTATCATGCACAAGCTGATCGGCTATATCCCCGAGCGCCGGGTGCAGCGCGACCGCTGGGTGGCGGCCATGCAGCGCGATGAGATCCCGCTGCGGGTGATCGATGGCGAAGTCGATCCGATCTCCGGGGCACACATGGTCGAGCGTTACCGGCAGTTGATTGCCGACGCCGACACCGTGCTGCTGCCGGGCATTGGCCACTATCCACAGATCGAAGCGCCGGTGCAGGTGCTCAAGCATTACCTGGCGTTTCGAGATCGCCTGGTGTTGCCGCCGCGCAAAGTGGCGTGCTCCTGAAAGAACAGACGATCGCAGCCTGCGCAGCTCCTGCAGAAGATCGGTGTAGGAGCCGCCGCAGGCTGCGATCTTTTGATTTTGTGGTTCATCATCCCCCAGCCTTATCGCGCACTATTCAGCCTCAGCCGTATTCGTTGTGACCGAAAGCCCTGTGCCTGACACTCGGGGCCACTGTCCCCTCGGCCTGCTGGAGTTCCTGCGATGAATGAGTCCGTACGTTTCGAAGATAAAGTCGTGATCGTCACCGGTGCCGGCGGTGGCCTGGGCCGTGCGCACGCTTTGCTGTTCGCCCGGCACGGCGCCAAAGTGCTGGTCAACGACCTCGGCGGCTCGACCCAGGGCGAAGGCGCCAACGCCTCCGCCGCCGATCGCGTGGTGGCGGAAATTCGCGAAGCCGGTGGCATTGCCGAGGCCAACCACGACTCGGTCACCGACGGCGACAAACTGGTGCAGAACGCCCTCGATGCCTTTGGCCGTATCGACGTGGTGGTGAACAACGCCGGGATCCTGCGCGACAAGACGTTTCACAAAATGGACGACGCCGACTGGGATCTGGTCTATCGCGTCCATGTCGAAGGCGCCTACAAAGTCACCCGCGCTGCGTGGCCGCATCTGCGTGAGCAAAACTACGGCCGGGTGATCTTCACCGCCTCGACCTCGGGCATCTATGGCAACTTTGGCCAGTCCAACTACGGCATGGCCAAACTCGGCCTCTATGGCCTGACCCGCACCTTGGCTATTGAAGGGCGCAAGAACAACATCCTGGTCAACGCCATCGCGCCTACCGGCGGCACGCGCATGACCGAGGGCCTGATTCCACCGCAAGTGTTCGAACAGCTCAAACCGGAACTGGTCAGCCCGCTGGTGGTGTACCTGGCCAGTGAACAATGCGAGGAAACGTCCGGCTTGTTCGAGGTCGGCGGCGGCTGGATGGGCAAGGTGCGCTGGGAGCGCAGCCTCGGCGCCGGGTTCGATCCGCGCAGCGGGTTCTCCCCGGAAGACGTGGCGGCGCACTGGCAGCAGATCTGCAACTTCGAAGGTGCGGCGCATCCGAAGGACAACATTGAAGCGCTCAAGGAAATGATGGCGAATTTGCAGAAGTATTCGCTCTGAGGCTTGTCATTCCCCACAGAGGAAGGGCGCTCCTGGAAAACCTGCGCCCATAAAAAAGGCCGCTGCAAACGCAGCGGCCAAGGTAAGACGTTGGATCAAGGAGCTACAAATCAACGTCAGTGAACACCGGGGGCGATAAATCGAAGATTCGATTGATCTGAAATCGGTCAGCCAGTGCGCGAGTTGCTCAGCGGCCAAGGCTTCGTGCTGTACGGCGTGTGCCGTGAAAGCCCGCTCAGAATAAGGGCTTGAGCCTAAAGGAAAAATAGCGATTCCAGACATGCACTGTTACGGAGCATGTAACAGTCCAAGGTCTCGATAACGTCAGTGTCCTTTGCGCAGGTGTATTTCTGTGTTCCCGATGCCCTGCACAGCGGGGCTACGGCTGACTGCGACGCACCGGTCATGAATGACAATCAGAAAAAACGCTACGTGTTGGCAGTGGCGAGGAGCGTCAGTTTTGGTATAGACGGCATATAACCGTGGTGCTGCCACAGTTAAGGGACTCACGATCTTCTAATCAACATATTGCTGGATTCATCGTGACCTCTTTGCACGATGTGAAAGGGCCGGTTCTGTGTAGTTATGAAGCTAAATATAATGAATAGGCAAAGCAGGGCATTGGCAAGGGACGTTAATTGAGCAGCTACTGATTTGGTTGGTTTTTTGTTTCCGTTTGATTGAAGTGTTATATGCAGTCAAGTTTGTGGTTTTTTAGTATTGGTTATGATGTTTGTCGTTTGTTTTTCCCGAATTAGATTGGTTGTCCAATTCTTGAGTTGGCCAATCCATTTTTAATAGGGGTATTAAATGAACGTCATGAATGTAAATATTTCCACTCAATGCACTTTGCCGACATGGCTGAACGATATCGGTGCGGGCGAAAAACTTCAGTATTGCGAGCTCGAGCGGGAGTGGCTCGACAGTCAGGCCGACCTGGACCGGCAACTGGAAAAATATGCGAATTTAGGTGCTTATGCGCGCTCACTGATGAGTAGTGCGTTACAGCAAGACTTCGGTTACGCGCTGGATCCCGATTTGATTATCACTCATGGCCGCTACGTGTTTCAAACGGCAGGACGTGTGTACATTCAGGAAGACCGGCGTTCACTGGTGGACCTTGTACTGCATGGCCTGCACGAGCCGGGTATGCGTGGGAATTTGACTTTTTCCGGGGCCGGGCTGCCCTCCGATCTGAACCAGCAATGGCTTGAAGAAATTTTTACCAGCGATGTTCGAGCGGCCTTTGCGGCCAACTTGCGCAAAGCTTACGAACGCCGGGGCGTACTGGCGGCCATGAATAACTTCATACGTCAGCAACTGCTGCTGAGCGGTTTTGCCGCCAAGTGTCAGGGGCATCTGAACGAGCACAACTGGCAGCGAGTTCAACGTGCCATCGCCGGCGACCCGACGCTGATCATTGCGCCGTTACTGATGCAAGCTGACGCTCGCCCGCTCAAGGATCTGGTTGCAATCGGCAATCGTGGTGAAAGCCAGGAGAGTTGGTTGCTGTATGCCCCGTGTTCGCCCGACGGTCAGGACTGGTACGAGAAGCCCTCCTTCAGGGTTCTGAGTCTGGAGGTCGGGGCCTGGACGGCCACGGCACGTGGGCGTGACTATCTGGCCTGGCAGTGCCATGCACTGGATCGCGAGCGCATCACCGCATACCTCAAGCAGGTGTCTCAGCGTGCCGACGCCTGGGTCGGCGTGGCGTTGGCGCCGACACCTTATCAAGGTGAGGAAGTCCTCTTTTCTCTGGTCAACAACGAGCGGGCGTGGCGGGTGTCGCAGGAAGAAAGTCAGACACCTTACGGATACCGCACTGCGGATGAAGAACTGCGCCAGCAGTTCACCCGGATTAACGTCGAACTCAAGGCGCTACAGACCATCCACGTGCGGCAAGGCGGATTCGCATCCTATGAAAAATTCTGCCGTGACCTGATCAAGTCCCGCGCCGAAGAAGTCTTGCGGCAACGGGGCCACAAGGTGGATATCAGCCCTGAGCTGATCGAAGTGCAGATCGACGAGCGACAGAGGATGACCCTGCATGAGTTGATTGTGGGTGAATTTGCCTTTTACGCCGATCAAACGGGGCTGCCACTGTACCCACGCTTCGTACTGCTTGATGGGCACCCGCCGTTCAACGGGCTGGACATCCGTGACATCGCCAGTTGGTCCAGAACATTGCGGCCAGGGGAGCAGTACATCGATCGGTTGCGTTCGGTCGACCTCAACGCCTCCCATCCCGAAGGGCTGTTCAAGCGCGGGCTCACATTGGCCATTCTGCAACGGCGGATGCGGGTGGCAATCATGCAGGCGAAGTTCAATGGGCAACTGCCCCAGGCCGACTTTACGGCTCTGTTGGGCGTGGTTGACCTGTACGCAGAAAATGATCGAGGGAAAATCAACAAGAATGCCGATGCCTTCGGCAACGTGACTCACAGTGTCCTGCATCAGTTGCATCTGTTGTTGCGTCCGGTGGAGGGTGTCTATGTGTTCCGGCTGGTTATGGAAGGGCGTGTTGCTGAATATCTGTTCACGCCTGACGCTCCGGATGGACGCGAGTTGCGTCCTTTCAGCGAGATTGTCAGTGCGGTCAAGACGCGAGGTCTGGGCGATTATCTTTTTGAGCGACTCTATGTAAAGCATCAGCCTCAGGTGGGAATTTATCTGCGCGATCTTCAAGAGTTGTCCAGTGCCAAGACCCCGCCAACGCTGAACGGCAGGATTCACCTCACCGACTTCAATTCCTGTTACGAAAGTCTCTTGTCCAAGGTGATTTCCGATGTGGATGAAAAGACCCGAAGCTTGAGGGAAATCATCAATGGCCTGTTCTTCGATACGGCCGTTGCGGCGGCGGGTGCGATCAGTATTGTGTTCGCGCCTGTCGGTATTGCTCTGAGTGCCGTGCTGTTCACCAAAGCGATGGTGCAAGGTTTTGAAGCGTATGGTCTCGGTGATCGGGCCAAGGCCTTGAGCCATTTCAAGGACGCTCTGATCGAACTGGCATCGCTGGGCAAGGCCGGGTTTGCAAAGTCTTCGGTCACTCAGGTGCAGAAAGACTTTATCGGCCTGCTGGGAGATGCGTTCCTTGTCGAGAAGCTGGTCGCCGAGGCGTCCGGTCAGCCTCGACTGCATGAGCGGGCACTGGAAGTGATTCAGGAGATCCTGGACGACCCGCAAAGCACTTCCAGTAAAACCACTCTGGTCTGATTGCGACTCATGGTTGGCGGCCCTTCAGGGACGAGGGTCGTCGGCCTGATAACCCATGCGCCAACTCACGGCCTGCGCGGCTGCCAGCAATCGCTGCGCCGCCGGGCCGTTCTCGTCGGCGTGGAACAGCGAGGTCGGACCGACAATGGTCAACACGGCGGCGATCTGCCCGACCGCGTTGAACACCGGCGCCGACAGCGCGTCCACGCCCGGCATCAACAGACCGTGCACATGATGCAGGCCGCGCTCGCGGATCTGTTCACACAGGCTGGCATAGGCTTTTTCGTTGGCCAGCGGATGATCGGCGACGGCGATTTCCAGCTCGCGCAGTTCATCGGTTTCCCGATGCGGCAGATAGGCGCTGAATACCAACCCGGTCGACGAGCTGAGCAACGGCAATACCGATCCCAGTTGCGTGACCACCGTCACCGCACGCACCGCCGGCTCGATGTGCACCACGGTCGCACCCTGATTGCCCCACACCGCCAGAAAGCAGGTTTCATTCAATTCGTCGCGCAACTCGGCCAAGGGCAGGGCGGCGACTTTGAGCACGTCCATACTGTTGAGGGCGGCAAGGCCTACGCGCAGCGCTTCACGTCCGAGGCCGTAATGGTTGGTGGCGGCGTTCTGTTCGGCGAACCCGCTGGCGATCAGTGCCTGAAGGTAACGGTGCACCTTGCTCGCCGGCATTTGTACATGTTCGGCCA
>Ga0308163_10003311_pt1 | contig 13682 bp, 14 predicted proteins | sample PhyTR1_FD_201037 | JGI IMG/M metagenome (GOLD analysis project Ga0308163, IMG submission 201037) | Phyllosphere microbial communities from UC Gill Tract Community Farm, Albany, California, United States - DLSLT.R1 | ecosystem: Host-associated > Plants > Phyllosphere > Unclassified | place: USA... | reverse complement strand
GGTGCCGGGCGGTCAACCACGGCGGGGCCGAGGCGGTGCCCGTGCCCAGGTTCACGCGGATGCCGGCGGCGTGCAACAGGTCGAGAATCTCGTCGAGCCCGTCGAAGTCGTACTCCCCCGGGCGCGGTTCGATGTGCGACCAGCCGAAGATGTTGAGGGCCACGAGGTCGACGCCGGCTTCGCGCATCAGGTCGACGTCTTCGCGCCAAACCGACCGGTCCCACTGCTCGGGGTTGTAGTCGCAGCCGAACGCAATGCCGTCGTGCGAGAACACCGGCCGTGCGCCTGATGCTGGATGCTGCGTGCTCATGAATCCTTCCGCCCCGACTCGCGTCGGCGTCCTGTGAACGTGCACAGATTGCGGAGCGACAACTCCTCATTGAGAGTCTGTGAACGTACACAGAGTACGCAGAAGTCGGCGGGGGTGTCAACACAGCAAGACCTTGTTTGTAACCTCCGGCGGCTTCCTCCGGCTCTGTTTAATTAATGAGGGGGGGTCCGAGTCCGATGATCGCGCCCATATACCGCCTTGGAAGCGGCGCTCACGCCTGTCGTTCCGACGGGTGCCTGAATAGCACGCCGCAGGAGTCTGTACTCTCGACAGCTGCGCACGCAACGGGGCCTCCTGCAGGCCAGCCAGGTCGAGCGACCTATCCCATAGAGGATGTACCGTATGTCATCTCGTCGGGGTTGATCGCGCAAACGTTTCATCCCACAACCCGAAGGTAATGAGAAGGGTGGTTACATGCCTTCTTTGGCGGCTCGCGGTAACGCCGCGCCTCCGCACAATAAGCACACCAGATGCGTGGCTCCCTCACTTTCCGCGCTTCTGGCGATACGTTATCGGCAGGGGAGGCTATGAATGCGGTTCACTGATTACTTCGCCGTAAAGCGAGAGCGCGGCGACGACTGGTTTGACTGCGAGCTGAGCACCGACACCCCTCTGTATGTGGATCCGTTTCTCGTGTTCGAGGACGAGGACCCCTTCTGGGCCGAGACGCGGCAGACCGTGATCGATTTCTTTGGCCTCGCACTCAGCTTCGTCGATGCTTCAGGCGGCGATATGACTTCGCCGCACTATCTCAAAGCTGTGCGAATGCTGAGGTTCCCCGAGCCGAGCGAGTTCGCCCTCGGCCTCTCGATGGGCCACCCGAAGGGTTCCGGTTCCGGATTCAAATACGCAGGGAAGATGGCCTCGGCATTGAGCCTGCTTTCCCAGCGAGGGGTCACCGAGGTTCGACATATCCAGGCCTTCTCACTTTTCTGTGAAGGATTGGGCGTTGACCGCATCAGCGACATTTTCTGCGACATCGTTAAGGCAAAGACCATTGAGTACACGCAGGCGGTGGCAACTCGCCACAACGTTGCGCTCCAGGAGGTCCCGGTTCGTGCTGCACGATGGAACCGGACGACTGGGCGCTGGGACAATATGCGCATCCGCTTGCCAAAGAGCCCAGTCACTCAGGAGGGCGTGCTCCTTATGCCGTCGCGGTTCCTGAAGGACATTCCCGTTGTCACCCCCGAATCTTTCTGGACGTGGGCTGACGCCGGGATAGGCGAGGACCTCCGACAGGAGCTCAACTACGAGTTGAATGTGGCACTCACCAAAGAGGATCGCAAAGCGGCCGCCTATAAGGCGGCGTGGGAGCATCCTGACTTAGTGATGGACTACCTCGATTCTGTGTCGGAGTCCGAAATCGAACCATACGACATTGAAGCCGACCCCAAGCTGCTCGTTGAATGGGCGGAAGTCGGGCGCGACGCGGCGGCGCACCAGGAACCTATTGCGAAGCTCAAGGATGAGTCAGATTTCGCCGCCTGGGTAGTCGAACTTGCAAAGGAGTTCCAGCACGCGGTAGAGGAGACCGACCTTTGGAAGGCACTCTGGGATGACGGGTTGCGTAAGTATCGCCCGGAGAAAATCGTTCAGGCCATTGCGGGAATGCTGTTCGCCGCACACTGCCGAATGACCGACGTCGATCTCACCCGCGAGAGCAATCTCGGTCGCGGTCCGGTCGACTTCAAGTTCTCACAGGGGTGGCAGAAGCGTGCCCTTCTTGAAGTCAAATTAATCCCAAGCACGCACTTCTTCACCGGGGCATCCAAGCAGTTGCCCCAATACATGACCACAGAACGCGCTTCGGTCGGCGTCTACCTCTGTGTTGGATACACCGATCAAGACTTCTCCCCCGAGCGCCTGAGACCGATTGAAGAGACTCTTCGCAAACTCAGGGAAGACTCGGGGTGGACCCTCGACGTCATATACGTCGATGCTCGCACGACGAACAAAGACTCAGCCTCCAAGCTGAGATAGCCCACATACGAGAAATCAAGGTTCAATGATGAGTTCTGGATTCAGGTCACTACCCGAGGAAGTCAAAGCCGAGATCGACAGCCTCGGTGAGGTGCAGTTCGTGTTCGGCGCAGTGAGAAATTTTTCTGACCAGCTATTTGCCGACTGGAATGAACGGCTCGAAGTGGAGCAAGTGAGCGGTGAGCAATGGATCGGTCTTCCGCCAGCATCAATCGGGCGCTGGTCAAAGTGGAATGTCAGCGGTCGAGAAATCGTCCGTCGTGATCTGCCGAAGATCGACCACTCGTGGACAATCGAAGCCCCTGATTTCCAGGGCTCCGGAACACATTCGATCACCTTTTCCCGGGAGGTATTCCGCAAGCAGCGCCTGTATGGCCAGCAGATTGAGGCTTCGATCACACGCCGCGATGAGCCTCGAGATTCCCTCGTCGGCACAGTACTACTGACCCTCCAGGCGCCGTACGACGAGGATGCCGAGCAGGCATACCTCTACGCCGCTTCGCTTGCGCGAACCTGGTTCGGCTCAGCCACCGCCTACAGCCTCGACGAAGCGGGCATCCCGCAGGTTCCAGACCAGGGCGTGAGTTGGGAGTTCCTGCCGGATGGCAGCATCGAAGAGATACGTGAGGCAGTCGTGAGGAAGTTCGGCCGATTCGCTCCTCCCCAGGAGATCGAAATCATGATCGACCGTTTGGAGAAAGTACAGTCGCTATCCCCTGAGAGACGGCTAGTCGGAAGCTCTGGCCTTCAGCGCTATGTCGGCTACATGTTCGGTGACGACTTCGTTGCGTTCGAAAATCCCCGTGTCGGTAATGCGCTTTACCTCATGTACGGGGACTGGGAAAGTCTGAGCCAACTATCCAGGTCGCAGCTCCTGGCGTCACGACAGGGCGACTTTGATCGAATTATTCATACGGCGCGATGGTTCGAGAGGCTTCGCCTCGCGGTCTACAACTACCGTCACAATTGAGACAACGCTCTCTGCCGGGGCAGCTGAAAAAGTGTTTGGGGTCCGGGTTTCCTCACTACCCGTTCGGCCACGGCGCCCTGAGGTGGGCGCCGTTCGGTTCAAAGAAAAGATCGTATTCATCCGGTGTTGGGATCATTCTCTGGGTGTGGACCGATCCGAACGGGCGAGTTGATTCATAATTAATGCCGCGTCTCTTTTCGCCGCATCTCGAATCATCGGCGCTAAGACCGCGATCGCCGACCAGTCGATGGACATGGGAACGGACAAGGGGCCGTCTTCCGCGGAATCGGCCCTCTCCGCCTGTGCCGCTACCCGCGACGCAGTTTCGCTTAGGCGAATGACTTCAAATAGATCCGAATGCGCATTCACTAGGATCTCGAGTCCCTTTTCGAGAAGTGGAAAACTGAGAGTTGTATCCGCGCTTGCCCAGTCGTCGAAGTCACGATCAAAAGAAGCGTGCCCGGCCCATTTGTTCCGAACGTGACGCACATATTTCAAAGGGACAACGGAATTCGCATCGATCCGGTGGCGGATATCTTCAATGGCTTCGCGAGCCGCAACAGCATCCGTACCAGGATCATCCGCCAACGCTAACTTAATAGCGGCGACAGTATTATGCAGCGAACGTGTGCGTTCCGACGAGTCGTTGACTGCGCCAATCGAGAGCACAGCCAGGCGAATCAAATCCCGCGGCATTTGGCTCGCCGCGTGCCTAACATCCGAGGGTAGGTTTTCCTCTCGAAGATTCCATTCCGCATAGAAGGCTTTGGCGAAATAGAACGAACGCACAGCATCCACCAGAAGCGACTGGGATGACGATTCCAACCTTTTGCCGAGAGGAATTGAGGCGTGCAGCGCGCTGAGGGAAACCTTATTGAGCGGACTACCTTCGGGATTAGGAACTAGCGCATCGGGGTACTCGGACTCGAAAGGATTCACATGCATGTGCCCACAATATCGATGGCGAAACGGACAGTGCCGATACGAAAGAAGTCTGATTCACCGGCGTAACCGCCTACGCGGCAAGCGTTGCCCAGATCAACCCTGCAGTGCATACAACAAGGCCCAGCGTCGCCCCAGCAAGAACCCACGAGGCCAGACGAACTCGTTCCGACATCTGCTGATCCAGTTTCGCCCGGTGCTCAATTACCCACACCTCGAGAGACTCTTGGGCCCCCCATACGACGTTGTCGCCGCCGATTCGACGCAAAAGGCTTCGGATCCGATCTAGATCATCTTCGGACGGTTCGGCAATTTGGTGAGGCAGCTGAGATCGGCGCATATCTCAGGATCGCACCAATTACGCAAATCTCGTTGAACACTCGAATCGGACATTGCGTAGTTCCGAACTTGCTATCGAATCTGGGGCACGACGACTTCTCGATCCAGAGCCAGCACTGCCTCCATTTACTAGCAGGAAGACCTGTCGCGAGTCGAGCTCCATTGTCACCTCTACGTCGGCCAAACCAAGCTCCAAGTTCATCGCAATCTTCTGTTGAGTGAATTCGGCCGGGCGTAGCGAGGCGTCTCTGCCCAAGCCATCAAGTAGAGGCCTCAACGGATGGGCTTTTGGGCCCTATATACCCGTGGTGACCAGCATCATCGAGACTGGTCGTGCCTGGTAGCATTCTGGGTATAACAAAACAGTGATCGTTGATTGAGGTACCCGAGCGGGGGAGGGTTCAACCCCCTCGTCTTGGTAGGAATTCTTGCAGCTACCGTCGCACTTGCAGTCATTCGTCTTCTATCGGAAGTTCGAGTCGACAGGAAAGCGAGAAAGCATATGAGAGCTAAGAGAAAGACAAGGCAACACCATCGCGGCAAGACCAATCCGCCCAGACGGTTTTGGCAGTACTTTTTGGAAACAGTTTGGACTATGGCAGCGGGAGCTACGGTTAGCTCGCTCGGTTCCTGAATTAATGATCATGCTTCGCCGCGGCAGCAGCGTCTCTGATGGGGAGCGCGATATTTGCGCAAACGCCGATGAACTCGCCACACGATTTCGGCCGCGCGAGTTATCGGGTCGTCGAATCATCAGCTACGCCACCGTAGGTGAGGTCGCAGCATGGCCTGCAGCGATCAGGGGGACGCTGCGATCGTAGGTCACCTACATCAGCGGTCGATGAAAGCAGCAAGCGCTTCGATCCATTGTTCGAAAGCGTCGAGGTGCGCGTCGTGGGAGGCTCCGACGAGGTCGACTCGCTGGACGTCCGCGCCGCCGGCGACGAAGCCGGCCTTTTGTTCCTCCGTGAACATGCCGCCGTCGGCGTAGATGACGAGGGTGGGGGCGGCCACGCGCGTCCACTCTTCCCAGCGGGGAGTCGCGAGGTGGCGGATTGTTTGCACCATGACATCCGGGTCGAAGCGGGGGTAGAGGCCGTCGGGGCGGGCTTCGAGGTCTGCGGCCCAGGCCTGGGCGAGTGGGCCACCTCCGAGAGATTCTTGGGCCTGCTCGCGGGTGGCGAAGGGGACCTGCCACGAGTGGAAGAACTGGGCAAGGGCCGCATGCTCGTCCGGTGGACCGCCGCCCTCGTTGCCCTCGAGAAGAACCAGTTTGCGGATGAGGTGCGGGTGGGCGGCCGCGACGAGCATGGCCGTGTGGGCGCCCATCGACTGACCGACGAGATCGACCGGCTCGGATGACTCGGCCTCGATGACTCGCACGACGTCGGCCACGAAGGCTGCCCGGGATGTGTCCGCCGGCACCCGCGTGCTGCGTCCGTGACCGCGCTGGTCGATGAGGATCACCTTGCGGCCCGGCAGCGCTTCGGCTGTGGGGACGAACTCCCGGCTGCTTCCGGCGAGGCCATGCAGGATCACGACCGCTGGGGCTGCGCCGTCGAAGACGGTGTACGAGATGACGGTGCCATCCGACATCCGAATCTCGCTCAGTTGCTGTTGCACCCCGCAACCTTATCGACGACGTGGATGGCGCCCGCGAAATCCGAGCGAGCGAGTAGAGACGAAGCCACCCCGGGTTGACCCGGTGTCAGAGGCTGTAGTCCTCGTCGGCGACGTGTTCGAGCCACGTGGTCGTGGTGGCGGGGTCGTCGCCGTTCTCTACGATCGCCAGGTGCTCCATGTAGTCGTCGGGCGTTGCTCCGTGCCAGTGCTCCTCATCGGCAGGCGTGTACACGGTTTGGCCCGGGTGAACTTCGATGACCGTTCCGTCGCGGGTGCCCATCCAAGCGAGGCCTTCGGTCACGTGCAAGGCCTGGCCGTTCGAGTGGGAGTGCCAGGCGGTGCGCGCACCGGGCATGAAGCGAACCTTCGCAACGACGGTCTGCTGGCGCTCGGATTGCGGCGTGGAGATGACGTCGAGGTAGACGTCGCCGGTGAACTGGTCGGCTGAGTTCTTGGTGGTCGGGGCTTTGGGCTGAATGTGCATGGTCTGACGCTACGTCTGCGCGTCAGCGATTGGGGTTCTCTGCCAGTACACCTTTCGGCAGGGACTCCCCCGCCCGCGCGCGAAGGAGTCTAGTGAGGGGTAGTAGCCACAGAGAAAGGGCAATGACTATGAAGGCCACCATCATGTATGGCGCGGGCGACGTCCGCGTTGAAACCGTCGCCGACCCGACGATCCAGAAACCGACCGACGCGATCGTGCGCACCGTCGTCACGTGCGTGTGCGGATCGGACCTGCACCCGTACCACGACATGCAGGCCAGTGAGCATGGCCAGTCCATGGGACACGAGTTGCTCGGCGTCGTCGAAGAGGTGGGAGCCGAGGTTCGAACCGTGAAGAAGGGCGACCTCGTCATCGCCCCCTTCGCCTTTGCCGACAACACCTGCCCGATCTGCAGAGACGGTTTCCAGACCGCCTGTCCGCACGGCGGGTTCTACGCCACCCCGGACACTGCCGGCCTTCAAGCCGAGCTGTCGCGTGTGCCGTTGGCCGACGGAAGCCTCGTCGTGGTTCCCGGCGTCACCGAGAACGACACCGAGGTTCTCCCGTCGCTGCTCACCCTGTCCGACGTCTACCTGACCGGCTATCACGCGGCCCACATGGCTCGCATTCAGGACGGTCAAACGGTCACCGTGATCGGCGACGGCGCCGTGGGGCTCTCGGCCGTGCTCGCGGCCAAACAGCTCGGAGCCGAACAGATCATCCTGATGGGGCGTCACCAGACGCGCACCGATCTGGGCCGGGAGTTCGGAGCAACGGACGTGGTCGCGGAACGCGGCGACGCCGGTATTCAGAAGGTGCTGGATCTGACTGGCGGTTACGGATCCCATGTCGTGCTCGAGGCTGTGGGCCACATGCCCGCCTACACGCAGTCCGTCGGCATCGTGCGCGCCGGTGGAGTGATCTCCCGGGTCGGCGTTCCTCAGTACGAGGACGCCCCGGTGGGATTCATGTCCCTCTTCGGCAAGAACATCACCCTGACCGGTGGCCCTGCGCCGGTGCGCGCCTACATCGACGAAGCGATCCCGCTCGTGCTCGATGGCACGATCAACCCGGGCAAGGTCTTCGACCGCACCCTGAAGCTGGATGACATCGCATTCGGGTATGCCGCCATGGACGCGCGCGAGGCCCTGAAGGTTCTCGTCACTCCATAGCAAACACGCGCAAAAGGGGTGGGCCGGCAGATAGCCGCCCACCCCTTCTCTGTTTCGAGGTTCGTGCCAGGCAGGGGGTTGATCACAGATGCGCCGGGAAGGCGGAGCGCCGGCCGTAAAGCGTGAGGAGCAGCGCTACGGTGCCGAAAGTGATCATCACGACGGGGAGCACCAGGCCACTGAAGCCGGTCAGCAAGACAGCTCCGAGAATGCCCGCCACGAAGATCGCCAGGTTGAAGGCCACGGGCAGGAAGGAGTTGGCGACATCCGCGTCGTCTCCACCGGCTGTAGTGAGGGCGGCTTGCAGTTGAGCGGATGCCCCACCAAATGTCAGGCCCCAGAACACCGTCGCGATGACAACGGCGGGAGTCGACGCCTGGCCGACGAGAAGCGTGACGCCGGCGATCACGAAGACGACCAAGCTCCCGTGCAAGAGCAAACGGGGGCGGCGGTCCAGGAGGGCGCCGGTGATGATAATTCCTCCGATTGAAGAGACCCCGAACACGAACAGCAACACGTCGACGGAGATGATCGCCTCGGTATCGCGCAAGTAGGGCGCGATGTAGGTGTAGATCGTGTTGTGCGCGATCATCCAGGTGAAGATGACGGCGAGGATGGTCAGGATGCCGGGGATGCGCACGACCCGCAGAAGAGGTAGGCGCGACGTGCCGGATTGGCCGGCACTGTCCGGGGCGATGATCGCAATGAGCGCTCCGGCGATGACGGCAACGGCGGTGAGGCCGAGGAACGCCCAGCGCCAGTCGAAGGTCATCCCCAGCCAGGAGCCGAGAGGTGTTCCGAGCGCGAAACCGACAGGAGCTCCGACCGACACGATCGATAAGGAGAGACCTGCATGCCGGGCGGGGCTGATCTTCCGGCCGTAGGCGGCGAGCATTCCCCAGATGATTCCGGAGAACGCGCCGGCGATGAATCGTGTGACGAGCGATACAGTGACGTCGCTCGAGACGGCGGTGACGCTGTTGGCGATGATCAGCCCCGCGATCACGGTCAGAAGAAGCGGTTTGCGACGCATCCCCCTGGTCAGTGTGATGGCGGGAATGGTGACGATCACGGTGCCCAGCGCATAGGCGCTGACGAACAGGCCAACGGTCCCCTCGGTCGTGTTCATGCCGTCGGCGATGACGGGCAGCAGACCCGCCGGCATCGTCTCCATGGCCACGAGAACGAACCCGATGGCCGCCAGGGCGATCAGGGTCACCAGCGGCAAGCGGTCGGCGCCGACAGGGCGGGGCGGTGCGGTGGTGGGCGCGGCAGTCATACGACTCCTAGAACGGGGGGGACAGTGATTCCAGTGAACGGGAGTATGGCCGCGCGTGGGAGTCTCCGCGGAAGCGTGTACTGACAAGGCATCCCACATGGGCGGTTGCACGGAATATGGTCGAGAACATGGACAATCAGGCCGAGGTTCGCGAGTTCCTCATGTCCCGTCGCGCAAAAGTCACACCCGAGATGGTGGGATTGCCGGCGGGCCCGAATCGACGCGTGCCGGGGTTGCGCCGCACCGAGGTGGCCGTGCTGGCAGGGGTGAGTGTCGAGTACTACGCCAAGGTGGAGCGTGGGGCGATCGCGGGCGCATCATCCTCTGTTCTGGATGCAATCGCTTCGGCGCTCTTACTCGATGACACCGAGCGGGTGCACCTCTTCGACCTCGCACGAGCAGCAGACGGCGTGCCGTTATCTGGCCGTCCACGGCGCCGCGCCGCGAAAGCGACCACGAGTCGCCCCAGCCTGCAGTGGGTTTTGGACTCGATCACCGAGGGGGTCGCCTTCGTTCGCGACCAGCACCAAGATCTGCTTGCCACGAACGAGCTCGGGAAGGCTTTCTACTCGCCGCTCATCGGGGATGGTGGGCGAACCCCGAACCTGGCCCGGTTCCAATTCCTCGACCCGGCGTCACGGGATTTCTACCCCGATTGGGACCTGTTCTCTGAGATGTGTGTCGCAATCATGCGCACCGAAGCCGGCCGCGACCCGCACGACAAGGGCCTCCACGATCTGGTGGGCGAACTCTCGACCCGCAGCGACGATTTCCGGCGCCTGTGGGGAACGCACGACGTGCGCAGCCACGGTTCAGGGACGAAGCGGTTCAACCATCCGATCGTCGGCGAGGTCACCTTTGCCTACGAGGAGTTGCACATCACGTCAGACCCGGGTCTCGTTCTCATGGTCTACACCGCTGAGCCGGGCTCGCCGAGCCATGAGCGGCTGATGCTGCTGGCGAGTTGGGCCAAGACAGGCTCCACAGGCGCCGACATCTGCTAAATGTGGAGTATGGGCCTGGTAGCTGACGACAGTCTTGTAAGAATCGACCGGGAATGGGTGTGGCAGATGCTCTCGAACGAGGTCTACTGGAACCGTTGGCGCACCCGGGAACAGGTCGATGCGCAACTCGAGGGGGCCTGGCGCATCGTCGGAGTCTACGACGAGTCGACCGGTGCGCAACTCGGCTTGGCGCGGGCGGTTTCGGATGGTGTGAATGACGCGTACCTGGCCGACGTGGTCGTCGACCCTGCCGCTCGGGGCCGCGGGGCTGGCAAACTCTTGGTCAAGACCATGATCGACGACGGTCCGGGGGCCGAGTTTCGGTGGACGCTTTTCACCGGTGACGCCCACGGCCTGTACACGCAGTTCGGTTTTGCGACGCCGGACTCGTCCGCCATGGTCCGACCCAGCACCCGGGCAGCGCGCGCCTGACTCGAACGGGCCGGGTAGCTCAGCGCCTGATTGCCGTCCACTCGCTGGCGAGGAGGGCGTAGCCGTCGAGAGTGGTCCACTCCCCCTTGAACCAGTCGGCGTCGACCTGCCTCGACTCGTGCCGAAAACCGACGCCCTCGAGCAGCCTGATCACCGAATGGTTGCGCGAGTCGCAGAAGGCCACGACCCGGTGGGCGCGTGCCTGATCGAAAACGAAGCCCAGTAGTGCGCCGAGGGCTTCTGCGGCGAACCCTAGACCCTGCGATGACCGCGCCAAGGTGACGCCGATCTCGTAGGTGTCGGGTTGGTCGTCGAGTTGGTGCAGCGCGAGGTCGCCCAGGAGCTTGCCCGAGTCGGTTTCCCGCAACGCGAGCTGTAACCATTCGCCCGGCAGGGGGAACGTCCGGTCGCGCTGATCGGCGACGAGGCGTTCAGCATCCGCCCGTGAATAGTCGGTGTCCCACGACTGGTACCGCGCCACGTCTGGGTCGCGCCGATATGCCGTGAAGACGTCGATGTCTCGCGCCGAAAGCGGTTCGATGGCCAAGCGCGGGGTCGTCAGCAAGACGTCGAGGTCAGTCGAGGGCATGAGGCGAGAATAATCGACGGCGAAATCGCTGGCCGTGTCCTATCCGAGATACGACACGGCCAGCGGGTTCGATCGGATCGACGTCAGCTGGATCCGTCGTGGAGGACGGCGACGGTCAGTGGCCGAGCTCGACCAGGAACACGCCGGCGATGATGAGGCCGATGCCCGCGAGCATCGTGCCCGTCAGCGGGTCTTTGAACAGGACGCGTCCGAGGATCGCGGTCAGCGCGACCCCCGTTGCGGCCCAGATGCCGTAGGCGATGCCGATCGGCAGGCCGAGGGTGAGCGCGACCGCGAGCAGCGAGAAGGCGACGAGGTATCCCGAGACGACGGCGATGTACCAGCGTTTGTTGCCGTCGGTCGCGAGTTTGAGGCTGATCGTGGCGAAAACCTCGGTGAGGATCGCGATCGCGAGCAGGAGCCATCCCATCAGCGTGCCGCCTTTCCGCGCGCCGCGAGAGCCCGCTGTGATCCGATTTCGACGAGGAGCACGCCGGCCGCGATGAGCGCGATGCCGCCGAGCATGACCGGTGTGAGGGCTTGACCGAAGAGGACCGCCGCCATCACGGCGGTCAGCGCAACACCCGACGCGCCCCAGATGCCGTAAGCCACGCCGATGGCCATGCCGGAACGCAGCACCCGGATGAGGAGCGCGAAGGACGCGAGGTATCCGGCGACGACGAGCGCATACCAGCCCGGCTGATCGACGGCGGCCTGCATGGAGAGCGCGGCCGTGACCTCGGACAGGATCGCGGCGCCGAGATAGATCCACTTCATGCTGCGTCCTCCTCTGCCAGGGTGGCGAGCGCCTCCGCTGCGAGAGCGATCGACTGCTCGGCCGCCTGATCATCCCGGTCGCTCAGCCACGACGAGGTGACCCCCTCGGAAACGGCGATGAACACCCGGGACACCTGAACAACGGGCCTGCGCCACGAGATGCCGTGTGCCGACGACCAAGCTTCCACGTTGGCGGTGACCTCGTGGAGGTAGGAATCGTGTTCCCACCGGGCGAGGTCATGCAGCGCGGGGTCGCGCCGCGCCAACGAGATGAGCTCGGTGAGCGCGAGGGCCGCGTCGGGCCGCGCCCGAACAAGGTCGAGATTCGCTCGGATGCCGGCCGTGATCTTCGCGGTCACAGCCGGCGAGTCGATCTCGACGGCGAAAGCAGCCGCCATCGAGCGGCGAAGCTCCCGCTCGAGAACCGCGCGGAACAGGTCCCCCTTCGAGCCGAAGCAATAGTGGAACGCACCGTGCGGCAGGCCGGCGCGAGCCGTCACCGCCCGCGTGGTGACGGCCGGAAGTCCGTCGTCGGTCATCACGGCGAGGGCGGCGTCGACCAATTGCTCTCGCCGCTCCTCGACGCTTCGGTGTTCCTGGGGTGTCGTCATGCGTCGACCATAACCCAACTTGGCCACATGGCCAAGTTCTGTGAATATCGACCTGACTCGAATTACTTGACTCTGCCGTTGCGTCAACTGGGATGGTTGCAGATATGGGAGAGAAGGCAGCAGGCATGCAGGAGTGGCCGATCAAGGATGTGGCCCGGGCGACCGGGCTGACCAGTCGAACGCTTCGGCATTATGAGCAGATCGGGTTGCTGCGGCCGTCGCGTGTGGCGAGCAACGGGTACCGGTTCTATGGGGATGCCGAGCTGTCGAGGCTTTATCGCATCCTGTCGTTGCGTGCGCTCGATGTGCCCCTTGCGGACATCCGGATTGCGCTTGACGACGACGCGTCGTTGGCCGAGACGATCCGCTCCCATCTCGCGCTTCTCGAAGAGCGCCGAGAACGAACGAATCAGCAGATCGCCGTCGTCAGGCAAACCCTCGACGCGGTGCAGAAAGGACAAGAGATGAGCATCGAAGAGGTATTCGCGGGCTTCGACCCGAGCCAGTACGAGACCGAAGTACGACAGCGCTGGGGCGACGACGCGTGGGAGGACAGCGCGCGGCGGCGGGGCCGGATGACGGAGGACGAACGCCGGGCCGACGACGCACGCAGCCTGGACGTGAACGCTGCGCTGCGGGCGGCGGCCGAAGCAGGCACAGACCCGGCATCGGATGCATTTCAGGCGCTGGTCGGGAGCCACCACCAGTGGGTGACTGAACAGTGGAACGGCCGGAAGCCTGATCGGGACTCGTACGCGGGGCTCGCCCAGCTTTACGTCACCGACTCACGGTTTGCGGCGCCATACGGTGGCCAGGCCAACGCAGAAGCAATCCGCGCCGCCATTCAGACGTGGATCGAAACGAACCTGGAGTAGAGGACCAAGACATCCGGAGACCTTCGACGTTTGAGACCGTCGCCGGCTTGGTCGAAGGCCCGGCCTCCCACCTCGCGCCTGAATCCCTGCACCGCATCGAACCGACAGTGGTGCTCGCCGCCGCCACGTAACGGCGGCGAGGCCCGAGGCCCTAGGTCCGGTCAGGCGTGCGTTCCACCGTCGATTCGAATCTCCGTTCCCGTGATGAAGGCGCCGTCCGCGCTCGCCAGCATGGCAACGACACCGGCGACCGCGTCGGGCGCGGCAAAGC
>Ga0308163_10003310_pt1 | contig 13683 bp, 10 predicted proteins | sample PhyTR1_FD_201037 | JGI IMG/M metagenome (GOLD analysis project Ga0308163, IMG submission 201037) | Phyllosphere microbial communities from UC Gill Tract Community Farm, Albany, California, United States - DLSLT.R1 | ecosystem: Host-associated > Plants > Phyllosphere > Unclassified | place: USA... | reverse complement strand
GTGATCCTCCCGCGCACGCCGTGAACGACGAAGGCCGCTCCCCGAGGGGAGCGGCCTTCGTCGTGCTGCCGGTCCGCGGTGCTGTGCCGCGGACCGGCGGGGTGCTAGTTGTTGCCCCGCAGGATGGCGAAGAGGCGGAGCAGCTCGACGTACAGCCACACGATCGTGACCACGAGGCCGAAGGCCGCGGTCCAGCCGTAGCGGCGGGGTGCGCCGGCGCGGACGCCGCGCTGGATGAAGTCGAAGTCCATGACGAGCGAGTACGACGCGAGGAACACCGCGAGGATGCCCATCAGGAAGCCGAGCGGGATGCCGAAGACCTCGAAGCCGCGCATGCCCCACGGGTTGTTCGTGGCGCCGAAGACCATCATGAAGAAGTTGGCGACGGAGAACAGCGCGTAGCCGACCATCGCGATGAGGAAGATCTTCGTGGCCTTGGCGGACGCGCGGATCTTGCCGCTGCGGAACAGCAGCAGCACCGTGACGAAGACGGCCGCCGTGCCGAGGACCGCCTGGGTGGCGACGCCGGGGTAGATCCCGTCGATCACCTTCGACAGACCGCCGACGAGGAGCCCCTCGAACGCCGCGTACGCGACGATGAGCGGGACGGACGGCTCCTTCTTGAAGGAGTTGACGAGGCCGAGCACGAGGCCGCCGATGGCGCCGAGCATGGCGAGGGGGAGCGCGAGCGGGCCCGAGAGCCAGGCGACAGCGCCGAGGACGACGACGATGGCGAGCAGGCTGACCGTCTTGACGGTCGTGTCCTCGAAGGTCATCCGGTCGGTCTCGGCCGAGGTGGCGGACGGGCGGTTGTACAGCTCGTCGAGGCTCTCCGGGGTCACCTCCCTCGTCGGCGTCGCACCCCGGCCGTTGAAGACCGGGTTGTTGGAGAACGTGGGGTTGGCCATGATCCTTCTACTCTCAATGGTGGATGAACGTGATCGAGACGAATTTAGCCGACCAGGCTGGGAAAGCACTCGCGCGGGCCGTGGATTTCCCCAGATGAGTACGCGCTCGCCGTCCACCCGCCGCCTGTAGCGTGCCCGGCGTGGATCACGCCCCTCGCCCCCGCCCCTTCGTCATCGCCCACCGCGGAGCCAGCGGCTACCGCCCCGAGCACTCCGCCTCCGCCGTCCGCCTCGGCTTCGCCCAGGGCGCCGACGCCGTCGAACCCGACCTCGTCGCCTCCTCGGACGGCGTGCTCGTCATCCGGCACGAGAACGAGCTGTCCGGCACGACCGACGTCGCCGACCGGCCCGAGTTCGCCGACCGTCGCGCCACGCGCGTCGTCGACGGCGTCGAGCGCACGGGCTGGTTCACCGAGGACATGACGTGGGCCGAGATCCGCACGCTGCGCTGCCGCGAGCGGATCCCCGCCGCCCGGCCGGCGAACGCCGCCCACGACGACGAGGAGACGGTCCTCTCGCTGCCCGACCTGCTGCGCATCATCGACCAGGAGTCGGCCCGCCACGGCCGCCCGCTCGGCATGGTCGCGGAGATCAAGCACGCCACGCACTTCGCCGGCCTCGGCATGCCGCTCGACGAGCTGCTCGCCCGCGACCTCCGCGAGCACGGCTGGGCATCCGACGCGTCACGGCTGACGATCGAGTCGTTCGAGCGGGGCGCGCTCCTCGGCGTCCGGGCGCGCGGCGTCGCGGCGCGGCTGGTCTACCTGCTCGAGGGGCGCGGCGCGGCGATCGACGAGGTCGCGCGTCACGGCGACGAGGCCGTCACGTTCGACGCGCAGCTGACGGACGCGGGTCTCGCGGCGCTCGCCGCCGAGGTCGACGGCATCAGCGTGGGCGTGGAGCGGATCTGCGCGGCCGCCGGGTTCACGGCCCCCGGCGGTGCGGATGCGCCGGCGCCCGTCTCCGACCTGGTCGAGCGCGCGCACCGCGCCGGGCTCTCGGTGTTCACCTGGACCCTGCGCCCGGAGAACGCGTTCCTGCCCCGGCCGCTCCGCGGTCCCGGCGCGAAGTCCGACCACGGCGACTTCCGCGCGCACTGGGGTCGGCTGCTCGACGCGGGCGTCGACGGCGTCTTCGCCGACCACCCGGATCTCGCGGTCGGGCTCGTGGCGGACCGGGCGGCCGCGGCCGGGCGGTAGGCGCGAGGCGCGGCCCTGCGGTGCAGGTCGGCGCGGGCTCTGCTCGGTGGCCCGGCGGCCCGGTCGCGCGTCGGGGGCAGCGCCTAGGATCGATGCCGACATGAGTGCTGACCCCGCCGCCGTTCCCCCCTCCAGCACGCCGATCATCCTCGACGGCCGGTCGGGTGCCGCCGATGGGCCGGGCGCCCCCGCCGACCCGCTGCTGGAGGGCCTCAATCCCGAGCAGCGCGAGGCCGTCGTGTACCGGGGTCCCGCGCTCCTGATCGTCGCGGGCGCCGGATCCGGCAAGACGCGCGTCCTCACCCACCGCATCGCGAGCCTCATCGAGTCGCGCGAGGCGTGGCCCAGCCAGATCCTCGCCATCACGTTCACCAACAAGGCCGCGGCCGAGATGCGGGAGCGCGTCGAGTCGCTGCTCGGGCAGGCGTCCGAGGGCATGTGGATCTCCACCTTCCACTCCGCCTGCGTCCGCATCCTCCGACGCGAGGCCGAGGCGTTCGGCTTCACCCAGAACTTCACCATCTACGACTCCGCCGACAGCCGCGTGCTCATCAAGCGGATCATCAAGCAGCTCGACGCGGACACGCTCGGCTTCACGGTCTCCTCCGTCTCGGGGCGCATCTCGAAGCTCAAGAACGAGCTCTCGGACGCGGACACGTTCGCGCGCACGGCCAACTTCGACGATCCGGCCGAGGCCATGTTCGTGGAGATCTTCCGGCAGTACACGCGCTCGCTCGCCGCGGCCAACGCGTTCGACTTCGACGACCTCATCGGCCAGACCGTGTACCTGTTCCGCGCCTTCCCGAAGGTCGCCGCGCTCTACCAGCGCCGCTTCCGCCACGTGCTGGTGGACGAGTACCAGGACACGAACCACGCGCAGTACTCGCTCATCCGCGAGCTCACCCGCGCGGTGGCTCCGGACGACGTGCCGGCCGACACCCGCATGTCCACGAACGGCATGGGCGGCATCGACGGCGCCTCGCTCACGGTCGTGGGCGACAGCGACCAGTCGATCTACGCCTTCCGCGGCGCCGACATCCGCAACATCACCGAGTTCGAGCGCGACTTTCCTCAGTCGAAGGTCGTGCTCCTCGAGCAGAACTACCGTTCCACCCAGAACATCCTCACCGCCGCCAACGCCGTGATCTCGAACAACTTCGACCGCAAGGACAAGAAGCTGTGGACGTCCATCGGCGACGGCGACAAGATCATCGGATTCACGGGCTACTCGGGCCACGACGAGGCGCAGTTCGTGGCGGACGAGATCCAGAAGCTGCACGACGAGGGCACCGCCTACTCGGAGATCGCGGTCTTCTACCGCACGAACGCGCAGACCCGGGCGCTGGAGGAGATCCTGATCCGGTCGGCCGTGCCCTACCGGATCATGGGCGGCACCAAGTTCTACGAGCGGGCCGAGATCAAGGACGCCATGGCGTACCTGATCGCGGTGGCCAACCCCGCGGACGTCCTGGCTCTGCGCCGCATCCTCAACACCCCGAAGCGCGGGATCGGACCGGCCACGGAGACCGCGCTCGCCGCCTTCGCGGAATCGCACGGCGTCAGCTTCCGCGAGGCGATGCGCCGCGCGTCCGAGCTGGGGCTCGGGCCGAAGGTGACGCAGGCGATCCTCACGCTCTCGCGCATGCTCGACGAGGTCGCCCTCCTCCTCGACCCCGACCGGCCGGAGGGCCGCACCTCCGTCGGCGACCTGGTCACGACGCTGCTGGAGAGGAGCGGCCTGGTCCAGGCGCTCCGTGCGAGCCGAGACGCCCAGGACGAGGCCCGCGCCGAGAACGTGGAGGAGCTCGTGGCGGTCACGAAGGAGTTCTCCCGGAACAACCCGGAGGGCCAGCTCGTCGACTTCCTCACCGAGGTCTCCCTCGTGGCCGCCGCCGACGAGCTCGACGACTCGAGCGGCACGGTGTCGCTCATGACGCTGCACACGGCGAAGGGGCTCGAGTACGACTCGGTGTTCCTCACCGGCGTGGAGGAGGACCTGCTGCCGCACCGCATGTCCGCGAACGAGCCGGGCGGCCCGGCCGAGGAACGCCGGCTGTTCTACGTGGGGATCACGCGGGCCCGTCGGCGCCTCTTCATCTCGCTCGCCATGACCCGCGCCCAGTTCGGCGAGGTCAACGTGGCGATGCCGAGCAGGTACCTCCAGGAGATCCCGGCCGAGCTCATCGACTGGAAGCAGTCGCCCGGCATGGCGACGTCCCGAGGCGGCACGCAGCCGCGCGCCTTGAACGCGCGCCGCGAGGGCGGTGGCTACGGAGGGCGCTCCCGGTCGTCCAGCGGCTTCGAGGATCCGGCTCTGCCGCCGCCTCCGCGCCCGAAGACGCAGTGGGCCAACACCGTCACCGGCCAGGTCCGCGACAACGGCGACCTCGAGCTGGCGTTCGGCGATCGGATCCGCCACACCGACTTCGGCGACGGGCGGGTGACGGCCGTCACCGGCGAGGGGCGCAAGCGCATCGCGGAGGTGCAATTCGACGGCCCGGCTGGACGCAAGCGACTGCTCATCAAGATCGCGCCCATCGAGAAGCTCTGACCGACGCCCGCCGTCGCCCTGCGCGTCGCAGGGCGATCCCGAGCGCGCCGAGGGCGGCGACCGCCGATCCGCCTGCCGCGAGCCGGGGTGCGGACCATCGCACGGGGGCGGTGATGCCCGGGGCCCCGCCGGTAATCGCGAGCTCATGACGTGCCGGCGGCCGAGGCGTCTCGGCCACGGGCGGCGGGCTCGCGTGGAGCGTCTCGCCCGTGTGGGCCATCGTGTCGGCGAACGGCGCGATGGCCGCTCCGTCCGCGTCGCTCGCGGGGCGTCCCGGGCTGTCCAGCACCGCGACGTACCAGCCCGGCGCGTCGACCCGGATGCACGGCGTGGTGACGTCCCCGTCGCCGAGGAGCGTGACCTCCGCGGATCGCGAGGAGGCGCGGTCGAGGTCGGCCGCGGAGACGGGGGCGCCGTCGGCCGGCGCGGAGGAGAACGGGCCCGCGAGGCGCACGCGCACCGGCACCGGCCCCGTCCCGACGAACGAGGAGACGTGCAGGGTGTCGGTCGCGCATCCGCCCGTCGTGATCTCCGCCGAGGAGACGGTGGTGCCGATGGCCGGCGGATGCGGCACCTGCGTCGTCTCGACTGCCTGGCCGAAGGTCGACCGCCACGGGAGAACCCGCGACCGGCCGTCGGCCACGGACGTGTCGTCCGGGGAGATGGAGGTGACCCACGTGTAGAAGCCGCCTTGGGGCAGGGTGCACGCGGGCGTCGAGTAGTCGCCGGGGCCGTGGTCGATCAGCGTCGCCACCCGGCACACCTCCGGCGCGTCCGCCGGAGCGTCGTCGCGTTCCGGCCCCACCTGCTCCGGGAAGGGCCCGAGCAGGCGGCTGCGGACGGTGACGGGGATGGGACGCAGGCGGCCGTCGGGCTCGCGCGTGGTCCCCCAGCCGTCGGTCACCCGCGTCGATCCGGTCGCGGGACCGGCCGTGACGTGCAGGGAGTCCGCGATGGCGCCCCCGGCCGTCGCGACCGCTCGCGATGCGCGCGTCTCGACGCGCGGGGCGAAGGGCAGCGGGCTCGGGGCGGTGGCGTCCGCCTGCGCGTCCGCGCGGGCGTCGGCGGGGCGGGCGAGGATGAGGCCCTGCGAGGCGCCCGCGTCGCCGACCACGTCGAGCGCGTCCCCGTAGGGGAGCGCTGCGAAGGCCGCGTGCGCGTGCACGTGCACGGACGGGGCCGTCCCGGTGGCGCGGATGGCCGTCGGTACGCCGTCCGCCACCTGCGCCGTCGTGCCCCCGTCGGCGAAGGTCGCACCCTCGAGCTCGACCGTGCCCGTCCGCGAGCCCGCCGGGATCGGGGCCGGCCCCGTCGCGAGGAAGTCCGCGCGCAGGTCGACCCGCACCGTGCCGCTGCCGTCGTCACCGAGGACGATGCGCGCGGCCGCGCTGACGGAGCGCGACGCCCCCGCAGCGGAGTCGGTCTGCGCGAGCATGTCGCGTGCGCGGGCTTCGACGACCCCGGCGCGATCGCCGGCGCGGGCCGCGTACCAGGAGAGGTCGTGTCCGCCGAGGCCGGTGATGCTCCAGGTGGCCAGCTGCCCGGCGGCCGCCGTGTCCGGATCGCCGGATCCGGCCCACTCGCGGGAGATGTAGGCGAGCCGTGCCCGGTCGTCGGGCGAGCGACCCGCGTCGTCGACCGGGGTGTACGTGTGTCCCGGCGGCGCGGCGAGCCCGACGTCGATGCAGAACCCGAGCCGACCGTCGTCGAGCCGGTACGAGCCCAGCCACCTGCCGTCCCCGTGGGACGAGTAGCCGATGCCGTGCGCGACGGCCGTGAGCGCCTGGGCCGGCGGGACGGCGCTCGCCGCGAGCCCGAGGGCGAGCCCGATGCCCACGGCGGCCGAGACGAGCCGCCCCGTGCGCGGACGCCTCGAGGGTCGGCCATGCCCGCGCGGGAGGGAGGAGGGGAGGAGGGTCGTCGAGGGGTCTCGTGTCATGCCCGCACAGTGCGGGTCGAGCGCGCCGTCCCCGCGCGCCGGGCGACGAGCCGGGGACGGGATCCGGGACCGCGCGCCTGTGCAGGAGCGGCGCGATCGTCGTCTACCCGGCGTCGCGGCGCCGGTACCTGCGCGTGACGAAGGTGCGCGGTGCCTCGCGGACGACGCGTGGCAGCACCCGGTACACGGCCAGGACGGGTGCGAGGAGGCGCGCGTGGCGGCGCTCGATCCGCGCGTCCCACCGCATCCCGAAGCCGGCCCGGATCCGCGGCGGCAGGAGGCCCGCGGTCACGAGCGCGAGGAGGGGCATGGCCGCGCGGATCGGCGCCGGCGTTCCCTGCCCGCTCAGCAGCGTCCGCGCGATCCGACGCGCGTCCGCCGTCGGCTCGAGCGTCGCGATCCGTCCGTCCCAGTAGGCGCGGAACGCCGCGCGGTCCTCGGGCCACATCCCGGCCGGCACCTGCAGCGCGGTGCCGAGGACGGCGTACTGGCGGTGGATCCTGTCGGCCGACTCCTCCGGCAGCGGCCCGAAGCAGAGCTCGAACATCGTGATCGCCGACTGGTACACGGTCGCCGCCACCCAGAGCTGCAGCTCCGGGTCGTAGGCGGAGTAGGCCGGCGCGGAGCCGTCCGCCGCGGGCACCGCCGACCGGACCGGGGCGTGCGCGCGTCCGACGATCCGCCGTGCGCGCGCGATCTCCTCGGGGGAGCCGAACACCACGGCGTAGATGTATCCGAGCGTGCCCTCGAGCCGGTCGAGCGGGCGTGTCGCGAAGTCGCTGTGCTCCGCGACGCCGCGCGCGACGGACGGGTCGGCGATCTGCAGCAGGATCGCCCGCGCTCCCGCGGCCAGGAGGATGCCCTCGCCCGCGAGGTCCCGGATCGACCCGTCGCGCCGGCGCGCGGGATGCGTCCTCGGGCTCATCCCGCCAGTCTCCCTCCCCAGGGGGCATCGACGCACGGCCGCTCCCCACCCGGGTCGGCCGATCCGGGACCCGATAGGCTCTCCACGGTCGTCGACGCGGCGGGCCGGTCCCTCCGGGCGGGCAGCACGCGGGCCGACCAGCCGCAACACACCGGGTGCCGCCGCCAGACGGTCGTGGCACCGCAGCCTCGAACGACGCACGTACCGCCGAGCGCGGGTGCGGATGGGATGACACGCGTGGATCTTTTCGAATACCAGGCCAGGGACCTCTTCGAGTCCTACGGCGTCCCGGTCCTCCCGGGGATCGTCGCCGACACCGCCGAGGAGGTGCGCGCCGCGGCTGAGAAGCTCGGCGGCACCGTGGTCGTGAAGGCGCAGGTGAAGACCGGCGGCCGCGGCAAGGCCGGCGGCGTCAAGGTCGCCCAGAGCGCCGACGCGGCGTTCGAGGCGGCCCAGGGCATCCTCGGCCTCGACATCAAGGGGCACACCGTCCACCGGGTGATGGTCGCGGCCGGCGCCCGCATCGAGCAGGAGTTCTACTTCTCGATCCTCCTCGACCGCGCCGAGCGCTCCTACCTGTGCCTCGCCAGCTACGAGGGCGGCATGGAGATCGAGGAGCTCGCGGTCACCCGCCCCGAGGCCCTCGCCCGCATCGAGATCGACCCGGTCGCCGGCATCGACGCCGCCAAGGCCGAGGAGATCGCCCGCGCGGCGTCCTTCCCCGAGGAGCTCATCGCCAAGGTCGCCCCCGTGTTCGAGCGCCTCTGGTGGGTCTATCGCGACGAGGACGCGACGCTGGTCGAGGTCAACCCGCTCGTGCTCACCGAGTCCGGCGACGTCATCGCGCTCGACGGCAAGGTCACGCTCGACGAGAACGCCGGCTTCCGTCACGAGGGCCACGCCGCCCTCGAGGACGCGGCCGCGGCCGACCCGCTCGAGGCCAAGGCCAAGGAGTCCGACCTGAACTACGTCAAGCTCGACGGCCAGGTGGGCATCATCGGCAACGGCGCGGGCCTCGTCATGTCGACGCTCGACGTCGTCAGCTACGCGGGAGAGCAGCACGGCGGCGTGCGCCCCGCGAACTTCCTCGACATCGGCGGCGGAGCGTCGGCCGAGGTCATGGCCGCCGGTCTCGACGTCATCCTCGGCGACGAGCAGGTCACGAGCGTCTTCGTCAACGTCTTCGGCGGGATCACGTCGTGCGACGCGGTCGCGAACGGCATCGTCGGCGCGCTCGACAAGCTGGGCGACGCCGCCACCAAGCCGCTCGTCGTCCGCCTCGACGGCAACAACGTCGAGGAGGGCCGCCGCATCCTCGAGGAGCGCGCGCACCCCCTCGTCACCGTCGTCGGCACCATGGACGAGGCGGCCGCCAAGGCCGCCGAGCTGGCCGCCGCTTAACTCCCGAGAGAGAACAGGAACAGGTACATGTCGATTCTTCTCGACGAGAACAGCAGGATCATCGTCCAGGGCCTCACGGGCTCCGAGGGCACCAAGCACGCGGGCCGCATGCTCGCGTCCGGCAGCAAGGTCGTCGGCGGCGTCAACCCGCGGAAGGCCGGCAGCACGGTCACGATCGAGGGCGTCGAGCTGCCGATCTTCGGCTCGGTGGCCGAGGCCATGACGGAGACGGGCGCCGACGTGTCGGTCATCTTCGTCCCGCCGGCCTTCGCCAAGAGCGCCGTGGTGGAGGCGATCGACGCCGCCATCCCGCTCGCCGTCGTCATCACCGAGGGCATCCCGGTCAAGGACTCCGCGGAGTTCTGGTCGCACGCCAAGAGCACGGGCGGGAAGACGCGCATCGTCGGCCCGAACTGCCCCGGCATCATCAGCCCCGGCAAGTCGAACGCGGGCATCATCCCGGCCACCATCACCGAGGCCGGCCCCATCGGCCTCGTGTCGAAGTCGGGCACGCTCACGTACCAGATGATGTTCGAGCTGCGCGACCTGGGCATCTCGACCGCCATCGGCATCGGCGGCGACCCGATCATCGGCACGACGCACATCGACGCCCTCGAGGCGTTCGAGGCCGACCCCGAGACGCGCGCGATCGTCATGATCGGCGAGATCGGCGGCGACGCCGAGGAGCGCGCGGCCGAGTACATCAAGGCGCACGTCACCAAGCCGGTCGTCGCGTACGTGGCGGGCTTCACCGCTCCCGAGGGCAAGACCATGGGCCACGCCGGCGCCATCGTCTCCGGCGGCAGCGGCACGGCGCAGGGCAAGAAGGAGGCCCTCGAGGCCTCGGGCGTCAAGGTCGGCAAGACCCCGACCGAGACCGCGAACCTCCTCCGCGAGGTGTTCGCCGCGCTGTAGAGCGCGACGCGCCCGCGAGGGCGACGACGGCCCGCATCCTCCGAGGATGCGGGCCGTCGTCGTCCCGCGGCGTGGCCGCCCGGTCCTCCCCGGCCGTCCCGAGGTGGGCGTTCCCGCCGCGCCCGTGAGCCGACGGGCCGCGAAGGGACCGGCCGGTAGGGTCGTCGAGGCATGAACCGACACGCAACCGCCTTGTTCGCGGCACTCGAAGCGCTCCTGGTGGTGGGGGTCGGCGTCGCCCTGCCCCTCGTGCCCCTCACCGTCCTCTGGGCCGGGCAGTACGACCTCCAGATCGACTGGGGCGTGTTCGCCCGCACGGGGATCGACCTGTGGCTCCTCGGCCACGGGGTGCCGCTCACGGCGTCGCTCGACCCGGCGCTCGCGACGGCCCTCGGGCTCCCCGGGGTGGATGCCCCGTTCGCGCTCTCCCTCGCCCCCCTCGGCTTCGCGCTGATCACCCTCCTCCTCGGTACCCGCGCGGGTCGCCGCATCGTGGAGACGGACCACCCCGGCGCCGGGACGGCGTCCGCGGTCGTGACGACCGCGGTCCTGTCCCTCGGCCTCGCGCTCGCGGCGCAGCACGAGGGCGTGGCGCCCGCCATCGTGCGCGGCGCGCTCTTCCCGACCCTGGTCCTCGCGCTCGGCCTCCTCATCGGCGTGATCACCCGGGCCGACCGTGCGCGCGCGGGCCGGTGGTGGTCCTCGCTCTCGACGGGCCGCGCGGCCGGCGCCGTCCGCGGGGCGAGCCGGGCGCTCGACCGCCTCCCGGACGGCGCCGCGTCCGTCACCGCCACGGCCGTCCGCGGAGGGGCCGCGGCCGCGTTCGCCGTCGTCGCCGTGTCGGCCGTGGCCGTAGCGGTCCTGCTGAGCGTCAAGTACGCGACCGTGATCACCCTCTACGAGACCCTGCAGACGGGCATCGTCGGGGGAGTCGCCCTCACCCTCGGCCAGCTGGCGCTCCTGCCGAACCTGGTCGTGTGGACGTCGTCGTGGCTCATCGGCCCCGGCTTCGCGCTGGGCACCGGCTCCTCCGTGTCGCCGCTGGGCACGCAGGTGGGCCCGATCCCGTCCGTGCCGATCCTCGGCATCCTGCCGCAGGGGACCCTCGACCTCGGCTACCTCGGCATCCTCGTCCCCGTCGTGGTGGCGTTCGTCGCCGCGGTGGCGCTGTCGCCGCGGGTCGCGCGCATCCCGGAGCCCGAGGCGAGGCGCTGGCCGTGGTTCCTCGCGGCGGGTCTCGGCATGGGCCTCGTGGGCGCGGTGCTGCTGTCCCTGCTCGCGGCGCTGTCGGGCGGCGCGGCCGGGCCCGGCCGCCTGGCCGACGTGGGCCCCGCTCCGGCATGGATCCTCCTGTCCGCCTTCCTGGAGATCGGCGTCGCGTCCGTCGCCGGCATGTTCGTCTCCGGTCTCATGGCCCCGCTGGTCCGGCGGAGCCCGGAAGGACGCGGATAGGCTGTGGCCGTGTTCAACGTGGTGGTCCTCATCTCCGGCAGCGGGACCAACCTCCTCGCCCTCCTCCAGGCGGCGGACCACGCGGACTACCCGGCGCGCGTGGTCGCGGTCGGCGCGGACCGCGATGCCGACGGCCTCCGCTTCGCCGAGGAGCGCGGCATCCCGACCTTCACGGTGCCGTTCGCGAGCTTCCCCGATCGCGCGGCATGGGGGGACGAGCTGGTGGCCGCCGTCTCCGGATGGGCGCCGGACCTCGTCGTCCTCAGCGGCTTCATGCGCCTCCTGCCCCCGCGGGCGGTCGAGGCCTTCGCACCGTGCCTCGTGAACACGCACCCCGCGTACCTGCCCGAGTTCCCGGGGGCGCACGCGGTGCGCGACGCCATCGCCGCCGGGGTGCCCGCCTCCGGCGCCTCCCTGATCGTCGTCGACGCCGGCGTCGACACCGGGCCCGTCCTCGCGCAGGAGCGCGTCGCGGTCGAGCCCGACGACACCGAGCACACCCTGCACGAGCGCATCAAGGTCGTGGAGCGCAGGCTCCTCGTCGACACGGTGCGCGCCATCGCCCTCGGCACCATCGACCTCAAGGAGCTGACCACCGCATGAGCGGACCCCGTCACGACCCGTCCCTGTTCCGCGACCGCGACGGCATCGCCGTGACGCGCGCGCTCGTCTCCGTGAGCGACAAGACGGGGCTCCTGGAGCTGGCGTCCGCGCTCGCCGGGGCCGGCGTCGAGATCGTCTCGACCGGATCCACCGCGAGCACCATCGCCGACGCGGGCTTCCCCGTCACCCCCGTCCAGGACGTGACCGGCTTCCCCGAGGCCCTCGACGGCCGGGTCAAGACCCTCCACCCGGCGGTGCACGCGGGGCTCCTCGCCGACCTGCGGCTGGAGTCGCACGAGGCGCAGCTCGCCGAGCTCGGGATATCGCCCTTCCAGCTGGTCGTGGTGAACCTGTACCCGTTCGTGGAGACGGTCGCCTCCGGCGCTCCGGTCTCGGACGTCATCGAGCAGGTCGACATCGGCGGTCCCGCCATGGTCCGCGCATCGGCCAAGAACCACGCGAACGTCGCCATCGTGGTGTCGCCGACCAGCTACGGCGAGGTGATCGACGCCGTGCGCTCCGGGGGCACGACCCTCGCCCAGCGGCGCCGGCTGGCGGCCGCGGCCTTCGCCCACACCGCCGACTACGACCGGGCGGTCGCCGACTACTTCCGGGACGCGGTCGTGGGCCGGGGTGGCGAGGCGGACGCCGCGGCGTCGTGGCCCGCGTCCTTCGGCGTGACGGGCGAGCTCGCCCAGGTGCTCCGGTACGGCGAGAACTCGCATCAGGACGCGGCCCTCTACCGCAGCGTCGACGGCGCCGGCATCGCGCAGGCCACGCAGCTGCACGGCAAGGAGATGTCCTACAACAACTTCGTCGACGCCGACGCGGCGGTGCGGGCCGCCTACGACTTCGCCGAGCCGGCCGTCGCCATCATCAAGCACGCGAACCCGTGCGGCATCGCCGTCGCTCCTCCCCGGGCGGTGGACGCCATCGCCGCGGCCCACCGGAGCGCGCACGACTGCGACCCGGTGTCCGCCTTCGGGGGAGTGATCGCGGCGAACCGGCCCATCACCCTGGGTATGGCGGAGACGGTGAAGGAGATCTTCACCGAGGTCCTCGTCGCCCCCGGCTTCGACGACGACGCGCTCACCCTGCTGAAGTCGAAGAAGAACCTCCGGCTCCTGACGCTCCCCGAGGGGTACCACCGGGAGCCGCGGGAGGCGCGCCAGATCTCGGGCGGCTACCTCGTACAGTCGACCGACGCCTTCCCGACCGACGGCACGCGGATCTCCGAGGGCTGGACCCTCGCCGGCGGCGACCCGGTCGACGACGCGACGCTCGCGGATCTCGAGTTCGCGTGGAAGGCCTGTCGGGCCGTGAAGTCCAATGCGATCCTGCTCGCGCACCACGGTGCGTCGGTCGGGGTGGGCATGGGCCAGGTGAACCGGGTGGACTCGTGCCAGCTCGCGGTCCGGCGCGCGGGTGACCGGGCGGTCGGATCCGTCGCGGCCTCCGACGCGTTCTTCCCCTTCGCCGACGGGCTGCAGGTCCTCCTCGACGCCGGCGTCCGCGCCGTGGTCCAGCCCGGCGGATCCGTGCGCGACGAGGAGGTCGTCGCCGCGGCGCGCGCAGCCGGCGTCGCCATGTACTTCACGGGCGAGCGCCACTTCTTCCACTGACGCCGTCGCCGGCAGCCCACCGGGGCTGCCGGCGAGGGACCGCTGCGACACGCCCGGGATGCGGCTTGTTTTGCGGGGGTGGGGTGGTCCGCGTAATGTCTCCTCTTGTCGCCGGAACGGGCGGGGAGCGAAAAGCTTCCGGGCTGGTTCTGGTGGGCTTGATCCTGG
>Ga0308163_10003309_pt1 | contig 13685 bp, 8 predicted proteins | sample PhyTR1_FD_201037 | JGI IMG/M metagenome (GOLD analysis project Ga0308163, IMG submission 201037) | Phyllosphere microbial communities from UC Gill Tract Community Farm, Albany, California, United States - DLSLT.R1 | ecosystem: Host-associated > Plants > Phyllosphere > Unclassified | place: USA... | reverse complement strand
CAATCGTTCATGCATCTGAACGAATTGCCTAAAAAAGGCACGCCACCATCGCGCACTCGAAAAGGTTGTGCCTACGATTTAAGATATAATAATTCAGCAAAAGTAAACGGTGCGACTCCGGTTTTCGTTAGAGCATCTCCACAAACCAACGCACTGATAGTAATCGTATATTTTTATGTAACGCTGCCAACCGTCAAATTATGCCGTGCGAATATTATAATAATCTAAGGTTGTGTTTCTCTTTGAAAATTCATGGGAATTACCGTTGGGCATTCTCCGGGCATAAAAAAAAGGGGGCTATAACGCCCCCCCTTTTGATGACAACATTAATGAGTTCCCGCGTGCCGCTTATCGGGGCAGCAGGCTTGCCCCCATCAGCGCCTCATCGATGGCGCGGGCGGCCTGGCGGCCTTCGCGGATCGCCCAGACGACCAGCGACTGGCCGCGCCTGACGTCGCCGGCGGCCCAGAGCTTATCGACCGAGGTGCGATAGTCCTTGTCATTGGCGATGACATTGGTCGAGCCGCGCCGGTCGGTGTTCAGCGCCAGCTTGCCGTCGAGTTCCTTGACGACGCTGTCGGTGAAGGGACCGGAGAAGCCGATGGCGATGAAGGCGAGATCGGCCTTGATGATGAATTCCGAGCCGGCAATCGGCTGGCGGCGATCGTCCACCTGGCAGCACTTGACGCCGGTCAGCATGCCATCCTCGCCGACGAATTCCAGCGTGCCGACCTGGAACTCGCGCACGGCGCCTTCGGCCTGGCTGGAGGAGGTGCGCATCTTGGTGGCCCAGAAGGGCCAGACGGCCAGCTTGTCTTCCGTCTGCGGCGGGCGCGGGCGGATGTCGAGCTGGGTCACCTTGACGGCGCCCTGGCGGAAGGCCGTGCCGACGCAATCGGATGCGGTGTCGCCGCCGCCGACCACGACGACATGCTTGCCGCCGGCAATGATCGGCTCGGACGGCCAGCCATTGCTGTCGATGTTCTCACGGCCAACGCGGCGGTTCTGCTGCACCAGATAGGGCATGGCATCATAGACGCCGTGCAGATCGACGCCGGGAATGCCGGCTTCGCGCGGCGTTTCCGAGCCGCCGCAATAGAGCACGGCATCGTAATCGGCCAGCAGCTGATCCATCTTCACGTCGACGCCGACATTGACGCCGCAATGGAAGGTAACGCCCTCGCCCTTCATCTGCTCGATGCGGCGGTCGATGAAGTTCTTTTCCATCTTGAAGTCAGGGATGCCGTAGCGCAGCAGCCCGCCTGGCTTGGTCTCGCGCTCATAGACATGCACCTCATGGCCGGCGCGGCCAAGCTGCTGGGCAGCGGCCATGCCCGATGGGCCGGAACCGATGATCGCGACTTTCTTTCCGGTATGGATCGTTGCCGGCTGCGGCACGATGAAGCCCAGTTCATAGGCCTTGTCGGCAATCGCCTGCTCGACGGTCTTGATGGTAACCGGCGCATCCTCGAGGTTCAGCGTGCAGGCTTCCTCGCAAGGTGCGGGGCAGACGCGGCCGGTGAATTCAGGGAAATTGTTAGTGGAGTGGAGGTTGCGGATCGCCTCTTCCCACTTGCCGTTATAGACCAGATCGTTCCAGTCGGGGATCTGGTTATGAACAGGACAGCCGGTCGGGCCGTGGCAATAGGGAATGCCACAATCCATGCAGCGCGCCGCCTGCTTCGTGACCTCGGCATCCGACATCGGAATGGTGAATTCGCGGAAGTGACGGATACGATCCGACGCAGGCTGGTACTTCGCCACCTGCCGGTCGATTTCCATGAAACCTGTAACCTTGCCCATATTCTCGTCCTACTCAATGAGCCTGCAACTGCACGGTCTTTGGCCGTGCGCGGTCGCGGTCCCGACAACGGGACCGCGCGGTGGCGAATTATTCGGCGGCAACGCCCATGCGCATCCGTTCCATTTCCTCAAGCGCCCGGCGATATTCGACCGGCATGACCTTGCGGAATTTCGGACGGTAATCGGCCCAGTTGTCGAGGATCTGCTTGGCACGGTTCGAGCCCGTGTAATGCAGATGGTTGGAGATCAGCTGGTAGAGGCGCTCTTCGTCGTGGCGGGTCATGTCGCCGGAAACGTCGACCAGGCCTTTGTGCATCAGGTCGCCGCCGTGATGATGCAGCTTTTCCAGCATGTCATCTTCTTCCGGCACCGGCTCCAGTTCTACCATGGCCATGTTGCAGCGCTTGGCGAAATCGCCCTGCTCGTCCAGCACATAGGCCACGCCGCCCGACATGCCGGCGGCAAAGTTGCGGCCGGTTTCGCCCAGCACGACCACCACGCCACCCGTCATATATTCGCAGCCATGGTCGCCCACGCCTTCGACGACGGTGATTGCGCCGGAATTGCGCACCGCGAACCGTTCCCCAGCGACGCCGCGGAAATAGCACTCACCGGAGATCGCGCCATAAAGCACGGTATTGCCGACGATGATCGAGTTCTCAGCGACGATCCGCGAATTCTCGGGCGGACGCACGATGATCCGGCCACCCGAAAGCCCCTTGCCGACATAGTCATTGCCGTCGCCAACGAGATCGAAGGTGATGCCCCGCGCCAGGAAGGCCCCGAAGGACTGGCCGGCCGTGCCGGTCAGCGTCACATGGATGGTGTCGTCCTTCAGGCCCTTGTGTCTGTGGCGCTTGGCAAGCTCGCCCGACAGCATGGCGCCAGCGGAACGGTCGACATTCTTGATATCGACGTCAAACACGACGGGCTGCTTGCTCTCCAGCGCCGGCATCGCCTTTTCGATCAGCTTGCGATCCAGCACGTCCTCGATCGGATGATGCTGGCGGCTCGTCCAATAGGTGGCTTCCTTCGGCGCATCGACCTTGTGGAAGATCCGGGAGAAGTCGAGCCCCTCGGCCTTCCAATGGGCGAGCATCTCGTCCTTTTCCAGAAGTTCTGACGCGCCGATGATCTCGTTGAGCGAGGTGAAGCCCAGCGAGGCCAGGATCTCGCGCACTTCTTCGGCAACGAAGAAGAAGTAGTTGATCACATGCTCCGGCGTGCCCTTGAAGCGCTTGCGCAGGACCGGGTCCTGGGTGGCGACGCCAACCGGACAGGTGTTGAGATGGCACTTGCGCATCATGATGCAGCCGGCGGCAATCAGCGGCGCCGTGGCAAAGCCGAACTCGTCGGCCCCAAGCAGCGCCCCGATGATCACATCGCGACCGGTCTTCAAGCCGCCATCGACCTGAAGTGCAATGCGCGAGCGAAGCCCGTTCAGAACAAGCGTCTGCTGGGTTTCGGCCAAGCCGATTTCCCAGGGGCTGCCGGCATGCTTCAGCGAGGTCAGCGGCGAAGCGCCGGTGCCACCGTCGAAACCGGAGACGGTGATATGGTCGGCGCGGGCCTTGGCGACGCCGGCGGCAACCGTGCCGACACCGACTTCCGACACCAGCTTCACCGAGACATCGGCGGCCGGGTTGACGTTCTTCAGGTCGTAGATCAGCTGCGCCAGATCTTCGATGGAATAGATATCGTGATGCGGCGGCGGCGAGATCAGGCCGACGCCCGGGGTCGAATGGCGGGTCTTGGCGACCGTCGCATCGACCTTGTGGCCAGGCAGCTGACCGCCTTCGCCGGGCTTGGCGCCCTGCGCGACCTTGATCTGCAGCATGTCGGCATTGACGAGATATTCCGTCGTGACGCCGAACCGGCCCGAGGCGATCTGCTTGATGGCCGAGCGCTCCGGGTTTGGCGAACCGTCATAGAGCGGCATGTAACGGTCGCTCTCTTCGCCGCCCTCACCCGTGTTCGACTTGCCGCCGATCCGGTTCATGGCGACCGCCAGTGTCGTATGCGCCTCACGGCTGATCGAGCCGAAGGACATGGCACCGGTCGAGAAGCGCTTGACGATGTCAACCGCCGGCTCAACGCTGTCGAGCGGCACCGGCTTGCGGCCAGATGCCTCGGCAGACTTGATCTTGAACAACCCGCGAATGGTGTTCATCCGAAGCGAGGTCTCGTTGACCATGTCGGCGAATTCGCGGTAGCGGTCCTGGCTGTTGCCGCGCACGGCATGCTGCAGGGCGGCGATGGAATCCGGGCTCCAGGCATGGTTTTCGCCACGGATGCGGTAGGCATATTCGCCGCCGACCTCAAGCGTATTGGCCAAAACCGGGTCCTTGCCAAAGGCTGCATGGTGGCGAGATACGGTCTCTGCCGCGATTTCGGCAAGGCCGACGCCTTCGATGGTCGTGGCAGTGCCGAAGAAATACTTCTCCACCAGTTCCGACGACAGGCCGATGGCGTCGAAGATCTGCGCGCCGCAATAGGACTGATAGGTGGAAATGCCCATCTTGGACATGACCTTGAGGATGCCCTTGCCGACCGCCTTGATGTAGCGATAGACCACTTCGTCGGCATCGACTTCCTTGGGGAATTCGCCATGCTTGTGCATGTCGAGCAGGGTGTCGAAGGCGAGATAGGGGTTGATGGCTTCCGCGCCGAAGCCCGCGAGGCAGCAGAAATGATGCACTTCGCGCGGCTCGCCGGTCTCGACGACCAGGCCGACCGAGGTGCGCAGGCCCTTGCGGATCAGGTGGTGATGCACGGCGGCCGTGGCCAGCAGCGCCGGAATGGCAATGCGATCAGGGCCGATCTGCCGGTCCGAGAGCACGATGATGTTATAGCCGCCGCGCACGGCCGCTTCCGCCCGCTCGCACAGGCGATCCAGCATCTCGGGCATGCCTTCGGCGCCACGCTCCACGTCATAGGTGAAGTCGAGCGTCTTGGTGTCGAACCGGTCTTCCGTGTGGCCGATGGAGCGGATCTTTTCGAGATCGCCATTGGTCAGGATCGGCTGGCGCACTTCCAGCCGCTTGGCACGGGCGGCCCCTTCATGGTCGAGAATGTTCGGACGCGGGCCGATGAAGGAGACGAGGCTCATCACCAGTTCTTCGCGGATCGGGTCGATCGGCGGGTTGGTGACCTGGGCGAAATTCTGCTTGAAATAGGTGTAGAGCAGCTTCGACTTCGACGACATCGCCGAGATCGGGGTATCCGTACCCATCGAGCCGATCGCTTCCTGGCCGGTGGTCGCCATCGGCGACATCAGGATGCGGGTGTCTTCGAGCGTATAGCCGAAGGCCTGCTGGCGATCGAGCAGCGACACGTCACGGCGCAGCGCCCGAGGCTCGACCGGCTTCAGGTCTTCGAGGATCAGCTGGGTACGGTCGAGCCATTCGCGGTATGGAAGGCTTCCGGCCAGGCCCGACTTCACTTCGTCGTCAGAGACGATGCAGCCCTTCTCCATGTCGATCAGCAGCATCTTGCCCGGCTGCAACCGCCACTTCTTGACGATGTTTTCTTCCGGCACCGGCAGCGTGCCGGCTTCAGACGCCATGATGATGCGGTCATCGTCAGTGACGAGGTAGCGGGCCGGACGCAAGCCGTTACGGTCGAGCGTCGCGCCAATCTGCTTGCCATCGGTGAAGGCCACGGCGGCCGGGCCGTCCCATGGCTCCATCAGCGCGGCATGGTATTCGTAGAACGCCTTGCGCTCCTTGTTCATCAGTTGGTTGCCGGCCCAGGCTTCCGGGATCAGCATCATCACCGCATGGGCCATGGAATAGCCACCGCGGATCAGGAATTCGAGCGCGTTATCGAAACAGGCCGTGTCGGACTGGCCCTCGTAGGAGATCGGCCAGAGCTTGGAAATGTCGTCGCCAAACAGCGGCGAGGACACGGATGCCTGGCGCGCCGCCATCCAGTTGACGTTGCCGCGCAGGGTGTTGATTTCACCGTTATGGGCGACCATGCGATAGGGATGGGCGAGCTTCCAGGACGGGAAGGTATTGGTGGAAAAGCGCTGATGCACAAGCGCCACGGCCGATTCAAACCGCGGATCGGCAAGGTCCTTATAATAGGCACCGACCTGATAGGCCAGGAACATGCCCTTGTAGACGATAGTCGAGGACGACAGCGACACCGGATAGAAGCCGGTTTCCTGGCCACCGAATTCGTCATAAATCCGGTTGGAGATCACCTTGCGCAGCAGGAACAGCCGGCGCTCGAAAGCGTCCTGGGTGGCGGCATCGCGGCCAGCGCCGATGAAAACCTGGATATGGCGCGGCTCGGTCGCAGCGATATCTGGCGCCTTCGACAGCGAGGAATTGTCGACCGGCACATCGCGATAGCCCAGCAGATGCTGGCCTTCGGCAAGACAGACGTCGGTGATGACTTTCTTGAAATGGGCGATCTGCTCTTCGTCTGCCGGGAAGAAGAAGTGACCGACAGCATATTCGCCGGCCTTGGGCAGGATCACGCCCTGCGCCGCCATCTCTTCACGGAAGAAGCGATCAGGAATCTGCACCAGAATGCCGGCGCCGTCGCCCATCAGCGGATCGGCGCCGACAGCGCCGCGATGGGTGAGGTTTTCAAGAATGAACAGGCCGTCGCGCACGATCTGGTGCGACTTCTGCCCCTTCATATGGGCAATGAAGCCGACGCCGCAGGCATCGTGCTCGTTTCTGGGATCGTAGAGACCCTGCCCGGCAGGAAGACCGTGACGCGTCGCCACCGTCGCGGCGCCAGCTTTCGCCTGACCAGCTTCGGCTGCTACGATTGCATCGGATGGCGTCATCTGCGTCATCGCTTTCCCTCCAGTTGACCGTCCCCTCGACCCTAGCCGAACAGACACACAGCAATTTGACATTTTAGAATTCGGCGGGGTCGTTGCACCCCCTAATCGCATCCTGACCTTTTATGAGGTCGGCTCCACCATGCGTCCAGACAGGCTCTGCCAGCTCTGGAGTATAGCGCAATGAAGCCGGCACGAAAGACCCGAAGGGCAAAACCATCTACCGATTTCTGAAAAATACGTCAGTTAAGTTGACCTATTTCTCGCTCCTATATGGCAGAAACCGACCGGTTCCGCAAGCGGCTGGTTAAAAAAGCCTGAGGGTGCGGCGACAGAAAATGTCCCCACTGGCTATTCGACGTAATATTATTTCACAAGCTCGCAATTTTACGCAGCAAAACGACAAATGACACATCCATCAGTCGCTTCGAATTAGGTCCACTGTCGAAGGAGGCTTCATAGCGATTGAACCGCCTTATAAAATGGGTAGGCTTTAGACAGCGCCGGTCTGGGCGCGACAGCCAATCAGGAAGCCTTCATGTTCTTTGCATCCGATAATTGGGCCGGCGCCCATCCCGCCATTGCCGAAAGCCTGGTGAAGGAGGCGTCCGGCTATGCCAGCGCCTATGGCACGAGCGATCTCGACCGGCGGGTCGAGGCGCATTTCAACCAGATTTTCGAGCGTGAGGTCGCCGTCTTCTTCGTCGGCACCGGCACGGCGGCCAATTCGCTGGCGCTGGCCAGCGTTGCCCGCGCCGGTGGCGTCACTTTCTGCCATTTCGACGCCCATGTGAATGCCGACGAAGGCGGTGCGCCGGAATATCTGAGCCATGCCAGCCGGCTCTACCCAATCGAAGGCCGCGACGGCAAGATGAGCCCGAGCGCGCTCCACACCGCCGTCTCGCGCTTCGATACGCCCTCGGTGCATCAGGGCCGGCCGATGGCCGTAACCATCACCCAGGCAACCGAAACCGGCACCATCTATACGTTGGATGAAATCGACGCGATCAGCGCGATTGCCCGCTCCAAGGGCCTACCGCTGCACATGGACGGCGCCCGCTTTGCCAATGCGCTGGTGGCGCTCGACGTGACGCCGGCCGAAATGACCTGGAAGCGCGGCGTCGACATCCTCTCCTTCGGCGCCACCAAGAACGGCTGCTGGTGCGTAGAGGCGATTGTCTTCTTCAACCCCGATATGGCGGAGGAAATGCCCTATATCCGCAAGCGCTCGGCCCAGCTGTTCTCCAAGACCCGCTTCGTCTCCGCTCAGCTCGAAGCTTATTTCGAAGGCAATCTCTGGCTCGACCTCGCCCGCCATGCCAATGCCATGTCCGACCGGCTGCGCGCCGGCCTGCGCGCCAACAACAAGGCGCGCCTTGCCTGGGAAACCGAGAGCAACGAAGTCTTTGCCGTGATCAGCAAGGAAGCCTCGCGCCAGGCCCAGGAAAAGGGCGCGAAATTCTATGAATGGCTGGTGCCGCGCGACGAACCTGACCTGGTTGGCCCCGACGACACGCTGATCCGGCTGGTCACCAGCTTTGCCACCACGCCAGAGGATGTCGATCGGTTCCTTGACGTTCTCTAGAGTCTGTCAGGTTCAGATTGAACCAGACAGACTCTCGATTCTTTTGTTTTCGTTTGTCTTTTCGTGAAAACCTGGTTCCACTTTTCCCTGACAAACTCTGACGCTTGCGAGCAAACAAAAAGGGCGGCACAGTGCCGCCCTTGCATTCATTCTGAAAACGCTTGATCAGACCACATGGGCCTCGATGGCCTTCGGCGTTTCCACGGGCTCACTGGCAATGGCGATCCGGCGCGGCTTCATGGCTTCGGGAATGTTGCGGAGCAGGTCGATATGCAGCAGGCCGTTCTTCAGCGAGGCATTGGTGACCTCGACGTGGTCGGCCAGCTGGAAGCGGCGCTCGAAGCCACGCTTGGCAATGCCACGATAGAGAAATTCGGTCTGCTCGGTCTGGTCTTCCTGAGCCTTTTCACCCTTGACGGTCAGCACATGGGCATGGGCCTCGATGCTGAGTTCGGTCTCGTCAAAGCCGGCGACGGCCATGGTGATCCGGTAGGTGTTTTCGCCGCTCCGCTCGATGTTGTAGGGCGGATAGCTCTGGGCCTGATCGGGCTGTCCAAGGCTATCAAGCATCGTGAACAGGCGGTCGAAGCCGACGGTGGAGCGGTAGAGCGGCGAAAAATCAACGTGACGCATAGGTGTCCTCCTGAGAAGCGACGGTTGCGATAATGGCAGGCATTTGCCCCTGATCTGGCGGCCTCTGCCCGGGTTGGCAGGCCCTTCCGGCGCCTGCTCCCATGAGATGGGAATGCTGATTTTCGAGTTCAAGAGCGCATCGAACCGACAAATGCGGTGACCGTGATTTTTTCGCCTCCCCTACGCAGCAGCAACGCTTCTGCTGCGGCTGAATTTTTGATGAACGGATAATTGCATCTCCATTCATCTCATCCCCGCTAGCGTCCGATCGTCGGGCCGGCCCCTCAAAGGCATGTCCGGCAACTGAAGAACATCGTCCCTGCGTCTTCAGTCATGCTTGCCGTCCCTGTCTCGCAGTTCGCTGCAGCCATGGACGGCATTTTTTTTAAGCCGGATTTCGGCGGCTCCGAAGATGCGGTATGAAGGGATTGCTTCTCCGCAAGGTCTGAAAGAGTTCGCCATGGACACCGTGCTTCACGCCATCGACGGCAATCCCATTCCGGACAACCACAAGGCCGGTTTCTTCACCGGCCATGGCGGCGTGCAGCTGCGCTATGCGATCTTCAAGAGCCCGATCAGCCCGGCCAAGGGCACCGTTGTCATCGTGCATGGCCGCAGCGAATGTATCGAGAAATATTTCGAGACGATCCGCGATCTCACCGCCGCCGGTCTCTGGGTCGCGACCTTCGATTTGCGCGGTCAGGGCCTGTCCGACCGACTGCTGAAGCCGAAGCGCCAGCCGGCAGACACCCTGCAGAAACATTGGGGCCATGTGCGCCGCTTTGCCGATTACGAGCGCGACCTAGAGCTGTTCCTGGAACAGGTCGTGCTGCCGGATTGCCGACTGCCCGTATCGATGATCGCCCATTCCACCGGCGGGTTGATTGCGCTCAGCGCAGCACCTCGGCTCTCTGGCCGCATCTCACGGCTGGTGCTCTCAGCACCATTCGTGGGCCTGCATAACGAGGCGATGTCAGCCGCGCGGATCTTTGCCCTGGCGCGTCTGGCAAGCCTGGTCGGACTCGGCAATCGGCCGCTGTCGACATCAAGCAAACCTCAATTGTTCGCCACCAATACGCTGACATCCGACGAAGCCCGGTTCAATCGCAATATCGCGATCATGACCACTGTGCCTGACCTTTCGATCAGCGCACCCTCGGCCCGCTGGCTGCATGAATGCGCCCAGGCGATCCGCCGGGTCAACGATCCCGCCCACCTGACGCAAATCACCATCCCGACCCTGCTGATCGCCCCGATGCTCGATGGCGTCGTGCCTTTTGCAGCCCAGGAGTATCTGGCAAAGCATTTCCGCGCTGGGCAATTGCTGTCGATTGCCGGTGCCCGCCATGAAGTGCTGCAGGAGCAGGACCGCTACCGTGAACAGGCGCTCGCCGCTATCCACGCCTTCATCCCCGGCAGCGACGCCAGCGAACAATGGGACGCAGCCGGACTGGAGCCGGAAAGCGGGTTGTCGGAAACGGTGTGAGCCGATCTGGCCGGTTCAGGCGTTCAGAAGCGCCCGTGCCTCATCATAGACGGCCCTTGAGCTCGCGGCGATGATCTTGCCGCCAGCTTCCGGTCGTCCACCGTCCCAGGTGGTGACGACGCCGCCGGCCTGCTCGATGATCGGGATCAGCGCGCCTACGTCATAGGGTTTCAGACCGGTCTCGATCACAAGATCGACGAAACCGGCAGCAAGCAATGCATAGGCGTAGCAATCGACGCCGTACCGCGTCAGCCGTACCTTGGCCCGCACGGCGTCGAAGCGCTGGCGTTCGTCGTCGAGAAAAATATCCGGCGAGGTCGTATAGAGCACCGCATCGCCAAGCCCGGTGCAGGCCCGCGCCTTGATCTGCCGCGCGCCGTCCGGCCCCTGATACCAGGCCTTTTCGCCGTCTGCGAAATAGCGTTCGCCGGTAAAGGGCTGGTCCATCATGCCCATGACGGCGCGGCCGCTCTGCTGAAAGCCTATGAGCGTACCCCAGGTCGGCAGACCGGAGATGAAGGCGCGGGTGCCGTCAATGGGATCGATCACCCAGACGCAGTCGCGGCCAAGGCCGATGCTGTCATGCTCCTCGCCCAGAATGCCGTGGTCGGGAAATTCCGCCTCGATCAGCGTTCGGATCGCCGTTTCCGCCGCCCGATCGCCCTCGGTTACCGGGTCATAGCCGCCGGCATCCTTGTTGACCACATCCAGCCCCGAGCGAAACCGCGGCAGTGTCTCGGCCTTGGCAACCTCGGCGAGGCGGTCGAAAAACGTCTTGTCCGGGCGCATGGCGGCTTCCTCGATTATGTCCAACTTGCACGTTTCATACGGCATAAATTCCAGAACCGGAATTCGTTGCGGCAATTTTTTCTGCAAATCCGCCAGCACTCGCAATGCATATGCCCGATATTTAGGCTTGCTTAAAAAAATGACAAAAACGCTTGACCTTTTGTGCAGCGCAAAATATAGTCAGTCTTACAGTCTTTCGACTGTAAATACCCTCCTTGGGTGTTTCCTCCCTAGACTTGCCGCGCCTCGAGCGCGGTTTTTTTTGGCCTTTTGCCAAACAGGCAAGCGGGCGCGATCAACCAACAAGACAAGAAATGGCTATTCGGCCGCGAGCGCATCGCCCTCAAAGCCCGTGACGACGAGGCTGGGAGACATATCGGCCATTCGGGCGACGAAGCGCGAGAGAATGGCGGCCATGGCGGAAAAATTCGCCCGCTTCTGCAGCGTGGCTTCGTCGACATACAGCGCCCGGTTGATCTCGATCTGCAGCGCATGCAGTCCGCGGGCGGGCCGGCCGTAATGCTCGGTGATGAAGCCGCCAGCATAGGGCTTGTTGCGCACCGCCGTGAAACCGAAATCCTCGAGAATCTCGAGCGCCGCCTGGGTAATGTCGGCAGAGGCGCTGGTGCCGTAGCGGTCGCCGATGATGAAGTCCGGCCGCACGGCACTGCCGCTGAGGCGGATATTGCCCGGCATTGAATGACAGTCGATCAGCACGGCAGCGCCAAAACGGGCATGCGTGCGCGCCACCAGCCGCCGCAGGCAGGCGTGGTAAGGCTTATAGATCGTCTCGATCCGGGCGATCCCCTCCTCCGCCGTCAGCCGCTCGCGATAGATTTCCATGTTTTCCGCAACGATCCGCGCGATGGTGCCAAGCCCGCCAGCCACCCGCACGGAATGGGCGTTGACATAAGGCGGCAGCGGCCCGGTAAACATCTTGGGGTCGAGCTCGTAGGGCTCCCTGTTGACGTCGACATAGGCACGCGGAAATTTAGCAACGAGAAGCGGCGCACCGTGATCGGGGGCTGCGGCAAACAGTTCATCGACGAAATGATCTTCGGAACGGCGGATGGACAGACCATCCAGGCGCGAGCGGGCCAGAAACTCCTGTGGATAATCTCGGCCGCTATGAGGAGAATTATAAACGAAGGGAATGCTATGCTGTTCGGGTTCCCGCACGTCAAACAGCTCGAATTCGGCGGGTACCGGCTGCATCTGACCCCTTCTTTACCAAATCAGTAACTCATAATGAAACATATGTTGCCAGTTGGCCGTCATGAAGTCCATACTGCATTATTCCTTAATCCTATCAGGATTGAATAGACAAATCATGCAGTACTCGCGTCGTGCTATAGCGATCCGTCTGCGCCGCCAATCGGCGCGGAGAGGTCGCCATAGCGGCGAAATTCACTCGGCTTTTCCGCCCGCCCGGCAGTTTACACCGGCTGGAATATCTGGGAAAGCTTACCGCCACGATCCTAGTTGAGTAAAACGGTTCCGCAATGACTCAGAAAATTCTTCTTGCCGAAGACGATAACGACATGCGCCGCTTCCTGGTGAAGGCGCTGGAAAAGGCTGGATACAAGGTATCCTCCTATGACAACGGCGCCAGCGCCTATGACCGGCTGCGTGAGGAACCCTTCTCGCTGCTCCTGACCGATATCGTCATGCCTGAGATGGACGGCATCGAGCTGGCGCGTCGTGCCACCGAACTCGACCCGGACCTGAAGGTCATGTTCATCACCGGCTTTGCCGCCGTTGCGCTGAACGCCGACTCCAAGGCGCCGAAGGATGCCAAGGTCCTGTCCAAGCCCTTCCACCTGCGCGACCTCGTCGACGAGGTCAACAAGCTCTTGACCGCCGCCTGATCGCGGTTATCCGGCTGTCAAAAAGCCGGAGCGGGAAACCGCAGAAAACGACGCGAGACCAGACATTTAGCGGATTATTGAATCGAACCGCGCAATAAGTGTTGACGGAACCGCCGGTTTCATGGTTTACCCCCGCTCATCGGATGGGCGTGTAGCTCAGCGGGAGAGCACTACGTTGACATCGTAGGGGTCACAGGTTCAATCCCTGTCACGCCCACCATCCAAATTAGCTAAAAAGCAAAGGCTTCCGGGAAACCGGGAGCCTTTTTTATTTATGTTACCAACTTTGGGGCTGCGAACCGGTACTACATCTACCCAGTACACCAGAGAACGCTTCCAAGACTGGAGAGATAAAGCGAACCAGACGCTTCAAAGCAGGGGAAGAAGAAGGGCAGAGATCTTCTCAAAAAGCCATGCGACGATCCCAACCAGGATCAGCCAGAAAACCATACCAAAGAATAATCCCAAGAAAGCCGACATAGCGCTTGGAACCGCCCCATCGCCAGCCGACCTCGCCTTCCGCCAGCCATACCTAGACAAGAAGAACGGCGCGAGGGGCGACCGGATCAGAAGTGACAAGCCATAGCGAAAGGCTGGAATGATGTCGGCCCGCCACGCATAAAGTTTCGAAGTTAGAATGCAGACAGCGGCGATAATCGCGAGGCAGAGCCCGGCAGTGCCGACCCAGGAGTTTGTCATAGTCTGAATTGCCTCGTGATC
>Ga0308163_10003307_pt1 | contig 13691 bp, 10 predicted proteins | sample PhyTR1_FD_201037 | JGI IMG/M metagenome (GOLD analysis project Ga0308163, IMG submission 201037) | Phyllosphere microbial communities from UC Gill Tract Community Farm, Albany, California, United States - DLSLT.R1 | ecosystem: Host-associated > Plants > Phyllosphere > Unclassified | place: USA... | reverse complement strand
CGCCGGTGCTGGATCAGTAGTGAGGACGGTGCCCTTCATGGCTTCTCGGACGACTCATCGATGCGAGGTCGTGTACCGGAGCCCAGCGGACCCTGGAGTCGCCGTCGGGACGCTGCTGATCCTCGCGCCGATTGGCGTGATGGCGCTCGCCGGGGCCGCCGTGAAGGGGTTCGACAGCACATCGCTGATCGTGCTCGCCGTGGTGCTCGTATCCTTGATCTCGGCGATGGTGCTCGCTTTGCGCGCCGCGGCGTTCGTGCGGTGGTCGCCGCAATTGGTGACGGTCGGCGTCGCGCCGTTCTGGAGGTCACGACTGCTCCGTTGCGACATCGTCGATGTTGCGGTCGTCCAGGTCGATGCGTACGCAGACTACGGCGGATGGGGCATCAAGGGCTCGGCTCGAAGCTCTCGTGGCCGGCTGTACTCGGTGGGTGGAACCGACACTGTGCAGATCGTGATGCGGGACGGGCGGAGGTACTTCGTCACGTTCAAGGACCCCGCGACGCCAGATCGCGTTTGCGCTGCGCTTCAGCGCAGCAGCTGAGAAAGCTCAGGCCGGCGTGAATCGTCGCTCGAGCAATTGAGCCGTTGCTTCGACAGGAGTCGAACCGGCTGACTTGCGGAGGAGCGCTTCGAGCTTTCGCGGCCACAGCACGTTGATGCCATCCACAGTGAAGCTCCCGCCGAAGAGCGGCCAATCTGCGTCAACGAAACAGAGGGCGCCGAACACGGGTGCGCTGACCGTGGCACGGACGAGCTCCAACTGTCGCTGAACCCCTGCGACCAAGGCGGGTTTCTTCCGCCCGCCGACTGTCAGGTGCTCGACGCGTGGCCGGAACAGCCCACCTTCCACTTGCAGCGACGGACGCCTGCCTTGGTACCGTTTCGAGTCGATCACCCACACCCCAGCTTGGGTGACAACGAGGTGGTCGATGTTCGCGCGCGATCTAGGCACCCGGCGATCGTGGAGGACGCGCGTCGATTCGGTCGCCAAGCGATCGAGACGGGCTCCCACGGTTTCCTCCCCAACTGCTCCGGATCTCCAGGCCGCGGTGCTCTGACGCTCATCGCTGAGGGCGACCGCGACGTTCCCGAGACGACCCCACCGATCTCTCAAGGCTGCTTCGTCCCTCGCCTTGCGTCGCTCGTGCTCGCGCCGCGCTGACGCTCCTGCACCCGTGGTCGGTGAGCCGCTCACTCCTTGTTCTTCTTCTTGAACAGTCCGGCGACGCGACCGCCGACTGCATCGGCAGCCCCGACGACGGAACCGCCGAGGTTCTTCACCGAAGTCAGCGCCTGCGGTTCGTCAGGGACTCCGTCGCCGTCGAGGTCGACACTGCGGAACGCCTTGGAGATGCTTCCCGCCGCGTTGGCCACACCACCGCCGACAGCTCCGGCGGCGTCGCTGACCCAGGTACCGGTGGACTTCGCTGCCTCTTCCAGCGCTGCGAAGGCCCGACTTTCACTCTCGCCATCCGTGCCATCTGATTTCAGCGGCGTAGTGAGGTGATCAGGAAAGGACTCCGGTGCCTCCGGGAACGCCGTCCTCGAGGACTTGACGACGTCCCGTCCGAACACGAACCGCGCGACGCCTCCGGTGACGGCTCCGACGCCGTACTCGATCGTGGCTCGCTGCTTGCCGGTCAGGTTCTCGCGGACCGGATCGAGTTCGCCCGTCTGGATCGTTCGGATCAGGCTCTGCGCAGCACCGCCGGGGAGCGCATCGGAAAGCGTGCTCGCCCAGTGGGACCAGTCCTCTCGCCCCGACGCGATCCGTTGGCCGGTGGTGACCACGCTGTCCGATGAGATCGACGCCACGTCGCTCGCCATGGCGGCGATCTGCTGTTGTGCGACGCGTTCATTCGTGAGCCCGTACACGAGAGCTTGTGCCTGGTCCTTGTCGAGATCCATGCCGTGGATGTCCGCGACTGCGAGCCCGAAGACCGCGGTGATCTCGAACTGCAACTGCTGGTCGCCAGCAGGCAGGAGCTTCGCGACCGCACCCTGGGCGCCCGTCTTTGCGGCACTCTTCGCGAGGTTCTTCGCGGCGAGCTTCGCGGCCTCCTTACTGGTCCGCTTCGCAGCCTGGGCACCGATGCTCTTCGCGCCGGCGGCAGCGGGACCGACGCCGGGGATCATCGCGATCGCGATGTCCGCAGCGATCGACCCGACTGAGATCGCTGCACCGGCAGTCGTGATCGACGTCGTGTAGTGCCGTTCGAGCAGCTGGATCACTTCTGCAGGCGTGGCCTCGGGATTGCGGCTGCGCACCCACTTCACGTACTTGCGCGCGATCGCGCGGCGACCGCTGACAGCCCGCGCGATGTCGACTGCTGCCTCGTCCGCGGGTACTTCCGCTTCGAGGGTGACTTCCGCAGTGGAATTGTCAGTCATGGTCCTGCTTTCGCGCGCTCACGAGCCGCGGACGCAGGGGACTCATGTTGAGGTACCCCCGTGAGCCTGCCTGCTCTACCTCCTCCGAATCGTATGGGCCGGTTGCGGCACAGACAGCAGCCCAGAACGAGGGGTGCGGGTTCACGCACGGTCGTGCGGAATACGTCGGCCGCTTACTCAGATCCGCTGCCAGCCTCGGGACACTCGGTCGTCATGCAGGTCGAGCTCGACCGCCTCGCGGGGGCTTGCGCGGGAGTTGCTGTGCGACAGACTTTGCTCGTGAGTCGACCAGAGAACCGAATGATCCGCCTCCGCGAGGCCCTGCGGTACCTCGACGATCACGACCGCGAGGGGCGGCGTCTCGAAGTCTGGCAGAACGTGCTGGCGGCAGTTCCGCTCGAGGGGGAGGAGCTCGAGCTCAACTCGAAGCGTCGACCGCACGGTGAGTCCGACTTCCTCTGGGGAACGACGGCGCTTGTCCACGCCGGCTACCTGACGAAGCAGAACCGAGGCGAGTGGCACCTGACCGACGACGGCCGTGCCGCAGCCGCGCTCGAACTCGACGACTTCACACGGATCCTCAACGAGCGCGAACGTGCCTTCCAGAGGGCGCAGCGGGAGGATGTCGCGCTGCGCCTCGCGACGGAGATCGTGCCTCCCGATTGGCGAGCAGAAGTCATCCGAACCTCGAGCGCGCTCTTCGTCGACCGAGGCCTTCGTCAGCTCGATTCCGTGTTCGCACCCGGCCGCGGTGTGTGGCGTGAAGAGACTGCGGTCGAGCTCGACCGCGTGTTCCTCAGTCGACCCGACATCGCCGGTGACGACTTCCTGACGAAGATCGGCGCGCAGTTCGCAGACGCGAGCGATGACGCAAAGCTCCTCATGGCCGAGCTGATCTGCTGGCAAGTCCTGCCTTTGCAGACGCCGGGCGAGCGGAAGAAACGCGAGCGCGTTCAGTTCCTACTGGATCTCATGGAACATCCCGTCACGATTCCGAACGAGGTCGACGAGGCATTCCGGTCGTGGTCGTTCAACCCTGGCCAGGCCCTCTCGGGAAGCCATACCTTCTCGGCTCTCTCCGTCGTCGTCCGCGCAGCGTCAGCTTGGATCGGTCTCAGTGATGAGGCTCGCGCTCGAGCCCTTGAGGACCCGTGGGCCTGGCGGGACGTGGTCACCGGGATCGAAGGCACGGCTCTTCCGATCCAGCGGAACGAGCTGCTGTTCCTCGTGCACCCGGGTGTTTTCGGCGAGGTCGTTTCGGCGGACAACCGTGAGGCCATCCGTATCGCCTTCGCGGGCGAGGTCGAGGGCCAGATGGACGACGACCCCGACGCGGCGTTCCAACAGATCACGATCGCGCTGCAACAGAAGGCCAAGGGGCCCACTCTGTACTACGCCGAGCCACTTGCGTCCCGTTGGCAGGTCACAAGCCGCCCTGAACCGTTGCCTGGTCCGGATCCCGAGCCGACCCCGGCGCGCGATGGTTTTCCGGATGCGAATGCGTCACTGGTCGATTCGCTCCACATGCCGCTTCCGTGGCTGCAGGACACACTCGACCTCATCGAGCGCCGCAAACAGGTGATCCTCTACGGCCCTCCGGGCACCGGCAAGACGTTCCTCGCCCAGGCGTTGTCGAAGCACGTGACGGACGGCACCGATGGCGAGACGACCATCGTGCAGTTCCACCCGACGTACTCGTACGAGGACTTCTTCGAGGGCTTCCGCCCCGTCGCCGACGACGACAGCGGCAACCTCGCCTTCATGCTCCGGAAGGGTCCGCTCCGGCGGCTCGCCGACGCGGCTGCGGCCAACCCCGAAGCGAACTACTTCCTGGTCATCGACGAGATCAACCGCGGCAACATCGCGAAGGTCTTCGGCGAGCTGTACTTCCTGCTCGAGTACCGGGACAGCGAGATCTCCCTGCTCTACAGCGACGAGCCATTCACCCTGCCGAGCAACATCTTCGTCATCGGCACGATGAACACCGCAGACCGCTCGATCGCGATGCTGGACGCCGCCATGCGGCGCCGATTCGCGTTCATCGAGCTGCACCCGGAACGCGACCCCGTGCAGAACGTGTTGTCGCGTTGGGTGGCGACCAAGGGCCTCCAGGACGATCGTGCCGACCTGCTGACGCGACTCAACGCGCAGATCCAAGACCACGATGCGAAGGTCGGGCCGTCCTTCCTGATGCGTGATCTCGCCGGGACCGGTTTGCGGGACGTGTGGCGGTACGAGATCCTGCCGCTCCTGGCGGAGCACCACTACGGCGAAGGCGTTGACCTGGAGGCGCGGTACGGCCTGGCAACGCTGCGTCGCCAGGCGACGCGCGACGCTGCGGACGGGGCCGAAGGTGCTTCCGTCGACGATTGAGCTGCGGGAAGCGGACCAGCCGGTGGTGCACCGATTGCCGCGGGCGGTCGCCGTCGGGCTCGCGTCGGCGAACATCGCGACCGTTGCTCCCACGCTCGGTGCTGACGAGTACCGCGTGAGTGGTGTCCGGAAGGTCGGCGTCGTGCGGATCGCCGGGCACACGGTGTGGTTGAAGCCGAAGACGCCGGTGCGGCGGCTGTTCGCGATGCTGGGGTACGCCCGTGCCGGGAGTGCGATCTGGACCGAGGACGACTTCGGGTTCGAGGAGGACGAGGACCTCGTGCCGGCGTTGGCGCACGCGTTCGTGCGGCAGGCCTCGCGGGCGTTGGCTGGAGGACCGCTTCGTGGGTACGTCACGCGCGAGGACGCGCTGCCGCTCGTGCGTGGTCGGTGGCTGATCGGGGACCAGCTGACGCGACGGGGTGGGCAGCCGCTGCCGGTCGAGGTGTCGTTCGACGACTACGTCGAGGACCTCGCGGAGAATCAGGTGCTGCTGACCGCTGCGACGCGGCTGTTGCGGCTGCCGGGTGTGCCGGCCGATGTGCTCGGGGCGCTGCGGCGGATCGTTCGGGTGCTCGATGGGGTGTCGGTGATCCCGGTCGGGGCGCCGGTGCCCGAGGTCCGACCGGATCGACGAAACGCGCGGTACTCGTCGGCGCTGGCATTGGCGTCACTCGTGCTGTCGGGGTCGTCGGTCGAGCAACGCGCCGGGGCGGTCGTCGCGTCGGGGTTCCTGGTGGACATGTGGTCGGTGTTCGAGGACTTCGTGTCGGCTGCCCTGCGTGAGGCTTTCAGGCCGTACGGGGGAGTGCTGGTGTCGCAGTACCAATCGACGCTCGACGTCGAGGGGACGGTGAAGATCGCGCCGGACCTCGTGTGGCTCGTCGACGGAGAGGTACGGGCGTGCATCGACGTGAAGTACAAGATCGAGAAGCACGGGCAGTACCCGAATGCTGATCTGTACCAGATGGCGGCGTACTGCAGGAGGCTTGGGTTGGGGGATGGGCATCTCGTCTACGCGGCGGGAGAGTCAGAAGCGCGGCAGATCAAGGTGATCGACGGTCCTCTGATCAATCGGCATGCACTGGATCTCAGCCGTTCGATGGCGGCAGTAGCTCAACAGTTATCGTCGTTCGTTCAACAAGGTCTGCGTAGCGAGAGGGTTTGACCGACCGACCGACCGACCGACCGACCGACCGACCGATCGTCTCGTTGTCGCGAGCCGCGCTGCCAGCGTCGCAGCATGGCGGATGAGGCGCTGCGCGACGAGCTACGGGCTTTCGTCGACGAACGCGACTGGGGTCAGTTCCACAGTCAGGAGAACCTTTCGAAGAGTATCTCGATCGAGGCTGCGGAGCTGCTCGAGTGCTTCCAGTGGAAAGCCGAGGCCGACGACTCGCGCGTGCGGAGTGAGCTTGCTGACGTGCTCACGTACTGCTTCCTCCTCGCGGACCGCCTCGGCACGTCGCCGGAGACCCTGATCCGCGAAAAGCTCGCGATCACGAAGGCCAAGTACCCGGTGGAGCGATCGCGAGGGCGGAGCACGAAGTATGACCAGCTTTGACATCGAGCGGCTCCCGTTCACCCAAGAGCACCTGCGGTCGTGGCAAGCGGATGATCGTCGCTTCATCAACTGGCCAGTGGTCTACATCCTCGACGATGGGAAGCGGGCGTACGTCGGCGAGACCCTGAACACCGCCGCGCGGATGCGGCAGCACCTCGAGTCAGCCGAGCGCAAGACGTTGAAGGCGGTTCGGCTCGTGCTCGACGATACGTTCAACAAGTCAGGCCCTTCGCTCGCGGTTCACCACGATGACCTTCGCGAGCAGACCGCTCAGGACGCCCGGGTGCGCGGATTCGTCGCCCTACGTGCGATCGGTTGCGGCATCGAGAACGACGCGGGACGTCCGCCCGCCGATCGTCCCGGGGGAGAGGCGGTTCAGGCTCTCGCTCCGGGAGACGACCAGCAGCTCGCGTCGGATCCCTCCCCGGAAGGTCATGGAGAAACGGGGAGACGATCGGGGCCCGCTCGCCTGACTTCCCTACGGTGTCGCGACGAGTTGCATTAGCTCGGAGTAGTCGGAGACGACGTCGTACGTGACGTCCTGATAAGTCTTTGCACTGAGGGCGGCGAAGAACCTTCGGGCGCACTCGATCTTCGCGTCCTCGACGCCTTTGAGCTGAAGGGTGGATAGCGAGCCTTTGGTCTCAGCGACGAAGTAGACGTGCTTGACGCTACCCTCGCGGAACGCAATAGCCCAATCGGGGTTGTAGTCGCCGACCGGCGTGGGGATGAAGAAACCTCGGGGCAACTTCGAGTAGACGACCACCTCGTCGCTGGTGTCGAGCTCGGTGACGAATGAGCGCTCCACCTTGGAATCCGTGACTACGTACTCGTAGACGCTCTTGCTGAGCTTGTCGCCGGCCTTGGACAGGTCTTGGGCTGTCTGGTTCTCGGTGAAGATAGAGGAGTCGTATCGGTCGTCGAGCGCGTCGTACGTGAGGTGCTCAACGATGACCGTCGCCTTTTGCTCGTTGACAAGCCGCGCCGCCTCGGTGACGAACCGCTCGGGGTTCTGCTTGAACTGTGCGAACGTCGCGGGGTTCACTCCCGTGAGGATCGCCGCGCAGGTGCGTCGGGTGAGCTGCGTCTTCTCCGCGATCTCGCCCAGCAGGTCGTACTTCACCGTGGAACCAGCTGACAGTGCCGACTCCTCGACCTTGGTGGTCGCGACCTTGAAGCCTTCACCGGTCTCGAGTTGTTCGGCCTCGAGGGACGCGAGTTGGACACCCTTCTGGACGACGTACTGCATGGCGGTGATCTTCAGGGACTTCTCGAGCACCTGAATGCACTTCTCGATCAGCTCTGCCGAGTCGAACTCCACCTGGTAGACGGCCTTGTGGTTGATCCGTCCCCATAGCTCCTGGAACTCCTGCTTGTGGAAGTTCGTCGCGTTCAGCGGGACTTTCTTCGGCTTGCGCCCGTCAGTCGGAGCGGGAAGCGCAAGGTGCAAGGAGTCGATCAGCTCGGCAACCTGGTAGTGGTAATGGTCGAGTCCGGCGGGCATCGGTGGCATGTCGACCTCGCCGCGGTCGATCCACTTGTCGGTGAGGTGTTGCTCGTAGTCGATGAATCCGTTCGTCGTAAGCCAGAACTGCAGCTGCTTGGCCTGGTCGTCGTTGATCGCGACCTTCATGCCGGTCGTGAGGTTCTCGACGACCTTGCCGGCGAAGAAGTCGTGGGTCGCCTTGCGCGGCCTGGCGCTGAGCGATTCGACGATCTCTTGCTGCAGTGCGGTTACGAACTCGGTGTAGGACTCATCCGTGACGACCGTCAGTTCATTGATGTCGTGCACGGTGACCGGATTGTCCATTCGCTCGCCGTGCTGGTCGACCGACAGGCGCAGGCCGCGACCAATCTCCTGCCGCCGTGTGGTGGTGTGGTCGCTCTTCTTGAGCATGCCCATGACGAAGACGTTCGGATTGTCCCAGCCCTCTCGTAGGGCCGAGTGCGACCAGATGAACCGGACGGGCTCCTCGAACGACAGAAGCCGCTCCTTGTCTTTGAGGATCAGGTCGTAGGCTGCGACGTCGTCGGACTGGCCGGCGGTCTCGCCTGTCTTCTTTACAGACCCATCGACCTGGTTCCCGGACTTCTTGTCGATCGAAAAATAGCCCTGGTGGGTCTTCCCGACCGGGATTGACAACAAGTGCGCGCGATACCGCTCCGAGGCCTCGTCGAGATCCATCTGGCCGAGGTAGTCGGCGACAATCGCCTCGTACTCTTCCTCGAAGACGCGCGCGTAGTCACCGAGCGCGTCGTCCCGGGTGTAGTCGCGATACTTGGCAACCTCATCGATGAAGAAGAGTGACAACGCTTTGATCCCCTGCGCGTACAGCTCGCGCTCCTTGTCGAGGTGCGCGCGGATGACCTCACGAATCTGGATGCGACGCTTCGCGTCGTCGGTGAGATCGTTGGTTACCTGCCCGGCGAAGATGCGCTCACCGTTCGACAGTTCGATGAAGTCCTGGTTCGCGTCGACGTCCACGACGACGAGATCCTTGTACGCCTCGATGCCGTTCGAGATGTCGTGAAGCCGGGACCCCTTCTGAAGGCGCACCGGCTTCGGCTTCGGGCTCGCGCTGCCAGCGGGCTGCACGTAGAGCTCGACACGCGCCTTCGGGAAGTCAGCGCCCTTGCCGACCTCGAGTCCGTCAACGTAGAGGTACGCGGTGCTGCCCGGCAGGCCCTTCACCGTGATGCCGCGCACTGCGATCTTCTTCACGAGTTTCTTGTTGTAAGCGTCCAGCGCGTCGAGGCGGTGCACCTTCGTGCGGTCGATCTTGTGCGTCGCCGAGTATCGCAGCGCGAACAGTGCGTTGAACAGCCCCAGCGCCGTCAGTGACTTCGAGGCCTTCTTGCCGTCGCCCTCGATCTTCTGAGGCTCGTCAATGATCAGAATCGGCCGGTTCGCGGCGATCACGTCGATCGGCTTGCGCGACTGGAAATCATCGAGCACCTCGTAGATGCGACGGGCATCTTTGCCGGTCGCGTTAAAGGCCTGTGTGTTGATGACCATCACCTGCACGCCGGAGTCGGACGAGAAACGCTCGAGCTCGTGCAACCGGGATGAGTTGTAGACGAACGTGCGGGGTTTCGTGCCGTAGAGCTGCTGGAAGTGGTCGGCGGTGATATCGAACGACTTCTTCACCCCTTCGCGGATCGCGATGCTCGGTACGACGACGATGTACTTCGACCAGCCGTAGCGCTTGTGCAGCTCCATGATCGTCTTGATGTAGACGTACGTCTTGCCGGTCCCGGTCTCCATCTCGATGTCGAGATTGATCGGCGCGGCCGGCGACGTCACGAGACTCTTCGACAGCGGCAGACCTCGAGGCCTCTGGACGGCGTGGACGTTCTCCAAGAGCGGAGGCCCGCGTCGTCGAGGAGAGTCGGGGCGATGTCCCTGCCCGGGTCGATACGGTACTTCACCCCGTCGGCGAAGGGCTGGCCGGCGAACACGTCGACCACGGCATCGACGGCCTCGGTCTGGTACCGCTGGACCTTGAACTGGAGCTTCATCGAGTTGCCTGTTTCGGTTTGTCGGTGTTAGTTCGGGTTACTGTGGGGGTGGCGAAACCCAAACTGGGATGGTGCGTCAACGGCGTGAAATCAAGCAAGTCAGCCCTTCGCGAGGTGCTGACGCCATGCCTAGTCATGGATGGTTTCGGTTGAACAAAGTTGCCAGCGAGCCGTTCGCGTCGCCCCGATGCTTTCGATGACACCTTGCTTGCGCAAGCGTGTCAGCAAGTTGTGCACCTTGCTCTGCTTCTGGCTACCGGTGAGGACATCCGGCAGCTTGTTCCAGAGGAAGCCGTCGATGTCCCTCCGAGTGCCCTGATCGAACTGCTGTAGATACTCGATCACGAGCTTCGCGTAGTACTCGTCATCAAGCGCACGCGTCTGCATGTATTGCGCCCGAGCATCGGTTGCGTCAGCGACGACGGCCGACACGTGGAAGTTGGGCCTACGTCCCTCGATCAGCCTTGCGCGCTTCAAGCGCGAGGCAGCCTCGTCGGTGATCGGTAGACGCTTCTGAACGCGGTCAAGTGCGAGCACATCGTCCAGCGGTAGGTCGGTACGAACCATGAGTAGGCGCGAGTACGCCTCGTCGATGACGGCGCCGGAGATGCTCAGCTTGACCTCGCCGGGATCCGATAGGTCGTAGTCGGGCAGAGGGAGGAACCGACGAACCTGGTCCTGCACCATCCGGTGGATGCCGTTGCCCATGTGGTCGATGAGGTTGAGCTCGGTCATCGCAGCGACCAGGAATGGGTTGCGGTAGCGGCGCGGAACCTGTTCGCTGAGCATGTACGACTCGGGTGTACGGTCGTAGAAGTCGCCGGCGATGCAGTTGTAAATCGCCTCGAGGAGGCTGCGTTCGTCGTATTTGCTGATCTCGCGGTAGATCAGCTCGTTCGGCGGCAGCAGCCGGATCTGAACGTTCCGGATCCGGTTCTTGAGTGAAGTGGCGGTGAGCAGGAACGGCAGATGGAAGTGTTCGTAAGCCGATTCCTGGCCGACGAGCTTCCAGGTGAGCTCCAAAGGATGAGGGCTAAGGAGGTGTTCAGAGGTGCGGGCGCCGAGCAAGACCAGCGCAGCCCTTGTGATGCCGTCTTCCACCGTCAAACGCGCTTTCTCCAGAAACGTGGCGTCGCTCCAGGATTCGATATCCTCCGCCAGGCGAGGGTTCCGCTCAGTGAACCCCTGGCGAGCACGGGCGATGGCGGCGGGGTCGAGGTGCTTGATCGTTGCGGAGGGGACGACAACTGCGGTCCAGTCCGTGGCCAGCGCCTGCGCACGGATCTCGTCTAGCTTCGACAGATGCAGCGAGTCGAGGCTCTCGCCGCTGCGCGCGTAGTAATGCCCCTTCCATGCGATGGGGATGCCACGCGGCGCAGGGGGAACCTTGAGGAGCAGGACCCGGCCATCGGGATGCGCGAGCTCGAGGATCTCACTGAATGTGGCGCTAGGGTCGGCGCTCTCAGCGATCTGCATCTTCAGGCTCTGCAAACGGTCGGGCTCCGAACGGTACGGCGTGCCGACAACGTTGCGAGTGCTGTTCCTGACACCGAACACCAGCCAGCCTGCGTCTACGCCATGCAGGTTTGCTTCGTTCGAGAGCGCCGAGAAGTACTTGCCGATGTCGTTTGTCGAGTAACTCTCGCCGGCTTCCTTGAACTCAACAACCTCGTTCTCCCACCCGGCGATGAGGCGGTCGAGGAGTGCAGTCATTTCGGCAGGGGTCATAGATGCGGGCCTCAGATCGTTCGAACATCAGTCTCGGGCGACACCTCGCGAAAGATCTGCTCGGCATTGATGCGTGCGGCGTCGGTTGCGAAGCCCGCGTCCAAGAACACAGCCCGGAGTGGACGCCGCATTGCGATCGTCTTCACAAGATCTTCGGTGACGTGCTTGTCGAAGCAAGCGATCAGGGCGTCATCGTCGACAGACAGCACGCATCGGGACGCAACTTCTTCGACCGTGATCGGCGCCGCCAGTTCGAGTCCCCAGTCGAGCAGCACTTGGAAGAGCAGATCTTCATTCGATCGATCGGGCTTTACGCTGTCAACCGCTGACATGAGCGAGGCCTGTACCAAGTCGTCAGCAGTGGAATCCACGTCGGTCATGTTCGTGGTGTCGATGCGAAGTGAACGGAACCCAACATCGAGCGCGAAATCATGTCCGAGTGCTTGCTTCGCCGCAGCAGCGCCAGCTCGACGAACTCGATCACGCGAGATATCCGCGATCGAATGATATCCCGCCATGGCGGCAGCAGACTTCGCGTCGAGCAGCTCGGGCATCTGGACAAGAACGAACCGTCGATTCCCGCCGTCTGCGAGGTTCGCATTCATTACGGCGTGAGCTGTCGTCCCCGACCCTGCGAAGAAGTCGACAACGACATCCGCTCGATCAGTTTTCGTTGCGAGTTGCACTACTCGCTCGATAAGTCGCACAGGTTTGGGGAAATCGAAGAACGTCTCACCGTCCTTGTCGAACAGCGCCCGGACTTCGCGCGTCCCCTCCTGCGTGTGGCCCACTTCTGAATTCGGCCACCACGTCCAGGCCGACTTACCGTTGCGCTCAGCCAGGTAGGTCTTTCGGCGGGGTATGCCCGTGCCGTCCGGCCCATACCAGAACCGTCGCTCCGCTACCTGCTTCTTGTACTCGTCCTCGAGATTCATCCAGCATCTGCCAGGGGGTGGACTGACCACAGCTCCGGACGGCGTGGTAATCGCATACATCTGGTTCGGTCGGAAGCCTGGTGCGGTGAAGTCTGATGAAACCCATGGGCCACGAGGGTCGCTGTCAGGATTCGAGAATGCCGAACGATCCCTTTCATCCAGAGGCAGCGGCGAGAGGGCCTCTTCGATTACGGTGGCATCTCTGGCGTAGACGAGGACATACTCATGCCCGGCCGCCAGCCGCTTACGCGCCTCCGGGGAGGTGCGCTTCTGCCACACGGCGGAAGCTACAAAGTTACTCTCGCCGAAGACCTCGTCAGCGACTTTCCGCAGCGATGCAACTTCATGGTCGTCGATCGAGATAAAGATCACCCCGTCCTGGGCGAGCAGGGTCCGTGCGAGCTTGAGTCGCGGCAGGATCATGCTCAACCAATCCGAGTGAAACCGCCCGTTTGCCTCCGTATTGGCGACGAATCGCGTGCCATCCGTCCCGACCTGACCTGATCCGGCGAGGTACTCGTGCGCCGTCTGACCGAAGTCGTCCTCGTATACGAAGTCGTTCCCGGTGTTGTAGGGAGGGTCGATGTAGATCAGTTTGACCTTGCCGAGGTAAGACTCCTGCAGCAGCTTGAGTGCGTCGAGGTTGTCGCCCTCGATGAAGAGGTTCTTGGTGGCGTCAAAGTCGATCGACTCTTCGCGCACGGGACGCAGGGTCTTCGCGATCGGCGCGTTGGCAGCGAAAGCAGCGGCACGCTTGCCGGGCCAGTCGAGCTGGTAGCGCTCCTGCGGGCCTTCGACGATATGCTCGGTGAGCTCCTGACGGAGCAGGTCGAAATCGATGGAGCGACGAGGTCCGCCAACCTCATCGACCGTCTCGGTCACCACGGTCGGGAAGAGCTCGGCGAGTTTGTCGATGTTCGTCTGGGTGAGGTCAGGGGATGTCATCCGGAGCTTCTCCATGGTCACTTCTGCTCTTCCAGTTCTGCTTGCTTCGTCTTCAGCATCCGGCGCAATTCGATCTTTCGATTGAGCTGAGGCTCCGATCGGATATTGCGTTCGAGTCCGGCGACTTCTCGCTGAAGCCGGCGCACCGATTCCATTCTCTCAAGAACCTCAGGCGCTTCCTCGCCGGGGCGCACGTCGATGGGCGTGAGTGAGGCGAGGAGCGCGGCGTACAG
>Ga0308163_10003302_pt1 | contig 13707 bp, 11 predicted proteins | sample PhyTR1_FD_201037 | JGI IMG/M metagenome (GOLD analysis project Ga0308163, IMG submission 201037) | Phyllosphere microbial communities from UC Gill Tract Community Farm, Albany, California, United States - DLSLT.R1 | ecosystem: Host-associated > Plants > Phyllosphere > Unclassified | place: USA... | reverse complement strand
GAATGCCGAAATCCTCGAAAAGTTAAATGCCTACGGGATTCCGCGTATTCCTACTGCTGCATTACAAACTGCAGGGTTCGACTTTAATTATTATACGCATCAGGTAATTACAGCAGATGGCAATACATACAATTGCTGCTACAATTACGGCTACCATATCATCAGTAAAGAAGAGATTTTACTGGCTCCGGTGAGCAGTTTGGTTTCGGCCTTTAAAGCCGAATAAACGTTATTCTGACGTTATTAAAGCAGCAAAATATTCATTTTAAACTGTCCGGATATCATTTTCGTTTAGTACTTTGCTACCTGATCACCAGACCTGAACCTAAATGAGTTTCTTAACCGCAGAATGGAGAAAACTTGCTATTGCAAACTATGCCGTAAATAAGGATATTCTAACACCCTACTTACCTATAGGTACAGAACTAGACCTATGGAATAATACCTGTTATGTCAGCCTCATTGGCTTTCTGTTTAAAAACACTAAACTGCTGGGCTTCAGTATACCTTTTCATGCAAACTTTGAAGAGGTTAACCTGCGTTTCTATGTAAAATATAAAGACGGAGATACGGTAAAACGCGGTGTTGTGTTTATTAAGGAGATTGTACCGAAATTTGCGCTTTCTGCAGTGGCCAATACCATTTACAATGAAAATTATGTTACTATGCCCATGACGCATTCGTGGCTGGAAACTGAAGATGAACGAGTGGTAGAGTACCGTTGGAGATGTAAAAATGACTGGCAGAGCTTTGCAGTTACTGCACACAAAGGCTTATCAGAAATTGCCACTGGTACAGAAGCGGAGTTTATCACAGAACATTACTGGGGATATGCCAGATACAGCGATACCAAAACCAACGAATATGAAGTAAGGCACCCTAAATGGGCGCAGTATAAGGTAAAAAGCTTTAATATTGCAGTAGATTTTGCCCTTACCTACGGAGAGGAATTTGCGTTTTTAAATCAGCAGCAGCCTGTATCGGTTATGCTTGCTGAAGGTTCAGACATCTCGGTAGAGGGCAAAAAAGTTATACTAGCCTGATTTATTAAATGATATCAACAAAAAACCTGCAGCTGCTGCCAGATACGGGAAAGCTTAGGGCAGCATGCAAATCCATGTCTGTTCTGGATTCAATATTATGCCAGGACTGGACTTATAGATACTATTCTTATAACAGTGAATGGGCAGAGGCTGAAGAGTTTTGCGAAATGCGTAATGGTGAAGGCGGACAGTTACTGATTTTATTCTGCGAGGAAGGAACAGTAATTAACGGCTTTTCTGTAGAGGCAGCAGAAACAGATAAAACTGAACTGCAAAACCTGCTTCCAGTTGCTTTTCATGAATTCATATTTGGCGAACCCGTCAATTCTGCAGGTACTACCTTTTGCCTCTGGAAAACAGGAGATGAGGAATGGCAGTCATGGTCGCCCGCCCCGGAAGACGATCATTCAGAAGAATTGCTTTCAACCTTAAACGGAGATCCAGTTACCTATCATAAATGGGCAACTGAATATTTTAAAGGAACCTATAAAGAGAGTGGCATACCTCTAACTGTTGTAACACGTATTTTTGCGTCAGAACCATTAACAAAGGAGCTGGTAACTGCTTTGGTTGATGATCTGAAAGACTGGGAACTACTTAAAGAGGACCTGGATGAAATTTCATACCCGTATCATATAAATCGCTAAAACGTTCTGGCTGGCATAAGTATCCTATATTTGCAGAAATTTGCGCATATATGAAGCTACTTCAACTCATTAAGAACACAAAAACCAGCCTGATTACACTGTGCCTGGGGGGAATTACCTTAGGGATGACAGAATTTATGATGATGGGTGTTCTGCCTGATGTGGCAAAATCTTTATCAATCAGCATTCCTGCAGCCGGTAACCTTATAGCCATTTATGCCCTTGGTGTAATTATAGGCGCCCCGGTAATGGTTGGCATCCTGGGTAAATATCCACCTAAAAAAGTACTGATAGGATTAATGCTAACCGTTGCTTCAGGCAATATCCTGTTTAGTCTGGCCCCGACCTACCCATTATTGCTCGTAGCACGTTTTCTGGTAGGGCTTCCACATGGTGCATTTTTCGGTATCGGCGCGGTGGTAGCCAGTAAACTGGCAGATCCGGGAAGTGAAGCTAAATCTGTATCAGTAATGTTTGCGGGATTAACTATCGCCAATATCCTGGGTGTACCGCTGGGTACATTTATTGGTCATAATTTTGACTGGCGTATTTCATTTGTAATTGTTTCTTTAATTGCCATTATAACTGCTTTAAGCCTAAAAAAATGGCTGCCTTCTTTACCTTCACAGTCAGACGCCAAATTTTCTGATAGCCTTAAGGTTTTCAAAAAGCCTGAACTATGGGTTATTATTGGTATTTCTGCTATTGGCACAGGCGGACTGTTTGCCTGGATCAGTTACATTGCACCTTTAATGACAGAGGTTGCACATTTTGATAGCAATATGATTACCCCAATTATGGTAATAGCTGGTTTAGGTATGGCTGTTGGTAATTTTGCCGGCGGAAGACTGGCAGATAAATTCTCTCCCTTAAAAACAACCTGTTACTTGTTGCTGGCCATGATTATTGTATTGATACTGGTTGCCTTACTTAGCCAGTTTAAAATTGCGGCCCTTCTGCTTACTTTTATAACCGGAGGCCTGGCTTTTGCCGTTATTGCTCCAATGCAGATGCTGATGATAGGTGCAGCAAAAGGAGCTGAAATGCTTGCTTCATCTGCTATGCAGGCCAGTGCCAACATGGGTAATGCCCTGGGCGCATTTTTAGGCGGTTTGCCTATTGCTGCCGGCTTTGGCTATACCTCACCAGAATATGTAGGTGCAACGCTGGCATTTGTAGGGTTTCTGCTTGGCCTGTTATTAACCTGGATGTTTAATTCAAGAACTAAAGTAACTTCTGCTATCGTTTAGCAGAAGTCAATATGGTATCTGGCTGGCCTTTTTTAAGGTACATAATTACCATACCGGTAAGGATAAATGGTATACTTAAAATCTGTCCCATATTTAGCAGCATTCCAGCTTCAAAGGCAGATTGGTCTTCTTTAATAAATTCAATACCCAGCCTGAAACAGAATATTAAAAAGATCACCATACCAAAATAAAAGCCAGAGGCCCTTGGGTATTTTTTCACCAGCGTGTATACAAGGCTGAAAATAAACAGATAAGCAATCGCTTCATATAACTGCGCAGGATGGCGCGGCAGGTTATCAACCTTTACAAAGATAAAGGCCCAGCTAACGTCAGTAGGTTTACCTATAATTTCGGCATTCATGAGGTTGCCCAGGCGTATAAACATACCTGCAAGCGGTACTACCAGCGCAATCTGATCAAGCATAAACCACAACCTGATCTTATATTTACGGCAGAAGATGATGAGGCTAACCATAATCCCTATTCCACCGCCATGGCTTGCCAGTCCCTGAAAACCTGTTATTTTAAACTCTGGCGTAAAGGTAAAAGGTAATATGATTTCCAGCGGGTGTTGAGAATAATAGGCGAAATCATAAAAGAGGCAATGCCCAAGCCTTGCTCCAATCAATGTACCCAACACTACGTGGATAGTTAGCGGATCCATCAGCAGCACATCAATACCATGTTTTATAAACTGTTTTTTTACCACAATATAACTGGCTACAAATGCCAGCAAGAAAAACATTGAATAGTATCGTAAAGCAAAGAACCCGAAATCTATAAGTGAATCACTGGGATTCCATGTTATGGTGTTTAATATCATCTGACAAGTTTGATGGATTGCTTGCAAAGATATATGATCTCGAGACATATGCAATGTTGCTGCATAATAACATTAGATACAATAACATCTGTCTCTTTTATCTGATAATATTGCTGAGATTAGCTTTCAAATACTTCATCTTCATCCCAGATCTCTTTATTGATATCAGGAAGCAGGTGCATAGACTCATAAATGCTTACTGTTATGGCATATTCAATTTATAAACTATGATTCCACCGATCTTACCGCCCCCCTTCAGAATTATTTGATTTGGACATGATTTTAAGATTAATGGGTTAAAAATTTAGTTATTTACTTCTGGTTTCTGTTGCGCTTTAGTACTGGTTTAGGTTGGCAGGGGGTTGGAAGCTCGTTGATACGGCGTTGCTACCCGCAAGAGAGCAACCAACCCCCAATCAGACCACTCTCAAACCACTCGCAACACAGACGTATGGTAAACCACAACACAACCGCTATACGACCAGAACTATAGCATAGTTTTGTATTATAATGCTAACATTAGTTTACATGTTCTGACACCATCAATCGAATGAGAATTAGCGAACCGCAGTCATTTACGATGGTATCAATATCATCTACTATATTTTTTTGAATATTTCATCCAATTAGGTTAGTCATGTAGGTTATTAACACTAATTATCTGACTGTCAAAATTAGTTGTAAAAGTTAGTCTATAACTCAAGCTAATTCCCAAGAAAATTAAAGTTCCCTTATAATGCAACGGCATTTATTGATAGAAGTAGAAACATCTATCTTGTTTATAAATTATAAATTGATAAAATCACCAGCTTTAACACTGGAAGTTGTAATAAATGACCTTTTACCGCAGCGGATACAGCATCAATTCTAAATTGTTTTAGTAATATTCTTCAATTCACCGATAGAAAGCTGCTATCTATCCGGATTTACCTGTTTTTTTTCACTCAGACTTATACTTTCATAGACCTGAATAATATCAAATGATAATATTCTATTAACTATTAAACTAAGACTTGATGAAAAAAAATCTATTCAAAATCATGGCGATCTTGGTTATGCTTGTTTCGCAGGCATACGCGCAAGACCGCACTATTACCGGACAGGTAAAATCAAAAGAAGATGGGTTTCCGCTACCAGGAGTTAGTGTGAAGCTTAAAAGCTCTAAAGTAGGTACCACTACTGGTGCTGACGGTAAGTACTCCTTAAAAATTCCAGCCGGACAAGGTTCAGTATTGGTTTTTAGCTTTATTGGTTTCAACCCGATTGAAAAATCAGTAACAGGAAATTCGGTAGATGTAATGCTATCTGAAAATGCAAACAGCCTGCAGGAAGTAGCGGTTGTTTCTGCGGGTGGTATCTTAAGAACACCTAAAGAACAAGGTTACGCTGCAACAAGGGTAACTGCTGAGCAGTTAACATCTGGGAAATCTACAACCGTTGCCGGCGGTTTACAGGCAAAAGTGCCAGGTTTGCAAATTAATGCCACAGGTAGTGGGGCAAATCCAGCTTATCGTTTGGTATTACGTGGTAACAGATCAATCAGTGGTAATAACCAGGCTCTGATTGTTTTAGATAACGTAGTAGTTCCTAACGCATTATTAGGTAATATCAATCCAGAAGATGTTGAAGATATCCAGGTATTAAACGGAGCATCAGGTGCTGCTTTATATGGATCTGATGCATCAAACGGGGCGTTAATTATCACTACCAAAAAAGGGAAAAATGGTCAGACCACAGTAAGGGTTGCAAATACCACGACTTTTGAGTCTATCAGCTTTTTCCCAAAACTGCAAAACAGCTTTGGTTCGGGTTCAACTTCAGGTGCGCAGGTTTACGACCCAATCGAAAATCAGCAATACGGACCTGCGTTTGATGGTACAACCAGAAACATTGGTAGAACTTTAGTTGATGGTACAATCCAATCAGTTCCATACTCTCCAACCAGAGATAAATATGATTTCTGGGATACAGGAATTTCTAATCAAACAGATTTCTCCCTGTCTTCGGGCGATGATAAATCTTCTACATTTGTTTCAGGGCAGTATGTAGATGGATCGGGTACTACTCCAAAGGACAAATACAATAGAACTACATTACGTTTTAACGGTACAAGACAATTATCAAATAAGTTTTCAGCTACTTATTCTGTAAGTTATATTGAGAATAAAGGTGATATTACCAGCGCAACAAGTAGCGTTTACAACAACTTATTAAATACTCCTGCTCAAATTCCATTGTTGAGCTACCAAAATTGGCAAAGTGACAAATGGTCAATGCCAGATAACTACTACAATGACTATTATCAAAATCCGTATTTTACTATTGATAATAACAGACAGAAATACAAAAACAGATATTTAACTGGTAATGCTGAATTAAGATTCAAAGCTACAGACTGGTTAAATTTCACTTACAGGGCAGGTATTACAAACAGAGATTACCAGGCTAAAAACTCAAACGCGGGTTTCAATTACACGCAATACACTAACGATAACTCATCGAAATTAGATTTTACGCCATCAGTGTCGGATCAGATGTTTAACACCACTCAGTTTAATACTGACTTCCTTGCTAACTTTCAAAAAGATATCAATGACTTCTCTATTAACTTTATTGCTGGTGCATCTTTAAAAAGTACAGGTTCAAAAACTATGAATGATTCTGGATCTGGATTAACTGTACCTGGTTTATATAACCTAAGTGTGCTTACAGGTACGCCAAGTGCATCAGAATCTAATAGCAGAACCCGTCAGTATGGTGTTTGGGGCGATGCAACATTTGGGTATAAGAAATTCTTATACTTACATGTAACTGGCCGTAATGACTATGCTTCAGTACTACCTGTACAAAACAGATCATTCTTTTATCCAGCAGCAGATCTATCTTTCGTTGCAACAGATGCCTTATCATTCCTTAAAGGGAGTAAAGTATTAGATTTCTTGAAAATCCGTACTGCGGTATCTAAAGTAGGTCTAATCAACGTTGATCCTTATGGAACTTCTGCTGTATTTAATGCATCAACAGGATATGGTTACGGAACTGGTTTCTCACAAAGCAGTACACTTGTATCTAATAACTTGAAACCTGAAATTACCAAAAGTTTTGAGGTAGGTACAGATTTTAGAATGTACAAAGGTCTTATAGACGGTGCTGTTACCTACTATAAAACTAATTCAACTGATCAGGTAATTTCAACTCAAATACCAAGTTCAACAGGTTTTACCAATCTTTACATAAATGCTGGTAACCTTCAAAATGAAGGTGTGGAATCGGTATTACATATTACCCCAATCAGAAGTACTGACTGGAATCTGAGAGTTGGTGGTAATTTCACCTATAATATTAACAAATTAACTTACCTCACTGATCAACTTTCTAGAATAGCAGTTCAGGGAAGTGGTAGTGTTATTGGAGTTGTTGGGTATGCATACCCTTCAATTATTGGTTTGGATTACCAAAGAGATTCAGAAGGCAGAGTTATTGTTAATGCTGCAACAGGTAACCCAACAGTAAATCCTACTGCACAAATTTTAGGTAATGTACAGCCTAAAGCACGTTTAGGTTTAGATTTCACTTTACGTTACAAAAACCTTACGTTATCTGCTTTATTTGAATACCGCGGTGGTTACAAAATCTATTCACCAGAAGGTGGAACATTTGATTTCTCAGGATCATCTGCACGTTCTGCATACTACAACCGTGAGAAATTTGTATTCCCCAATTCATCATACCTGGATCCTGCAACTAACACTTATGTTGCTAATAATAGTATTACCGTTTCTGATGGTGGAGCTGGATTCTGGACCAGTAGCAGTTTTAATACAAACGTAACTACTAACTACCTTTACTCTGGAGATTATTGGAAATTAAGAGAAGCTTCTCTTGCATACAGATTACCCCAATCATTATTAAACAAAGCAAAATTTATTAAAGCAGCAACAGTGAGCGTTCAGGGAAGAAACTTGTTTTTATGGTCTACCAAATCTAACGAGTATTCTGATCCTGATTATAGCGCAAACGGTAGTGATAGTAATGCAATTGGTACTACATCATTATCATTAACCCCACCAACAAGATATATTGGCGGTACTGTAGCAATAACCTTCTAATCCGAAAAACATGAAAAAACTATTAAATATATCCCTTATCATCGTATTACTAGTCTCGGCTACCTCTTGCAAAAAGTCGTATCTGGATATTAATACGAACCCCAATTCAGCTTCATCAGCAACACCAGAACTCGTATTGCCTGTGGCCCTTACAAATACAGGTGGCTTAATGATCACGTATCTTGATTTTGGTAACTTTTTAGTAGGGTACCAGGCAAACGCGGGTGGTTATTCTTTTACAGGATCAACAACATTTACCTATAACTTTACTACAGGTAGCAATACTGGTTTATATAACAGTGCTTTTTCAAACCTTAAAGATTACCAGTATGTAATTAATAGTGCAACTGCAGCTCCTAAGTATGTATTATATGGCGCTGTAGCTAGAATTATGAAATCATATACTTACCAAAAACTTGTTGATGAATATGGAGATATTCCTTACTCTGAGGCATTATTAGGTGGTGATTTAGTAACTCCAAAATATGACAATGCTGCTTCGGTCTATCAGGCATTGGTAACAGATATTGACGGAGCTATAGCACAACCAAATGGATAAAATTTGCAAATAACATTAAATTACGCCTTTTAACAAGAGCAAGAAAAACTTCAATTTCAGCATTTGTTGCCACAGAATTTGGCACATTTAGCTCGGAGGGCTTCCTGACAGAAGATGTCCTTGTTAACCCAGGATATACTGCTGCGAATTTACAAAACCCAATTTGGGGTACATATTTCAGCGATACTCAAGGAAACCTTTCAGGAACCGGACGATCGCGCATCCCTACTCCATATATTATGTCTTACTATAATGGTGTTAAACTAAATGATGGAGTACGTGGAGCATTAATGTACAAAAACTTCGGTACTACACCAGTTAACCAGTTAGGAAATGAAAATGCACCTGTTGCTATTGCTAACTATCCAGCATGGTATATTGGTACAGGATTAGGTAGCCAAGCGGTGGAAGCACAAGGTATTATAAAAAGCAGGGTTATGGGAACTCCAATCTGGCCTGCGTCTGAAACGTACTTCTTACTTGCTGAAGCAGCATTAAATGGTTATACTTTATCTGGTAGTGCTGTTTCAAACTTCAATTCTGGTATAGTTGCATCATTCAACTATCTTCAAAAATTTGGAGCTACAAATGCTGTTCCTTCTACAAATTCACCAGCCACTGATGCAGCTGCTTATCAGACTACAAATGCTACGAATTATCTGGCAAACTACAATTTAGCAACTAGCTATACTCAACGTTTAGAAGCAATTATTACTCAAAAATATATTGCATTAAACTTTATTGATAGTTATGAATCGTGGTCTGAGTTCAGAAGAACAACATTTCCAACAATTACAAATGGCTCTACTTCTGCAACTGCAACTTTTGCATCAATACAGTCTGGTTCAACCAGGGTTGATAAATTACCATTACGTGGTTTATATCCTCAAACTGAATACAACCTAAATACAAATACCCCAAGTGGTATAGGAGTATTCACAACTAAAATATTCTGGGATCCGACAGCAGACGATGCACCAACTAATTAATTTGTTTAAAAAATCAGATATGAAAAAATATTATAAAATATTCAGCCTTGCAATGCTTGTTGCAGCAACAGCTTTTTCGTCCTGCACAAAAGAAGATTCAGTATTTGATTCTGACGACCAGGGCGGTATTATTGAATTAGCAGACTTACCCTCAAGAACTAGTGCTACACTGTATTCTTTGACTACAAAATCATTAGATGCAGTAGCTGAGATCTCGGTGCCTATAACAGTTAATTACACTGGTGTTGGAGGTGCTCCATCAGATATCACAGTAACTTTAAGGATAAATTCAGCAGCATTGACGGCTTATAATACATCGGCATCTACAAGTTACCTGGATTTGCCTACCACTTTATATACTGTAAGCAGCCCAACAATTACAATTCCTAAAGGATCAAAAACAGGATCTTACATTCTTAAAATTAAAACGAGTTCATTTGATTTTACTAAATCATACGCTTTAGGCATCACAATCTCATCAGCAACTGCTGGTACAGTAAGTGGCAACTATGGTACTGGTATCTTCAGAATTGTGGCAAAAAATGCTTATGAAGCAAGTTACACTGTTACTGGATGGTTATTTCACCCTACTGCAGGCCGTGCCATCAACGCTACAAAGACCTTAGCAACAGCAGGTGCAGTAACATCTACCGCAGCAGTTGGTGACTTAGGCGGCAGTAACTACTACTTCAACTTTGACGTTAGCGGATCAACTTTAACAAACTATGCAGCTGCAGGTGTAACACCAACAGGGTTAAACTCTGGGTTCTTTACCTCAGATCAGCCTGGAGCCAGCGCTACATGGGGTAACTCTAGTGGTTCAGCTGATAGACCAGGTACTAGTCCATGGTTACACTCTACCTACAACAATACTTATGATGCAGCAACCAAAACTTTCTACATGCATTATGGCTATGTAGCATCTGGCGGAAGTGGACAGGCAAGCTGGACACGTCAGGTATACGAGAAATGGGTTAGAAAATAAGAGATTTTTTGTACTTTCATTTTTTACTAAAGGAGCTGTCTTCACTGACAGCTCCTTTTTATATTTCAACAGCAAATGCAGACAACACGAAATCTGGTATTTATCATAATGATTGCTATAGCCTGCAGTATATTCTGCCGTTGTAAAAGCACAGAACCAATAGGGAAAATAACCGTGTCAGCTAAAATAGGTTTAGATGAAAAAATATACCTCTCTAAAATACTGTTTGATGGTAATACAAAATTTATAGATTCTGCAATAGTCATATCAAATAAAGAACCTCTCATTTTTAACTATCCAAATGCAGAAGAAGGGGTTTATGAATTAACATCAACCTTCAATAATTTTAAGATCATGTTTATCAGTGATAACAATGATTTAAAAATCAAGGCTGACTATTTTACCAGAACCGCATCTTTAAATTCTGCAGCAACCAACAGCCTGCTCAAATTCCGCGAGCTGCAGGCAGAGCATGCAAAATTAAAAGACAGTATTTATTTTAAAAACCTGATCAATTACGAAGACACGGTTAAAAGCCCTGCCACTTTTACCTATGTATTTAATGAAGTAGATTTTGGAAATAACTTTCAGGGTCTTAAAGAATTTATTGCCCGCGCTGCCAAGAGATTCCCCAGCTACCAGCCTGTAAAAGATATTCAGCTGCATGCTAACAATTTCCTGAAAATAATGGAAGAAGAATACCATGTTGGAGACCAGCTGCCCTCCCTCGCTCTGCCAGACCGTAATAATAAGAAGTATTCTACTACACAATTAAAAGGTAAGCTATACTTTATTGATTTCTGGTCTACCTTCTGCCCTGCCTGTCTAGCCTATACCGAGGTTAAAAAACAAGCTTTAAAAACTTTTCCTGCCAGCAGGTTTGCGATGGTAAGCGTAGCGCTTGATCCGGAACCCGCAGATTGGAAAAGGTATGTTGATGGCGAGAAACTCAGCTGGCCACAGCTTATTGACCAGAAAGTATGGGAGGGCCCGGCAGTTAAAACCTTAAAGTTTGATAGTATACCTTCAAATTTCCTTGTATCGGGAGAAGGTAAGGTATTGGCTAAAGCTATTCCAAAAGATTCTTTGCTGAGTACCATCCGCCGTTTTTTAAAAGATTAAAAAGTAATCCTATCTTTGTATTCTAATCAAATACCGGGGTTGTTATTATCTATGTCTAAGTTGTTCCAGATCTCTGCTCTACGTATTGCTTTAGCTTTCCTGTTTACTTTTACATTTTACACTGCTGCCCAGGCACAGAAAACAGTAGCGCTGATTGATACCGTAAATCAGCACATTTTCAATTATGCAGAAATTGATGCCTTAACAGACAGCAATAATAACCTGCAGTTTGATCAGATAAAAAGCTCCTCATTTAATACCAGGTTTCGCACTAACCTGAAAAGCACCCCTCAAACTAAAGATCAGAGCGCTACTTACTGGTACCGCATTAAGATTAAACATAACAGTAAAGCCGAAAAAAGATACCTGCTAGAGTTCTTTGACCAGACCATTGATCATGTAACCGCCTACCTGCCACAAAAAGACGGAAGTTATAAACAGGTTCAGTTTGGTGACACCTATGCCTTTAATAAACGTGAGCTGCATCATAAAAACTTCGAACTATATATAAAAAATGATAATGACGAAGCCCAGGTTTACTACTTCAAATTTAAATCATCGCAGATCTCTGATGTAATTATTGTGCTGCGAACAGTAGACTGGTTTATTTCTTATGCCTTAGATGAATATTTCTTTTTTGGCATTTTCTATGGAATGATACTCGTGTTCAGCTTCTATAATCTGCTGATGTTTATTGCCATGAGGCAAAGGCAGTACTTGTATTACGTATTGTACAACTTAAGTGTTGGCCTTTTTGAAATGAGTACTGATGGTATAGCCTACCAGTACCTATGGAGCTTTGCCCCGGCCTGGAACCAGATTTCGTATGCTGTAGCCCTCTATTGCACCAGTGTATTTGCCCTTATGTTTACCCGTGAGCTGCTGTTTGTGAAAGCAAAAGCTCCAAAGCTTAATCGGTTAATTATAGCTGTAATTGGTCTCAGAACGTTACTATTTTTATACAGCCTGCTTATTGACCGGTCACTCTTTACCTATAAATTCATAGAATTTGTACCATTGGCCATAGCTTTTTACACCGGTATCTATATTTATAAAAGCGGATACAAACCGGCAAGGTTCTTTGTATTGGGATACAGCTTCCTTTTTGCAGGGTTTAGTTTAAAGCTGCTCATCATGATTGGCTTCTCCTGGCTCAACATTGGTGTAATCAGTTACTACAGCTTAAGTTTCTGTTTTGTACTGGAAATGGTTTTCCTCTCGCTGGCCATAGGCGATAAGCTCCGCATCCTCAAGTTTAAAAAAGAAAAGGTACAGCGGCAAATGATCCGCCAGCTGGCAGAAAACTTTAAACTGAAAGATACGCTGAACCAGCAGCTGGAGATAAAGGTTGAAGAGCGCACCAAAGAAGTGTTTCATAAATCTTTAATTATTGAAGCCAAAAATGCCGAACTGCTGGCCGCAAATGACAGGCTGATGCAGCAGGCAGAAGAAATTTCAAGAATGAACGTGCTGCTGGAGCAAGACAACCAGGAACTGCAGACCAATGTTGAAAAGGTAACGCGAGACCGTGTAATGTCTGCCGATGTAGACTTTGAAGAATTCAGCAAGATCTACCCCGACAAGGAAAGTTGTAACCTCTTCCTGTCTGAATTGAAATGGGCTGATGGCTATAGCTGCAGAAAGTGTAAGAACACGCATTATTATAACGGACATATTCCTTACAGCAGGCGCTGCAGCAAATGTGGTTATGAAGAATCTGTAACTACTTACACCGTTTTTCACAATACCAGAATACCTATCAACAAAGCTTTCTATATGATTTTCCTGATCTACTCTACCAAGGGAAAAATCTCTTCGCACAAGCTGGCTGAGATACTAAACATACGCCAAAGTACCTGCTGGACCTACGGTTCTAAGATCAAATTACTGATGGAAGAAAGGAAAGCAGTACTTAAAAAAACGAACAAAAACGGCTGGAGTAAGCTGGTTCTGGAATAAATCACTGCTCAAACACAGATAAAATATCCTTCTTTTTGCCTTATAACGGCTAAAAAACACCCTTATTTAATATAATTTATAGGGGTAACAAAGCGTATCATTATTGCCAGGCATAACTCTACATATATCTTCTTAAGTGCTGATTTACAGTACCAAAAGCCTGTTTCTTGTTATGGTATTATAACGTATTAAAAACATAGCAACATACTGTTTATCAGTGT
>Ga0308163_10003301_pt1 | contig 13709 bp, 13 predicted proteins | sample PhyTR1_FD_201037 | JGI IMG/M metagenome (GOLD analysis project Ga0308163, IMG submission 201037) | Phyllosphere microbial communities from UC Gill Tract Community Farm, Albany, California, United States - DLSLT.R1 | ecosystem: Host-associated > Plants > Phyllosphere > Unclassified | place: USA... | reverse complement strand
GCCTAAATCCGGGGTGAACACGCGACCGATTTGCGTCGGTTCGATGTCTACGTGGATAAAAGTACGGCCTTCGGTATAGACCTCGACCGAGCCGGTATGGCGGTTGGCCCAGCGGTTGCCGATGCCCAGTACCACGTCGGATTTAAGCAGCGTGGCATTGCCATAACGGTGCGAAGTTTGTAGGCCAACCATCCCCACCATCAGCGGGTGATCGTCAGGGATGGTGCCCCAGCCCATAAGCGTTGGGATCACCGGAATGCCGGTTAGCTCTGCAAATTCGACCAGCAACTCGCTGGCGTCAGCGTTAATCACGCCGCCGCCACTCACCAGCAGTGGGCGTTGCGCTTTATCGAGCATGGCCAAGGCTTTTTCGGCCTGCACGCGGGTCGCCGCAGGTTTGGCCAGTGGCAGCGGTTGGTAGGCGTCGATGTCGAATTCGATTTCAGCCATTTGCACATCAAATGGCAGGTCAATCAGCACGGGGCCTGGGCGCCCGGAGCGCATTTCGTAAAAGGCTTTTTGGAAGGCGTATGGCACTTGGCCCGGCTCAAGCACAGTGGTCGCCCACTTGGTCACGGGTTTGACGATGCTGGTGATATCGACCGCTTGGAAGTCTTCTTTATGCATCCGCGCGCGAGGGGCTTGGCCGGTGATACACAGAATCGGGATCGAGTCGGCCGAAGCGCTGTAAAGCCCGGTCACCATGTCCGTGCCCGCAGGGCCGGAAGTGCCGATGCACACACCAATGTTGCCGGCTTTGGTGCGGGTATAGCCCTCGGCCATGTGCGAGGCGCCTTCTACGTGGCGAGCAAGGACATGATCGATGCCGCCCACTTTTTGCAAGGCTGAATACAACGGGTTGATGGCGGCGCCCGGAATACCAAAGGCGGTGTCGACACCCTCACGGCGCATCACCAAAACGGCGGCTTCGATTGCTCTCATTTTGCTCATACGATTGTGCCTCTTACGTTTTATAATTGTATACAAGTGGCTAGTGATGCGAGTGTATTCATGGACTGGCTTGTAGGTCAATGGGTTTTGTTCAATCTATGACTAAGCAGTCTAGATCCAGTATTCGGGGGTAATAGAGGGTTTTTATTTAATTTAAACCTTAAAATTGTATACAAATTACGTAATTGTTGTGTTCTATTATTGCGATAAAACTCGCCTGAAATTGGCGCGTGCAAGGCTTTCCAATAACAAAAGAAGGACGGCAACCATGAGTGCTTTAACCTTGAAAGTCGCTTTAAACCTGACCGCTCAAGCGCTGAGTGCGGGTCGCGCTATCAGCGCGTCCCCACTGACGGTCGCGGTGCTCGATGCAGGCGGGCATCTATTGGCCTTGCAGCGTGAAGATGGTGCGAGCCTGTTGCGGCCTGCTATCGCCATTGGCAAAGCCTGGGGGGCGATTGCTTTGGGCAAGGGCTCACGCTTGCTGGCGCTGGAGGCGCAACAGCGGCCCACGTTTTTCGCAGCGCTTAACGGGATGGGGCAGGGCGACATCGTGCCGGTGCCGGGTGGGGTGCTGATCCGTGATGATCACGGCCACGTACTGGGTGCGATCGGCATCAGCGGCGATACTTCAGACATTGATGAGCAATGCGCAATCAGCGCGGTAGAAGCGCAAGGGTTGCAGGCCGATACCGGCGTGGCGGTATAGGTTTCAAAGGCGAAGCCAAAGCCCCTCACCGCAACCTTCTTTAATGAGCGGTGAGGGCGTTGCTTTAATCCGGCGCGCAGCCTTTGAGTATCAGCCGAATAATGGTCTGGGTCGCGGCCTCGTAGTCACTGTCGTCAAGTTTGGCCTTGCCGGTGACAGCGGATATTTGCCAGTCAAAGTCAGCGTAGGTTTGGGTCGCGGCCCAGATGCTGAACATCAGGTGGTGCGGATCAATCGGGGCAATTTGCCCACGGTCGATCCACGTCTGGATGCAGGCGATGTTGTGTTTGGCCTGGTCATTCAGCAGTTCGACCTGCTTCTCACTCAGGTGCGGGGCGCCGTGCATGATTTCGCTGGCGAATACTTTTGAGGCAAACGGCAGCTCACGGGAAATAAGGATCTTGGAACGGATGTAGTTGCTCAGCACCTCGTTTGGCTCGCCGTCAGCGTTGAACGGGGTCGAAACGCGCAGTATCGGCTCGATAATGCTTTCGAGCACTTCGCGGTACAGGTTCTCTTTGGACTTGAAGTAGTAGTAGACGTTGGGCTTGGGTACACCCGCCTTGGCCGCAATGTCGCTGGTTTTGCTGGCGGCGAAACCTTTGTCAGCGAACTCTTCGCTGGCGGCTCGCAAAATCAGTTCTTTATTGTGCTCGCGGATACGACTCATAAACCCGGTAATTCCTTGCCTGTTTTGGCGGTCTGGCATGGTAGCACCGGGCCTGCAAACGGCTCAAGATGACGGGTAGCAGGGGTTCGCGCGCTGGCCGCTAAGCCAGCGCATTAGCGGGGCGAACGGTGCTGTTTTGCAACAGACGATAGCCCGCGACGGCAAACAGCAGCATGCACAATCCTGCCACCAGAGACACCCTGAAACCTGCCGGTGCTCCGTAGGCATCAATGACCCAGCCTCCGATGACAGCGCCAAGGGCAACCCCCATGCCCAACCCGGTAATCATCCACGTCAGGCCCTCAGTCAGCTTGGCCGGTGCGACGACGTTTTCGACCAGCGCCATGGCGGTAATCAGGGTTGGAGCGAAGAACAATCCTGCAACAAACATGGCAGCTGACAAGGTGAAGATGCTGTTAGCCCACATCAGCGGCACCATGGTCATGGCCGTCGCCAGCGCACCGAGCAAGAACAATTTAGGCAATGGCGTTTTAAGTTTGAGGGTGCCGAATACCAGCCCAGCCAAGCAGGAGCCCAAGGCGTAAACCGATAACACAATGCTCGCTGCCGCGGGTTGGCCTTGATGCTGGGCAAAAGCCACACTGACCACGTCAACGGTGCCGACAATGGTGCCTAACCCGATCAGAGCCATCATTAAGACTGTGACCGCGCCTTGACGCAGGACCGTGCCATTGTTGTCCAAGCTGCGTGGGTGAACGGGTGGTTCGGTTTTACGTTGCAGCACAAAGGCGCTCACGCCTACGGCCAGAAAAATAGCGGCGGCGAGCGGTCCGGCTTGAGGGAAAAGGGCAACGCTGAGACCCACTGAAATAGGCGGGCCGACGATAAAACAGACTTCGTCGAGTACCGATTCAAACGCGAAGGCGGTATGCAGTTTGGGCGAGCCGCGATACAGCTCGCTCCAGCGAGCGCGCACCATCGCCGGCATGCTGGGCATGCAACCCGCCAAGGCGGCGCACACAAATAGCGTCCAATCGGGAGCATTCAGGTAACTGCACAGCAGTAACGCCAGCATGGCGCAGACGCCGACGGCGGCGACACCGGGCAACACGCGGCTTTGACCATAGCGGTCGACAGCACGGGAGATTTGAGGCGCGAACAGCGCAATCGCTAGGGCGAAGGTGGCCGCCACTGCGCCCGCCAACCAGTACGAACCCTGTAACTGCGAGAGCATGGTGATGATGCCAATACCCGCCATGGAAATCGGCATGCGGGCCATCAGGCCAGCGGCACAAAACGCCTTGCTGCCAGGGGCGCTGAAAATCTCGCGATAAGGATTGGCCATACAGGACAGGCTCCGAGATGCTGCAGTTAGAAATGTGTACTTACATACACGGCGTAGGTAGAAATATACGCATGCGCCGCGTATGTCAAATAAAGGCGAGCAATCGGCGTGGTTGTGGCATGCACCTCGGCCACTTTTGAGGCCATGGCCGAGGTGGGTTTATCAGAAGTGGTACTTGACCAACAGGCTTGCGGTGTCCTGAGTGGTTTTGAAAGAACCGCTGTCTTCGATGCCGTATTTGTTTTTCCAATAGTCGTATTCGATACCCACGTACAGCTGTTTCGCGCTCCAGTTCAAGGCTTTGCCCAAGTCATATTTGATCTGTGGGTTGAAGTGCAGGTTGGCGTGATACGTGCCGCGCGAGTTTTGGTCGTTGTCGACGACCCAGTCCATGTAGCCGTCGATGACCAGATCCGATTTACCGACAGGCAAGGTGTAAGACCACACTGGCGTGATTTGCCAAACGCCACGGCCCGCTCGATTGCCTTCTGGGTAGCGTTTGTAGAAGTTCAGCTGGAAGAAGTCAAAGCCTGGAACATTCAGGTCGAACCCTGGGCCGATCAAGTAAGCGTCGGAGTCACCTTCGCCAAACTCATACGTTAGGGCCAGCAACACGTCTTTGATGGGGCCAAATTCAAACGTCTGGCCGAAGATTTTGCCGAATGACAAGCGCGGGGTGATTTCGCCGTAATACGTGTTTGGGCCGAGGTTACTGTCTTTTTTGCCGTTGTAAAAAATACGGTCGACGAAGATGAAGTTATCGCCGTATTTCCAGCTGTCTGCATGCTCGAAGGTTAGGGTCTGTTGAATCTTTGGGTTGACCTGAAAGTCCTTGCCGTACAAGTACGTCAGGCTGTTGGTTTGCCATTGCAACAAGTCTTCGGCGGCTGCCGTTGTACCGCCCAGCAGGCTCCCCGCAAGCATCAGGCTGGTAAGAGTGCGCTTCATTCGGTTGCTCCAAAATTTAATCAATGCTGCAAAAATAAGAACTTGGCACTCTGTTGGGTGCCTTGGTTCTTTTGTTTTGAAGCGCGCCTTTGCGCTCAACGTTGCTGCGTACACACCTTGTTTAACGGCAAACAAGCATCGCTCAACTGTCCTCAGACAGTTGAGTGGCGGGAAACTAATGCAGGCCGTAAACGCTTGGCTTAGACACGTAAAGTTGGCTTCAAAGTCAGCTTTAAAACAGCGCCCATCTGTGAGCGGCCGCGGAGAATACTGGCTCCGAGGCCACGACTCAAGCGCCCCGTTATCACCTAAGCGGGGTGTGGCCTAAAAGTGAACTTTGATCAGTGCACTGGCGGTGTTTTGATTCGTGTCTAATTGGCTACTGTTTTCGATGCCGTATTTGTTTTTCCAGTAGCTGTATTCAATACCGACATACAGCTGTTTTTCACCCAAGTTAAGCGCTTTACCCAGGTCATATTTGATTTGTGGATTGACGTGTAAATTGGCGTGATAGGTCCCGCGTGAGTTTTGATCGTTATCAACTACCCAGTCGATATAGCCGTCGATTAACAGGTTGGAACGACCTAAGGGGATCGTGTAAGAGAATGACGGCGTTATCTGCCAAACCCCTGTGCCAGGGCGCGGCCCTTCGGTGTGACGGCGGTAAAAGTTGAGGGTGAAGTAGTTAAAACCAGGAACGGCCAGATCAAACCCCGGGCCAATTAAATAGGCCTCGCTGTCGCCTTCGCCGTATTCATAGGTCATGGCCAGCAATACGTCCTTAATGGGGCCGTATTCGAGTTTTTGATCAAAGATCTTACCGAACGATAAACGCGGGCTGAACTCGCCGTAATAGGTATGCGGGCCTTTGTTGGGGTCGGGTTTGCCGTTATAAAAAATACGGTCGACGAACAGAAAGTTATCGCCGTACTTCCACTTGTCGGCATGTTCAAAGGTGACGGTTTGCTGGATCGAAGGGTTGATCGCGAAGTTCTTACCGTAGAGATAGGTAAGGCTGTTGGTTTGCCATAAAAACAGATCACCGGCCACGACTTGACCGGCAGCCAACATCCCACCGGCGAGCATGGCGCCCCAGTGTTTGCAGTGCATGGGAAACTTCCTTTTTATTATTGTTTTGGAAATCTTATTGGCGCTGCCTCATGCGTGGGCAGCGGCAACAATAAGAGGCAGTGCCCTCAGGAAGAGGGCGTTGTTGGTCAGTGCTGATGCACGTGACCGCTCATGGCAGCGCGCTCGGGGCCGCCCAGCACGTTGAACAGCAGGTTCAGGGACACGGCGCTGACGGCCGCCATGGCGATGCCGCTGTGGGTGATGGGGCCCATCCATAGAGGCAAATGCGCGAAGAACTCTGGGCGCACGACCGGGATCAGCCCCATGCCGATACTCACGGCCACTAGCAATTGATTGCGGCGGTCGGCAATGTCGGCTTCTTGCAAGATTTTGATCCCTGTGGCTGCGACCATCCCGAACATCGCAATCGCCGCGCCGCCGAGTACCGCAGGCGGAATCGAGGCCACTAGAAAAGCAGCCTTGGGCAGCAAGCTTAAGGCGATCAAGAAGATACCCGCGACGATCGTCACCGAGCGGCAACGCACTCCGGTCATTTGCACCAGCCCGATATTTTGCGCAAAGGAGGAGTGGGTGAAGGTGTTGAAAAAGCCCGCCACGAATGAAGCGCCGGCATCACACAGCAAGCCGCGTCGAAGCATGCGCGGAGTCACTTCTTGATCGGTGATTTTGCCCAGCGCCAGAAACATCCCGGTGGACTCGACAAAAATGATCACCACCACCAGACACATCGAAAGGATGGGCGCCAAGTGGAACTCAGGCATGCCGAAGTGCAGGGGCGTGACGATCTGGAACCATGGTGCGAGGTCGATGCCCTGAAGGTTGACCATGCCAATGGCACCACACAAAACGTAACCCAACGCCATGCCGATCAATACAGAGACATTGACCCAGAAGCCGCGCATAAAACGGTTGATCAGCAAAATGGTGCCCAGCACCAAGGCTGCGATAAACAGGTAAATGGGCGAGCCAAATTGGGCCGCGGTGCTGCCGCCACCGGCCCAGTTTACGGCCACCGGAAACAGTGACAGGCCGATAGACGTGATCACCGTTCCAGTGACCAGAGGCGGGAAGAAACGCACCACCTTGGACATAAACGGTGCAATGAGCATTCCAAAGAAGCCCGCAGCAATGGTCGCGCCAAAAATGCCAGGCATGCCGATACCGGGCATCCCCGCCATCGCCACCATGCTGCCGACCGCAGCAAAACTGGCGCCCATCATCACCGGCATGCGGATACCCATGGGCCCGATGCCCAGTGATTGAACGATGGTCGCTACCCCGGCCACCAACAGGTCGGCGTTGATCAGAAAAGCGATCTCTTCACGGCCCAGACCGGCGGCTTGCCCGATGATCAGCGGTACGGCGACTGCACCCCCGTACATCAGCAGCACGTGCTGTAAACCGACCAAAATTAATTGTAACAACGGCAGTCGCTGGATCGGCGGCGGCGCTGTTATAGCGGGTATGCGCGGTTCGGTTAAATCGGACATGCAACACCTCGGTCATTTTTATTGTTGTGAGCTAAGGGTGTAGAAGTGTGGCCACCCACGGCTGTGGCCACACTGTGAGGGTCAATTAATCTGCGCTCCTGCGGTAATCCAAGCACCCACCAGATCACGTTCTTGTTGGGTCATCTGAGTGATGTTGCCCAGCGGCATGATCGGGCTGGCGATGGCTTGCGCTTGAATACGCGGTGCCATCTGCTGGATTTGCTGTGCGGTATCGAGCATGACGCCAGCCGGGGCCGCGCTGAACAGTGGGCTGGTCGGTGAGGCGGAATGGCAGACGGTGCAGCGCTCTTGGATCACCTCATGGACTTTTTCGAAGTCCACGTCCGCCATGGCCGGTGCCGCAGGCGCTGCCGGGGCGGCAGGAGCGGGCGCGGCTGGCGGGGCATCTGCTGCTTTTACGCCACCCACAGCTGTTTCCGGCAAGGGTTGGTATTTGATGACCTTGGCCACGGCGGGTGCAGTGGCGGTTGGGTTCGGCCCGGTCACATACGCCAAGCAGATCATGCCCAATGCCGCGACCGGTAAAGTCCACGCATATTTATGGCTGTCATGGCGGGTATTGAAGTAGTGACGCACCAACACCGCGAGTACGGCAATCCCGGCCAAGATCAGCCAGTTGTATTGGCTGCCATAGGTGCTCGGGAAGTGGTTGCTGATCATGATGAACAGCACGGGCAGGGTGAAGTAGTTGTTGTGGCGCGAACGTAGCAAGCCTTTGGCTGGCAATGTCGGGTCGGGCGTACTGCCTTCTTTAATGGCCGCTACCAGCGCGCGCTGCGCGGGCATGATGATGCGGAACACGTTACCGACCATGATGGTGCCGATGATGGCACCGACATGCAGGTACGCTCCGCGGCCACTGAACACTTTACTCAGGGCAAAAGCTGCAACCACCAGCAGCACAAACAGAATAAAACCCAGCAACGCCGGGCGTTTGCCCAAGGCGGAGTCGCACAGGAAATCGTAGATAAACCAGCCAGCAATCAACGAACCGATGCCGATGGCAACCGCTTCAGGGCCGCTCAAGCTCGAGCCTGGAGCAATCAAATACAGCGCGGGGTTGAAGTAAAACACCAGGCAAAGCAGAGCAATACCTGACATCCAAGTGAAGTAGGCTTCCCATTTGAACCAGTGCAGGTTGTCCGGCATGGTCGGTGGGGCTAATTTGTATTTTTCGAGGTGGTAAATCCCACCTCCGTGGATGGCCCACAGGTCGCCCGATAGGCCTTGTTTGGGGTTGGCTCGATTGAGGTTGTTCTCGAGCCAGACAAAGTAAAACGACGCGCCGATCCAGGCCACGCCGGTAATCATATGAATCCAGCGCACGCCTAGATTCAGCCATTCCATTAGATGTGCTTGCACAGTCTTGACCTCTCGCCTGTCACTCACGAATGAATGAACAGACCTTCTCTTATTGGTGGGGGGCGAGGACTAACCACTCATCCTCTTTTAAGAAATGCTCATCGCAGTTGTTACCAGAACCACTGCGATCAACCACCAGGAAGTCATCCCGCTTTTCGATCGTCAGCACCGGGTGGTGCCAGACGCCGCGATGGTAATTAATGCCCTGCCTGCCATTACTGACAAAGGCGCGGACCAAGCCTGATACAGGTTCATCGCCAAGTGGCGCGACCACGATCAGAAAGGGGTTGCCGAGCAGCGGAATGAAAGCTTGGCTGCCCAGCGGATGGCGCTCCAACATGCGTACGGTGAACGGCATCTCCATCGCTTGGGCGCGGAAGATGCTGATGATCGCCTTGCACTCTGGCGTGGCGGTTTGGACCTCGGCCAGACGATGAAAGCGCATGGTTGAACCGTTGTTGATCATGAAGTGGTCGCTGCCATCGGTTTCAATCACGTCACCGAACGGGGCGAAGGCTTCTTTGGTCAGCGGTTCAATCTGTAATGTGCGCATGTTGGTCTTCTTAATATAAGTTTCTGTGGTGTTGGTTCTATGACTGCCGCGATCAAGCTCGCTCTTAATCGGTAGGAGCAAGCTTGCTCGCGAATTGGGCTCTTCCCCTTACTTGGCGACCTTGCCCAATACACGCAGACGGCTTACACCGCCGTCCGGGAACAGGTTCAGACGAATGTGAGTGATTGGGCCCAAGGCTTTGAGCTGCTCGCTGAAGCTATGCTCGGCGTGCATCTCGAGCTTTTGGCTTGGCAGTAATTCACGCCAGAACAAGCTCTGGGTTTCGATTTGGCTATCGGTGCCACCTTTTACGAATGCGCCCTGGATGGAGCAGCTGTCCGGGTAGTTGCCTTTAAAGTGCAGCGTGTCGACGACGATCTGTTCAACTTCACCGGCATGCCCCAGCGCGACGATGACCCAGTCGTTGCCTGGCGTGCGACGACGTGCGGTTTCCCAACCGTCGCCCATGTTGATGCCGCGGCCTGGGTTAAGAATGTTGCTCATGCGCCCAAAGTGTTCATCGGAGCAGGCGAGGGCACGGCCCCCGTTGAGTGCAGCGGCCAAGTCGACCTGTTCGTTGTCGCCCAAGGCTGACCAGTCACGGAACGGCACACCGTATACACGCAGACGCGCTACGCCGCCGTCCGGGTAGATATTGAAGCGCAGGTGGCTGAATGCCTGATCATTCTGAATTTCGTGGTAGTGATGGCTATTGCCTTGCAGCTCAACGGCCGACAGCACTTCAACCCACTGGGTGTTTTCGGTGGGTTCACCTTCGGCCAAAAAGCAGGCTTCAAGGGAGGTCGATGGCGGGAAGTTACCGGTGAAGAATGAAGTGTCGATGTCTACGCCCTTGATTGAGCCCGGAACGCCGAGGCGGATGACTGCACTGTCATAGCCTTCAAAGCGCTTGCGACGGGACTCCCAGCCGTCCATCCACTTGCCGTTGTCATCGAAAACGCCCTCCTTCCACACGGCCGGGGTCGGCTGAAACAGGCGGTTGGCGTCTGCGAACCAGTCATCGGTCACCGAAATAATTTTGGTCCCAAGACGGGCGTCGGCCAAGTTAACGAACTTCTCGAAAGGTACGGCGTAAGCTTTCATTCTTCTGGTCTGCCTTTAAATAAGTGGCTGGAGATGCGTCACCGACAGGTGTCGGTTCGGCTTAGAGCTGGAGTAATCGGGACAGGGCGATTTTGTTGATTTCTGCCAACGCGCACTTGAACTCGGCATCTGCCGGGTTGTGGATGCGGGTTTCGAACGCGGCGAGGATCTGGTGCCGGTCGCTGCCTTTTACCGCCATGATGAAGGGAAACTTGAACTTGGCTGTGTAAGCTTCGTTCAGCTCGGTGAAGCGTTGGAACTCTTCTGGCGAGCATTGGTGAATACCGGCACCTGCTTGTTCATTGCTGCTGGCTTCGGTCAGTTGGCCTTGGATGGCAGCTTTGCCAGCCAAGTCCGGGTGAGCGTTGATCAATGCCAATTGTTGGCTGTGATCGGCGCTCAATAAAAGGTCACTCATGCGTTGATGCAGGGTTTCGACGTGGTCAACGCTGGCATCCAGGCCGAGGTCATACGCCTTCTCAGCGACCCAAGGCGAGTGTTCATAAATGTCGGCAAAGGCCGCCACAAACGCTTCACGGCTCAGAGTTGATGGCTTGAGAGTCTTAAAGTCAGTCATTGGGCTGCCTCGGCATTAAAAGGGTGAGTGGCTTGCCAGTGTCGGGCGATGTCCACGCGACGGGCGAACCAGACCTGTTCGTGACCCTTGGCGTATTCAATAAAGCGCTTGAGGGCAGCGAGACGCGCAGGGCGGCCAATGAGGCGGCAATGCAGGCCGATTGATAGCATTTTCGGCGACTCTGCGCCTTCGGCGTACAGCACATCGAATGCGTCCTTGAGGTACTGGTAAAACTGCTCGCCCGTGTTAAAGCCCTGCGCTTGGGTGAAGCGCATGTCATTGGTGTCCAGTGTGTAAGGGATCACCAGGTGTGGCTTAGGGGTTGGGTTGTTCGGTTCCCAGTAAGGCAGGTCGTCGTCATAGGTGTCGCAGTCATACAAAAAGCCGCCTTCTTCCATCACCAGTCGCCGGGTATTGGGGCCGGTACGCCCGGTGTACCAGCCCAGCGGGCGCTCGCCGCTGATTTCAGTGAGGATGCGGATGGCTTCGAGCATGTGCTCGCGCTCAAGCGCTTCATCCATGTACTGGTAGTCGATCCAGCGGTAGCCGTGACTGCAAATCTCGTGCCCGGCGGCAACCATGTGCTTGATCACGTCGGGATGACGCTGCGCGGCCATGGCCACTGCAAACACCGTAAGGGGAATGTCGAATTCTTTAAGCAGCTTGAGCACGCGCCACACGCCTGCACGGCTACCGTATTCGTACAAGGACTCCATGCACATGTTGCGTGCGCCTTGTAGCGGTTGCGCAGAAACCATTTCCGAGAGGAAGGCTTCTGATTCTTTATCGCCGTGCAGAACGTTACGCTCGCCGCCTTCTTCGTAATTGAGCACAAAAGACAGGGCGATGCGGGCGTTGTTAGGCCAGTGCGGATGAGGAGGGTTGGGACCGTAACCAATCAGGTCGCGTGGGTAGTCAGCGCTCACTACAGTCTTCCTTATTGTGGGTGTTGGCAGTCGACTGCGCAGACTTGGCGTCACTGCTGTGGTCTGATTGTATACAACTTAATTGTGTATTTGTAACCCTATATTTGTGCATTTTTACCATGCTTTGTGCTGTCTGGGTACTTGCAAAAAACCTGCCTGATTAGTCAGCTTTTGAATATGAGGTGTCCACATGCCGCGGTCTACGGTGCAGATACCGTGTCGAGCCTAGGCTAGACACACTGAGAAAAAACGCCGATTTAATTGTGTACAATTTTTTTAAAAAGTGTCTTAATCCTGTCTTCGCTGTGTCCTTAAGTGGTTTCAAAAAGGGCCAGTGACCGAATTTATTCATCGAGTCGGGGGAGGTCGCAGAATCAATGGGACGTTTGACTACGCACGTTTTAGATGCCGCACACGGCTGTCCTGGCAGCTCGATCAAGGTCGAGTTGTACCGGGTTGAAGGGACTCAACTGGCGTTGGTGGCCAGCAGCCAGACCAACAGTGACGGGCGTTGCGACACCCCGCTGCTTGAGGGTGATGACTATTGTTCTGGGGTTTACCAGTTGCAGTTTGCGGCGGGTGATTACTACCGCGCTCGGGGTGTGACGTTGCCCGAGCCGGCATTTTTGGATGTAGTGGTTCTGCGTTTCGGGATCAGCGCCGAGCAGGATCATTACCATGTGCCATTGCTGATCTCGCCGTACAGTTACTCGACGTATCGTGGGAGTTAGGCGTTAGAACTGCGCATCGTGGTGGATGTTTTGCCCGCTCACACTGCGGGCTTTTTTTTGCCTGGCGTTTGCTGCAACGCAGGGTAGAGAAGAGCCAACTTCGCGATCTAAGAGCAAAAGATCGCGAGGCAAGCTCGCTTCTACAGGGGTTAGCGGCTTAGCAAAGACGCGGTGCCCGCCACGCCAAACAGGCCCGCGCTGATGCGGTTGAACCAGCTCTGGCCTTTGCCGCTGCGTAGGTAGTTTGCGGCGCCGTGGGCACCCAGCCCATAAGCCAGCTTGCACAGCAGATCGAGTACGGTCCACGTGGCGATCATCACCAGCAGTTGCCCGAGAAAAGGTTGATCGGGGTTTAAAAACTGCGGCAAGAATGCGGCGAAGAACAAAATGTCTTTCGGGTTACTGGCGCCGAGTACGAACGCGCGACCAAAGAGTGCACTAAAGCGCGGTTTTGGTGCAGCTTCGGGTACTTTGGCCACGGTTGCCGGCTGGCGCGATTGCTTCCAGCTTTGCCAAGCGAGATAAAACAAATACAGCGCGCCGACAATTTTAAGGGCGCTGAACAATTGCTCTGATGCCAACAGCAATGCCCCCAAGCCCAGTGCCGAGGCGCTTAGTAGGCAAATCGAGGCGATCACGCCGCCTAAAAATGCAGGGTACGAACGGCGTAAGCCGTAGTTCAGGCTATTACTGATCATCAGTAACGACAGCGGCCCCGGGATTAGGATTACTACCAATGCCGCGCTGCTGAACAACAGCCAAGTGTCGAGACTCATCACTTCCTCCATGTATACACGTTGCCCGATACAGTGCCGGGGACCTGCTGATTTATGCGGTTGTATACAAATAATGCAAGTATTGTTTTTATTTTTAGCGTGTTTGCCCCAGGGCTTCATTAATCGTGAGCCAGCCGTTGACGGCTTCTTCGCCTGCTTGAGCGAATACCCGCTGTAGCAGTTTGACTTGCTCATTGCGCAGGCTGGCCTCAAAGCGAGCGCCGTCTGGGGTTAGCTCCAACAGCCGCTTACGTTTGTCAGCCTCCGGCGCCACGCTGCGCACTAAGTCCATTTCGATCAATTGGCGCAACGGCGTGTTAAGTGCTTGCTTGGTCACGCCCAGCAAACTCAATAGCTCTGTGATGCTGACGCCTGGATGGTGGGCGATAAAAAATACAATGCGCTGATGCACCCGGCTCAGGCCGCGCCGCGCCAGCATTTCGTCGGCCTTGGCGGTAAAGGCTTGGTAGCCGTAGAAGAAAGCTTGCATGGC
>Ga0308163_10003299_pt1 | contig 13715 bp, 10 predicted proteins | sample PhyTR1_FD_201037 | JGI IMG/M metagenome (GOLD analysis project Ga0308163, IMG submission 201037) | Phyllosphere microbial communities from UC Gill Tract Community Farm, Albany, California, United States - DLSLT.R1 | ecosystem: Host-associated > Plants > Phyllosphere > Unclassified | place: USA... | reverse complement strand
CCCTTTCAAACGCCCTGTCGTCAGCCTCAAATTGCGAGGCCAGAAGGCCGGGGTCGCGCATTTGCACGAAAACATGCTGCGCTTCAATCCGCAGCTGTACCGCGAAAACAGCGAAGACTTTCTGCGCCAGACCGTGGCTCATGAGGTCGCCCATCTGGTCGCCCACCAATTGTTCGGCGACACCATTGCGCCCCATGGCGAAGAGTGGCAGCTGATCATGCGCGGCGTGTACGAACTGCCGCCCAACCGCTGCCATAACTATGAAATTCAGCGCCGCCGCGTGACCCGCTACATTTACCGCTGCCCCTGCCCGGAAAGCGATTTCCCGTTCTCCGTGCAGCGGCACAAGCTGGTGCGCAAGGGACGGCGGTATCTGTGCCGTCGCTGTCGGGAGATTTTGGTGTTCAGTGGTGAGACGCGGGTGGAGTAAACGTCACCCCACCGCTCCCGACTCCCGCAACGCTGCAATTTGACCTGCACTGAAGCCCACCTCACTCAACACCTGCTCACTGTGGGCGCCCGCCGCGACGCCGATATGCCGTGGCGGCGGCAAGCCCTCCGAGAACTTCAGAGGGCAGGCCATCTGCGGCTGCGCGCTGCCGTCGCCTCTTGGCACTTGGGTCACCACCTCCCGGGCTTGGAGCTGTGGATGCTCGACGGCTTCTGAAAAACTCAGCACCGGCTCGACACAGGCGTCGATATTCGCGAAACAGGCTTCAAGTTCCTCGAAACTGCGGCGTTCGAACTCGATGATCAGTTCCTGCTTCAAGCTCATCTGGTCCACCGATGCCGGGGACAGTCCCCGCTTGGCGAGCTCGGGCCGGTCCAATGCCTCGCACAGCGCTTGCATGAACGCCGGTTCAAGGCTGCCCACCGAAAACCAGCGCCCGTCGCGGCTGCGGTAGTAGTCGTAAAAGCTGCCGCCGTTAAGCATTTGGCCTTCTGCTTGTGGCTCCACGCCTGCCGCCAGCCACCCAGCCCCAGACAAGGCATTCAGGCTGAACGCGCAGTCGGTCATGCTCACATCGACGTACTGACCCAACCCCGTCTGGCTGCGCGCCACCACCGCCGCCAGCAGCCCGATCACGCCGTGCAGCGAACCGCCCGCCACGTCGGCGACCTGCACCCCCAACGGCAGAGGCCCACCGTCCTTGCGCCCGGTGTGGCTGGCCAGGCCTGCCAGCGCCAGGTAATTGATGTCATGCCCGGCGCGCTCACGGTACGGACCCGTCTGGCCGTATCCGGTGATCGCCACGTAGATAAGCCTCGGATTGAGCGCTTTCAGCGCTTCATAACCGATCCCCAGACGGTCCATTACGCCCGGCCGGAACTGTTCCAGCACGATGTCGTATTCCGCGACCAGCCGTTTGACCACCTCAATCGCCTGAGGCTGTTTGAGGTCCAGCGCCAGACTGCGCTTGTTGCGGTTGAGGTAGGCGTGGCTGGCCGACACACCCCGGTCATGGGGAGGGAGGACGCGAAGGAGATCCAATCGGGTCGCTGACTCAATGCGCAACACCTCGGCGCCCATGTCCGCGAGTAACAGCGAAGCGAACGGGCCAGGCAACAGCGTGGAGAAATCAAGAACTTTGAGCGAAGACAGCGGACCTTGCATGCGACGGCTTCCCTGATGATCGGCGAATGGAATCAGAGTAGGCAGTGGCACGGCATGCAGCAATGACACAACACGCCATCCAATTTGACGCAATACGGACAATCGCGGCCAAGCGGTTTCGTACAGGGAGTGCAGGCCTCTGTAGGAGCGCGCCTGCCCGCGAGACGTCAGCTCGGGCGATAAAGATTCCATCCAACAAAAAGCCCGCCCGAGGTTTCCCCTGGGCGGGCTTTTTACATCAGCCTGACGCTAATCGATTACGAACGACCCACAGTCGCAGGGCCTTCGGCCACGCCCAGGTCGTCTTCTGGACGGGTTTCTTCGATGGCACGACCGCCAGAGGCCAGCTCGGCCTGCATTTGCGGAACGTCCAGCTCTTTCACCCACTTAGCGACGACCAGCGTTGCCACGGCGTTACCGACCAGGTTGGTCAGTGCACGGGCTTCCGACATGAAGCGGTCGATACCCAGGATCAGCGCCAGACCGGCCACCGGCAGGTGACCCACGGCCGACAGCGTGGCGGCCAGCACGATGAAGCCCGAACCGGTAACGCCCGCAGCGCCCTTGGAGGACAGCAGCAGCACCAGCAGCAGGGTGATCTGGTGGGTGATGTCCATGTGGGTGTTGGTCGCCTGAGCGATGAACACCGCCGCCATGGTCAGGTAGATCGAGGTGCCGTCCAGGTTGAACGAGTAACCGGTCGGGATCACCAGACCCACGACGGATTTCTTCGCGCCCAGGCGCTCCATCTTGATCAGCATGCGTGGCAGCGCCGATTCAGACGACGAGGTACCCAGCACGATCAGCAGTTCTTCGCGGATGTACTTGATCAGTTTCAGGATGCTGAAACCGTGCGCGCGGGCGATGCTGCCCAGCACGACCAGCACGAACAGCAGGCAGGTGATGTAGAAACACAGCATCAGCTGACCCAGCTGCACCAGCGAGCTCACGCCGTAGGCACCGATGGTGAAGGCCATGGCACCCAGCGCACCCAGCGGCGCCAGCTTCATGATCATGTTGATGATGTTGAACATGACATGGGCGAAGCGATCGATGAAGTCCAGGATCGGCTTGCCGTAGGCACCCAGGCGATGCAGGGCGAAACCGAAGATCACCGAGAACATCAGCACTTGCAGGATGTCGCCGTTGGCGAAGGCGCCGACGATGGTGTTCGGGATCACGTTCAGGATGAAACCGACCACGCTCTGGTCTTTACCTGCGGTGACGTAGGCCGCGATTTTAGAGGCGTCGAGGGTCGATACGTCGATGTTCATGCCGGCACCCGGCTGAACCACGTTCACCACGACCAGGCCGATGAGCAGCGAGATGGTCGAGACGATTTCGAAATAAAGCAGCGCGTAACCGCCGGTCTTGCCCACGGACTTCATGCTCTGCATGCCAGCGATGCCGCTGACCACGGTGCAGAAGATGATGGGGGCGATGACCATTTTGATCAGTTTGATGAACCCGTCACCCAAGGGTTTGAGCGTTACGGCAGTTTCGGGATACCAGTGACCGAGTGCGATACCGATGATGATTGCAACGATCACCTGGGCATACAGGGATTTGTAGATTGGCTGACGAGTCGTCATTGCAGTTTCCTCAAGAGCATCGCTTGCATCATTCCTGATGCCACGACGCCTAAAGTGCGAACCCACCTGCTCGGAGGGATTTGTTTTTGTCGAGCTGCGCGGAGCAGACCTCTGCGCCTTCTATCGCAAGCCGCGTGCCATTTATTGAAAATCCCCTGAAAGCCCCGTAACGCATGGACCGCTCAGTTAACACTAGCTAAAAATACCCGGCCGCGATGGCGGATTTCCGCCCATTCTCGACAAATTATCCCTTGCATTGGCGGGTATCCGCCTTGCCGCTGCGTCCGGCCGCTGCCTACCATTCGTCTACGCCTCCGCATCGACGCACACGACGAGCCCTCCATGCGCCATCGCACCATCGCCAGCCACTTCGCACGCGCCGTCCTGCACGGCGCGGCGCGGTATGGCCTCGACTCCCAGACGATTCTGGCGCAGATCGGCCTTCAGCCAGAACTGTTGCGCGAGCCCAAGGCCCGTATCGCGCCGGAGCAGTTCGCGCAGCTGATTCAACGGGTGTGGCGAGCGCTGGACGACGAGTACATGGGGTTCGGGTTGGCGCCGAGCAAGCGCGGCACCTTTGCCATGATGTGCCACGCGTTGATTCACTGCCGCACGCTGGATAAGGCTTTGCAGCGCGGCTTCCTGTTTTACGGGCTGTTCCCCGACTCGCCGCGCCTGAGCCTGCAACGTGATGGCGATTGGGTGCGCCTGTGCCTGGACGACTCAAGCCTGCGCGACCCGATGCATTTCCTGAGCGAGTCGCTGTTGGTGATCTGGCATCGCCTTGCCAGTTGGCTGATCGGTCAGCGTATTCGTCTGGAGCAGGCGACCTTCGCGTACGCCAAACCCGCCCACAGCGCCGAATACGACCTGCTGTTCGATTGTCCGTTGCAGTTCGAAGCTCCACAGACCGCGCTGACGTTTCACTCGCGCTACCTGCAGCTGCCGCTGCTGCAGGACGAACGCACGCTAAAGCGCTTCCTCGAACGCTCCCCCGCCGACCTGCTGGCCCGACCGGATGATGGGGACAGCCTGAGCAGCCAGTTGCGTCGGCTGCTCAGTCGCGACTGCAACCAGTGGCCGGACTTGGAAACCGTGGCCGATCATCTGCACATCAGCCCTCAGACCCTGCGCCGTCATTTGCGCGACGAGGGCACGAGCTTTCAGGGCCTGAAGGATGAACTGCGACGGGACATGGCGATTTATCACCTGGGACAGGCGAACCTGTCGTTACAGGAGATCGCCGAGCAACTGGGGTTTTCAGAGCCGTCGGCGTTTCATCGGGCGTTCAAGAAGTGGACGGGGCTGACGCCGGGGGCGTATCGGGCTCAGGAGGTGTGATGCGACGCGATCACCTGTAGGAGCGCGCTTGCCCGCGATTGCGGTGTGTCAGCAACATATTAGTTGACAGACAGAACGCAATCGCAGGCAAGCGCGCTCCTACAGGGCCGTGTGGCCGGGCTCTTCGGAACACCCTTAAATCGCAAACTGAATCCTGAACGCCGCGCCGCCCAGTTCCGAATCCCCAAGCGTCAGCTGCGCGCCGTAGCTTTCGATGATGTCCTTGACCACTGCCAGCCCGATGCCCTGCCCCGGATTTTTCTGGTCCAGCCGCTCGCCGCGCTCCAGAATCCGCGCGCGCTGGTCATGGGGCACGCCGGGGCCGTCGTCTTCGATGCACAATTCGTCGCCCATGATCGACGGCTGCCAGCGGACCCGCACTTCGCTCAGGCACAAGCGGTAGGCGTTTTCCAACAAGTTACCGAGCATTTCCAGCAACGCGCCCTCCTCCATCTGCACCTGACAATCGTCCGGCAGATCGAGCACCACCTTCACCTGCTTGTCGCGGTAGACCTTTTCCAGCGTGTTGCACAGGCTCTCCACCACCGGTTTCAACGCCACGTGATGCCGCACCAGTCCGCTCTTGCGCAGGCTGGCCCGCTGCAATTGATAGCCGATCTGCTGACTCATGCGTTCGATCTGCGATTGCAGAATGCGCGCCTGCTCCAGGTCTTCGGGGCGCTTGGCGATCTTCTCGCTGACACCCTGCAAAACCGCCAATGGGGTTTTCAAGCTGTGCGCCAGATCGCCCAGGGAATCGCGGTAGCGAATGCGCTGTTCACGCTCGCTGCGCAACAGCCGGTTGAGCGAGCCGGTCAGACGCAACAGTTCGCTGGGGTGTTTCTCGCTGAGCCCTTCCCGGGAACCGGCTTCCACTTGGTCCAGCTCCTGAGTCATGCCTTTGAGCGCCCGCAACCCCCAGGTCAGGCCGACCCACAGCAGAATCAGCAGCACCAGCAACGCAGCGCCGAAGCCCAGATAGAGCTTTTCACGCAGGCCGGAAATGATCTCCTGATACTCACGCACAGGCTGCAAAGCGACGATGCTGAACGCCGCATTGCGTCCGCCAAGGAGTTTGATTTCCACGTCGTAAACGAAGAACTCTTCGCCGTTGGGCTGGCGAATCTTGGCGAACTCAGTACCCCGGCCGTCATAACGAGGCTGGTAATCGATGGCTTCATCCTCGGTCGCCCGAGAACGCCACACCAGCTTGCCAGCACGGTTATAGATGTAGCCGAGCAAACGGCTGTCTGGAAGGCTGAATTGTTCGCCGGGGAGCAAGGCCGGCATCAGCAACCGATCGTCTTCAACCCGCGCGGCGGAAATCAACGTGGTCACGTCCGAGGCCAGGCGTTTTTCGATGGAGCTTTCAAGCGCCAGACTGAAAGCGCTTTGCAAGGCAGGCAGCATCAACAACATGAAAATGACCGCCAGGGTGGCGGCGGCCAGCATCAACCGTACGCGAAGCGAACGAATCATCGACAACGCTCAGTGAACAGGTAGCCCAGACCGCGCACGGTGTCGATCGGCTTGAAGCCGTTGGGGCCTTCCAGCTTGCGGCGCAAACGGCCGACCAGCACCTCGATCACGTTCGGATCGCGCTCGTCGTCGTCCGGGTACAACTGCTCCATCAAACGCTCTTTGGGCACCACTTGCTGATGGTGGCGCATCAGGTATTCCAGAATTCGGTACTCATAGGCGGTCAGCGCCAGCGGCTGTTCATCCAGCGACGCCTGCTTGCGGTTGAGGTCCAGCAGCAGGGGACCTGCCACGATCGTCGACTGGGTAAACCCGCTGGAGCGACGCAACAACGCGTTCATGCGCGCCTCGAGCTCCTCGAACTGAAACGGCTTGACCACGTAATCGTCGGCACCGGCGGCCAGGCCTTCGACCTTGTCCTGCCAGTTGCCACGGGCGGTCAGGATCAGAATCGGGAACGCCTTGTTCTGCGCACGCAGCTGACGAATCAAGTCCAGACCACCCATGCCTGGCAAGCCCAGATCAATGACCGCCAGATCGTGATTGAACTGGCCGGCCTGATACAACGCCTCCTCGGCATTGCCCACTGCCTCGACCACATGACCGCTTTCGGTCAGACGGGTCTGCAAGTGATGACGCAACAGGGCTTCATCTTCGACAACCAGCAGTTTCATGACGCTCTCCCGGGCACAGGCATACCTCTCGGTGGGTGATCCTTGGACGCTGACGACTTACAAACGGTGGTAGACGGGCAAATAGCTGTCGGGGCCTTCGGTCAGGCTCGTCGACTGCGCAGCATACGCCGCGCTCATCGCGGGCGCTGCGTCGGACAGTTTAGCCGTGCTTGCCATCATTATTCCTGTCAGTTTTTTATGGCTTCTGGCGAAGTCGGTACGCGACACATCGACATTACTCTCCGCCGCCTGAGCAGCGGCACTGCCGCCAAGAAATGCCAAGGCCAAAAAAAGCTTGTTGAAATTCAGCATATGCAGGTCCTCCGGCGCCAGGCGCCTTGTTGGGTACGGGACCGAGAATACGCAGCAGGCGCTGAACCCCTCCTGAACGCGGTCTGAACCGGCGCTGAACATCCGGGCAACGGGCGAGTCGGAACCTGAACAGCACAATCGTCTAGGCTCAATGCCAGACGCGTCCCTCAACAGAAGGAGAACACCATGCGGCTGCTGATAGCGTTCACCCTCATCTGCCTTGCGAGCATCGCTCAAGCCGAGGTCAAAACCCGCACCATCGATTACCAGAGCGCCGACGGCACCCAGCTGGTCGGCTACTACGCCTATGATGACGCGATCAAGGGCCCAAGGCCCGGCATCGTGGTGGTTCATGAGTGGTGGGGCCTGAACGACTATGCCAAGCGCCGCGCCCGCGATCTGGCCGTGCTGGGTTACAGCGCCATGGCCATCGACATGTACGGCGAAGGCAAGAACACCGAGCACCCGAAAGACGCCATGGCTTTCATGCAGGCCGCAACCGCCGACGCAGGCGCCGCGAAGAAGCGCTTCGATGCCGGCCTTGAGCAGCTGAAGAAGCAGCCTGAGACCAACCCACAGAAAATCGCTGCCATTGGCTACTGTTTCGGCGGCGGCGTGGTCCTGGACGCCGCACGACGCGGCGAACCGCTGGATGCCGTCGTCAGTTTCCATGGCGCGCTGACCACCAAGACCCCGGCTAAGGAAGGGGTGACCAAAACGCCGATGCTGATCGAGCACGGCAATGGCGACACCATGGTGACAGCCCAGAACGTCGCCGACTTCAAGAAAGAGATGGACGCTGCCAAGGCTGACTACAAGTTCGTCGGCATCGACGGCGCCAAGCACGGCTTCACCAACCCCGACGCTGACAAACTGAGCCACGGCGACCATGGCGGACCGGACATTGGCTACAACCAGGCGGCAGACATGAGCTCATGGGCGGACATGAAGGCGTTCCTGAAAGAGCAGTTTGCGAAAAACTCGACGATGTAATCGCCCGGTCTGCCGCAGACCTCTTGTGGGCTTGCTGGCGAATGCGGTGTGTCATTCAACCCAGATGTTTCTTGACCCACCGCAATCGCTGCCCTCGTAACCTCGGACGTCTCCTACAGGGACCGGGTTGATGCATAAATCTGTGTACCGACCTCACACCTGTGGCCGGCTTGCTGGCGAATGCGGTGGGTCTGCAACATCAATTTTGGCTGACACGCCGCATTTGTCCGAATTGCGGCCCATACCCTCGTGACCTCGGACGTCTCCTACAGGTATTGGCGGTGTTCCGGAAATTTGAGGCAGGCATCGAACCAGTGGGAGCGTGGCGAATGCGGTACACGCGGTCATTGATGATCACCCCATTCCCCCGGCAAAATGCCGCCCATGACCCACTCCCACGACCTCCCGCCCTGCTGCCCGACCCTCACCCCTCACTGGCCGCTGCCACAGGCGCTGGAGCATGTGGTGTTGGTCAGCAGCCCGTTCGATCCGCAGAAACTCGCCGGCGGTGATTTCCAGCGCTGCCTGATCGAACCGCCCGCGAGCATTCAGCGCTCGGTCGCCAAACGGCAGACGGAATTCCTGGCCGGTCGCTTGTGCGCCCGGGAAGCCATGCGCCTGCTCGACGGTCGCCTGCATGTGCCGCTTATCGGAGACGACCGTGCACCGGTCTGGCCGCAAGACCTGTGCGGCTCTATCACCCACAGCACCGGCTGGGCCGCCGCTATCGTGGCTAACAGGCAGCATTGGCGCGGGCTGGGCATGGATGTAGAACAAGTGATGAGCCACGAACGCGCTTCGCGACTGGCGGGTGAAATCCTCACGGCCGATGAGATGCAACGCATGGCCGACGGGCCTGAGCATCAGCTCGCGCTGCGGGTCACGCTGACGTTTTCGTTGAAAGAGGCGCTGTTCAAAGCGCTGTACCCGATCGTGCTCAAACGGTTCTATTTCGAAGACGCCGAGTTGCTGGAATGGTCCGAAGCCGGCCATGCACGGCTGCGCTTGAAGATCGACCTGTCGGAGGAATGGCACAGCGGCAAGGTGCTGGACGCGCAGTTCAGTGTGCAGGGTGGGCAGTTGTTGAGCCTGGTGGCGATCGCGAACTGATCCAAAGCTTAAGGCCACCGCAAATCCCCCTGCGGGAGCGAGCGGGTCCAGACGAATGCTGCGGGCCAGACACATCACCGTTGAATGACACTCCACATTCGTCAGCAAGCTGACTCCCACCGGTTTGATGTACAGCCAGCCATGGATGCAGTGAATCCTGATCTGTGGGAGATCTATTCCCGTGTTCGGCCCTCGCGCTCCTGATCGTTCCCACGCTCCGCGTGGTAACGCAGTGGCTGGCGCTCTGCGTCAACTTGCACCTAGAGCGGCCTGGCAGGCAGTCTCACTCAGAGGATGGGAACGATCGTAGCGCGCTCCTGCAGTTCAGCGGGATAACGGACAGTGCTCACACCGCCCCACCCACTCGACCCGATGACTCAAGCAGCAACTGCGCCGTTGCCTGACCGGCTGCCCGTCTTTCCCTTCTATATAGATAACCGCATTGAACAGCGGATTGCGCTGCCCGTCCGGCCGTAGCCTTTCGCGCAACAACCCGTAACCGGGTACCAGCGACACATGGCTGACCGCTGCCAGCTCACGCAAGCAGGTTTCCAGATAATCCCCGGCGTTGCCCCACAGCACGCCAGGCGCCACGCCGCCGTAGGCGCTCAAGCGCTCAATGACTTGCTGCAGGTTGTCGAGCAGCGGGGCGAAACGCTCGAACGGATCAGCCGAGTTCGATGCGTCAAAAGGCGCTTCCTCAAAACGTATGCCATCGAGAAAACCTCGCGCATGCAGCGCGAACGACACTTGATCCACGGCTAACGGCCAGCTGACGCCATGCACCAGACTCGCCACCATCACCGGCGGAATCAGCTGCATGGCGTAGTACTTCATCCATTGCGACACCAGAACAGGCAGTTGGTCGGGCATCAATTCCGGGCCGTACACCTGCAATAACAGGCGATCCAGCGTCTCCTCACGCAGCACCTCGACCAAGGGAATCACCGGGCGTGCCTCGTCGAGCACCAGGGTTTTAGCAAAGCCGGCCAGCGCCCCTTCAAATAAGCCGCGACTCACGCTTCACCCTGCTGACGTGGCCAGGCCAGGCTGAAACACGCGCCGCCCAGTGCCTGGCTGCGCCCGATCAACGCGCGCCCGGCGTGCCAGTGAATGATGCGTCGTACGATCGACAACCCCAGACCATGCCCGCCCGACGCCCGTGTACGGCTGTCGTCCAGACGCATGAAGGGCGTGAAGATGCGGTCCCACGCGCCTTCCGGCACGCCGGGGCCGTCGTCTTCGACATCGATCCGGCAGCGCTCCTGACTCAACTGGAAACCCACCCGCACCTCGGACTCGGCATGGCGCATCGCATTGCTGACCAGATTCTGTAGCGCCCGATGCAGATAGCGCGGTTCGGCTTCCACCCACGCCTCATTCCCTGGCGAGGCATCGTCACTGACAGCGATGCACTGTCCGCGCGTCACCTTCACATTGGCCCGCAGCGGCGACAGTTCAGCGATGACCTGATTGATCAAAGCATCAAGGTCAATGCGCTGAAAGTTCAGGTTCGGCGAGCCCTGCTCAAGCCGCGCGTAGGTCAGCATCTCGTCCACCAGCTTGTCGAGGTCCTGAATGTCATTGTCCATGCCGACCATGTACTTGTGCCGCGCCTCCGGGGTGCTGGCGTCGGCGATCATCTCCAGGCCGAAACGCAGGCGCGCCACCGGCGTGCGCAATTCGTGGGACACCGCGCGCACCAGTTCACGCTGAATGGTCAGCGAACGCTGCAAATGCTCGGCCATGCCGTTGAACGCCTGCGCCAGCCGCCCCACCGAATCAGTGCCCGTGCTTGGCACGCGGGTTTCCAGGCTGCCCTGAGCGATCTGCGTCGCGGCCGCTTCCAGGCCGCGCAAGCGATGCTCCAGGCGACGCACCAGCAAATACACCACCAACCCAATCAGGCACAGGCCAAGGAAAGCAATCAGCACCAGCAATTCAGGTGGATAGGGGTTGAACTGGTACAGCGGGCCGATCTCCAGCACCCACGGGGTTTCGCCGACACCGGACAGCACGCGGATCGAGTCGCCGCCCTTGCCCAGCGCCATCACCGTGTCGCCTTCATCGATACGCCGACGCTGGTCATCGTCGACATCGACCTTATCGAGCTTGATCAGGTGCATGTCGAAGCCGAACCCCTTGCTCAGACGCAAGGTTTCCAGCCTCACCGGCTGTTCATCAACGGGATAGCGCACCAGCTCATCGAGCAGCAGGAAAATCGTCGCGCGGGCCAGTTGTTCGCTGATCTGTTGCACTTCGCCGGTCAATAACACCGCGCTGCCCGGTTTGTCCGACGCTCCGGGCTCGACCTCACGAAACACCCGCGCGGCATGAGGACCGGTCTGCTCCACCACCACGTGGCCACGGCTCAGACGGTTGCGCGCGCCGCCGTCCAGATGCGCCTGCTCGGCAGTTTCCAGCGCCAGCGGAATGCCCAGCAAACGCTCCCACACCGCCAACGCCCGCGTGCGCTCGATGCTGTCCATCAATTTGAGGTTATCGGCCATCAACGTGAAGGTGCCTTGCGCCAGATGCTCACGGTACTGCTCACCGCGCACTTTGTTGGCTAAGTGCAACGTCAGCACACCGAGCAGCGCCACCAGCACCAGGACGCCGAGCATGCCGCCATAGATCCGCAGGAAAATGGAATGCATGGGTCAGCCGTTGAGCATGAAGTTGTTCATGTCCCTGGCGGCTTCCGGCACGAACAGATACCCCTTGCTGCGCACGGTCTTGATCAGCCGAGGATGAATCGGGTCATCACCGATCCGGGGGCGGATTTTCGAGATGCGCACATCAATGGAGCGGTCCTGGCCGTCGTAGCCCACCCCTCTGAGCGCCGTAAAGATTTCCTCGCGAGACAGGATCCGGCCAGCATTGGCGACCAGCAGCCACAACAGGTCGAACTCGGCGCTGGTCAGGTCGATGCTCTTTTCATTGAGCCACGCCTCACGCAACGCGTTATCCACCACCAGCGGACCGAACACCAGTCGACGCTGCTCCCGCGCCGGCGCCTCGGCCGCTTCGCTGCGCCTCAACAGCGCATGAATACGCGCCAGCAGCACGCGCGGGTGAACGGGTTTGCAGACGAAATCATCGGCGCCCATGTCCAGCCCCAGAACCTGGTCGCTGTCGTCGGTGCGCGCGGTGAGCATCAGGATCGGGCCATCGTATCGATTGCGCACCTTGCGGCAGATGCTCAGGCCATCCTCGCCTGGCAGCATGAGGTCGAGGATCACCAGATCCGGCTGCTCCTCGATAATCCGCTGCGCCGCCTGCGCGCCATCACTCTCGACACCGACGCGCAGGCCGTTGCTCTCAAGGTAATCGCGGGTCAGTTCAGCGAGCCGCCGATCGTCCTCGACGATCAGCACCTGCCAGGGTTCTTGCTGCACGGTCCGTGTCTCCTGGTGATTGTTCTTATTAATAGCAGCGCCATCAGCATCTGTAGGAGCGCGCTTGCCCGCGATTGCGTTCTACCTGACACGTGTTCGTATCTGACAGGTCTCATTCGCGGGCAAGCGCGCTCCTACAATGACCGGTGTCCGGCGGGCGATTGTATCCACTCGCCCAACATGACACACGACATGCCAAACCACCCGTCCGTCGCCCTTGCCAACCCCACATTTTGTGATAGGGGTCGCGCCCGCAAAAAACCGGGAAACTGATTTTCACCCTCGAAAAAACACGCGTCGGCAGCTCATCCCAGTCCCCATGCGGCCTACACGCGATTTCGCCGTTTCGCACACAAATTACACACAGCTTTATCCACAGGTTGAGCCTGTCACGAACGTTGCAATTGGTGTCCGAAACGCATTATCTTGTACCCCGTCGCTCGTGGAGACCCTACATGTAGGGTTTGGATCGAAAAACCAAACACAAGTGACCGAGAGATTTCAAGCACTTTTTCTCGCATCAAACGGGTTGAAATGCCCCGGTTTTACCGCCTGACCGCTCACACGCGAATGGCAGATACTCAGGCTTCATGATCTGCGCGTAACGGTACAAGTGTTGCAACATTAAATGTGCATTCTGCATCGAATTTTTACAGGGCGACGGGCTCAGAACCGCGCCCTTTTGGACTTCAAAGCCAGGGTCGGCCTCCTTCAGCCTTCCCATCCGTTTTGAAGTCATTGGACTGGCGTTTGTCAGTCAACTGCCTCAAGACGGAACGGTGGACGCCCATAGCGTCCAAATAAACATAGAGAACGTGGAGACACCCATGCAAACAGACACAACTCGCGAGAATCCGCAGGCCATTGCGCCGCAGACAGGTGCGACCCAGCAGGACCTGTCCGCGACCGCACCGGGTCAGCTGCGCGTGATCAAGCGTAACGGCACCGTTGTTCCGTACACCGATGACAAGATCACCGTCGCCATCACCAAGGCTTTCCTCGCAGTTGAAGGCGGTACCGCCGCCGCGTCGTCGCGTATCCACGACACCGTTGCACGCCTGACCGAACAAGTCACCGCGACCTTCAAGCGTCGCATGCCGTCGGGCGGCACCATCCACATCGAAGAAATTCAGGATCAGGTAGAACTGGCGCTGATGCGCGCTGGCGAGCAAAAAGTGGCTCGCGACTACGTGATCTACCT
>Ga0308163_10003298_pt1 | contig 13717 bp, 12 predicted proteins | sample PhyTR1_FD_201037 | JGI IMG/M metagenome (GOLD analysis project Ga0308163, IMG submission 201037) | Phyllosphere microbial communities from UC Gill Tract Community Farm, Albany, California, United States - DLSLT.R1 | ecosystem: Host-associated > Plants > Phyllosphere > Unclassified | place: USA... | reverse complement strand
ATCGGCGTGGTCGAGTTGCCGAAGAAATTCCGCTACGTCGACGACGAAGACGAGCAGATGGTCGACAGCCTGCGCAGCGATCTGGAAGAGCGCGTGGCGATCAACGGCCATACGCCTGACTTCAGTGCCAGTGCACTGCTGCCGCCGGAAGGCCTAGACCTCAAGGACTACCTCGGTGGTCTGGAGCAGGGCCTGATTCAGCAAGCGCTGGACGATGCCAATGGCATCGTGGCACGGGCCGCTGAACGTCTGCGCATCCGTCGCACCACCCTGGTCGAGAAGATGCGCAAGTACGGCATGAGCCGGGCTGGAGGAGACGAACAGGCGGATGATTGACGCCTGTTTTTCAAGCTCTTCATTTATAAGCGGTTTTTTTTAGGCACGGGTATTGCTATAGCCCTCGCAACGTTCCGTTTCACTGACGGTCAGCCAAGCGAGAGAGCCCAATGCCCCAAGCCGCCCAGATCTCTTCTGCCTCCAATATCGTGGGGCAACCCTCGTCCGTAGAGCAGGCAAGTCGTCAGGGGCTTGAGCAGGCCTTCCAGCTGTTCAACCAGATGTCGAGCCAGCTGACCGATTCCTACAGCCTGCTCGAAGCGCGGGTCACCGAACTCAAGGGTGAGCTGGCCGTGGTCAGCGCCCAACGCATGCAGGAACTCGCGGAAAAAGAACGCCTGGCCAATCGCCTGCAAAACCTCCTCGACCTGTTGCCCGGCGGCGTCATCGTCATCGACGGCCACGGTCTGGTACGCGAAGCCAACCCGGCCGCCATCGATCTGCTCGGCTCGCCACTCGAAGGCGAACTCTGGCGCCATGTGATCGCACGCTGCTTCGCTCCCCGTGAAGACGACGGTCACGAAATCTCCTTGAAAAACGGTCGACGTCTGTCGATTTCCACCCGCTCGCTGGATGCCGAGCCGGGGCAGTTGGTGTTGCTCAACGACTTGACCGAAACCCGGCATCTGCAGGATCAACTGGCACGGCATGAGCGTTTGTCGTCGCTGGGGCGCATGGTTGCCTCGCTGGCCCACCAGATTCGCACGCCGCTGTCCGCCGCTTTGCTTTACGCCAGTCATTTGACTGAACAGCAATTGCCGGTGGAAACCCAGCAACGCTTTGCCGGCCGCCTGAAAGAGCGTCTGCACGAACTCGAACATCAGGTGCGCGACATGCTGGTGTTCGCTCGCGGTGAATTGCCGCTGACCGACCGCATTACGCCCAATGCCTTGATGCAATCGCTGCAGGCAGCGGCGTTGACCCATGTGCAGGATCTGCCAATTCGCTGGCAGTGCGACAGCCATGCCGGTGAGTTGCTGTGCAACCGCGACACGCTGGTCGGCGCGCTGCTGAATCTGATTGAAAACGCCATTCAGGCCAGCGCTGGCGAAGCGCGCCTGAAAGTGCATTGCTACACCAGAGGCAACACCCTGCGTCTGTGTGTCAGCGACAGCGGCAGCGGCATTGAGCCGACAGTTTTGGCGCGCCTCGGCGAGCCTTTTTTTACTACCAAAGTCACCGGCACCGGCCTCGGCCTGACCGTGGTCAAAGCGGTGGCGCGTGCGCATCAGGGAGAATTGACCCTGCGCTCGCGAGTCGGGCGCGGCACCTGCGCGCAGGTCAGCCTGCCACTTTTTTCCGCTGCACAGGGAGTTGAATAAACGTCATGGGCATCAAGGTGTTGCTGGTCGAGGATGACCGTTCGTTGCGCGAAGCGCTGGCCGATACGCTGCTGCTCGCCGGCCACGACTATCACGCCGTCGGCAGCGCCGAAGAAGCGCTGACGGCCGTCGCGCAGCAAGCCTTCAGCCTGGTGGTCAGCGACGTCAACATGCCGGGCATGGACGGCCACCAATTGCTCGCGTTGCTGCGCGCGCGCCAACCGCAATTGCCGGTGCTATTGATGACCGCCCATGGCGCGGTCGAGCGTGCGGTCGATGCGATGCGCCAGGGTGCAGCGGATTATCTGGTCAAGCCGTTCGAGCCCAAAGCGCTGCTCGATCTGGTGGCGCGCCATGCCTTGGGCAGCATTGACGCGGGCGAAGCGGACGGTCCGGTCGCCGTTGAACCGGCCAGTGCGCAGTTGCTTGAGCTGGCGGCACGAGTCGCGCGCAGTGATTCGACTGTGTTGATCTCCGGCGAGTCCGGCACCGGTAAAGAAGTGCTGGCGCGGTATATCCACCAGCAATCGCGGCGGGCGAGCCAGCCGTTTATCGCAATCAACTGCGCGGCAATTCCTGACAACATGCTCGAAGCGACACTGTTCGGTCATGAGAAAGGCTCGTTCACCGGTGCTATCGCCTCGCAGGCCGGCAAGTTCGAGCAGGCGGACGGCGGCACCATTCTGCTCGACGAAATTTCCGAAATGCCCCTGGGCCTGCAAGCGAAGCTGCTGCGCGTTCTGCAAGAGCGTGAAGTGGAGCGAGTGGGCGCGCGCAAGCCAATCAGTCTGGATATTCGCGTCGTCGCCACAACCAACCGCGATCTGGCCGGTGAAGTGGGGGCGGGGCGGTTTCGCGAAGACCTGTTTTACCGCTTGTCGGTTTTCCCTCTGGCCTGGCGTCCACTTCGCGAGCGCACTGCCGATATCCTGCCGCTGGCGGAAAAGTTGCTGGCCAAACACGTCAATAAAATGAAGCACGCAGCAGCGAAGCTGTCGCCCGAAGCGCAAGCCTGCCTGACCGCATATCCGTGGCCGGGGAATGTGCGTGAACTGGACAACGCCATTCAGCGCGCGCTGATCCTGCAGCAGGGCGGTTTGATTCAGCCGCAGGATTTTTGCCTCACTGGTGCGGTGACATTTGCGCCGTTGCCGGTCACGGCATCGGTAAACCGCGAGGTGGAAATCGAGGCGGATTCTTCCGGCGCGCTGGGCGATGACCTGCGCCGCCGGGAGTTTCAGATGATCATCGACACCCTGCGCGCCGAGCGTGGCCGGCGCAAGGAAGCTGCCGAAAAGCTCGGCATCAGCCCGCGGACTCTGCGCTACAAACTGGCGCAAATGCGCGACGCCGGGATGGACGTCGAAGGCTATCTGTTCGCCACCTGATCGATGCTGCAAAACATTCCAGATGCTTTTCTCAGAAGGGTGCCCACTAGCTGGCACCCTTGTTGCTAATACCTGTGTACCCGCCGAGTGAGTGTCAAAAAATTGCGGGCCGCCCAAGAGAGTAGACCATGAGCCAAGGTATTGAATTTAATCGGTTGATGATGGACATGCAGGCCATGAAAGTGGATGCCATGTCTGCGCGCAAATCGACTGCCGCTGTCCCTGAAATCGCGGGCAGCAGCTTTTCCGACATGCTCGGTCAGGCGATCAATAAAGTCAGCGATACCCAGCAGGCGTCGACTCAACTGGCCAACGCGTTCGAGATCGGCAAGAGCGGTGTCGACCTGACTGACGTCATGATTGCGTCGCAAAAAGCCAGCGTGTCGTTCCAGGCTCTGACCCAGGTGCGCAACAAGCTGGTCCAGGCTTACCAAGACATCATGCAGATGCCGGTTTAAGGGCGAAATAAGTCATGGCAGAAGCAGTCGCTGATAACGTTCCGGCCAAGGCCACCCCGATCGACGGCAAACCGCCGCTGTTCGGCCTGTCCTTTCTGGAAAACCTTTCCCAGATGACCGTGCTGCGTCAGGTCGGCCTGTTGGTCGGTCTGGCTGCGAGCGTGGCGATTGGCTTTGCCGTGGTGCTGTGGTCGCAGCAGCCGGATTACCGTCCACTGTACGGCAGCCTTGCCGGCATGGACGCCAAGCAGGTCATGGAAACCCTGGCCGCCGCTGACATTCCCTATAACGTAGAACCCAATTCCGGCGCCTTGCTGGTCAAGGCCGACGACCTGTCCCGTGCGCGGATGAAACTCGCTGCCGCTGGTGTCACTCCCAGCGACGGCAACATCGGTTTCGAAATCCTCGACAAGGAACAGGGTCTGGGCACCAGCCAGTTCATGGAAGCGACCCGTTATCGTCGCGGCCTCGAAGGCGAACTGGCGCGGACCATCTCCAGCCTGAACAACGTCAAGGGTGCCCGCGTGCACCTGGCGATTCCGAAGAGTTCTGTGTTTGTCCGTGACGAGCGCAAGCCAAGCGCTTCGGTACTGGTCGAGCTGTACAGCGGGCGTTCGCTGGAGCCGGGGCAGGTGGTGGCGATCATCAACCTGGTGGCGACTTCCGTGCCCGAGTTGAGCAAATCGCAGATCACCGTCGTCGATCAGAAGGGCAACCTGCTCTCCGATCAGGCGGAGAACTCGGAAATGACCATGGCCGGCAAGCAGTTCGATTACAGCCGCCGCATGGAAAGCATGCTCACCCAGCGCGTGCACAACATTCTGCAACCGGTACTGGGCAACGATCGCTACAAGGCTGAAGTTTCGGCCGACGTCGATTTCAGTGCCGTCGAATCGACTGCCGAGCAGTTCAACCCGGACCAACCGGCGTTGCGCAGCGAGCAGTCGGTCAACGAACAACGCACCGCCAGCAATGGTCCGCAAGGTGTGCCGGGTGCCCTGAGCAACCAGCCACCGGCGCCTGCCTCGGCGCCGCAGACCACCGGTGGCACCGCCGCACCGGCCGGGATGATCCAGCCGGGTCAGCCACTGGTTGACGCCAACGGTCAGCAGATCATGGACCCGGCTACCGGCCAGCCGATGCTCGCACCGTACCCGGCGGACAAGCGTCAACAATCGACCAAGAACTTCGAGCTCGACCGTTCGATCAGCCACACCAAGCAGCAGCAGGGCCGTCTCAATCGCCTGTCGGTGTCGGTGGTGGTCGACGATCAGGTCAAGGTCAACCCGGCCAACGGTGAAACCAGTCGTGCGCCGTGGAGCGCCGACGAATTGGCGCGCTTCACTCGTCTGGTGCAGGACGCCGTCGGTTTCGACGCCAGCCGTGGCGACAGCGTCAGCGTGATCAACATGCCGTTCTCCGCCGAACGCGGCGAAGTGATTGCCGATATTCCGTTCTACTCCCAGCCATGGTTCTGGGACATCGTCAAACAAGTGCTGGGTGTGCTGTTCATCCTTGTGCTGGTGTTTGGTGTGCTGCGTCCGGTGCTCAACAACATCACCGGCGGTGGCAAAGGCAAGGAGCTGGCCGGTCTGGGCAGCGACGTGGAACTCGGTGGCATGGGCGGCCTGGACGGCGAACTGGCCAACGACCGCGTGAGCCTCGGTGGTCCGCAGAGCATTCTGTTGCCGAGCCCGAGCGAGGGTTATGACGCGCAGCTGAATGCAATCAAGAGTCTGGTAGCTGAAGACCCGGGTCGCGTGGCTCAGGTCGTGAAAGAGTGGATTAACGCAGATGAGTGATAACCGAGCCGCCACCGTCAAACTGACCAAGGTCGACAAAGCCGCGATTCTGCTGCTGTCCCTGGGTTCGACCGATGCTGCGCAAGTGCTGCGCCACATGGGCCCCAAAGAGGTTCAGCGCGTCGGCGTGGCCATGGCGCAGATGGGCAACGTCCATCGCGAGCAGGTCGAGCAGGTGATGAGCGAATTCGTCGACATCGTCGGCGATCAGACCAGCCTCGGCGTCGGTTCCGACGACTACGTGCGCAAGATGCTCACCCAGGCCCTGGGCGAAGACAAGGCCAACGGCCTGATCGACCGCATCCTGCTCGGTGGCAACACCAGCGGCCTCGACAGCCTGAAATGGATGGAGCCGCGCGCAGTCGCTGACGTGATCCGTTACGAACACCCGCAGATCCAGGCGATCGTGGTCGCGTACCTCGATCCGGATCAGGCCGGTGAAGTGCTCGGCAACTTCGACCATAAAGTGCGTCTGGACATCATCCTGCGTGTTTCGTCGTTGAACACCGTGCAACCGGCTGCCTTGAAAGAACTCAACCAGATTCTCGAGAAACAGTTCTCCGGCAACTCGAACGCCTCGCGCACCACCCTGGGTGGCATCAAGCGTGCGGCCGACATCATGAACTTCCTCGACAGCTCGATCGAAGGCCAGCTCATGGACTCGATCCGCGAAGTCGACGAAGACCTGTCCGGTCAGATCGAAGACCTCATGTTCGTCTTCAACAACCTTGCCGACGTCGACGACCGTGGCATCCAGGCGCTGTTGCGCGAAGTGTCTTCGGACGTGCTGGTGCTGGCCCTCAAGGGCTCGGACGAGGGCGTCAAGGAAAAGATCTTCAAGAACATGTCCAAGCGTGCTGCCGAACTGTTGCGCGACGACCTCGAGGCGAAAGGCCCGGTGCGCGTCAGCGATGTCGAAACCGCGCAGAAGGAAATCCTCACCATCGCCCGTCGTATGGCCGAAGCCGGCGAGATCGTGCTCGGTGGCAAGGGCGGCGAGGAAATGATCTAAGCCCATGGATAAGCCTGACGAGTCTGTGACGGATCTGATCCGCGCCCGCGATGTTCGTGGTTTCGAATCCTGGGCGCTGCCCAGCTTCGATCCGCCGAAACCGGAACCCGAGCCTGAGCCGGAACCCGAACCGCCGGAAATGGAAGAAGTGCCGCTGGAAGAAGTCCAGCCACTGACTCTGGAAGAACTCGAAAGCATCCGTCAGGAGGCTTACAACGAGGGCTTCGCCATTGGCGAAAAAGAAGGTTTTCACAGCACCACGCTGAAGGTGCGTCAGGAAGCCGAAACAGCGCTGGCGGCGAAAATCGCCAGCCTTGAGCTGTTGATGGCCAACCTGTTCGAACCGATCGCCGAGCAAGACACCCAGATTGAAAAGTCGCTGGTCGACCTCGTGCAGCACATCACCAAACAAGTGATCAAGCGCGAACTGGCCATCGACTCGACACAGATCGAACACGTCATGCGCGATGCCCTCAAGCTGTTGCCGCTGGGCGTGGAAAACGTGCGCCTGTACGTCAATCCGCAGGATTTCGCCCAGGTCAAAGCCCTGCGCGAACGCCACGAAGAAAGCTGGCGCATCGTCGAGGACGAGTCGCTGTTGCCGGGCGGCTGCCGGGTTGAAACCGAGCACAGCCGCATCGACGCCAGCGTCGAATCGCGGGTGACCCAGGTTATGGCCAAGCTGTTCGACCAATTGCATGAGCAGGCCCTGCACCCGGCAACGCCTGATTTGAGTCTGGACATTCCCGAAGACACCCCAGTGGCTGTCGACTCTGACGAGCCGCGCGCGGACGCCAGCGATGCGCCTTGAACGCACCAGCTTCGCCAAGCGCCTGAGCACCTACGCCGAGGCCACCGAGATTGCCGGCGCGCCGATCCTTGAAGGTCGGCTGCTGCGCATGGTCGGCCTGACCCTCGAAGCCGAAGGCCTGCGCGCCGCCATGGGCACCCGCTGCATGGTGATCAATGACGACAGCTACCATCCGTCTCAGGTGGAAGCGGAGGTCATGGGTTTTTCCGGCAGCAAAGTCTTTCTGATGCCGGTCGGCAGCGTCGCCGGCATTGCCCCGGGCGCCCGCGTGGTGCCGCTGGCCGATACCGGTCGTTTGCCGATGGGCATGAGCATGCTCGGCCGTGTACTTGACGGTGCCGGCCGCGCGCTGGACGGCAAGGGCGGCATGAAGGCCGAAGACTGGGTGCCGATGGACGGCCCGACAATCAACCCGCTCAACCGTGACCCGATCAGTGTACCGCTGGACGTCGGCATCCGTTGCATCAACGGTTTGCTGACGGTCGGCCGTGGCCAGCGTTTGGGTCTGTTCGCCGGTACCGGTGTCGGTAAATCGGTGCTGTTGGGCATGATGACCCGCTTCACCGAGGCCGACATCATCGTCGTCGGCCTGATCGGTGAGCGTGGTCGCGAAGTAAAAGAATTCATCGAACACATTCTCGGTGAAGAAGGCCTCAAACGTTCGGTAGTGGTCGCCTCGCCAGCGGACGACGCACCGCTGATGCGTATGCGCGCGGCAATGTATTGCACGCGCATCGCCGAGTATTTCCGCGACAAGGGCAAGAACGTTCTGCTGCTGATGGACTCGCTGACCCGTTTCGCCCAGGCCCAGCGGGAAATCGCTCTGGCCATCGGCGAACCGCCAGCAACCAAGGGCTATCCGCCCTCGGTGTTCGCCAAACTGCCGAAACTGGTGGAGCGCGCCGGTAACGCGGAGAAGGGCGGTGGCTCCATCACGGCGTTCTACACCGTACTGTCCGAAGGCGATGACCAGCAGGACCCGATTGCCGACTCGGCGCGGGGTGTGCTCGACGGCCATATCGTCCTGTCACGACGCCTGGCCGAGGAAGGCCACTATCCGGCGATCGACATCGAAGCCTCGATCAGCCGGGTCATGCCGGCGGTGGTTTCGCCGGATCACATGCAGCGCGCGCAGTACTTCAAGCAGTTGTGGTCGCGCTATCAGCAGAGCCGCGATCTGATCAGCGTCGGTGCCTACGTTGCAGGTGGCGACCGCGAGACCGATCTGGCGATTTCCCTGCAACCGCAGTTGGTCAGGTATCAGCGCCAGGGCCTCAACGACAAAATCAATCTGGGTGAAAGCCAGGCCTATCTGGAAACCCTGTTCGCCCCTGCGGCGGGCGGGTAACCGGCCATGGCCGTCAGCCGCGCCGCGCGCCTGGCACCGGTGGTCGACATGGCCGAAAAGGCCGAGAAAGCCGCCGTGCAGCGCCTCGCCTACTTTCAGGGCCAGGTCAAAGTTGCCGAAAGCAAACTGGCCGACCTCAATGCCTTTCGTCTGGATTACTCGCAGCAATGGATCGTGCGCGGCAGCACCGGCGTGACCGGGCAATGGCTGTTGGGCTTTCAGGGTTTTCTGGCGCAACTCGACACCGCCGTCGACCAGCAACGGCAGAGCCTGGTCTGGCACCAGAACAAACTCGACAAGGCGCGTGAGGAATGGCAGCAGGCGTTTGCTCGCGTCGAGGGTTTGCGCAAACTGGTGCAGCGCTATCGCGACGAGGCGCAACGCCTGGAAGACAAGCGCGAGCAGAAGCTGCTGGATGAATTGTCCCAGCGCTTGCCACGGCGTGATGCCTTCTAAACCACACTGCCAAACCCTGTGGGAGCGAGCCTGCTCGCGAAAGCGCCGTGTCAGTCAACCCTGTAGTCAACTGCCAGAACGCCTTCGCGAGCAGGCTCGCTCCCACACTTGTTCCACTGTTGCGCCTTGCCCCAAGCCTATCCAGGTGCTACACCTTGTACAGGTTCGTCAATGACAAGGAAGCCAGTCAATGTCAGTCGTTACAGAAGTCTCTCCAGACCAGAAAAAGCTCACCATCGCCGTCAAAGGCCGGTTCGATTTCGGTCGCCATCAGGAATTTCGCGAGTCGTATGAACGGCTCCCACACAAACCCGAATCCATCGTGGTCGATCTCAAAGAGGCCACTTACCTCGACAGCTCCGCGCTGGGCATGCTGCTCCTGCTGCGTGATCACGCCGGTGGCGACAATTCGGATATCCGCGTCGTCAACAGCAGCTCCGATGTGAAGAAAATCCTCGCGATTTCCAACTTCGACAAACTCTTCGACATCAGTTGACGCCCATGCAGGCGCAAGAGCCGCTGACCATTCTTATCGCCGAAGACAGTGCCGCCGACCGGCTGCTGCTATCGACCATCGTCCGCCGTCAGGGCCATCAGGTGCTGACAGCGGCCAATGGTGCCGAGGCGGTGGAAACGTTCAAAGAACAGCAGCCCGATCTGGTGTTGATGGACGCGCTGATGCCGGTGATGGACGGCTTCGAAGCGGCGCGGCAGATCAAGGCGCTGGCGGGTGAAGCGTTGGTGCCGATCATCTTCCTCACCTCGCTGACCGAGAGTGAAGCGCTGGCTCGGTGTCTGGAGGCCGGCGGCGACGACTTTCTGGCGAAGCCGTACAACCAAGTGATACTCGCCGCCAAAATCAAGGCGATGGATCGCTTGCGTCGCCTTCAGGCAACGGTCCTTCAGCAGCGCGATCTGATCGCCAGACATCACGACTATCTGCTCAACGAACAACGCGTGGCCAAAGCGGTGTTCGACAAGGTCGCGCATTCCGGTTGCCTGAGCGCGCCGAACATCCGATACCTGCAATCGCCTTACGCGCTGTTCAATGGTGATCTGTTGCTCGCGGCGTACACGCCGGCCGGTGACATGCACGTCATGCTCGGCGATTTCACCGGGCATGGCTTGCCGGCAGCGGTGGGGGCGATGCCGCTGGCCGAAGTGTTTTATGGGATGACCGCCAAGGGCTATGGCCTGGCCGAAACTCTGCGCGAGATGAACGCCAAGCTCAAGCGCATCCTGCCGGTGGACATGTTCTGCTGTGCCACCTTGCTCAGTCTGAGTTTCCAGAGCCGTTCGGTGGAGGTGTGGAACGGCGGCATGCCCGACGGTTACTTGCACCGCATGGCCAGTGGCGAGCGCGTGCCGTTGCCGGCGCGGCATTTGCCACTGGGGATTCTCAGCGCGCAAGCCTTCGATGACCGTACGGATGTGTATCCGATGGCCGTCGATGATCGGGTGTTTCTGTTATCGGACGGGGTGATCGATACCTGCGATGCCCATGACCAGTTGTTCGGCGTCGAGCGCTTGCAGCAGGTGTTTGCGGCGAACCGCGAGCCGGATCGGCTGTTCGAGGATATCGAGCAGGCGTTGCGTGATTTTCGCGGGCAGGCCCGTGACGATGTGAGCATGGTCGAGGTCAGTCTGCTTGAGTCGGCGCAGGCCCACGGCGCGGCGCCGGTGTATTCCGACAGCGGCCAGTCGTGCCCGCTGGACTGGTCGGCCAGTTTCGAGTTTCGCGGCGCCACGCTCAGGCGCTTCAATCCGTTGCCGTTCCTCTTGCAGTTGCTGCTTGAGGTGCATGGCTTGCGCGCGCAAAGCGGAGCGCTGTACAGCGTGCTCGCCGAGTTGTATTCCAACGCGCTGGAGCATGGCGTGCTCGGGCTGGACTCGAGCCTCAAGCGTGATGCCACTGGTTTTGCCCGTTACTACGAAATGCGCGCGGCGCGACTGGAGGCGCTGCAAGACGGTTTCGTGCGCGTGCATTTGCAGGTCCAGCCGCAAGGCGAGGGTGGGCGGCTGGTCATTCGCGTCGAGGATAGCGGCAAAGGTTTTGATGTGGCGCGGGTCATGGAGCGGCCCGTGGATAACGTCCGCTTGTCGGGACGCGGCATCGGTCTGGTCCGGCAACTGGGGCGCAACGCCACTTGGTCAGACCAGGGTCGTAGTGCCAGCGTGGAGTTTTTCTGGGAGATTGAGGCATAATCCGCCCATTCTTGATCAAGGAGTGAGCAAGTGACAGACCCACATGTAGATCGCGAAGTCCTCGATACTTTGCGCGAGGTGATGGAGGACGGCTATACGGAATTGCTGGAGACTTTTCTGGCAGATTCGCAAAGCCGCCTGCACGAGTTGCAGGACAGCACCAGCGCCAAAGCGCTTTCCGATGTAGCCCATAGCTTCAAGGGCAGCGCCAGCAACATGGGCGCGGTTCGACTGGCCGAGTTGTGCCAGGATCTTGAGTCGAATGCCAAGGACAAAAGTCCGGAAGCGCTCGCTCAATTGGTGGCCGATATCCATTCCGAATTCGCCGAAGTACGCCCGGTGTACGAAAGCGAAAAGCACCACACCCACATCCACTGAAGCCGCCGCCCGGCGCTTTTCGCAAGTGTCTGGCCAAACTGGCCCGGCACTTGCAGTCATCTTGCTCAACTGTACCTACGATCCCAGTGCAGCGGAGACCGTGTCATGCCTGCGACCCCCAACATTCTTCTTCAGACCGCCGCCCAGGCCAAGGCGCAAGCCGCCTCTGCCAAATCGTCGGCAATGGCCGCAGACGCCGGGGACAAGGCTTCCAGCTTCGCCAGAGTGTTTGCCGATCAGGCGCCGGCCAAGCCTGCCGTGAGCGCTGACAATTCAGTCAAGCCGGCACGCGACAAGGTCGCGGACAGCAGCGGCAAAAAGGATATCGGCAAAGATCAGTCTGCCGCGCCCGAGCCAGCAGTTGCCGATAGCGGCAAAGCGTTGCCTGCCGACAAAGCGGCGGCGAGCGACGACGCGACTGCCACTGCCGATGACACCACTGAAACGGTACAAACCCCTGTGGCCGATGCCGCGCCTGTAGACCCGGCGCTTGATCCGGCCCTGGCGCAAGTCGTTCAGCCGTTGGTGGCGGCGCCTGTCGTGCAGGCTCCAGCAGTCGCAACCCCAGCCCACGCCGAAACCGAAACCCCGGCATTGGCAGTGGTGGCTGGCATGGTCAAAGATCCGACGGCCACCGACAGCGAATTTGATCCGACAGCCGACCCGCTCGACTCGATGCCGGCCGTGCGCATGGCGATGGAGCAGGGCGGGCATATTTCCGCCGCCAGCCAGGCGCAACCGAAAGCCTCGCCTGCTCAGGCTCAGGCCGATGGCGAGTTGACCGCCGCGCAGAACTTCGCCGCCGGCATGGCCAGCATGCTCGACGTGCAGGCCGACAAGGACAGCACCAGCCAAGGCGGCGAACAAGCTTTCAGCGGGCTGATCGACGATGGCCTGAAGGATCTGAAGTCCGCCACCAGCGACACCCGTGTCGACGACTTCGCCAACCGTCTCGCGGCACTGACCCAGGCCGCTACGCCGAAAACCGCCAATGCGCTGCCGGTGAATCAGCCGATCGCCATGCACCAGAGCGGCTGGACCGAAGAAGTGGTCAACCGCGTCATGTACCTGTCCAGCGTCAACCTGAAGGCCGCCGACATTCAGTTGCAGCCGGCGGAGCTTGGGCGTCTGGATATCCGCGTGAACATGGTTCCCGATCAGCAGACCCAGGTCACCTTCATGAGCGCGCACCCAAGCGTGCGTGAAGCGCTCGACAGCCAGATGCACCGCCTGCGCGACATGTTCAACCAGCAGGGCATGGGCCAGGTCGACGTCAACGTTGCCGACCAGAACCGTGGCTGGCAGGGCCAGCAAGGCCAGGAACAGGCGCAGCAGGGCCAGAGTGGTCGGACCAGCGCTGCGGGTGGCCGCCTGGATTCGGCGGATGAGGAATTGGCGCCGACCGCCATTGCTGAAACCGCCGCTCAAACCACCAGCGTGATCGGCAGCAGCGCGGTCGACTATTACGCTTGAGCAAAATCAAGAGCCCCTCACCCTAGCCCTCTCCCAGAGGGAGAGGGGACTGACTGGGGGATGCTCGCGAAGTACGCCGACCGGATACTTCTGCTGTGAATCCATAATCGACTCGGTCTTTCAGGTCGATGTTTGACGTCTGACACCTCGGTCAGCCCCCTCTCCCTCCGGGAGAGGGCTGGGGTGAGGGTGCTTTTGACTTTAGCGTCGTTCTCGACCTCCGACACTTCTGGCATAACACTTGCTCTTGCCTTGCCGTGCGACTGTGAAACCCCCGATTAGTGACGGATTATTGGCATGGCGAAGAGCGAAGCTGCAGCAGTAAAAGACCCCGCAACCAAAGGCAAACTCAAGCTGATCATCGTGATCGTGCTGGCGTTGCTGGTGGCCATTGGTGCATCCGTCGGGGCGACCTGGTTCTTCATGCACGGCGCGCAAAGCAAGCCTGCCGAGGCCGCTGAAGCAGCGCCGGTCGGCAAGCAAGCGGCGATTTTCGAGCCGATGGCGCCGGCCTTCGTTGCCAATTACAACCAGAACGGCCGTCAGCGCTACATGCAGGTGAGCATCACCATGCTGGCGCGTAATCAGGCCGATCTGGACGCGCTCAAAGTGCACATGCCGGTTATCCGTAATAACCTGGTAATGCTCTTCTCCGGTCAGGATTTCGCCACACTGGCGACCCCGGTCGGCCAGGAGATGTTGCGCCAGAAGGCCACCGCCAGCGTCCA
>Ga0308163_10003297_pt1 | contig 13721 bp, 10 predicted proteins | sample PhyTR1_FD_201037 | JGI IMG/M metagenome (GOLD analysis project Ga0308163, IMG submission 201037) | Phyllosphere microbial communities from UC Gill Tract Community Farm, Albany, California, United States - DLSLT.R1 | ecosystem: Host-associated > Plants > Phyllosphere > Unclassified | place: USA... | reverse complement strand
CACGGATCGTGGATCCGGCCGGCAACAATAACGAAGGCTGGATTAAAACGGCGGGTAAGGCAGTCAACGCGAGCAAAGCCGCGATTGTGCAAACCACAACCAACAACTTTCCTGATAGAGCCCTCTCACGTTCTGGATCACTTGCAACCCGCGCAATCTCCGGGACGACGATATAGCTTACGCAAGTAGCGAGAAGGCCCGCAAGGAAAGTTGGTAGACCCAATGAAAAAACGTAGGCGTCCACGTTTTGCCCTGCTCCAAACCGGGCGGCGATGATGGCTTGTGCCAAAAAGTTGACAATGCTGCCGCCTACGCCGCATCCGGTAACCAAAGACAGCCGAACGACACGAGACCACATAGAATTCAACGCGAACCTCTGAGTTGCGCGAATAGAGCGTTGAGTTGTTGACTAGGTGTCACTAGCTGGCGGCCTCCAAGACAGGCTGCCCAAAAAGCTAAGGTGCTGTCATTCGACACAATTGTTTCATATTCGCTCATCAATCTAAGCGTCTCGTCCGCCGATGCTGATGCACTAGATACGATCGAGAGGTTCCGTGCTTTCAGTGACGGGCCGCAGATCGCTGCGTCTACTAGATCCTCTCGATTAGTAATGATAAACGCCCTATCAGGGAGATCTTGCAACCGCGTGCTCAAGTAGTCTATCTGCGACTGTTCGTCGGAAAAGAAGTCTCCTAGTCGAATATGATGCAATTCTGCACCATGAATCGTTTCACGGGAAACTCGCAATTCAGATCGAAGCCGCTCTATGTTATCCAAAATTGCCGCTGACGAAAAAGACTCGTAAAAACGCGTGTCCTGGAAATAGCCATCGACGAATGTTACAGAGCCTAACGTAACTACACCACGAGTGGATAGGCGAGCCTTCTCAAGAACCTTGGGTATCCGTGAAGCCGAGACAAGGCGGCCAACCAATCCTGGATGGGAATGCCCCACAAAGGCCGCGCTCAGACCGAATGCGTGAGGATAGTTGATGTCATGTACCAAATCCGGTTCACGGCCCCTCCCCAAAAGGCGAGCGTATAAGATCTGAAAAATCTGGTTTCCCAGCCCGCCGTGTGTCCGCACCACGACATGTTGGCTGCGGTTATCTTTCGTCATGTGGATACCTAATCGAGAGTTTGAAAACGCGCACTTACCAACTCCGTCCGACGCCGTAGAAAAGCCGAGCAGCTACGCGTCTGGCTACCGATCGCACGTGGTTGGCTTCGATCGCTACCGCGTCGTATCGCAGGAGTGCGTTTTCAACTAAGCCGACGGGGATATCCTCGAGGCTGCCAATCAATAGATCAAAGCGGCGAAACATCTTCAAGCGTCGCATGCCCAGCTTGGACTGTAGTATGCTACCTGTGATCTGATACTCCGAAAAATCGGTGTTTCCCGATGACGGTATCACATGGTTTTCTAGGATAGATATAAATCCATCTGGCGTTGCGAGCTGTTTGATCAGTGGATCATGTGAAAAAACATTACCATTGGCAACGCAGCTGAGTTCGGGCGGAATTAGCCCTAATATGGTAAGTAGACGATCGTAATTCTCGTATCGTTCACCTGTTGTCAGGACCACTGGGTTACGGAGTACCTCATGCATCAATTGACGCGAAAAGATCGTATCGCCGTCGGCAACGAACACGTACTCTGCATCCAGTGCCGACACGGCAGCCAACTTGATATACTGCTGGAGAAACCAGCCAGGTGTTCGATCGAACGCTCCCAGCTGTTCGATATGGGCACGAAGATACGCGCTAACGACCTCTACGCCCTCAAGTGCCTCATCGTCGATGAAGCGCACGCTTGGCCCGAAACGGAAATCTTGGTCGGCGTAGGCAGCGGGCCGAACAACAAGTGAGTTGATACCATCAACCGCATAGTAATCAGATGCGACGACAGCCGTAGGTAAGGCGCGGGGGCCTGCGCATATTACGAGGGGGAGCATACTGGTTCCATTTTCCGTGAGAGCCAATCACTCACTGACGATTCAAATTAAACAACCGCACCGGTTGGTGTGTCGGACGTTTGTGTGACTGAAGTGATAGGCCTAGCAGCAAATCGAAATAGCCAGTTAGCAATCAGAATCAGTACAATGCCGTTAAAGTAACCCTGGAAGGCCTCGGCCATCATTATAAGGGAGGGGTATAACGATAGCATAAGTAAGGCGCTTGACACATCCCGATGACTTTTACGCTGCAGTGACTGGAAAAAGCCATGCAGGAAAGCTGCCAATATCATCAAAGCAATGATGCCGAGGACACCGCCGTGCCAATACCCCTCACCGAGAATGGTGGGGGATACACCCCCTTCGATCCCGAATATGTTATGAGAAAATTGAACCGACAGCGGCTGCGGTTTTCCAGGCCATAACGATGACGGAACGGCGATTGTTGCGGCTTCGATGAAAACCGGGAACAACAACATATAGTGTCCAAATGTCTGCATGTGATCGATGGTCTGCAAGACGATGTCGGCACCCATAGACCTCAATGCAACAGTGTACGTTATATCTGGCCGGGTTAAGTAGACATAGTTTAGGTATTCGAGATAACTACCATAGTTACTTGCATAAGGTATCTCGCGCTGCACGCCGTACAAGGTAAAGGCCAGCATCAGCGAAACAGAGCCCAAAAGTATACTTTTTCCGGGAATTGGCCGAATAAAAACGTGGTAAAAGAAGCCGGCTTGGAGCAGCGGTAAAAAGATCAATGCTCGGAATCCGAGCTGGCTCGCAGGAAATGCTGCTATTATATAAAGTAAAAATAGTTTTAAGGCGCCGGTTCGTCCAGAGAATTGATCGATATTGTTGATCATTGCCGCACACATGCCGATTGCCAGCATTGTCGTAGCGGGAAAAAGTACCCAGCCTTGACCGCCTACACCTTCCGTGCGCCACGCTTCACGGGTCTCGGCAAATGCTGAAAACCCCCCGTTGATCAGGACAAGCCCGACAAACGCCAAATACCCTAGAACAAATATTCCCACACAAAGTATATTGACACGCGAACGCGGCCAAGCTGTGATTTCGGTCATGTCTTTAATTGGACGCGCCTTTATCACGTGCACTACGGCTACGAAGACTGACTGCGCCAAAATCATTAGCCCGCCGAGCCAAATAATATCCGCGGCTGAAGTCAACGGTGACAAAGCCGAAAAGCGAGGGAGATAGTAGTTTGTGCCTAAAAACAAATTTAAAGGGAGCTGAATTATGAAGTATATTTGAAAGAGAATATGTGGCGATAAGGCGGTCGTGCGCGGATCAAGACTGATCTGCCAGACGATGATGGCAATCGAAATGAAGAGGAATAGAAAACTGAGCACGAGTTATCTCAATGCGTCCCTAACGGAAGCAATGACTCGGTCTTGATCGGCATCGCTCATTAATGTGTAGAGCGGTAGGCTTACCAAGCCGTGATATGCCAAGTCTGCATGCGGATAGTCTGATGGTTTAAGGTTGTATGTATCGCGCCAGTAAGGTTGACGATGAAGCGGGATATAATGAACACTAGTTCCAATCCCTTCCTTGCTCAGTCGTTCAATAAATTGAGCGCGTTGCTCAAGGTCGCCTGCCGGCACGGGAAGCCGTATCGCGTAAATGTGCCAAGCGTGGGTGTTGCCTTCGAGGGGGCGAGGCGCATCAGTGATCGATAGTCCAGCAAATGCATTCTGGTACCGGGATGCTAAAGCGTTTCGACGCTCCGCAAACGCGTCAATACGCGTAAGTTGAACCCGACCGAGCGCCGAAGCCATGTCGTTCAAATTATATTTGTACCCAGGCGCTACGACCTCGTAGTACCATGCAGGCGTCTTCGATTGGAAACGGTCAAAGGCGTCACGGTTGATGCCGTGAATGCGCATGACACGCATCCGCTCCGCCAAAGAGGGGTCGCGGGTGACAACCATTCCACCTTCGCCTGTCGTCATAGTCTTGTTTGCATAAAAGCTGAAGACCGTAATGTCCGATGCTAGCGTCCCAACTAGCGATCCCTGGTACAGAGTCGGAAAGGCATGTGCTGCGTCTTCAATTACCCGTAGTCCGTGGCGAACTGCGATATCAAGGATTGCCGCCATGTCACAGGCGAGTCCGCCGTAGTGAACGACGATAATTGCCTTGGTTCGTGGCGTAATACGTCGTTCGATATCTTCGGGATCGATATTCAGTGTTGCTGGATCGATATCGGCCAGTACGGGGTCTGCGCCCATGTAGCGGACCACCTCAGCTGTGGAGGTGAAGGTAAGGGTCGGAACGATCACCTCGTCGCCAGGTCCGATGCCAATCGCTTCCACAGCAAGATGCAGACCCGCGGTTGCCGAGCTGACAGCCAGCGCAGTCACCTCGCCCCCGAGATAGGCAGCAAACTCCTCTTCAAATGCGCGGGCATTTGGACCGGTCGTTACCCATCCGCTGGCCATAGCTGCCGTGACAGCAGCTTGTTCGGCGGTCCCGATATCGGGCAGGGCATAGGGCAAAAAGGGGGGAGGGGTTGTGGTCATAATGCGGTTCACTTAGAGAACCAACGCAAATATAAACAGGCGTAAAATGATCTTGCGATCCCATCTTTTTTGATCAGCGCCCACTTAGCCTGCGCGGGGTGGCGCTTCTATGATCGATGCTATCGCCCTTGCGATTCTGCGTGAACCGATTGTCACGGTAGTTCAGCCGTATGGAGTTCAATCCAACGGCAATCCCATAATCATCGTTCGTAACAAGTTGGTTGCCTTTGATAATGGCATCGACGCCTCGAGCAGGATCGGTATTAGCCTGCAGCAGGACTCCGGATCCGCCGTTGTCAGAAATCTGATTGCCTGAAACTACGAAGTGGCTGATGGACCCCACGCCGTCATACGTTCCAGCACGAATGCCAGCGGCGCCATTGTGTCCTATCTTATTATCGCGGATCGTTATGTCGCGCTGACCAACGCTACCTGTAGCGCCAAAGTTCTTTTCTTCGCTGCAGCTTATTCCTTCCGATCCATTGCCAACAATCTGGTTGTTAGCAATAGTGATGGAACGAATTTCCACACCCGCGGAGCTGATGAAAACGCCGGGTCCTTTGTTTTCGGAAATCGTATTGGTGTCGAGCATGACTGGGCCTACTCCACGGGTAATCACCACGCCGGCGCCCACAGATTCTCGATCGGCCATCCGCCCGTTTCGGGTTATCGAGTTCCTCCGTAGCGTTATATCAGTTGCTAGGGAGCCATAGATATTGATGCCATACTGCGTCCAGTCTGTAATGGTACAGTCTTCGATGATGGTGCGACTAGGTCGCCCCTCTAGATTACTTGCTGGATCATTAACAATTGACACTCCAGACTGAAAAGTGTCATCCGTCACAGCTGAAATATACTGTTTACCACCAATTAATTTAATGCCGGATACCTTACCACCACCGCAATGTAAAAAGCCGATACCGTTCGCATCGCTTCTATCATTCTGAATTACTGAGGTCGGCCCGGAGCCCATTACCTCGCAATCGTTGGCCGTGATATGAATCGCGTTGCCGAACGGGAGCTGTCCACCGCGGTAGCGCCAGCTGCTTGTATGAAGTGTCACTGAAGAGCCGAGTTGCAGCTGTGTACGTGGGACCGACAGGACCAGTCGATCTGTTACATGATATGTCCCAGGACCAGATAGCGTGACGGCGCCACCGCGGGACAATGCTTCGTTGATTGCGGCTGTGTCGTCCGTTCGTCCATCCCCCGTTGCGCCATATTGTTTTACGTCGCCTCCGTTGTGCTCGAGGCGAAATCCTCGACCGTTGGCGCTTATCGTTGACGATCGAGGGTAACGGGCGATCCATGCCCGGTCGACGCTAGCGTCGAAGACATAACGTGCTCCACCAACTCCAGGCTGTTTCCACCCTTCTGTGACGATCAGGCGAATGGAATCAGGAATGCGCAATGTCGCTATCTGACTGAACACCACCGCACCTATTCCATTTTGGGCGCAAGCCGTGGTGGGAAAGGCCATACAAAGCGCAACTAGCGGCATACCGCGTACGATGTCACGCCGTGATAACGGTTCGGAACGAGCTGAAATCGGACAAAAATCGTCAATGGAAGCGGGCTTGAGCAGGATAATTCCCCGGTAACAATATGCTGTCGTCGTTTCTCTACCTGCTTTTGGTCGCTACGGTAAGGCTCGGTCGATGTTGAACTGCCGCAATGGACGCTGGGAAAAAGCGAGTGGGCAGCGTCAGCATGGCTGGTTGGCGAACGACAGGTGCGACGGCCGTCTATCGGTGTTAAAACTCTAGGTGACTACGACGCTCTGCGCATTGAACCGAAGATTGTACGGACCTGATTGCGTTTGGCGGTGCGATCGAACCCATCGGCTATGCCATTCGATTAAGTGCTGTCGGCTGCCGAGATGGTGCGCGGCAAAAGGGCAATGTCCTGACCGGAGACGTATGTTGAGAGTAGTAGGGTAGCTGCTGTTGCGGGTAGGCCATTCGATCGGTTCGGCAGGCGGTTCACCTGTTGTAGCGATGCTTGACCGTGGCGACCATCGAGCCTTAGGCGTCCATGCCCGAGATGCCACCTGTCGTTGATAGGTGTCCGATCATATCGTAGTCGCACTCTATCGCCAGTGTAAAACGCATCTTCTCCCCATTGTTGCAGGTAATCCGGACCGTCCACAGTCGGCAATGCGGATGTCAACGACAACCCGACCGTCGTGACGCTATTCTGCGCGGTGTAGCCGCCTCCCTGGAACAGCAGGACGTGCGCCTCCGTGACGCGGTAGGCACCTTTCGGACTGGCCACTATGGCGCTCTGCCTTGACATTGTGTCGACGCAGCAGAGCGTAGATGCGACGATAGCAGTAGGTTGAAAGGTTGGTGACCAGCAAGGGTGTCAGCCACCAATTCCGCATTTCGCAACGTGTTGCCGTTCAGGTGGCTAGAGCGACGGTGGATTATAGGTTCGGCGCGGCGAGCTATTTCACCGTCTCGTTAACCGTGGTCATTGTCATCCCACGGAAATGACGCCAAGCGAAGCAGGAGTGCGGCTCGAAACACAGCCTCGCCAAGCAGCTCGTTCTCCACCGCTTTCTTGCGAGGAGCCGCTGTAATCCGCTCACTTGCGCCACGTGTGCGCGGTATCGAGGCGCCGGCACCACTTCCTCGCCGCCGCGGCCGTCTAGGAGCCTACATTATTCCGCCAGACGGCAGACGGCGAGCGACACGCTCATCTCCAGCGAATGTGCATCCTCAGCGGTCCGGGCCTCTGCCTCGCCATCGTTGTAACACCCCGTCGTACGTCACTGATGTGCCCTCCCTCGACTCAGAACGGGGCTTTTCACGTCATTCAAGGCTATATCGCATCAACAAATCTAAAGGGCTGTGCTCGGCAGCTGGATCCGGTAAAGCGTGAAGCCTGCCTCCAAACAAGCCACACTATCTGAAGTTCTGAACAGGCGATCAGCATGTCCGCAAGCGTACGATCCACTTATGTGCCGAAGGTAAGTATCAATTTTATGTTGCTGGCGGCGTTGCTGGTGATGATATGGGTTGCAGGTGGCGCCTCGCGCGCCGATGCCCTGGGCCAGGTACTGGTCAGAGCAGTGGCGTGGATCACCATCGTCGGTACTGTAATGTTTGGTCCACGACCGGCCTTAACGACGGTACGCCCCGTGTTCCTCCTATTGGCAGCGGCCCTGATGTTGGTCGCGCTTCAACTTGTGCCCTTACCCCCTGCGATATGGCGTGCTTTACCTGGCCGGACCGCGCTTGCCGATATGGCAACGTTGATTGGCCAGCCTTCGATATGGCGGCCGATGGCAATCGTCCCAGGCGCGGCACTGAACGCGATGTCATCACTTGTCATTCCATTTGCGGTGCTTCTACTCATCGCGGGGCTAACCGAGGCAGAAAAGGCTTGGCTGCCTGGTTTGGTATTTGGTTTAATTGCATCGTCCGCGGTAGTTGGACTGCTTCAGTTTTCCGGTGCAGGGCTGTCCAACCCCTTTATCAACGATTCGCCTGGCCAAGTCAGTGGCAATCTAGCCAACCGTAATCATTTCGCACTACTACTCGCATTAGGTTGTCTAATAGCACCCATATGGGCGCTTTTTCATAGACCCTATATGACTTGGAGGATACCGGCTGCAGTCGGTGTTGTGCTGTTGTTCGTGCTCCTTATACTTGGTAGTGGATCGCGCGCCGGTATGGTTGTTGGTATTCTGGCGCTTGGAATTGATCTGTTACTGATCAGGTATTGCTTGAAAAGCCGTCGCCGACAGGTGTCCCGTTGGGTATTCCCCGCTATTATCGGCGGGACCGTGGCAACGATTGGAATCTTTGCAGCAGTAAGTATCATAGCGAACCGCGCGATTTCCGTCAGTCGTCTGTTTGATACGGCCTCTGGAGAGGATCTTCGCACGCGAACCATGCCGACAGTGATCGGCATAATCAGGACATATTTTCCGGCAGGATCTGGTTTTGGCGGCTTCGATCCGATCTTCCGCATCCACGAACCATTTAAACTGCTAAAGTTGACGTATTTTAACCATGCCCACAACGATTATCTAGAAATCGCACTGGATGGTGGGATTTTAGGCATTCTTCTAATGATCACGGCGATGGCGTGGTGGTTGTGGGCAAGCGTCGCGGCGTGGCGAGGGGGCTCGGCTCATGCCAAACTCGGCTCGGCCATGGTGGGTCTGATTTTTATCGCGGAGCTATTCGACTACGCGGCACGAACGCCGATAATTATGACGATAATCATTATCGCCGCTACATGGCTGGTGGATCGTCGCCATGTATCTCAGCGTACGCCTTTACCCGCTGGCACTGGCTAACTATAGGCCACTGTCCCTCACAGCTTTTCCGGAAATCCGAAAGTGCATGCGTAAACTCTGTATCGCCCTGACCGTAGCGGTGGCCCTGTCGGGTTGCGCAGGCCATCAGCCGCTGACGTCCACCGAACGGCTTACCGTTGTCGAGGGGAGCAAAGTGCTGCCTCCGCCAGATCGTAGCGACCTTACCGCTGCTGACCGTCCTGCGTTGATCGGCCCGCTTGATACAATTCAAGTCGATGTCTTTAACGTTCCCGACTTAAATCGGGAAATGCAGGTAGATGCAAGCGGGCGTATTGCTATGCCTTTAGCGGGCACGATCGATGCGCGAGGGAAGACGGCTGAGGAGCTTGCTAACACGATTGAAACGGCGTTGCGCTCGCGTTACGTTCGTAATCCCGACGTTACGGTCAATATCAAGAGCTCGGTAAGTCAAGTAGTCACTATCGATGGTCAAGTTGTTGAGCCTGGACTGTATCCTGTGACTAACCAGATGACGTTAATGCGAGTTATTGCATCTGCTAAGGGGCTTTCGGAGTTTGCGCGGCAGGATGATGTCGTGATCTTACGCACCGTTAATAACCAGCGCATGGCCGGCCTCTACAATGTCGCTGCAATCCGTCAGGGATCTTACGACGATCCACCGGTATTCGCAAATGACGTCATCGTCGTAGGCGACTCACCGCAACGGCGTCTATTCCGTGATTTTGTGTCAATATCCCCGATTCTCGCGGCTCCGCTTATCGCGATCGTTCAATAAGGTCCGCGTGTTATGAACCTTACTCAGTCCAAGTCGAATTCGGCGGTTGCTTCTGCGCAGCAGTTAGCCGTGAACGACGTTCCCGTAATTCGCCAATACATGCGTATCGCCATGAGGTGGCGATACGTCATTCTTGGCGTGACAGCGGCCTGCGGCCTGCTCGGATTAATAATAACTCTGCTCATGACGCCGCAGTTTACTGCGACGGCCACTATCGAAATATCGCGCGAGGCTAATCAGGTCACGAGTTTTCAGGGGGTGGAGCGCGAAACGAGCGTTGCAGACCAAGAGTTTTACCAGACGCAGTACGGGCTTTTGCAATCCCGATCGTTGTCCGAACGGGTGGCCACGCAACTTAGGTTGGTTGACGATCCAAGTTTCTACGAACGCTTTAGCGTTTCGCGTAAAGAACCTGAGTTTGATTTGGTTGATGGCCGTTACCCAGCGGCAGGTCGAGCGCTTCGACAGCGTATCGCGGGCGACGTCTTGCGCAAGCATTTGAGCATCGCACCGACGCGACTATCGCGTCTAGTTGACATACGTTTCACAAGCCCGAACTCTGGCTTCTCCGCGCAGGTTGTAAACGCATGGTCAGATGCATTTATTCAAACCAATCTTGAGCGAAAGGTCCAAGCTACGTCTTACGGACGTAATTTGCTGAAGCAGCAGCTTGCTCAACAGAAAGAGCGCCTCGATCAATCGCAGCGTCAGCTTGTTGGCTATGCTTCGGCGCAGCGCATCATAAACCTCCCGGCCCAATCAAATGGGCAAGGTACGACGTCAGAACGATCGATCGTCGTGGACGATCTAACGGCAATAAATACCGCACTGGGGCAGGCGACAGCCGAGCGGATTGCCGCTGAGGCGCGTTTTCATGAGGCGGGACGCGCGGGGTCGTCGGAAGAGGCTTTGCGGAACCAAGCCATCAACTCATTGCGGCAGCGTCGCGCAGAGTTAACGGCCGAGTATCAGAGGCTGATGACACAGTTCGAGCCGGGGTATCCTGCGGCTCGGGCAATACAGTCGCAGATTGACCAATTAGCCCGTAGCATAACGGCAGAAGAACGCCGAGTTTCCGGCTCTATTGAGGCAGATTATCGCAGCGCTGTCGAGCGTGAGCGCGGGCTGCAGGAACGCGTGGAGCAGCTCAAGAACAATTATCTGGATCTACGTCGTCGGTCTATTCAGTATAATATATTCCAACAGGAAGTTGATACGAACCGGGCGTTGTACGAAGGACTGCTTCAACGATTCAAGGAAATCGGCGTTGCGGGTGGCGTTGGCGTCAACAACGTATCGATCGTTGATCAGGCTGACGTTCCCCAGAAGCCGTCGTCGCCCCGTTTGCTCTTGAACCTTGCGATTGCGTTGTTGGCGGGCCTTGGCATCGGTACCGCACTTGCGTTTGGGCTTGAGCAGATGGATGAGGCGATCGCGGATCCCGCGGAGGTTGAGCGTCGCCTTGGGCTGCCGTTGCTGGGAACAATACCTAAGGTTGAGGGTAAGACTCCCCGTGAGGCGCTGCTTGATCGGAAATCAGATCTTGTTGATGCATATCTCGCGATACAGACAAATCTGAGCTTTTCGACCGAGCATGGCGTACCGCGGTCGCTATCTGTTACGTCGACGCGTCCTGCTGAGGGTAAATCTACCACGGCACTCGCGCTTGCCACCATGCTTGCTCGCAGCAATAGGCGTGTCATCTTGATTGATGGTGACATGCGGTCACCATCAGTCCACCATTTGGGTGGTGTGACCAATGATCGCGGATTAAGTAACTTTTTGGCAGGTCAGGATGATATTCCATCTTTGATCTTCACAATTGAAGATCTGGGGCTTGTCGCTATGGCGGCGGGGCCAATACCGCCAAACGCTGCCGAGTTACTTACTGGATCGCGTTTGTCACTACTGATAGAGCGCCTGCACGATCAGTTTGACCACATCGTTATTGATAGTCCGCCCGTGATGGGTCTTGCCGATGCGCCGCTAATCGCGAGCCGCGTTGAGGGTGTCGTCTACACGGTCGAATCGCATGGTATTCGTTCTACCTTGGTCAAGACGGCGTTGGCGCGTCTCACCTCGGCGAACACGCACATATTCGGCGGCGTTCTGACGAAGTTCGAGGCACACAAGGCACATTATGGGCAGGGTTATGATTACGGGTACGGGTACGGTCGGGATCGGGCGGCTTCGATAAAGGCTAAGGGTTGATGAAGCGGCGCGGCGCACTTGCTCGGCGTTCTGCAGCCGAGTGGGGTGTGCGTGCCGCTGTAGCCGTGATTGCGACGGGATTAGGCCTCGGTTCAGTCACAAGTTCCCTGGCCTATTTGATCCGAGGAAGTTCGCCAGAACGTGCGCACATTTTAGCGCCTAATGATGGGCGCATCACGGCGTTGCTGTCGGTAAAGGCGTTAAACCCTGATGGTAAGCCAGGGGATAAAAGACAGAGCGACGCACTGGCAGCGCTAGCTCTAAAACAGGATCCCACGGCTGTTCCTGCATTAACGACACTGGGTGTTAACGCAGAGCTTCGTGGGAATAAGGCATTGGCCCGGCATATCTTTGCGTATGCGCAGATCTTATCAAGGCGCGACCTGCCTACCAGGCTGTGGGCGATCGAGGATGCCGTAGGTCGCGAAGATATTCCAGGAGCGCTTCGGAACTACGATATCGCGTTGCGAACGTCACGTCGCGCGCCCGAGATCCTTTTTCCGATACTCGTCAGGTCCATCGCTGATCCGAATATCCGTAACTCTCTGGCACGAACACTTTCTACCCGTCCAGCGTGGGGGGAACAGTTTGTTGCCTATGTATCGAGTAACGGCCCAGACGCGCAGGCTACTGCTGAGCTGTTCATGTTGCTGGAGCGTCGTGGTGTGAAGCAGTCCCCGGGGCCAGCGGCCGCGTTAATAAAAAGGCTGTTGGCGGAAGGGCAGCCCGAGGTCGCCTGGCGTTATTATAAGGGTATCACCCCGAACGCCGATCGGCGCAAATCTCGAGATCCTGACTTCCTTCAAAATCGCATAACGCCGTCTCCGTTCGACTGGAATTCAATAAGCGACGGGGGTGTTTCTTCGACGATCCAGCGTGGCGACCATGGTGGGATTTTTGACTTTGCTGTTCCGTCGAATTTTGGCGGGCCAATGCTGCAACAGGTACAACTGCTACCTGCCGGTAGCTATGTGCTTGAAGGCCGAAGCGTCGGTATTGATCAAAATAACGACGCACTACCCTATTGGGTATTAAGTTGTAGCGATGGCCGTGAAATAGGCCGCGTAACAGTTTCACCTTCGAAGCAAAATGATGGCCGCTTCTCGGGACGATTTGACGTTCCGAGCGCATGTCCAATTCAACAACTTACCTTGGTGTCTAGGCCGTCGGACAATTTATCTGGGGTAACTGGTCAAATTGACTCGGTTGAGTTGCGACCTTTGCAAGGCTGAGCGCAATCATCTGAGCGGTAAGATAGCTAAGCAAGCATCGATAGTAGTAAGCGTATAGACGGTATTTAATGTGTCCTGGTAAGGTAAAATGCGCCTGCCGACTATATTCCTAATACTAGAAAAATAAAAGGTTGCATTCCAGGTAGTCGGTATTTCATGCTTCGTTAAATCGGAGCGTTGCCAGTATGTTATGGTCGCTTGCAATGATGATAAAATACTTCGTCTTTGGCGGCAAGATCCGTTACTATCGAGGGCGACGTGGTTGCTCGTTTTAAATCTTACACTCGCTGTTCATTGCGACGTGCTTTGCGTTTATGATCGCTAAGTTTGATCACAGGTAGCGTCTCGTAGCTACCTGGTTACCTTCTAGTCTTCGTCGAAGGAGGTTGCTGCGTGCCAACTCGTCGACGACTCACTACCTGCCTGTTGGAATCTGGATTGCAACAATGGCGATGCCGAACGTAACACGCGATCTTGTAAGATTAGCGTTACTGCCGCTTCGGTCACCATACAGGATGCGACAACGTCGCGAGTAGCGAGTTTTAAATCGACAAAAGTTTTTCGTTGTGTCCGATAACTGTCATTCTCGGACGAAAAGGTAGCGCGCCGAAAGCGAGCGTGGCACACGCTTTATATGGTCGCTCCACACCCCCTCGAGCCGGCGCCGGTCGATCTTGACCTCGCGCTGGCGCCAACCGCGCTCGTTACG
>Ga0308163_10003296_pt1 | contig 13722 bp, 10 predicted proteins | sample PhyTR1_FD_201037 | JGI IMG/M metagenome (GOLD analysis project Ga0308163, IMG submission 201037) | Phyllosphere microbial communities from UC Gill Tract Community Farm, Albany, California, United States - DLSLT.R1 | ecosystem: Host-associated > Plants > Phyllosphere > Unclassified | place: USA... | reverse complement strand
CGGGGCTATAGCTCAGCTGGGAGAGCGCCTGCATGGCATGCAGGAGGTCAGCGGTTCGATCCCGCTTAGCTCCACCAATTTTACAGTTCAAGGTCTGGCCACACCGGCCTTGAATCGATCAGCTCTCAGCACTGATCAGTTGTATAGAAGGGTTTGTGTCCCCTTCGTCTAGTGGCCTAGGACACCGCCCTTTCACGGCGGTAACAGGGGTTCGAGTCCCCTAGGGGACGCCACGATTACCCGCTCTGCGGGATTTTATAAGGGTCATTCAATTATTGAATGGCCCTTTTGTTTGTCTGGCGTTTGGCCAACTCTCCTTTTTCCTTACACTGTGCTTCAGACCAGCGGTCATATTCATGACTTGCGGAATATTATTATGCGAATAATATTCTAGTCGTAATATTCGGAGGCAACGATGAACGATAAAAAAGCTCAAACCCGCGAACGCATCCTCAAGGCTGCCAGCGCCGCATTGATTCAGCGCGGCCCGGCAGACCCGAGCGTGGGCGAAGTGATGGGCGCCGCCGGCCTGACCGTCGGCGGTTTCTACGCCCACTTCGAAAGCAAGGACGCGATGATGCTCGAAGCGTTCAAGCAACTGCTGGGCCGCCGTCGCGACCTGATTGCCGACATGGACGCCGATCTGACCGGCGAAGAGCGTCGCGCTTTGGTGGCTGCGTTCTACCTGTCACGCAAACACCGGGATTCCAGCGAAGCCGCATGCCCGATTCCGGCCTCGATTGGCGAATTGGGGCGTTTGCCGGAGTCGTTCCGCATCGCGCTGAACGAGCATCTGGAGCTGATGGTCGCGCAACTGGCCGCCAGCCCTGAAGACACCGACAAGGCTTTGGCCGATGTCGCGTTGATGGTCGGTGGTCTGGCCTTGGCCAGGGCGCTGGGTCCGGGAGAGTTATCCGATCGATTGCTGCGCGCCGCCAAGTCGGCGGTGCGTTGACCTGAAGGCAACAAGCCTGAGGAGAGTGCGATGAACGCGTTGAAGTGGGTTCGTGGCGTTAACGGTACCTTGGGCTGGTTTGCACCGAAGCTGGTGGCGAGCAAAATGCGTCTGGCGTTCATGACGCCCCGCGCGCTACCGCTGCGGGACTGGGAGCTGCCGCTGTTGGCCAGCTCCGAACGCATCACGTTGCGCTTCGGCCTGTCGGCGCTGCGCTGGGGCCAAGGCCCTACGGTGCTGCTGATGCATGGTTGGGAAGGGCGGCCAACGCAATTCGCCTCGCTGATCAATGCTCTGGTCGATGCCGGCTATACCGTCGTCGCGCTCGACGGTCCGGCTCACGGTCGCTCCCCTGGGCGAGAAGCCAATGTAGTGCTGTTCGCCCGTGCCATGCTAGAAGCGGCTGCCGAATTGCCGCCGCTGCAAGCGGTTATCGGCCATTCCATGGGCGGCGCCAGCGCGATGCTCGCTGTGCAATTGGGCCTGCGCACGGAAACTCTGGTCAGCATCGCCGCACCGTCGCGGATTCTCGGCGTGCTGCGCGGTTTCGCGCGAATGGTGGGCATGCCGCCGCGCGCGCGTTCGGCGTTTATTCGTCAGGTCGAGCAGGACGTCGGCATGCGCGCCGCAACGCTGGACGTGGCCCACTATCAACTGGATATGCCCGGTTTGATCGTGCATGCCGAGGACGACAACTTCGTCTCGGTCAAAGAATCGCAATTGATTCACGAAGCCTGGTTCGACAGCCGCCTGCTGCGCCTGGAAAGCGGCGGCCATCAACGCGTGCTGGCCGACCCTCGAGTGATTGATGGTGTGTTATCACTGCTTGCCGGTCGCAGCCTTCAGGCGCGCCAATCGGCCTGAGCTCCGTTACACTGCCCCGGTTGAATACTTTGACCGGGAGTGGGGCATGGGCTGGGATCGGGCAACGCCGTTTACCATTGATCTGCAAGTAGGCGCCGAGGACATCGACGGGCTCGGGCACGCCAATAACGCCGTTTACGTGAGCTGGCTTGAGCGCTGTGCATGGCGTCACTCGCAGCGCCTCGGCCTGGACCTGGTCGAATACCGGCGGCTGGACCGGGCGATGGCCGTTGTCCGCCACGAAATCGATTATCTGGCCGCCGCCTATGAAGGTGATGAACTGCAACTGGCGACCTGGATCGTCGACTGGGATCAGCGCCTGAAAATGACCCGGCATTTCCAGCTCAAACGCCCCAGTGACAATGCCACCCTGCTGCGCGCGCAGACCACGTTTGTATGCATCGAACTGTCGACCGGCAAGCCCAAGCGCATGCCGGCAGAATTTATCGAAGGCTATGGCCCGGCGATCCAGATTGCAGAGGCGATGTAAATCTCACCCTGTGGGAGCGAGCCTGCTCGCAAAAGAGTCAGGTCAGTCACGCATGCATGAACTGACAGACCGTCTTCGCGAGCAGGCTCGCTCCCACAGAGAGATGTGTTGTCCTGCGGTCTTCCACGATATCCAGTAAACTGCCGCACGTTTTTCTTCAAGTAGTGTTTTCCCATGCAAATTGCTCTGGCGCCCATGGAAGGGTTGGTCGACGACATCCTGCGCGACGTGCTGACCCGCGTTGGCGGCATCGACTGGTGCGTGACCGAATTCATTCGGGTCAACGACCAGTTGCTCACCCCGGCGTACTTCCACAAGTTCGGCCCCGAGCTGCTCAACGGTGCTCGCACCGCGTCCGGTGTGCCGCTACGCGTGCAATTGCTCGGTTCCGATCCGGTATGCCTGGCGGAAAACGCCGCGCTGGCCTGCGAGCTTGGCTCGGAAGTGATCGACCTCAACTTCGGCTGCCCGGCCAAGACGGTCAACAAATCCCGCGGCGGCGCCGTGCTGCTCAAGGAGCCGGAGCTGCTCAACCAGATCGTCGAGCATGTCCGTCGCGCCGTACCGGCGCACATCCCGGTCACCGCGAAAATGCGCCTGGGTTTCGACAGTCCTGACGGCTCGCTGGTCTGCGCCACGGCGCTGGCCGAAGGCGGGGCAGAGCACATCGTCGTGCATGCGCGGACGAAAATGGACGGCTACAAACCGCCGGCACATTGGGAGTGGATCCCGCGCGTGCAGGACGTGGTCAAGGTGCCGGTGTTCGCCAACGGCGATATCTGGAGCGTCGAAGACTGGCGCCGTTGCCGCGAAATCAGTGGTGTCGAAGACATCATGCTCGGTCGGGGTCTGGTCTCCCGCCCGGATCTCGCTCGGCAGATCGCTGCGGCGCGCGCTGGCGAAGAGGTCGTCGAGATGACCTGGCCCGAGCTGATGCCGCTGATTCAGGACTTCTGGCTGCAGGCCAAAGCGCAAATGACCGCCCGGCAATCGCCCGGTCGCCTCAAGCAATGGCTGGCCATGCTGACACGGAACTACCCGGAAGCCGCCGACCTTTTCACCGTTCTGCGCCGTGAAACCGAGCCGGATCAAGTCTCGCGTTTGCTCGGATTGCCGCTCGTCGAGGCCGCATAAAAAATCTCAAAATAATCTCTTGAAATCAAAACAGTGGTCCCTATCTAAGGGTTACGCGATGCCGAATTCGGGTCGCGGAGACACAAAACCTTGCTGATTGTTTTCAGGAGATTTGAATCATGAGTACTGCATTTTCTCTCGCACCACTGTTCCGTTCCTCGGTAGGTTTCGACCGTTTCAACGACCTGTTCGAAACCGCCCTGCGCAACGAGCCAGGCAGCAGCTACCCACCCTACAACGTCGAAAAACACGGTGATGACCAATACCGTATCGTCGTTGCGGCCGCCGGTTTCCAGGAAGAAGACCTGGACCTGCAAGTCGAGAAGGGTGTGCTGACCATCAGTGGCGGCAAGCGTGACACTGACGAAAGCGTCACGTTCTTGCATCAAGGCATCGCCCAGCGAGCCTTCAAGCTGTCGTTCCGTCTGGCCGATCACATCGAGATCAAGGACGCTGCCCTTCGCAACGGCCTGCTGAGCATCGACCTGCTTCGTGTGATCCCGGAAGAAGCGAAAGCCAAGCGCATCCCGATCAATGGAGCGCAGCAGCCGGCGTTGCAGCATTGATTCATGTGCTGACACACAATCGCCCGAACCGGCGATAAGCCGCTGAACGAAAGGCCCCGATACGTCGGGGCCTTTTTTGTGCGCGCAGTCAAAGCGATGCAGGGTTTGCCGCTGTTGTTGGGGCTCTTTACAATCTGCGCAGTTTTGCCGGCCCCCATTTCCCAGCGGTCGGCCTGGAGCCTTTTTTCATGGACGAGATTCAACAGCGCTGGCTGTGCGCGTTGTCCGCACCAATGGCCGCGCTCAACACCGGCGCCGGGTATGACGACCCGGCGTTCTGCAACGATCGTTACATCAACCTCAAGGAAAGTTGGGGTATCGATGATCGGCAACAGTTGTTCGACATGCTCGGATGGATGACCGACGACGGCCATGCCAAGCATCTTAGCGGGGCCTATCTGGCGTGGCAGCGATGCCTGCCGAGTGAATGGCAGTCGTTGCTCAATGATCTGAGCCCGCGCGAGCGCGTCCTGCATGAATTTGCCAGCCGTACCTTCGGCAGCTGTGGTCCCGGCGGCATCTTGTCCTGGGATTACGGCCGGATGGGCTTTCTGTTGCGCTGCGCCGTACGTAATCAATGGATCGATCTGGCCGAGAGCAACTGGTTGCACAGTCGTCTGGCGTTGAGGGCGCAGTTTCATTACGGCAGCTGGATGGCTTACTTCAACGGCTTTCTGGTGGGACGAACCTTTTGGTGCTGCATGAGCAAAAGCGATGATGAACTGGCGGTCGAGATGAGTCGTGAGGGCACCAGCGCTTTCAACACCAGGATTGCCCGAGGTCTTGCGCAAAACATTCCAAAGTTTCTCGCTGATCTGCCTTGGCACATGGACATTGATCCGCTGTCTCGTCCGGCATCGCTTGGGGAGTTCGACTGGTCATGAGTTGCTGGATTCGACTGGGCATTGAGCCGACTACTGATGAAACCCTGATTCGCAGCGCCTATCGCGCCCGTTTGCCGGCGCATCATCCGGAAACCGATCCGGAAGGTTTTCAAGCGCTACGCATGGCCTACGAGAGTGCCCTGCGTCTGGCCCGTGAAGAGGAGGAAGAGGCTGGAGACGAGATCGACGCTGTCGTTCGGGCGCCTCAAGCTTTCCTGGATTTCTGTGCGCTGCTCGATGATCCCGCGCGACGCTTCAACTACGCGGCATGGCAGGCATTTGTCCGGACGCTGGATGACTTGTCACTGGAGGTTTTCGATGACCTCAACTGGGGCTTGTACCACCGACTTTCCGGCGCCGGTCCGTTGTCCTACCGTTGTGCGAATCTGTTGGCGCAACGCATGGCCTGGGACCAGCAATTGTTGGATTTGGCATTCGACGATGCGCAAGCGGTAGAAGGCTTTTTGCAGCGCATCAAAACGCCCGACCCGTTCGACACGGATCTGATGAGCGCCTGGTCAGAGCCGGCACAGACCGAGTCGCTGTGGTATGCCCGTAGCCTCGATTTCATATTTACTCAGCGTCCTCTTCACGAGTTCGCAGATTTCGCCAGTCGGCACACGTGTCTGCCGTTGCCCAATGATGCCGCGTACCTTAAGCGTCTGCTGGTGCAGTTCACCCAAGCGGGGATGGGCGCGCTGACATTCCTGCAGTGCTGTGCCGAACAGCACGATGCCGCGCCGGATAACGTCGACTGGCTGTACCTGCTGGCGTGTCAGTACAGTCTGTTGGGGCACGACGATCAAGCGTTTCCATGCTGGATTCGGCTCTGGAGCGAACATCGCCATCCCGCGGCCGAGAGTCGCTTGCTGGAGCTGTGTGCGAAGCGTCAGCCAACCTTTCTGCCGTTGCTGATTCAGGCCTTCGATCGTCTGGAGGACTGCGCCGTTTGGCCGGGCGATCTGGGTGCTGAGTGCCAAATGTATGGCAGTCCGTCACAACGGCCCGAGACGTTGACCCGCTGGTTGGGTGTCGGACGGCTCAAACTTGATACGCTGGCGCAGAGCTTTGTTGATTGGCGCATGGCGGGCGACGAGCTGCCATTGCTCGCGCAGTTGATCGGCGAAAACCACGACAGCCGTTTGCTGCGTCTGTACCGGCACGCCTGGGCGCTGCATCGCGGTGATTCCGCCTTGTTGCAGCAGATTGTTGACGAACCGCTCCCGGTCGACGCGCTGGAATGCCTGGTTTTGAGCGGCCTCAAGTATCAGGCCAGGCAACATCTGCATTGGCTGGCCAAGGCGCCTGTTGCGCAGGCCATGAGCGCTTTCACTGACTCGCAAACACTTTCACCGCAATTGCCGCTCGCTTTGTCCGAAGGTGCGCTGCATAAGGTTTGTCGTCTGTGGTTGCAGCGCTTGCGGCCCTATAGCGACACGGCGCTTGCACGCATTGCCGACGCGTTCGAGCTGAGTGCGGTCAAAGACGGCAATGACCTCTCGGAGCTTGATCTCATGCTCCAGTTGAGTCGGCGCGCGACAGGTTTGCCGCCGATCGGTTTGGGAACGGCGATCTGGGATTGGCACGCTCAAACCGTGTTTTTGCTGGCATTGCTGGAACAACCCGAGCGCTGGTTGCAATTGATTGATGCGCAGTGTCTGGAGCGTTTGCCGTTCAATCCTGCGCATCCTTTGAGCCGACTGCAGCCGCTATTGCGGCGCTTGCTGCGTGAGCAGGGCAATGGCGCCGGTTTGCTGGGTTGGCTGCAGGGTGACGATCCTGTGCACGGTTTGCTGGTGCAACAGTTGTTCAGTGTCGAGCAGGCTCTCGACAGCGCCAGGCTGCCCGCCAATACCCTGCTTTACACCTGCGTCGAAAGTGACCGTGCGGCGTGCGGCGATGACCTGCTGGGCTTGTTGATGTTCTGGGGCGTGCTCTACCACGATCCAAGCCTGAGCGCCGAGCAGCACCGGGCGTTGTTGCAGTCGATTGAAGCGCTCAGTTGCGAGGATGACTGGTTCGAAGGCTTTCGCGACGGTCTGGTCAAGGGCGAACCGGTGTGGCCACCGCGCAAGGTGTTGACGGATTTCGGTGTCGACAAACTATTGGCCTATGAGGCGCTGGATGCGCTCAAAAGCTTGATTCGCTACGGCGCTGCCGGTGTGCCGAAAACGCGAGTATTGCGGCAACTTCAGCAGGGTAAGGATGACGTGCAGAACAGCGTCGGTTTGCGCTTGGCACTGTGCGCGTTGCTGTCGTGGTCGGAGCGGTTGCTGTTAGCCAACAGTGATGACCAGCCAGTACCAGCGAAAGCGTTCTGGCGCCTCGGATCACGGCTGGGGCGCAAGGCTTTTATCGCTCAGGTCCTGGGATGCGTAGTGGTAACCCCAATAGCCGGGCTGATAACGGGCACGACGATTGGCGGGATGGTCATCTTTTTGCTTGGCGTGCTGCTGTTGTTCGCGGCAGTTCTACGGCGGTTGCACGATATGGGCCGGGGCATACCGACACTGCTGATATTTCTGGGATTGTCGCCGTTTCTGCCATTCCTGCCGCTGGTGTTGTTCGGCTTTCCGGGAGACAAACTGCCTAACCGCTACGGCGTGCCGCCGGACAGTGGGGCAGATATGTTGTCCGGCGGGTTGCAGGCTGCTTTACGGCAACTGAACGGTTAAAGACGCATCTGATCCAGCGCATCATTCAGCGCTGAGCGGTGGCTGGCGATTTCGCTGGCTTGCTGGCCGGCAAGCACGGTGTTGAAGGTGTCCATCCGCTCGGCAATACGCGCACGCTCGTCGCCCAGAGTTTGCATCCATGCTCGCTCCAGTCGTGCGAGCAGGGTGCGGTTGGGCAGGGCGTCGCGAGGGTGGACTTTGAGCGTCGCGAGCCGGGCATGGCTGTCTCTGCGCGCCTGTTCATTCAGTCCGGTCGGGCTGCGGTCGATGCTGTGGCCGTAACGTTCGCCGGTTTCCAGAAGCGTGACGTCTACTTCCAGCAGGCCGTTGATGTCATAACTGAAACGCACATCGAGGCTCTGCAGCTGCTCACTAGGGGTGAACTGGATGTCGAAAGAATCGATGAAAATATTGTCGCGTACCCACGGGCGTTCCCCTTGGTAAACCGCGATACGGATTTCAGTCTGTTGCGCAAACGTCGTCGAGTAACGCTGCACCCGTGACGTTGGAATCACCGTGTTACGTTCGATGATCGGCGAGAACGCGCCACTGACGCCTTCGCCACGATTGGTCGAAATCCCCAGCGTATACGGACAGACATCCGTCAGAATCAATTCCTCAACCGCACCGTCCCGCGCCTTGCATGCCGCCTGCGTCGCTGCGCCCAGCGCCACGATAGTATCCGGATCAAGATGCCGATAAGGCAGGCGTCCAAACAACGTGGCAACCATTTGCTGTACCGCCGGCATGCGCGTGGCGCCACCGACGAGCACCAGGCTGTCGAGGTCACGCGGTTTCAGTCGGGCATCGCGCAGAGCCTGTTCGATTGGTGCGCGCAAGCGGGCCAGCAACGGCTCCCAGATTTTCACCGCAGCGGCTTCATCCAGTTCCCATTCGAATGTCTGCTCGGCATACCGCCAGCTCAAGTGCTGCGCGCCTTCGCCGAGTTTGCATTTCAGCTGTTCGAGGGCATCACCGAGGCTGGCCATGGCTTGTGCATCGATCGTTGAGGGGGTGAGTTGCCAGTGTTTCAGGCAGGCCTGCAACAGGGCGGCGGTGAAGTCTTCGCCGCCAAGAAAGTTGTCACCGGTGGAGGCGTGCACTTCGATCAGTGGCAATGCGTATTCGAGCACGGTGACGTCGAACGTGCCGCCGCCGAGATCGAATATCAGCGTGCGTTCGAACTTCTGTTCGTGCAGGCCGTACGCCATGGCGGCAGCGGTCGGTTCATTGATCAGGCGCGTCACGGACAGCCCGGCCAGTTCGGCGGCGAACAAGGTGCGCTTGCGCTGCTCGTCACTGAAATATGCCGGTACGGAAATGACCGCTTCTGTGACCGCCTGGCCGAGAAAGGCTTCCGCGTCTTGCTTGAGTGAGCCAAGTACCAGCGCCGACAACTCTTCCGGGCTGAACTGGCGAGAGCCGAGCTGGATTTGCCTGTCGCTGCCCATGAAGCGCTTGAACGCGGCGGCAGTGCGTTCCGGGTGCGTGGTCAGGCGGGCGCGGGCGGCTTTGCCGACCAGAATCGTGTCGTCTTCATCAAGGCTGACCACCGACGGTGTCAGCACATCGCCGAGGGCGTTGCGGATCAGTTCGGCGCGGCCTTCACGCCAGACGGCGATCAGGCTGTTGGTGGTGCCAAGGTCGATGCCCAGCAGGGCCGGGCGGGGAAGGGATGCATCCTGCATGGTTAATCTCGAAGCGGCGCAAAAAACGCGACCCTACAGGCTGACGCAAACCGTGGCAATTGTTGCTCTGTTGCCAGTCTGTGCGACCGCCGATTCAGGGCAGCAGTTTTTTCAGATCCTCCAACCCCACCGGTCGGCTGTGCAGATAGCCCTGATACAAATGGCATTCCAGACCCTGCAAAAACGCCAGTTGTGCTGGCGTCTCCACGCCCTCGGCAATGACCTCCAGCTCAAGGCTGCGGGCCATCGCGACAATTGCGCGAATGATCTCGGCAACATTGGAGTCAGTGGTCGCATCGCGGATGAACGACTGGTCGATCTTCAGGGTGTCTACCGGCAGACGCTTCAAATAAGTCAGCGACGAATAACCGGTGCCGAAATCGTCCATGGCGAAGCTCACGCCGAGCTTTTTCAGGCGGCGCATTTTGCTGATGGTGTCTTCCAGATTCTGGATGACGATGCCTTCGGTGATTTCCAGTTTCAGCAGCGAGCAGGGCAGGCCGTGGCTCGTCATGCTGTGTTCGATGCGTTCGACGAAATCGTTCTGGCGGAACTGCCGGGGACTGATGTTCACGCACAGGCTGAAGTTCAGCGGGTCGACCAGTTTCAACGCGATCAGTTGTTTGAAGGCGTTGCAGGCTTCATCGAGGATCCACGTGCCGACTTCGAGAATCAGGCCGCTGTCTTCCAGTACCTTGATGAACTCGGTGGGCGATTGCGCGCCGAGTTCGGGATGGTTCCAGCGCACCAGGGCTTCGGCGCCGATGATGCGGTTGTCGCGGGCATCGACCTGTGGCTGAAAGTGCACATTGAACTCGCCGCGCGACAGCGCAAGACGCAGGTCGGTCTCCATGCGCAGGCGTTCGCTGGCCGCTTTCTGCATGGTGTTGTGATACATCTGCGTGGTGTTGCGCCCGGAATCCTTGGCCCGGTATAGGGCGATGTCGGCGCGTTTGAGCAGGTCGGTCGGGGTCGAGCCGTGATCGGGAATCAGCGCGACGCCAATGCTCGGCGTCACTTGCAGGCGCTGGCCGTCGAGGAACATCGGCTCCGAAAGCAATTCGCGAATGGTGTCGGCCAGCGCGCGCACTTGTTCGCTGACTTCACTGCGCGAACCTTCGAGGCCGCTGAGCAACACCACAAACTCGTCGCCACCGAGGCGCGCCACCGTGTCTTCCATGCGCACGCTGGCTTCGAGCCGCGCGGTGATGATTTTCAGCACGGTGTCGCCGACCGGGTGGCCGAGGGAATCGTTGATGTGCTTGAAGTGATCAAGGTCGAGAAACAGCAAGGCGCCGCGCAGATTATGGCGCTTGAGCAGGGCGATCTGCTGACTCAGGCGATCCATCAGCAAGGCGCGGTTGGGCAGGTTGGTCAGCGGGTCGTGATAGGCCAGGTGACGAATCTGCGCTTCGGCGTTCTTCAACAGGCTGACGTCGCGCGCGGTCAGCAGCAGGCACGCGGTTTCATTGAGGGTGATCGGCTCGACCGAGACTTCCACAGTGAGCAATTCGCCGCGCTTGTTGCGCCCGAGCATTTCCTGATGATGCACGCGGCCCTTGATCTGCAACTCGGCGAGTAAGGTCGAGCGCTGTTTCTCTTCGGCCCAGATCCCCACCTGATAAACGGTTTTGCCCACCACTTCGTCGGCGCGGTAGCCGGTGAGGCGACAGAAGCCGTCGTTGACCTCCAGATAACGCCCGGTGTCGCGCTCGGTGATGGTGATGGCGTCGGGGCTGGAGTGAAATGCCTTGGCGAACTTTTCTTCGCTGGCCTTCAGCGCCGCTTCCGAGCGCTGTTGCTGGGTGATGTCGCGCAGGGTGGTGACGATGCACGGCTGGTCGCCGACGCTGATCTGCCGGCTGGAAATCACGCAGGTCAGCGACTGGCCGTCCTTGTGCTGGACGAGAATGGCCACGTTGCTCAGGCCTTGTTCGCGAATCACCCGTTCGATGCGTTGCAGGCTTTTCGCCGAGGCGTCCCACAGGCCGATTTCTTCGGCGGTGTGGCCAATCACATCGGCGGCGCTCCAGCCAAAGGTCTGGCTGAAGCTGGAATTGATCTCGATGAACTCCCCGGTTTCCTGGCGCGTGACGCAGATCGGATCGGGGCTGACCTGAAACAGCGTGGCGAATTTCTCTTCCGAGGCCACCAGACGCTGCTCGCGCTCGACCTGATCGGTGATGTCCAGCAACGTGCCGGCCATGCGCAGCGGTGCGCCGTTGTCGTCGCGATAGAGACGCGCGCGGCTTTCCAGATAGCGCGAGCTGCCGTCGGGCAGTTGCACGCGATAGGTCAGTTGATAATTGCCGGCCGGACCTTCGCGCAGGCTGCGGTAGGCGTCGCGCATGCTGTCGCGTTCCTCGCCCGGCACGCCTTCGAAAAACTCCTCGAATGATTCATGGAATGGAATCGGCTCCAGCCCGTGCAATTGCGCAGCGCGCGCCGAGCCGTAAAGCATGCCGCTGGGGATGTGCCAGTCCCAAGTGCCGAGTTGCGCTGAATCCAGCGCCAGGTCGAGGCGTTCCTGGCTGTCCTTCAAGGCCAGTTCGGCGGCTTTGCGTTCGGTGGTGTCGAGGAAGGTGCTGAGCAGATAGGGCTGGCCTTCGAGCTCGACCTTCTGCGCGCTGAGGATGCCGTCGTGGACCTGGCCGTTGCTGGCACGGAACTGCACTTCCATGCTGATCAATTCGCCCTTGGCCTTGGTTTTCTTCACCAGTTCGGCGCGTTGCTCGGGATGCACCCACAAGCCCAGTTCCAGGGTGGTGCGGCCGATTGCGCTTTGCACCGGCCAGCCGAACAGGCTTTCAAAATACTGGTTGGCCTCGCTGATCAGACCGTCATCCTGACGGGTCAGCAGAACCATGTTCGGGCACAGGTGGAAAAGTGTCGCGAAACGTTTCTCCGAGCTGCTCAGGGCCTGCTCGCGCTGGCGTTGGTGGGTGATTTCGCGAATCACCCCGATCATTCGGGGCCGGCCGTTCTTGTCTGGCAGCAGGCTGCCGCTGATCTCCAGCCAGTGCAGGCTGCCGTCGGGCCAGCGGATGCGGTGATGCATCGCCTGCTCCAGCGGCGCGCCGGCGATCACCGCGTGGAAGGCGCGTACGGTTTTCGCGCGGTCTTCCGGCGGCAACAGGTCGAGGTATTCCAAATCGGCGGGTAATGGCTGCCGTGGATCGAAACCGAACAATGCCTGAGTGCCCCGCGACCAGCTGATCTGCCCACGCTCGATGTCCCAATACCAGGCACCGAGCCGCGCGCCGTTGAGCGCGGCGAGCAATTGCGGCGCGCTTTCCCAGCTCTGCTCGGAATGGCGCGGATCGACAGCCTGGATTCGCGGCATCGGCGGAGTTCGGTCAACAGATTTCGGCATTGTCAGCGGGCCTTGAGCTGAGTGGCGTTAGGCACAGGAGCGGCTCTATAGGAGTAGCACAAGTCAGGCCGGGATCCCTGGCCGATCGATTTGTGCATCCAGCAGGGCCATGAAGGCGCGTGCTGCATTCGATAGCGTCCGTTCGGTGTGCAAGATATAGCCTAGCTGGCGAGTGAGCTGTATGCCCGGCAATGCGATGCTTGCCACTTGTTCGTCGAGCATGGTGCGCGGCAGCACGCTCCAGGCCAGGCCAATGGAGACCATCATCTTGATGGTTTCCAGGTAGTTGGTGCTCATGGCGATGTTCGGCGTCAGGCCTTGGGCTTCGAACAAGCGCTGGACGATGTGGTGGGTAAAGGTGTTGCCGCCGGGGAAAACCGCCGGATGGCCGGCGATGTCCGCCAGACTGACGGCACCGTTGTTGATCAGCGAATGCTCCGGGGCGACGACGAAATCCAGCGGGTCGTCCCATACCGGCGTGGCTTTGACCAGAGTATGCGGCTCCGGCGCGAGGGTGATGACCGCCAGTTCTGCGCGGCCGTGGAGAATTTCCTCGTAGGCCACTTCCGAATCAAGGAACTGAATATCCAGCGCAACCTGTGGGTAGCGGCGGGTGAACTCCCTTAAGAGAGGCGGCAAGCGGTGCAGGCCGATGTGGTGACTGGTGGCTAGCGTCAGGCGACCGCTGACCTCGCCGGTCAGGTTGGTCAGGGCACGGCGGGTGTCGTCGAGCACATTGAGAATCTGATAAGCCCGTGGCAGCAGGGCGCGCCCGGCCTCGGTCAGGCCGACTTCGCGGCCCAAGCGGTCGAACAGGCGCACCTTCAATTGCTGCTCAAGACCGGCGATGCGCTTGCTGATCGCCGGTTGGGTCAGATGAAGGCGTTCGCCAGCGCCGGAGAAGCTGCCGGTCTCGGCGATGGCAATAAAAGCGTTGAGGTTAGCCAAGTCCATGTCGCATTCCAGTTGGTTATCCAAAGCATAAAAAATATGAATTTGAGTTATTTAATCTAACCCCATAGGATCGGCCTCACAAGCCAAAGGGTTATTGATAAGCCCAGGGCATAGAAACAAGCTGATGAGGAACCGTCTG
>Ga0308163_10003290_pt1 | contig 13733 bp, 8 predicted proteins | sample PhyTR1_FD_201037 | JGI IMG/M metagenome (GOLD analysis project Ga0308163, IMG submission 201037) | Phyllosphere microbial communities from UC Gill Tract Community Farm, Albany, California, United States - DLSLT.R1 | ecosystem: Host-associated > Plants > Phyllosphere > Unclassified | place: USA... | reverse complement strand
GTAGGTCGCACGGCCCTGGGTTGCCGAACGCAGCACGGTCGAGTAACCGAACATTTCCGACAGCGGGACTTCGGCCTTGATGATCTTGCCGCCGCCGCCCGGGATTTCGTCCATGCCCTGCACCATGCCGCGACGGGACGACAGGTCACCCATCACGGTACCGGCGTAGTCTTCCGGCGTTTCGACTTCCACGGCCATCATCGGCTCGAGGATGACCGGGTTGGCTTTACGGCAGCCATCCTTGAAGGCCATCGAACCGGCCATGCGGAACGCGTTCTCGTTCGAGTCGACGTCGTGGTACGAACCGAAGGTCAGGGTGACTTTCACGTCGACCACCGGGTAGCCGGCCATCACGCCGCTGGTCAGGGTTTCGCGCACACCTTTTTCGACTGCCGGGATGAATTCACGCGGAATCACACCACCCTTGATCGCGTCGATGAACTCGAAGCCTTTGCCCGCTTCCTGCGGTTCGATCGACAGCACGGCGTGGCCGTACTGGCCGCGGCCGCCCGACTGCTTGACGAACTTGCCTTCGACGTCGCTGACTGCCTTGCGGATGGTTTCGCGGTAGGCAACCTGCGGCTTGCCGACGGTGGCTTCCACGCCGAATTCGCGCTTCATGCGGTCGACGATAATTTCAAGGTGCAGCTCGCCCATACCACCGATGATGGTCTGGCCCGATTCTTCATCGGTACGCACGCGGAACGACGGATCTTCCTGTGCCAGGCGGTTCAGTGCCAGGCCCATTTTTTCCTGGTCGGCCTTGGTTTTCGGCTCGACTGCCTGCTGGATGACCGGCTCCGGGAACACCATCTTTTCCAGGGTGATGATCGACGACGGATCGCACAGGGTTTCGCCCGTGGTCGCGTCTTTCAGGCCGACGGCGGCGGCGATGTCGCCGGCGCGGACTTCCTTGATCTCTTCGCGCTGGTTAGCGTGCATCTGCAGAATACGGCCGAGACGTTCCTTCTTGTTCTTGACCGGGTTGTAGACGGTATCGCCCGACTTGATCATGCCCGAGTAGACGCGGAAGAAGATCAGCTGGCCGACGAACGGGTCGGTCATGATCTTGAATGCCAGCGCCGAGAACTTCTCGTCGTCCGATGCGGTACGGGTGACCGGCTGGTCGTCCTCGTCGGTACCGCCGACCGGCGGGATGTCGACCGGCGACGGCAGGTATTCGATGACCGCGTCCAGCATTGCCTGCACGCCTTTGTTTTTGAAGGCGGTACCGCACATCATCGGAACGATTTCCGAAGCGATGGTGCGCTGGCGCAGGGCGGCCTTGATCTCTTCTTCGGAGAGGTCGCCTTCTTCCAGGTACTTGTTCATCAGGTCTTCGTTCGCTTCAGCAGCGGTCTCGACCAGCTTTTCACGCCATTCGTTGGCGGTGTCCACCAGCTCGGCCGGGATGTCGCGGTAGTCGAACTTCATGCCTTGCGACGCGTCGTCCCAGATGATCGCTTTCATCTTGACCAGGTCGACCACGCCGAGGAAGTTTTCTTCGGCGCCGATCGGGATCTGCAGCGGGATCGGGTTGGCCTTCAGGCGGGCACGCATCTGCTCGTACACCTTGAAGAAGTTCGCACCGGTACGGTCCATCTTGTTGACGAAGGCCAGACGCGGGACTTTGTACTTGTTAGCCTGACGCCACACGGTTTCCGACTGCGGCTGCACGCCGCCGACTGCGCAGTAGACCATGCAGGCGCCGTCCAGCACGCGCATCGAACGTTCCACTTCGATGGTGAAGTCGACGTGGCCTGGGGTATCGATGATGTTGATGTGGTGCGGCTCGAAGTTGTTGGCCATACCCTTCCAGAAGCAGGTCGTCGCTGCCGAGGTAATGGTAATGCCGCGCTCTTGCTCCTGCTCCATCCAGTCCATCGTTGCGGCGCCATCGTGCACTTCACCGATCTTGTGGTTCACGCCCGTGTAGAACAGGACGCGCTCCGTCGTGGTGGTTTTGCCGGCATCGATGTGAGCGGAAATACCGATATTGCGGTAACGCTCAATAGGGGTCTTGCGTGCCATAATTTTTCCTAAACTTTTAATGGACAAAACCGAGCAGCATCTTGGTTATCAAAATGAGCCCGGCCTGAACAACAGATACTGCAAGGGGGCATACGCACTCCCGGAGACGCATGCCCCCGGGGGTTACCCCTGTTTCTTAGAAGCGGAAGTGCGAGAACGCTTTGTTCGCTTCAGCCATACGGTGGACTTCGTCACGACGCTTCATTGCGCCGCCACGGCCTTCCGCTGCTTCCATCAGTTCACCACCCAGACGCTGCGGCATGGATTTTTCGCTACGCTTGTTTGCGGCTTCGCGCAACCAACGCATAGACAGGGCCATGCGGCGCACCGGACGAACTTCAACTGGCACCTGGTAGTTGGCGCCACCGACGCGGCGGGATTTCACCTCGACCATCGGCTTGCAGTTGTTGATCGCGGCTGCGAACACTTCCAGCGGGTCTTTGCCCGACTTGGCCTGGATGTGGTCGAACGCACCGTAGATGATGTTTTCTGCGACCGACTTCTTGCCGGACAGCATCAGGACGTTGACGAACTTGGCGAGATCGATGTTACCGAACTTCGGATCCGGCAGAATTTCGCGCTTGGGTACTTCACGACGACGTGGCATTTCAATTCCTTCCTGTCTTCAGTTGAGTGCGCTCGGCACTCGCGAAAAACCCTCATGGTTTTTCACTTACTCGGCCTTCCGGCCGGCTCAACTCAACAAATTAATTAGTGCAAAAGTGGCGAAGAATTACTTCTTGGCAGCTTTAGCGCGCTTGGCACCGTACTTCGAACGGGCCTGCTTACGATCCTTGACGCCCTGGGTATCCAGTGCACCGCGAACCATGTGGTAACGCACACCCGGCAAGTCTTTCACACGACCGCCGCGCAGCAGCACGACCGAGTGTTCCTGCAGGTTGTGGCCTTCACCGCCGATGTACGAAATGACTTCGAAACCGTTGGTCAGGCGAACTTTAGCCACTTTACGCAGTGCCGAGTTCGGCTTCTTCGGAGTGGTGGTGTACACACGGGTGCAAACACCGCGCTTCTGCGGGCAGTTTTCCAGTGCCGGCGACTTGCTCTTCACAACCGCGGCTTCACGCGGCTTGCGAATCAGTTGATTGATGGTTGGCATCGTTCTAAATCCAACAAAATACTACGTTGATGACCCGGGCCTTGCTACCTTGCCCAGGGACTGAAACCTAGTCCCGCCTCGTGCCAGCGTACAGGCGCCAACAGCCACTCACCAAAAGGAGCGGCTTGAAAATGCGTATACGATGCGCAGGATAAAACGAGAACTCGCAAGTATAGACCCGAAGCGGAAGCAGGTCAACAAGCTTGCGGGAATGCCGTCCCGGTATCGGCGCCGGGAGGCGTAAAAGGCAAGAGGGTGTCGCACCGGCGACACAGTCCCCGTATGCCGCGCTGCGTCCCGGGTGCGGCGCACGAGGTTTCTTAGTGCAAACACTGGGATAATAGCCGATCCTGCTTTCGCTTTCGGCCGCCGCCCTCCCCGTCCAGATGTCATCCCTGCTGCGCCCGCGCAACATCTACCTCGCGCTCACTTACCTGCTGCTGTCCTGCGTGCCCTGCATCGGCGTCCTGTACGGCCAGCCGCTGGCCCGTCCGGGCATGGTCGCCGGCATCGAGCTGATGAGCTGGCTGGGAGTATGGGCGCTGTTCCGGCGTCCGGCCTACTTCCACTGGCTGCTGCTGCCGGCCTTCGTGGCGCTGCCGGTCGAGCTGTACCTGTACGTGTTCTACGGCCAGGGCATCTCGACCCACCACCTGGGCATCATCGCCGAGACCAGCCCGGCGGAAGCGCTGGAATTCCTCGGCAATAAAGTCTGGCTGCTGCTGGGCGTGGCCGTCGGCGTGCTGGCCTGGTTCCTCGGCAGCTGGATGGCGGCCTGGCGCACGCGCGACCTGGACTGGAACGACGTCTCGCGCCGGGTCGTGCTGGCGGCGCTGGGATTGTCCGCCGGCGTGTTCGCCTATGGCCTCGAATTCGGGGTCGCCCCGCCCGCGCCGCCCGCCGTGGCCCATGCCGGCCAGGCGGCCGCGCCGCTGAAGGTGGCGGCGCGGCCCGGCCAGGCCGATGACGATACCGTACCCGACTCCGCCGCCCCGGCACGCGCCCGGGCCCTGCCGCCGCTGCCGCACTGGGCGCAGTTACCCTTCGACCTGGACGCCTTCGCCCATTCCTGGCCCTTCGGCCTGGCGGCGCGCGGGGTCGACTTCTATAAGGAGCGCGTCTACCTGGCCGACCTGAACCGGCGCAGCGCCGCCTTCCGCTTCCACGCCCATGCCGACCAGGACGGCCAGGGACCGCAGGTGGTGGTGATGGTGATCGGCGAATCCTCGCGCTACGACCGCTGGGGCATCAACGGCTACGGGCGCGACACCAATCCGCTGCTGTCGCAGCAGGCCAACCTGGTGCCGCTGGCCGACGTGATCACCTCGGTGTCGGCGACGCGCCTGTCGGTGCCGGTAATGATCTCGCGCAAGCCCGCGATGCAGAGCCTGAAGGACGGCTTCTCGGAAAAATCCTTCCTGACCGCCTTCAAGGAAGCCGGCTACAAGACCTTCTGGCTGTCGAACCAGATCTCGTTCGGCAAGTTCGACACTCCGGTCTCGGTGTTCGCCAAGGAAGCCGACGAGGTCGAATTCCTGAACCTGGGCGGTTTCACCGACAATTCGAATTACGACGAAGTGCTGTTCGCGCCGCTGGCGCACGCGCTGGCCGATCCGGCGCCGAAGAAACTGGTGGTGCTGCACACCCTGGGCAGCCACTGGAACTACAGCCACCGCTATCCGAAGCAGTTCGACAAATGGCAGCCCTCGCTGTTCGGGGTCGACAAGCCGGTGTTCACCGACATCGACATCAAGGAAAAGCTGAACAACAGCTACGACAGCTCGATCCTCTATACCGACTGGTTCCTCGACCGCGTGATCGAGACCCTCAAGGGCGGCGCGCAGCCGGCCTCGCTGCTGTACGTGGCCGACCACGGCCAGACCCTGTACGACAACAGTTGCAAGCTGGCCTTCCACGGCCACAACACCCAGTACGAATTCCATATCCCGGCCTTCGCCTGGTATTCCGACGCCTACGCCGAACTGCACCCCGACAAGGTCGCCCAGCTGCGCCGCCACAGCAAGGCCCGGCTGGCGACCGAAAACGTGTTCCACACCCTGCTCGACCTGGGCAATGTGCGCTACCCCGGCGAGCGCCTCGCATGGAGCTTCGTCAACCCCGCCTTCCGCCAGCACAAGCGCTACGTCGACAGCTACGGCTGGACCGACTACGACCACGCCACCATCAAGGGCGACTGCCACGAAGTCATCGCCAAAGGCAAGCCCCTCCCGCGCGACTGATGCGCCGGATTAATTCGGGGTCAGAGCACATTTTTTAATTCGGGGTCAGAGCACATTTTTGAGCAATTGTTTAAAAATATGCTCTGACCCCGAATTGATCCATCCCGGTCAGTGAGTTCGCAAACAGACAATGTTGCTTGTCGCCGGAATGATGAACGCGCTTGCCCGATCGATCTTTTTTCGAAAGCGAACCGCGATGAAACGTTCCCTCAGCACGACCGTGCTGTGCCTGGCCGCTGCCGGCGCCTGGGCCCAGCAAGGCGACGGTACCGATACCGGCGCCCAGATCCATATCTTCAAGCCCGACAAGGTCGCCCCCACGCCCGAACGCATGGCCGGCATCAAGGCGCCGCCGGGCTTTGCCGTGACGCCCTTCGCCACCGGCCTGAAGAACGCCCGGATCATCGCGGTGGCGCCGAACGGCAATGTGTATGTGAGCCGGCGCGACCAGGGCGACGTGCTGCTGCTGCGCGATACGAACGGCGACGCCCGCGCCGACGGCGAGCCGGAAATCGTGGCCAGTCGCCCCGGCGCCCACGGCCTGGCGATCAGGGACGGCAAGCTCTACCTGGTGACGGTGAAGGAACTGTTCGTGGCCGAGATCCAGCCCGACGGCCGCCTCGGCGCGCTGAAGATGCTGCTGGGAGATTTGCCCGATGCCGGCCAGCACGCCAACCGCACCATCGCCTTCGGCCCGGACGGCATGCTCTACCTGAGCGTCGGCAGCACCTGCAACGCCTGCAACGAAAACAACCAGGAAAACGCCACGATCCTGCGCATCAAGCCGGACGGCAGCAGTCGCACCATCGTCGCGACCGGCCTGCGCAACACCATCGGTTTCGACTGGCAGCCGCGCAGCGGCGAGCTGTGGGGCTTCGACCACGGTATCGATTTCCTCGGCGACGAAGAGCAGCAGGAAGAACTGAACAAGATCGAGACGGGCAAGCAGTACGGCTGGCCGCATGTGTATGGCGCCGGCGACATCTACCCGCAGAGCACGCCGATCGGCGATATCAAGAAGGAAGACTGGAAGGCCCACAGCACGCCGATGGTGCTGGGCCATGCCGCCCACGCGGCGCCGATGCAGCTGCTGTTCTACCGCGGCGGCGCAACGGCCGGCGCGTTCCCGGCCGAATACCAGGGCGATGCCTTCGTCACCATGCGCGGTTCGTGGAACCGCAAGAAGGCTTCCGGCTACGAGATCGTGCGCGTGCGCTTCCAGGATGGCCAGGCGAAGTCGATCGAACCCTTCGTCACCGGCTTCCTCACCGACGGCGGCCGCACCCACATCGCGCGCCCGGTCGGGCTGGCGATGGCGAAGGACGGCTCGCTGCTGATGGCGGACGACGCCAACGGCGTGATCTACCGCATCGCCTACACCGGTACCGGCGCGCGCGCCCAGGCGCAGTTAACGGCGCCGGCCGGCCCGATGCAGCAGCAGGCGGCCAAGGGCAGCGGCGTGCCGCTGGCCTTTACCCGGCCGCAAACCCAATCCAGCGGCAAGCTGACGGTCAGCTCGTCCAGCTTCGCCAAGGGCGGCGCGATCCCGGCCAGGTACAGCGAGTACGCGGACGGCGTGGCGCCGGCCCTGTCCTGGAGCGCGGTGGCGGACGCGAAGTCCTATGTGGTGATCATGGAAGACCCGGACGCCAGGCCGGTGACCCCGGTGGTGCACTGGCTGGCCTGGAATATCCCGGCCGGCTTGACCAGCCTGCCCGAAGGCTTGCAGGAACAGCCGCGCCTGACCGAGCCGGAAGGCGTGCTGCAGGGCCGCAGCTCGCACGGCTCGACCGGCTGGTACGGTCCGCATCCGCCGGTGGGCGATGCGCCGCACCATTATCACTTCCAGGTGTATGCGCTGGACCGCATGCTCGACGTGCCCTGGGGCGCCGACCGCGACACCCTGCTGCAAGCGATGCAGGGCCACGTGCTGGCCAAGGGTGAGCTGGTCGGCACCTACGCGCAGAAGCAAAAGCCGCAGAAGTAAGCTAAAAGGGGGCGGTGCCTGCCGCCAGCATGTCCGCCCCCGCCTCGCTCCTGCGCTGCGCCGCCAACCAGCCGGCCACCTGCTCAGCCTTGCGCTGCAGCGCCGGATCGAAGCCGCTCTGCGCCAGCAGGGCGACGCCGTTGGTCCGCCCCAGCATGCCCGGTTCCAGGCGCAGCCGCCCTTGTGGCGCCTGGACGATGCGCCACGGCGCCAGCCGGTGCGCCAGCAAGGGTCCCAGCACCAGATTGTGCGAGGACACCACGACCAGCGCATGGCGCGCCAGTTCGTCGAGCACGGCCGCCGCGGCCGACACCGATTCCTCGTAATTGGTGCCGCGGAAGACTTCGTCGACCAGGCAGACGAGCGGACGCCCGGCGTCGGCCGCCGCCAGCAGTTCGCGCGCCCGCGCCAGCTCGGCGACGTACAGGCTGCGCCCGCCCGGCAGCGAATCCTCGTTCTGCATGCTGGCGAACACCGGCAGCGCCGGCAGGCTGGCGCGCGCCGCATAGCAGAAACCGAAGGCGCGCGCGGCGGCCAGGTTCAGGCCCAGCATGCGCAGGAAGGTGCTTTTTCCCACGCCGTTCTGGCCCGACAGGAACACGCCCTTGCCCTCCACCGAAACCGACAGCGCCTCGGCTTCCTCCAGCAGCGGATGCACGCCCGCCTCCAGCGCCAGCGCGCGCGGACCGCTGCGCCCGGCCCAGCACCAGTCCGTGCGCCCGCCCAGGTGACGCGCCAGGGCGGCATCGGCTTCCAGTTCCGCGCACAGGTCGAAGCAGGCGCGCAGGAAGCCGCGCTCCCGCGCCACCAGCGCCTGGGTGCGGAAATAATGGCGGATGTTCGATGCCATGAACCAGTCGCCGTACTCGCCCACTCCCGGCGCCAGCGTCGCCGCCGCTGAGCGCGACAGTTTCCGGTTCAGGCGCCCCGCGCGCTGGCCCATGCCGGAAAAACCCTCGGCCAGCGGCAGGCCGCTGCCATCCAGCAACGAGCAGGCGCGCAGCAGCACCTGCAGCGCATGGACCGACTTGCGCCACTCGACGGCGCGGTCGCGCCAGCGCATCTGGATCGACACCAGCAGGTACATCGCCACCCCCACGCCGATCCAGCCGAGGGGCGAGACCAGCAGCGCCGCCGCGATCGACGCCAGCAGCAGCAAGGTCAGCAGCGATGCGCGCGCCACTAGCGCCGGTTCGGACGGCGCTGGTGGCGCGCCATCGTCGAACAGCAGGCCGGCCACTTCGGCCTCGGTGCTGCGCAACCCGTCCAGCGGGCGGCGCAGGTTCCCGAGTCCATGGCGGTCTTCCAGCAGGCGCCCGATGCGCACGCGCCGCGCTGCGACTTCTTCGTCCGACGCGCCCGCGCGCAGGCGCCGGTACAGAACCTGGCGCCCGAAGATGCTGACCTGCGGCGCCAGCAGCTCGCCATAGCGCTCCAGCAGCAGGTCGCGCCAGGTCTGCTCGTCCAGGTCTGCGCCAGGGTCGGTCGCGCGCGCCGCATGCAGGAGCGCGACATCGGCCGGCACGAAGGGATAGTCCAGTGGCATGGGGGCGGACGGCTGCGCCAGGCGGAAAAACCAGTCTCGGACGGCGCCTGACGGACGCGACGGGGCAAGGCGCATGCGAATTCCTCGATGTCGAATGTTTGCAAACAGGAAATGTGTCCGCTTTCCAGAATATCAATGGACAAAGCGTCCGCCGTGTCCGGGCAGCGCCGCCGCGGACAGCGCCGGACAGCCCATCCGTACGGCCCATTGCTTATGAATCAAGCACTTGGCGCTTGGCACGCTTCCTGCAATAGACCTCCTGTCCCATTCCGTCGAGTCCATCATGATCCGCGATACATCGCAACAAGACGCCGTCATCGCCCCGCCCTCGGGCTTCAAACTGAAGCGCCAGGCGCTGTGGCTGGGTGGCGCCGCCGGCATCCTCGTCCTGTTCGCCGTCCTCCTGTCGACCTGGCGCAGCAGCGATGCCTCGGTCAGCGCCGCACGCTTGCGCATCGCCGAAGTCACGCGCGGCACCCTGGTGCGCGACGCCTCCGTCAACGGCCGCGTGGTCGCGGCCGTCAGCCCGACCCTGTATGCCAAGGCCTCGTCCACCGTCAACCTGAAGGTCGCGGCCGGCGATACCGTCAAGCAGGGCCAGGTGCTGGCCGTGCTGGAGTCGCCCGACCTGTCCGACGCCCTCAAGCGCGAGCGCTCGACCTACGAACAACTGAAGGCCGAAGTGGCGCGCCAACAGATCCTGGCGAAGAAGCAGAAGCTGCTGGCCCAGAAGGAAGCCGACACCGCCGAGATCGACCGCCTGTCGGCCCAGCGCACGCTGGAACGCTACGACAGCGTCGGCCAGGTCGGCATCATCGCCAAGATCGACTACCAGAAGGCCAAGGATGCGCTGCAGTCCTCCGAGGTCCGCGCGAAACACGCGGCGCAAGCGGCGGTGCTCGAAGGCGACGACGTGCAACTGGCGCTGCAAACCAAGAAGAACGAGCTGGAACGCGCCAGCCTGGCGCTTGGCGAGGCCCAGCGCCGCGTCGAGGAATTGACGGTGCGTGCGCCGGTCGACGGTTTCATCGGCACCCTGAACGTACAGAACCGCATGGTGGTCGCGGCCAACGCGCCCTTGATGACCCTGGTCGACCTGTCCAAGCTCGAAGTCGAGATCGAGGTACCCGAGACCTACGTGGCCGATCTCGGCCTGGGCATGAACGCCGAAGTCCAGCTGCCGTCCGGCACGGCCACCGGCAAGCTGTCGGCGCTGTCGCCCGAGGTGGTCAAGAACATGGTGCTGGCGCGCGTGCGCTTCGACGGTGAACAGCCGAAGGGCCTGCGCCAGAGCCAGCGCGTGACGGCGCGCCTGCTGATCGAGGAAAAGCCGAACGTGCTGATGGTGGCGCGCGGTCCGTTCGTGGAGAGCGAGGGCGGCCGCTATGCCTACGTGGTCCGCGACGGCATCGCGACCCGCACCCCGGTCAAGATGGGCGCCACCAGCATCTCGGCGGTGGAGATCCTCTCCGGCCTGAAACAGGGCGACAAGGTGGTGGTGGCCGGCACCGACACCTTCGACAACGCCAACCGCGTCTCGATCAACCAATAACAATCACTGAAAGGACATCCACCATGCTGCGCATGAGCAATCTCTCCAAGGTGTACCGCACCCACATGATCGAGACGCACGCCCTGCGCGGCTTCGAGATCGAGGTCAAGGAAGGCGAATTCGTCACCGTCACCGGTCCGTCCGGCTCGGGCAAGACCAGCTTCCTGAACATCGCCGGCCTGCTCGAGGAATTCAGCGCGGGCGAATACATCCTGGACGGCGTCAACGTCAAAGGGCTGGGCGACGATGCCCGTTCGCGCCTGCGCAACGAGAAGCTCGGCTTCATCTTCCAGGGCTTCAACCTGATCCCCGACCTGAACCTGTTCGACAACGTCGACGTCCCGCTGCGCTACCGCGGCTTCAACGCCAGCGAGCGAAAAAAACGCATCGAGGATGCGCTGGCCAAGGTGGGCCTGGCCTCGCGCATGAAGCACTACCCGGCCGAACTGTCCGGCGGCCAGCAGCAGCGCGTGGCGATCGCGCGCGCGCTGGCCGGTTCGCCCAAGCTGCTGCTGGCCGACGAACCGACCGGCAACCTCGATACGCAGATGGCGCGCGGCGTGATGGAGCTGCTGGAGGAGATCAACGCGGCCGGTACCACCATCCTGATGGTGACCCACGACCCGGAACTGGCGGTGCGCACTACCCGCAACGTCCACATCATCGACGGCCAGGTGTCCGACCTGGTGCACAAGGGCCCGACGCTGGTCGGCGCCCACGCCACCGCCAGCGCCTGAGGAGACAGCGTCCATGTTCGCCTATTACTTCAAGCTGGGGGTGCGCAGCCTGCGCCGCAACCCCGTCCTGACCGCCCTGATGGTGCTGACGCTGGCAGTCGGCGTGGCGGCCAGCGTCTCGACGCTGACGATCCTGCACATGATGTCGAGCGACCCGATCCCGCAGAAAAGCGACCGCCTGTTCACCGCCCTGGTCGACAACGGCCCGCTTGAAGGCTACACGCCCGGCGAACGGCCGGACGACATCCAGAGCAGCTACCAGGAAGTGCAGCACTTCCTGAAAAGCGGCCAGGGTGTGCGCCGCACCGCGCTGTATGGCGTCGCCGCCTCGGTCGAGCCGCCACGCCGCGAAATCCCGCCATTCAGCATCAGCGGCCTGGCGCCCACGCGCGACTTCTTCGCGATGTTCGACGTACCCTTCCTGCACGGCCAGGCCTGGACCGAAGCCGACGATGCGCGCGGCGCCGACGTGGTCGTGCTGGGGCGCGCGATGGCCGAAAAGCTGTTCGGCAATCTCGACCCGGTCGGCAAGCGCCTGAACCTCATGGGCTTCCCGTTCACCGTGGTCGGCGTCGCCGACAAGTGGCGCATGCTGCCGCGGGTCTACCTGCTGGCCGGCGGCAGCCCGTATGGCACCGGCGAGGAATTCTTCATCCCGCTGTCGAGCGCCGTGCGTCACGAGACCGAGCACAATGGCGGCATGAGCTGCTCCAGCAATACCGGTCCGGGCTTCGCGGCGCGCCTGGCGTCCGAATGCACCTGGGTCACGGCCTGGTTCGAGACCGCATCGAAAGGCGACCGGCGCGACCTGCAATCCTGGCTCGACAACTACGCCGCCGACCAGCGCAAGCTGGGCCGCCTGAAGCGCGGGGCGCCGAACCAGCTGTTCGACGTCCAGGAATGGATGGAATACACCAAGGTGGTCGGCAAGGACAGCAAGCTGCAAGCCTGGCTGGCCTTCGGTTTCCTGGTGCTGTGCCTGGTGAACACGGTCGGCCTGCTGCTGGCGAAGTTCTCGGTGCGCGCCTCCGAGATCGGCGTGCGGCGCGCGCTCGGCGCCTCGCGCACCGAGATCTTCCACCAGTTCCTGATCGAGACGGGCGTGATCGGCCTGGTCGGCGGGGTGCTCGGCCTGCTGCTGGCCGGCGGCGCCCTGGCCCTGATCGGCATGAGCAGCAAGTCGATGGCGACCGTCGCCACGATGGACTGGGAAATGCTGGCCCTCACCTTCGTGATCTCGGTGGGCGCCGCCATCCTGGCCGGCCTGCTGCCGACCTGGCGCGCCTGCCAGGTCACGCCGGCGATCCAACTCAAATCGCAGTAAGGAGAGCTCCCATGGAAATCCGCCCCATCCTTTCCGCGCTCCTGCGCAACAAGACCGGCCCGGTGCTGGTCGCGCTGCAGGTGGCACTCAGCCTGGCCATCCTGGCCAATGCGATGCACATCGTGCAGGAACGCAGCGCCGTCGTCGCGCGCCCGTCCGGCATGGCCGACGAACACGCGGTGTTCCGCATCGAAGCGCGCAACCTGTCCAACGACACGCCGGAGCAGAAGCTCGCCGCCATCAAGCGCGAGACCGCGGTGCTGCGCGCGGTCGGCGGCGTGGCCTCGGTGGCGCAAACCAGCCAGATGCCGCTGACCCGCAGCGGCAGCAACACCAGCCTCGCACTCGACCCGCGCCAGGAAAAAGCCAGCGCCGTCGGCTCGATCTACATCTCCGGCGATTCTCTGGTCAAGACCCTCGGCCTGACGCTGGTCGAGGGGCGCGATTTCTTCGCCCCGGAACTGGTCGACGTCAACGAAACGGCCGAGGACGTGACTCCGCCGGGCGTCATCGTCTCGAAACCGCTGGCGGAAAAGCTGTGGCCGGGCGCCAGCGCGATCGGCAAGACCATGTACTTCGGCACCGGCGCCGATGCCCGTCCGACCCGCATCGTCGGGGTGGTGGAAAACCTGATCAGCGCGCATGCCGACATCGGCGAGCGCGGCATGTTCTCGGTGATCCTGCCCTACCGCCTGTATGGCGGCGGGCGCGGCACGATCTACGCCGTGCGCACGGAACCCGGCCAGCGCGACCGCGTGATGAAAGAAGCCGAAGCGGCGCTGCGCAAGGCGTCGCCGACGCCGCTGATCCTCGAAATGACCAGCACCGACGAGGACCGCAAGAACCGCTACCGCGGCGACCATGCGCTGCAGTGGATGCTGATCACGGTGAGCGGCCTGCTGCTCCTGATTACCAGCTGCGGCATCGTCGGCATGGCCAGCCTGTGGGTGACCCAGCGCCGCAAGCAGATCGGCGTACGCCGTGCCCTGGGCGCGCGCCGGCTCGACATCCTGCGCTACTTCATCCTTGAAAACTTCATGATCACCAGCGCCGGCGTGTTCAGCGGGGTGGCGCTGGGGCTGGCGCTGAACCAGCTGTTGGTGAGCAAGCTGGAGATGGCGCGCCTGCCGGCGGGCTACCTGATCGGCGGCGCCCTCATCTTCTGGCTGCTGGGCGTGATTGCCGCCTACGGGCCGGCA
>Ga0308163_10003289_pt1 | contig 13734 bp, 21 predicted proteins | sample PhyTR1_FD_201037 | JGI IMG/M metagenome (GOLD analysis project Ga0308163, IMG submission 201037) | Phyllosphere microbial communities from UC Gill Tract Community Farm, Albany, California, United States - DLSLT.R1 | ecosystem: Host-associated > Plants > Phyllosphere > Unclassified | place: USA... | reverse complement strand
GAGGCGATCATGGAAGTGATTCCCAGCGACGAGCAGCTGCTGGTCGAAGCCAAGGTCAAGCCCAAGGACGTCGCGTTTCTCGTGCCCGGCATGCCCGCGCGCGTGAAGATCACCGCCTACGACTACACGGTGTTTGGCGACCTCTCGGGGCGCCTGGAGCAGATCAGCCCCGACACCATCCAGGAAGACACGCCGCGCGGCAAGGAGGCGTTCTACAAGATCCTGGTGCGCACCGATGCAAGCCACCTGCAAAAGGGCGAGGAAAAGCTGCCAATCAAGCCCGGCATGGTGGCGGAAGTCGATGTGCTCAGCGGCAAGCGCTCGGTGCTCAACTACCTGCTGCGGCCGCTGATCAAGGCAAGGTTGAACTAGGTACCGGGCAGGAAGCGGATCCCGCTGCGCCGTACCAGCTCGTCATAGCTGATTGGCGCGCTCACCCGGGTGCCGGCCGCATTGGCCTGCCAGTGCGCCCAGCTCTTGCCGGTGCTCGCGTCATAGACCAGCTTGAACAGATGGCTCGGCACCTGCACCTTGCCCGGCCCGATGGTGCGCGCCGGGCCCGAAAACACGGGGCCGGTGAACACGTAGACATCGCCCTGCGCGCGCTGCGCATAGCTGCGCGTGTCCTGCTCGATCTGGCTCCAGGGTCCGGCGTTCTGTGTCTGGTTCTGCGGCACCATGTTGGCCAGGCTGAAGCTCTGCGCCATCGCCTCGGCGGTCGCCATGTTGCCCGCGGGCGCCATGTGGCCGCGCGAATAGCCCGATCCCTGGTAGTCGGCCAGCTCGGCGCGCTCGGCGCGCGGCAGGCGCGCATCGGCAAAGAACTTGTCGGTGCGCTGGCGCCCCTTGGCCTGCAGGATGCTCGCGCGGTTGAGCCGCTCGGCAACGAACACCGGCGTCTTGTGGCTGCCGCTGTGCAGCACGGCAAAGCTGCTGTAGCAAAGCTCGCGCAGATCGGCCGCGCCCGGCACCACCGGCGGCTTGCCCGCGGGGAAATGCTGGCGGCATTGCGAGAACTGCGTGGCCGTGCTGCTGGCCGCCCCGCCAATGGACGAACTGCCACTGCCCGCCGTGCTCGTCGGCAGCCCCAGAAGGTCGTGCAGCACATAGTGCGTGAGCCCATCGGCCAGCGGTGTCAGCGACGCCAGGCCCGAGGCCAGCAGCGGCGCGGCCACCGTGCCGCCCACCTTGGCGAGCATCGCGTCATACCAGCCCGTGCCCACCGTGCAGCCCGAAACCTGGTGTCCCACGGCTGCCGACGAAGTCAGGCCGAACCAGAACCGGCGCATCCGCAGGAGGCCATTGATCTTGGAAAACAGCACGCTCCGAAGAGAGCGTCTGCGGCTGGCCTTGCGGGTGCGCTTCGTCATGTCTGCGCGGATGTTAACCTCCAAACGCCGAGCTCGCGCCCTTGGTTCGAATGTTTGCACTCGCACCGCTGCGGCGCGGCGCGGGTGCTTCGCGCAAGTGCTTGTCAGGACTGGGGAAATCCACAGGGTGGCATTCGAAAGCGCGGCTTAATGCTGTAGTTTTCCTCAGGTATTAATGCACCTGTTTGGCGCAGCCGCATGGACATGAATGCAGTAACGGACATCAGGATGTCGCAGCAGATCACCCACAAGAACGGTGCGGTTGGTACAGCAACTGCTACAAGCTAGGAGCACAACATGCGAGTGAGCAGTGTCAGCCAGGCCCGAAGCCAGTTCAAAGCCGTCATTGACCGCGTGGTAGCGGACAGCGATGTCACCTTGATCCGCCGCCGCGATGGCGAGAATGCGGTCTTGCTCCCCGAGTCGACTTACAACAGCATGCTCGAGACACTGCATCTAATGCAGAGTCCGGCCAATGCGCGCCGCCTGATGGTTTCCGTGGAGGAGGACCGCAAAGGCGCGGCAAAAAAGGCGTGAAATGCCTGGGTCGTGAACATTTAACTTTCTTAAACAAGATCTTTTTGCTTGGCTTCAAGCATTACGTTAATTTCTATTTCCAAAGATTTAGAAAATAAATATCGAATTTATCCGCTGTATCATCCAGTATATAGAGTGAGGTAAATATTGAATTAACTTTTTTCTGCACTACTTTTATTTTGCAGCAACTGGAGAAGTTCCTCGGGTGATTTTGATGAGAAATAATCAACTACGGATTTTTCTGCGTGAAGGAATAAATTTTCGACGGATTTAAGTAGTGATTTTGCAAGGTCTAGAAATCTATCCAAATCTTCTTTGCAGGGGTTTGCGGTAACTAAATTTGTGAATATGGCATGTTTTATTTCTGGAGCGGATAAGTCTCCGTACAAAGGTACAAAAATCATTGCGTTTTGCTCTCTGTTTTTTCCGGAGTGGGCTATGTATTGGTGTCGTAACTCCATGACTTTATTATGTGTCTTTAGATGGTCGTGTCCGAGCTGCTTCACGTGGTGAGATTCTAGTTTCATGCCACGTCCATCGGCTGAAACAAAGCATCTGCCGTATGAAATAAGGGCGCCATGCCAGCGAAGTTCAGCTAATTCGTCATCATTTTGAGCAATTATCGATGATATGAAATTCACGACTTTTTCCATATCTTTCTTAATCATCCCTAGTCCGCGCATTCTTTTGGCACACCGTTCTTTTGCATGGATGTAAGGTACCGTATCCCCAGTTTCTTTGTCTTTAATATTGATTTTCATATAAGCTGCTCCCTTTGGAGGTTGGAACATTGCGTGCTTGTTGAGATCTAATTTCATTAATTTGAATATGTAGTTAAAAGAAGGTTTTGGATATTTTGCCTATGTTTTTTCATAAGGTAAAGGTGTTTGAATTGATTTTTCTTAAATTTCTAAGCGGTGCTACACTGGCTTGTGTAAAGGGTGCATCTATCTCTTTGACTGTTGCTGCGGCGCATTAAAAGAAAGTGTGCTCGTGCTGTAAATTGAGTTGCTATGTCCGTTCTGAGTGTTTCGGGATTCAGCGACCAAATTAGGCGAGTCGATCGAGATATTAATCTTGCTTCACAAGCAGATAGCGTGGGTTCGATTCCCGTTGATCGCTCCATATTCCACTGCGGGCCCGATAGCCCGTCGGTCGTCAACGACGCCTCGTCTCTACTGAGGTTGCCGTTTGAGATACAGCGCAACCAATGCGTTCCTGGAGCCCGACGATCCAATCCCTTTTTTTCTCGGTCGAATCGAGCTGCGTAGGTGACCCCAATGCACTTCGTGATTCGAGGTCGGAATCAAGCAGGATTGCCTCGCTCGAACGTCTTGCTCTCCGAGCAAGGACCAAGAAATGGGGGCGATGACCAAGATCTTTTCCCCTAAATTGAGGTGATGAGCATGCCGTCCCTGAAACTTGCGGAATAGGGCCAAGCAGCTAATTGAACTATCTGTCTTATAGAAAAAAGAAAATCTGCTAGCTGCGCTTCGTCGCCTTGCTGCGATGCAGCCTATGGTGGATTCCAAGTTTCAAGACTGCAGCTGCGTAGATCTGCCTCACGGGCAGCGTTCAAGCGGAAATATGGGCGTATACAGCGGCTGGGTTGACTAAGCCGAGTCTTGCTCAGGGTGCGTTCAGATGGGGCTTCTAGAGGAGCTGTCAGCACTTACCAGACCCGCATCGGTCTCGGGCATGCCACCGAAGGGAACTTCGGTGGAGACGATGCGTCGTCGATCACCGACGGGATTCTGAGCCCGCAGTGGATTCTGGAGCGGGCGACGGGAATCGAACCCGTGCTATTTGCTTGGGAAGCAAAAGTTCTGCCATTGAACTACGCCCGCATCTCGTAAGTCGTTGAAGTTGAACGACTTTTGGCTGTAAGTGCTTGATCTGCCAAGTGTTTTTTTTGCGCTGCTGGATGATTTCTTGCATCATCCTGCCTCTGCGAAACTACACCTGCATATACTCTCGGTGTAGCTTTGGTGTAGGTTCTGATAGGAGCCTATACCTGCTGGCTGCGCCGAATGCACTCAACAGTCTGGAAGCAAGTATATGGGATTTGATGCGCGGGCTGCAAAGCTCTTACCTGCGGGCAAGGCGCTCGCAATCACCGGCTGCCCTGGCTTGCGCTTGCAGGCAACGCAGAACTTCAAGACCTGGACTTACCGCTACAAGACTGCTGATGGCAAGCTCAAGCAGGTAGCAATTGGGCCATGGCCCACGCTCTCGCTGCAAGACGCGATGTCCAAATGGCTTGAGCTGCGGGGGCAGAAGGTTGCCGGCGTCGACCCGGCTCGGATTCGCAAAGAGCAGCGCGCGTCGGCAAAAGCTACACCGCATGCGGCCAAAAACTACACCGTCGACGCAGTGGTGCGGAACTACATCGACGGGCACCTCCTCGTGAGTCGGAAGGCACAGGGCGCATCGGCCGCCAAAAATGCGCTAGAGCGCTTGCTGGAAGAAGATCCGGACTTTGCAGCGATGGACGCAGCGCAGGTCACCCGTGGCCAGTGCTTCTCGGTGCTCGACAAGCGAAAGGGGCGTCCGACTGCGGCGGCCAAGCTGCGCTCCTTGCTGGGATCAGCGTGGGACTACGGGTTGGACTCAGGCAAGCTCGATGGCAATACCCCCAATTGGTGGCGGCAAGTCATGCGCGGGCGTTTGAAGAGCAAGGGCAAGGTGATAGGAGGTCAGCACATTGGCCGCCGTCGCCGGGTCCTCAATGAGAGTGAAGTGGGGGAGCTGCTGCGCTGGCTGCCGAATCTGCACGCAAATGGGCGGGACGGCCTGGTGATGTATCTCTGGACCGGAACGCGGGGCAGCGAGATATTTGGGATGCGTCCTGAGTACATTTCTCAGGAGCGTGGGGAATGGTGGTGGACCATCCCGAAAGAGGAAACCAAGAACGCCCGACACGAACTTGCTGAGGATCTGCGCGTCCCGCTGTTTGGCCGCGCGCTGGAAATCGTCCAGCGGCGACTGGAAACGGTTGGGAAGTCGGGTTGGCTGTTTGAAAATGGCAAGGGCGAGCAGTACGCCCAGCACGATTTTTCGGGCTATATCTACGATCTGCAGAGCTACAGCCCCAAAGGAAAGCGCAGGAACAACCCTGAGACCAATCTGCCGGTGGGCGACTGGACGCCGCACAATTTGCGCCGTACCAGCCGCACCATGCTCGCGTCCATTGGCTGCCCGAGCGAGATCGCCGAGGCGATCATTGGGCATATGCCGGATGAGATTGAGGCCACATACAACCTCCATTCCTATGACGCCGAGCGCCGTCATTGGCTGCAGCGCCTGGATGCTCACATTGAGGCGCTGGCAGCGGCGGGCGCGCCAGCGCGACCATGACCAGAGTTCGCCGCAGGGAGCAGGTCGGATACCGGGCGAGTGCGGCCCCAGTTCTCGAGCTCTTCCACGAGCCAGGCGGTGCGCCCGCTCGACAACTTTCGCGGCTTGGGCGCATCGCCTTTCGCGGCGAGCTTCTCCAGCATGGCTGAGGAGAGCGACAGGAATGCAGCGGCTTCTTCTCGGGCGAGAAACAAGGGCTTGATCTTCATATTGATGCTTGGGCTGTTCATGGGATGGTCCCTGCTTTTGGCGGTGCCGCTTCATTAAAAAAGCCCGCTTGCTGGGCGGGCTGGTGTCGGTGGTCGGCTGGTCTTCGCGCTGGCGCTGATCGCGTCCAGGTGAAGTGCGGCGGATCGCCCGCGGCTTGGTAGGTGTCCCAGAGCACTTGCCCTTGCGGGCAGCGTGTCTGCGAGCTGCGATTGATGCCCGCGGCAATGCACTGCGGGCAGTTGATGTGGTGTGCCTGGTAGGCCTTGTCGGCGCCGTGCCAGGGAGTGGCGGTCGGTTCAGGCATAAAAAATGCCCGCTTGCTGGGCGGGCTGGTCAGAGTCGAGGATGGGGCGCGCTTGTTGAGGCGCTCACGCTTGCGGCGGCTCATGGGGGCGGCTCCCCATCCCGGCCGCGCCAGCAGGCTTGGGCGAAGTCCTGCGCGTCTGGTAGCAATGCAATATGGGGTTCACCATATTTATTCGCGCGGCACTGGCTGATCGCCGTCCAAGTCGCTGGGCGCGGCGAGCCAGCGTCCGAGCTTCTGCAGCTGCGGGGCCGTCAACGACACGGGTGGCCGCCGATCTTGTGACCGCGGATCTGCGTAGAGGTAGCGCACCTCATACCCTTCCCATTCGTTCGGCGTGGACAAGACCAGGCTCACGTGCTCTGCGGGGCATTCCCTCCACGCGGCCTCGCCGGTGAATCGGCACTGGCCTGCCACCGGTTCTAAGCCCCCAGGCATTGCGGTCAACTCGCCCACCAGGATTTCCAGCTCGGCCAGCTTCTTGCGGCCAAACTCTGCGCCGACGCTGGTTTCCCACCAGCCATCGTCGTCGTGTGTTTGCTGCTCATCAATGCCGCGCGTGATCTGGCGAAGGCGCTCCAGAGCGGAGCTCTGTTGGTCTTGTGATGTGGTCATAGTGCGATGATGTTAATGCTGAAGGGGGAGAGGCGCCAGACGGCGTACCAGAGCGCGGCAGCGATGACCGCGAGCACCCAGCCGAACGGCTCCGCCTTGCCGCCGAAGACCGCGCTTCCGTAGATGGCCGCCAACGCGCCCACCGTGACCCACAGTGCGATCAGCACCAGGCAGATGAATCCGAATATCGCCATCACTGAGCTCCTTGTTGCGCCTGCATCCACGCATCGCGCATCTTGTTGACCACGCCCTCGGCGTAGCGGCCGCGCTCCTTGCGGGTGCAGTGGCCCTGGCTGCGCGCCCAGGCCTCGAAGCGGGTTGTTTGTTCGGGGGTCATGGGGTGCCTTTCTGCGCTGCTGCGCCAATGGCTTCACGCGGCCGGTAGTTGCTGCACGGCTGACCTGCATATCGCCCGCAGTTCTTGCCGCAGTCGCTCGGGTCTTTCGGCGTCGCCATCCCGCAGGTGCTGGCGCGCGCTGCAGCGACCTGCTCGGGCGTTGGCTTGAAATACATCGGGCCGCTCATGCTGCACCGCCTTGCGCAGCGCGGGCTGCGTCGATGGCGGCGTCCAAGTCGCCGCCGTTGAGCACCACGTTATCGGGCGTCTTGCCTGCAAACACGCCACCTGCCTGGATAGCACCCAGATCGCGGTCGCGCAGGTAGTCATAGCGCTCCGCCTTGGCGCGCAGTTCATCCACCAGCCGACCAAGGTGCCCGCAAGAAGACTCCAGGCCGGCAATCTCTGCTTTGCACAGATCTCGCTCGCGGCGTGCTTTGTCGCGGTCCTCGCATAGCCGGCGAAGCTCGGCGCTATCGCGGTCGTGCTGCGCGCGCGCATCCTCGTGCGCCTGGATGGGCGCGGCGGCGAGCTGCTCCAGCACGGCAAGCGCAGCGCTTGCGTCGGCCGCAATCTCGCGCCGTGGGTAGCCGTCATCGAAGAAATAGGGATTGTTCGGCTTGCAGTCCGCAACGTGCTTCAGGTAGCGCCGCGCTTTGTCAACGGGGTCTGCGGCCGATTGGTCGGTGAACTTGACGGACTCGACCACGCGCGCCGGCTCCTGCCCCTGGCCCGCAAGCTGGGTTGCATGCAAGGTTGCAAGCTGGGTTGCATGCTCCTGCGCCGGGGCGGTGGCGCGCGCAAGCACCTCGGCTTGCAGCTTTTCGGCCATCGCCATCGCGTCGTCGGCGAGCTGCTTGAATTGCGGCAGCATCGAAACTGGGAAAGGCACATGGGCGCCCTGCGGCACTGCCACGGACTGCGCCGGTGCGGCGATCGGGCCGAGCGCCACTGTGAACGGCCGCAGGCTCGACAGCATCGCGCCGCCATCCTTGCGCGCGCTGGCCATGGTGGCTTCGGTCACAACGCGGTCACCTTCGGGCGTCATCCATGCCACGGCCTGCGCCGGGGCGGCGGCAAGCGCGGCGCGCAGTTGGGCGCGAAGCTCGGGGATGCGTTCATCGCGCATGCGCTGGAAGCGCTCGTACTCAGCGTCCGGCATGGCCTTGCCCATGTACTGCTGATGCAAGCGGGTCTTGTGGCTTTCGGTCTTGACCAGCTCCTCAATCAGCGCCCAGGCATCCGGCACTGCCACGCCTGCGGGCGCTGGAGGACGCGCATAGAGCGGCTGGGTGAATTTGCCGGCTGGCGTCTTGCGGGTCGGCAGGTAGCGGCCGGCTTCGGCGCTCTCAGCGCCTTCGGGGTCACTATGCTTCGCCAGTTGCTCAGGACTGACGTACAGCACTGGCACTGCTGGGGGCGCTGGTGGGGCGGCTTGCAGGGCGGCGGCGCGCAGCTCGTCAATGGCTTCGATGATGGGCTCGGCGCCTGGGTTGATGTCCGAGTCAATGCCGAGGTGGTCGCTGATCTCACCGAGCGCTTCGCAGGCGGCGCCGAACATGCGCGCGTACTGTTCTTTGCTCACTTCGGCCAGGCCTTCCGGCTCCGCGCTCTGCTGCAGGCACTCCCGCGCGGGCTGGGCGGCACGCAACAACTGCACAGCGAGGCGCCGCACTGCCTCGGCACTGCACGCGGCGCCCTCGGCCGCAGAGCAGTTGCCGCGGTTGCGTTCGTCGTTATGCAGGCCTTCCAGCATCGACGCTGCCTGCTCGAGCAGGCCAGCATCCTGTTCGCTCAGGCCATCCATTCCCCGCAAATCTGCGGCGTTAATCACCGCATACTCTGCGCCGGGCTGCGGTTTATCGCCAGTTATCTGATCCGGATAATTCGGCTGGGGCGTGGTGTTGGGGGTCTTGGTCATGCTGCTTTCACTCCGTAAAAGTGAGGGCGAAAAAAAGCCCGCTGAAGGCGGGCAAAATGAGTTGAGACGTTTATGGGTAACATCTGACAGAGAAGTGAGTGCTATTTCACTAACCTCGGTACATGCGAAAAATTCCCACCAAGGCTGATAAAGAGCCAATCGAACTTTCCGCACGCACGTTAAAAATCCTCATGTCATGGGAGAAGAAGCATGGCTTGGGCGTGATTCGCCAGCATCTTGATGAGGGCCTCTTCTCTCGTGATCCTTTGGAATACAAGCTTTGCTACAGGTGGCTTGAACAACGCAGGGCCGCGCGGCGTAACAACGTCATTGCCGAGATAGTTATCAGCGCCTCTGCCGTAGTCGGCATCGTTTTTTATCTGATCTGGGCCGACTGAGATGGAAGTGCTGTTGTGTTGCCGACTAGCACAGGCGCAAAAAAACCGCCGAAGCGGTCTGGGTAGTTTTGCTATTCAATCATCAACGCGAGAGTCTTGGAATCGCGGAGGTCGGTTTGACCTCCGCTTGCTAGACAAGGTGCGCTGAATCATCAGTATTGCTAGGACAATGGCTGAAAGATACATTGTCCAAACGGCGTACTCAGTGATCCAATGCCGTGTGAATACGCACCACAGAGCTGTACCTGCCGACAGAACAAATGCCAATTGCAGGAAGAAAACTATCTTGTCGGAAAAGCCTAGAACTGCCATCAACACGAGAGCGCTGGCTAGGGCAAAAAGTACTGCCGATGCGATGAAGATTGGGAAATCAGCCAAATTTTTACTCGGTTGGTGAGATTTATTATTGTTGAGTTGTCCATCCAGTGCAACCCTCTATGAGTTTTTGGTGGGTCACTTCAAAGCTCTGTAGAACCGCGTGTGTTGGTTGCAAGACCGGCCTGCAGCGCCGTGAGTCCTGCGGCCGTGGGTTGGTGGTTGATTCCGGCTAGCGGTCCCTTGCGGTGCAAGGCCTGGACGGTGCTGAGCGGCCCGGTAGCCTGGATGCGCGGCAGACCGTGATCGAGTGGACGGCCTGCGATGACGTTGGCCAGCACTGCGCGTTGGGGGCGGGAGAGGTGGGGCTTCACGCTGCTGTCACTCCAAAGAAAAACCCGCGCGGTGGCGGGCTGGGTCGGTTGGTTGGCTGATCGCGCATCTGCGTGCCAGCTCGCAAAGCCATTGCGCAAGCTCTGGCGGGGTGTGCTCTCGCTCGGCCTTGGTGATGTGCGGTCGGGAGTCGAAGCGCTTTCTGCTCTGGACCACGTGCGTTGCCTCGCCCAGGCGGAGCGGCATAGTGGGCGTATTGCCCGGCGCGCATCCGACGATGTAGAGCAGGGTGGCCTTCTCGGCCCGGTGCCCCCACCAGTTCTGATGGATGGGGAGCGTCCAGCCGCCGTAGCGGTCTACTTGTCCTGGCGGCGGCAGCCCGGCTTTTTTCCAGAGAAGCGAGCCGACAGGATGCTCGAGCACGCCGCCAAACCGGCGCACCTGTCGAACGCTCCAGATAGCCAGTTGCCTCTCGCCCTTGCGGGGCTTGGCGAATTGACGGAGGCGTCCCCAAGCGCGGCATGGCGGGTGCGCCACCACCGGCGCGCCGCCTGGCCACAGCCGCGCATTGCGCTCGATGTCCCAAACGTCGGTGCCGGGCAGCGTCTTGTAGATGCTGTCTGCACGGGCAAACAGCACGGCCACCGTCGGCTCGGGCAGGATGAAAGCGTCACGCTTCATGTGTGGTCATCCTTAAAACGTGAACAGCCCGCGCTGGGCGGGCCGATGGGGTGGCGAAATTAAGCCGCAGTGGCTTTCTGGCGGTGCGTTGCAAGATGGATTCTTTCCAACGAATGGAGCAGGTCCATGACCAACCAAGCAGTGAAGCCTATCAAGCAAGCCGTCCTGAAAGACTTCCGCAAGAGTTGGAGAAACATCGAGCGCCATCGGAGTGAAATGGGCAATTTTTCCAACTCGATTGGATACCGGCAGGCCGTGCGCGAGGCTCTCGAAGAGTGGGCTAAGCTGCGAAGCGCTCGCGAGTAGGCGCGGAGGGCCGGGTTCGACTATGGGCAGCCGCAGGGAGGGCTTTCGCCTTCGGGGAGTACGCCGGGCACATCCTTGCCGCAGCGGATGCACTGCCGCGTTTGGTCGGCCTGGGCTTGCCACCACAGGTCGCGGGCTTCCTCGCTGGCGCGCAGGACGGCGGGGAGGTCGCGTTCTGCGCGAGTCAGGGGTTGGGGGGCGGTGAAGCTACGCATCAGTAGTGGCTCCGCACGCCCACAGTGCGCGCATTCGGGTCGTAGGGCTGGGTGCTGGATCCATTGCAAAAGCGCGCGTCTGGTGGCGGACAAAATGCCAAAATCGTCCTCTTCACGCCCTCAGGGAAGATCGTTTTCACGGGCACCTTGCTCGCTGGCAGCAGCTTTATCGAGCCACTCGGAACAGCCTTAAGTGCCGGCGTTGTCTTCGGCTGTTGCTTTGGTTTGCGCGGCAGCGAGTCGATCTCCCGCGGCATGGTGGGCAGGCGACCAATCTTGATGTTGAGTCGGGCCAAAACCTTGCGCATGTGATCTTCGGCGACGTCGAAGTGCTGGGACAGCGCGGGTACCCGGTGGCCACTGGTGATCAGCGTTTGAATTTCAGGCTTGCGCTCGCGCCATTGACCCGCCGAGGTTGCGCGTTGGACGCGCAGGCATTGCAGGCCGTTGTGCCGCAGGTGGTGTCGCACGGTGAGCGGTGAGACCTCGAAATGAGCGGCCAGCTGGGCCTCACTCATCGTGTGCGCCAGGCGCTTGAGCTCGTCGGCATGTAGGGCCAAGCCAACCGTTGGTATGTCCAGCATCGCCGAGACACCGGCGCGGTGCAGCGCCGAATACATGTTTTCGGTGTTGGTGCCGAAGTGCGCGGCCAGCTGCTTGGGCGTATGCGTTGCCGCCAGTGTCTTCAATTCATCAGCTCGAGCCAGCCAGTCAATTTTTTGATTCTTGGCCCGAATGCCAAACTTGCTCAGGATGTTGCTGATGCGCTTGACGGTGGTGCCGTGCTTGACGGCAAGCTGCTGGTTATCCATCGTCTCCACGTCGTGCGCGAGTTCGGCGCGGCGGTCGTGCCAATAGCGGTGTGGCAGGTGTTTATTGGTGCTCATGGTGTGATCGAGGAAGTGGTCATCGGGCGGGCTGGCCTGTGATCGCTGAATACAGGACGATCGCGGGAAAGCCTCGTTGCCGGCGGGTTGGATTGCTCGCTGATCGCCTCACGCATGAGAGGCTTGCTCAGTGGTGAGCGGCTTTGGCGCTAGATCGGCGGTGACCACCCGCGCGTGGATCTCGCAAATCGGCGGTTTGCTGAAAATCAGGTGGATGCGTGCGCGCTCTAGAGTGACTTGAAGCACTGCGCCGGGAGCCAAATCGGCTTGGTGCTGCTGCCAGAAGTGATGAGCTGCAGGCCCTGCCCAGGCCACGCGCCAAGGCTCCACCACTCCTGGCCCAAGGCGGTCGAAAAGCAGGAGCTGGAGCTGAAACTTTCCGTTTGCTGCGAAGCCGGCCTCAGGCTTGGTTCGGCTGAGAAACATCGTGCCGGTGTGGCGCAGAGCGTTGCTGGCTGATCCTTGTGTGCTGGTGCTCATGGTGTTTCCTTCAAGCACTGCACAGTCGATTCGTCGAGCCAGACCGCAGTCATGCCCGGGCAGTAGAAGGCGGCCGCCGCAGCGCGGCGCAGCTCTTGCGGGCTCACTGGCACTTCCTGCGCTTCGGCACCGCTGCAGCCGCTCAAGACCAGTGAGATCAGCAGCACGAGCACTGCCGATATCAACCAGCGAGCGGTGTCTTTCTTCGTTGGAAAGCTCTGCATAGCTACCGCCTGGCGGGCATCGCTCGGGAATGCCTCTGCGAGCGTGCGCCGGTACTTGGCATCAGGGTCGGCGCAGACGCCGGCGGGGAAGGGCATGCGAATAGCCAAATCGTTCTCCAATAGAAAAGGCCCGCGTGGTGCGGGCCTTGATTGCGTCTGCGCTACCTTGGGGCGGCACGTCGGGCAGCTGGTGTGCCAAGTGGGTCTGTGATGCTTGCAGTTCATGCGGGCGCCGGATATGAATTGCGCTGTGTGATGGCGGCGTCAATGGCTTCTCGCGGGCTGGGGTAGAACTTGGTCTGCTGACGTTCTTTGAAGCCCCATTCGACCCAATAGCCCGCGTCGCCGTGGTGAACGACAGCGAGGTTCTCGATCAAAAAATCCAGGCGTTGGCGCTCGGTGTCCAGCTCGCTGGCCTTCACCTTCTTGTCAGCCACTGCGGCAGGAGTCAGTCTTGTCTTGCCGCTGGCCTTGGCTATGGCCAGCTGGGTCTTGAGAACTGGTCCTGCCGCTTCCTTGTACTTGCGCTGTGCATCTATCGCCATTTGCGCGGGCACCTCGCCGGATTGCACCAGTTGCTGTACATCGCTGTTTGAATCGCCCAGGACCAGCAGCTGTCGGACGCGCTCTGCCGACAGATTGATGCGAAGGCCGATATCTTTTGGCGACCAGCCGAAATTGCGCAATCGTTTGAGAATTGCGGCGATCTGTAGCGGGGTCAGCGTGCGCCCTTCAGCTGAGGTGATGATGCGCAGTGATCGGTCGGCGTCATTGCCGACAAATGACATTGTCAGCAGGTAGAAGAGGCCATCTTTGGGGTCGTGGACGGGCATGCCGCGCGCTGCAGCGCGGCGCATTCCTTCGAATCGGGCGTGGCCGTCGACGACAAATACGCCGCCCTCGGGACGGTCTCTTACCTCAATGGGCGGGATCTTTCCGCCTGCGTTGAGGTGCGCAACGATGCCTTCGACGCGGGCCTCAAAATCTTCGTCGGTTTCTGGTGCGTTGAAGCCTTCTTCAACGTGAATGTGTTCAATGAGGATCTTGACCAGATCTGCGCGCTTGGCGAGGCCCTGGTCCAACATCTGGCGGTTTGATGCCATGTTTTTTCCTTGGGTGAATGCTGGGGCGAAGTGGGTAAGCCCAAACGCCCTGCAACCCAAGACGTTTGGGTTTGCCCTGCGTTGCACAGGGCGGGCGTACAGCGATCACCAGCCCGGTGATCGCTGCACTTCAGTCGTTAC
>Ga0308163_10003281_pt1 | contig 13758 bp, 10 predicted proteins | sample PhyTR1_FD_201037 | JGI IMG/M metagenome (GOLD analysis project Ga0308163, IMG submission 201037) | Phyllosphere microbial communities from UC Gill Tract Community Farm, Albany, California, United States - DLSLT.R1 | ecosystem: Host-associated > Plants > Phyllosphere > Unclassified | place: USA... | reverse complement strand
CGAGGACGAGATCGGCCGGGCGCTGGACAAGCAGGTGCCGCTCAAGTCCGGTGGCTATCTGGTGATCGACCAGACCGAGGCGATGACCACGATCGACGTGAACACCGGTTCGTTCCTGGGCCAGCGCAATCTCGAAGAGACGGTGTTCCGCACCAATCTTGAAGCGGCGCAGGCCGTGGCGCGCCAACTGCGGCTGCGCAACCTGGGCGGCATCATCATCATCGACTTCATCGACATGGATGACGCCGAGCATCGCCGCCAGGTGCTGCGCACGCTGGAGAAGGCGCTGGCCCGCGACCATGCCAAGACCACCGTCTATGACTTCTCGCCACTGGGCCTGGTCGAGATGACGCGCAAGCGCACCGTGGAAAGCCTGGAGCGCCAGCTCTCCGAGCCGTGCCCGGAGTGCAGCGGGCGGGGGTCGATCAAGACCGCCGAGACGGTGACCTATGAGATCTTCCGCGAGATCACCCGGGCGGTGCGCCAGTTCGATGCGGCCCGCCTGCTGGTGATTGCCTCCTCGAAGGTGGTTGCGCGCATCACCGATGAGGAATCCTCGGCGGTGGCCGAACTGGAGGAGTTCCTGGGCAAGAGCATCCGCTTCCAGGCGGACGAGCAGTACCTGCAGGAGCAGTTCGATGTTGTTCTGCTCTGACCGCGGCCGGTCCGGCGTTCCCAGGTTCCGATGAGCACACCGCTGCGCCTGCGCCTGCGCCGGATCCGCCGCCATGCCGTGTATGCGGTGGCGGTGCTGCTCGTGGGCGTGGCCCTGCTGGTCGGCACCGCCAGCCAGCTGCTGCCGCTGGCCGAGCGCCATCCGGACAGGGTGGCGGAATGGCTGAGCGCGCGTGCCGGCCAGCCGGTGCGTTTCGATGCGCTGGATACCGCCTGGACCCGGCGTGGGCCGCTGCTGCAGCTCAAAGGGCTGCGGATCGGTGAAGGGCAGGGCCTGCGCATCGGCGAGGCCGAGGTGCTGGTGTCGATGTATGCCGGCCTGCTGCCGGGTCACTCGCTGACCGAGCTGCGCCTGCGTGGCCTGGCGCTGGTGCTGCAGCGCGCCGATGATGGCCGCTGGTCGGTGCAGGGGCTGCCGCAGTCGGCTGCGGGTGACCCGCTGGAAACGCTGCGCCGCTTGGGCGAGCTGCAGGTGATCGGCGGGCGGCTGCGGGTCGATGCGCCCTCGCTGGGCGTGAACGCCTCGCTGCCGCGGATCGACCTTCGCCTGCGCGTCAACGGCCAGCGCCTTCGCGTGGGCGCGCGTGCCTGGGCCGATCCCGCCGCCCAGCCGCTTACAGCGGTGCTCGAGTTCGAGCGCAAGCGCGGCGATGGGCAGGCGTGGCTGTCGGCCGATCCGGCCGATTTCCGTGCGTGGTCCTCGCTGCTGCAGTTTGGCGGCATCGGTCTGCAGCAGGGCACCGGTGAATTCAATGCATGGGTGGATCTGCGCGATCACCGGGTGGTGATGGTCACCACGGATGCCGACCTGCAGAACGTGCAGGTCCGCGGCGTGAAGCTTGCAGACGGCACCCACCCGCAGCTGGCGCTGGACACGCTGGAGCTGCGCGCGCGCTGGCGCTGGGTGCACGGTGGCTGGCGCGCCGATGCGCCGCGCCTGCGGATCGGCATGGAAGGCAGCACCCAGCAACTGGATGGGCTGCTGCTGGCCGGCGGGCAGCATTTCGCGCTGGCCGGCGACAACATCGATGCCACCGCGCTGCTGCGCGGCCTGGCGCTGACCGACAGGATCGATCCCGGCCTGCGCGAGTGGCTGCATGACGCCGCGCCGCAGGTCCGCATGACCCGCGTGCGGGTGGCGGGCGAACAGGGCGGCCCGCTGTCGGTTGAAGGCGACCTGGAAGACATCCGTTTTGCCGCGGTCGGGCATTCGCCAGGGCTCAGCGGCGTGGGTGGCCGCTTCGATGGCGACGCCGATGGCTTCACCCTGGAGCTGCAGCCGCAGCGGGTCATGCAGTTTGATTGGCCCAGCGGCTTCGGCGAGCGCCACGACGTGCGCCTGGCTGGCCGCCTGGTCGGCTGGCGCGATGAAGCCGGCGGATGGCGCATCGGCACCCCGGCCCTGCGCGTGCAGGGCACCGATTACGCGGCCGATGTACGCGGCGGGATCTGGTTCCAGAACAACGGCACGCGCCCGTGGCTGGAGCTGGCGGCCAAGATCGACGATGTACCGATGACCGCCGCCAAACGCTTCTGGATCCATTCCAAGATGAGCAAGGCCGCCACCGATTGGCTGGACGCCGCGCTGGTCTCCGGGCAGGTGCGCGGCGGCGTGGGCCTGGTGACCGGTGATCTGGAAGACTGGCCCTTCGACAAGAACAATGGCCGCTTCGAAGCGACCGGACATATCGACGCTGGCAGCATCCGTTTCCAGCACGACTGGCCGGCGATGAACAAGGTCGATGCGGACATCGCCTTCATTGGTCCGGGCTTCGAACTGCATGGCAAAGGCGACCTGGCGGGCGTGGCGGTGGACCACTTCGACGCCGGCATCCCGGATTTCGGCGTGACCGACCTGTACGTCAAGGCGACCAGCCGCAGCGATGCCGGTGCACTGCTGGCCATGCTCAAGCAGAGCCCGCTGCAGGCCACCTACGGCGAGACCCTGGACAACCTGACCGCGAAAGGGCCGGCCGCGGTCACCTTCGATCTGCTGCAGCCGCTGCACCACGACGAAGGGGGCGGCCACCTGCAGGGCACGGTCGATCTCAACGGTGCGACGCTCACCGAGAAGCGTTTCGACCTGGTCTTCGAGAACATGCGCGGCCAGGCCCGTTACGGCCATGGCGGCTTCGATGCGGAACAGCTTGCCGTGCGGCATCAAGGCCAGGACGGGCTGCTCAGCCTGCGCGCCGGCGAATTCGTGCGCGACCCGCAGCAGGCCTTTGAATCCGAGTTGACCGCTTCGCTGGCCGCAGGTGCGCTGCTGGACCGCGCGCCGGAATTGAACTGGCTCAAGCCCTATATCCAAGGCACCTCGCGCTGGACCATCGGGGTGACCCTGCCCAAGGTCGCCGCCGGCAGCAAGGTCGAGCCGCCGACCGTCCTCAAGCTGCATTCGGACCTGGTCGGCACCACGCTGGAGCTGCCCGCGCCGCTGGACAAACCGGCCGCCACGCCGCTGGCCACGGCCGTGACCGCGCAGCTGCCGATGGGCAGTGGCCGCGTGGACGTGGCGTTCGGCCAGCGCCTGGCGCTGGCTGCCCGCACCCATGACAACCAGACCGGCGTACAGGTCACGCTCGGCAGTGACCATGTGGATCGGGATCCCCCCGCCAGCGGGCTGGTGGTCAACGGCCGCAGCGGTTCATTGGATGCGCTGGAATGGATCGGCCTGGCCCGTTCGCCCGAGGGGGGCGATGACAAGGACCCGATGCCGCTGCGCCATGTGGATGTGCAGGTCGGCCAGCTGTTGCTGGCCGGTGGGGTGTTCGAGCAGACCCGGCTGCAGCTGCGTCCGACCGGCAACAGCGTGGACGTGCGCCTGGATGGCCCCTCGCTGGCGGGCAGCCTGAGCGTGCCCAATGCCGATGGCGGCACCATCGTCGGCAAGCTCAGCCGCGTCCACTGGCAATCGCTGCCCACGCCGGTCAAGGCGCCCAGTGATGGCGCCCCGATCCTGCTGCCGCCGGACGTGGCGTTGCCTGCACGGGTCCAGGCCAGTGCCAATGACACCAACCCGGCCAAGGTGCCGCCGCTGTCGCTGGATATCGAGGACCTGCAGTTCGGCAAGGCCAGGCTCGGCCAGGCGGTGCTGCGCACCCGCCCGATGGCCAACGGCCTGAGCGTGGACCAGCTGCAGTTCCGCGCGCCCAAGCAGGAGATCGACGTCAATGGCCGCTGGATGGGCATGGGCGCGGCCGCGCGCAGCCAGTTCAACGTGCAGGTCAGCAGCGAGGACCTGGGCGGGCTGATGCAGAACCTGGATTACGGCGGCCAGCTGCGTGGCGGGCAGGGCCAGCTGAGCATGACTGCCGGGTGGCAGGGGGGGCCGTCGGATTTCCAGCTGGGCGCGCTGCAGGGCCAGCTCGACGTGCATGCCCGCAACGGCCAGCTGCTGGAGCTGGAGCCGGGCGCCGGCCGCGTGCTCGGGCTGCTGAGCGTGGCCCAGCTGCCGCGCCGGTTGATGTTCGATTTCCGCGATTTCTTCTCCAAGGGCTTCGCCTTCAACCAGGTCGAAGGCAGCGTGGCCTTCGGCGACGGCATGGCCACCACCGACAAGGTGCTGATCGAAGGCCCGGCGGCGAACATCACCATCCGCGGCCAGACCGATCTGCGCCAGCAGCGCTTTGACCAGACCATCGACGTCAATCCGCGCGCGGGCAACCTGCTGACCGTCGTTGGCGCGGTGGCCGGCGGTCCGGTGGGCGCCGCGGTAGGCGCGGCGGCCAACGCGGTGCTGTCCAAGCCGCTGGGCGAGATCGGCGCCAAGACCTACCGCGTGACCGGCCCCTGGGCCGAACCCAAGGTCGAGGTGATCGACCGCGACACCGCGCCCAGGCCGGCGCCGGCCGCACCCCCGGCGCGCTGACCCCTTTCCCGCGCCCGGGTTGCGATTGCGCCCGGCGCCCATAGATCAAAGAGCATGAACAACAACGCACTTTCGCTGGCCACCGACCGTCTGCTGCTGCCCGCCGGGCTGGATGCGGGCGGTCTGGAACGCACGTTCGGCACCCTGCTGGGGCCGGGCATCGATTTCGGGGATCTCTATTTCCAGCACGCGCGCCGCGAGAGCTGGAGCGTGGAGGATGGCATCGTCAAGGACGGTGCGCATTCGATCGAACAGGGCGTGGGCGTGCGCGCCATCGCCGGTGAAAAGACCGGTTTCGCCTATTCCGATGACATCCACAGCGATGCGCTGCTGGCCGCCGCCCAGTCGGCCCGCGCGATTTCCCGCGAGGGCGGGGCGCAGTCGGCCCGCTCGCTGGTGCGTGGCAGCGGCCGCGCGCTGTACCCGGCGCTGGACCCCATCGATGGCATGGGCAACGAGGCCAAGGTCGAGATGCTCAAGCGCCTGGACCGCTACCTGCGCGCCGCCGACCCGCGCGTGCAGCAGGTGATGGTCAGCCTCTCCGGGGGTGTGGACACGGTGCTGATCGCACGCAGCGATGGCGTGCTTGCCGCCGACATCCGCCCGCTGGTGCGGTTGAACGTGCAGGTGATCGTCGAGCAGCACGGCCGTCGCGAATCCGGTTACTCCGGCGGCGGCGGCCGCTACAGCTATGAAGAGCTGTTCGCCGAGGGGCGCCCGGAGGGCTTCGCCCGCGAGGCGCTGCGCCAGGCACTGGTGAACCTGGAGGCGATCCCGGCCCCGGCCGGCGTGATGACCGTGGTGCTCGGCCCGGGCTGGCCCGGCGTGCTGCTGCACGAAGCGGTCGGCCACGGCCTGGAAGGCGACTTCAACCGCAAGGGCACCAGCGTCTACGCCGGCCGGATCGGCGAGCGCGTGGCCGCGCCGGGCGTGACCATCGTCGACGACGGCACCCTGGACGGGCGCCGCGGCTCGTTGAACATCGATGACGAAGGCCACCCGACCCAGTGCACCACGCTGATCGAAGACGGCATCCTGGTCGGCTACATGCAGGACTCGCTCAACGCGCGCCTGATGGGCGTGGCGCCGACCGGCAACGGCCGCCGTGAGTCGTTCGCGCACATGACCATGCCGCGCATGACCAACACCTACATGCGTGCCGGCCAGCACGATCCGGAAGAGATGATCCGCTCGGTCAAGCGTGGCCTGTACGCGGTCAACTTCGGGGGCGGCCAGGTCGACATCACCAGCGGCAAGTACGTGTTCTCGGCCACCGAGGCCTACCTGATCGAAGACGGAAAAATCACCGCGCCGGTGAAGGGCGCGACCCTGATCGGCAATGGCCCGGAAACCATGCAGAAAGTGCGCATGATCGGCAACGATCTGGCCCTGGACGAAGGCGTGGGCATCTGCGGCAAGGATGGCCAGAGCGTGCCGGTCGGCGTGGGCCAGCCGTCCCTGCTGATCGATGGCATCACCGTGGGCGGCACCCAGGCCTGAGCCGGGATGCGTGCCCTCGTGCTGCCCGACGACGCGGCCGCCAGCCTGGTGCTGGCGGTGCCGCGTGAGCGCCGGGGCTCAGTCCTCGGCGTTCTCGTCGCCGTCGGTATCGGTATCGACCGCGTCGTCCAGGTCATCGTCGGACGAGGCGTTCACGCCCTCCAGGCCGAGCGCGGCCGGCAGCAGCAGCGTACGCAGCACCTGGAAGATCTCCCGGTAGGCGCGCGGCGGCTTGTTCTTGGCCTTCTCTGCCTGGGCGTTGCGCACCAGCGTGCGCAGCTCCTGGCGGTCGGCATGCGGGTACTCATCCAGCAGCGCACCCAGTGCCTTGTCGCCGTCCTTGAGCAGGCGCTCGCGCCAGTCTTCAACGCGGTGCATGGTGGCCACTTCACGGCGCGAGGTCTCGCTGTTGGCATCCAGCGCGTTGCGGATCGCATCCAGCACGGCGTCGTCTTCGCGGCGCATGTGCTTGGCCAGGAACGCCAGCTGGCGCTTGTGGGCGATATGAGCGGTGATGCGCTTGGCCTCGGCGATGTGCGGCAGCAGGTCTTCGGGCACCGGCAGGCGCGCCAGCTGGGCCGGGGTCAGCGAGACCAGCTTCTCGCCCAGGGCCAGCACGTCCAGCGCAGCCCGGCGGTTCTGGCTGCGGCTGATATCAAGGAATTCACCGGTTTCTTCGTCGCGTCCGCGCATCGTCTTATTTCCACATCCGTAAACTGTGCCGGCGTCGCGCCGGGCACTCACCTGTACAGGATAAAGCATTGAACGTGATCTCCCCTGAAGTCTCCCCGGCCGACGACAGCCTGCAGCGCCTGGAGCAGCTGGCCGACATCTCCCAGCGCCTGCTGGAGCGGGCCAAGGCCCTGGGCGCCACCCAGGCCGAGGTCAGCTGCAGCGATGAGCGCGGGCTGGATGTGAACGTGCGCCTGGGCGAGGTCGAAACGGTCGAGTCCACCCGTGACCGCGGCATCGCCGTGACCGTCTACTTCGGCCAGCGCAAGGGCAGCGCCAGCACCGCCGACCTGCGCGAGAGCAGCCTGGAGTCGACCGTGGCCCAGGCCTGCGCGATCGCCCGCCATACCGAGGACGACGAAGCCGCCGGGCTGGCCGAGGCGGCGCTGATGGCCCGCCAGTTCCCGGATCTGGACGGCTGGCACCCCTGGGAGCTCAGCGCCGATGCGGCGCTGGACCTGGCGCTGGCCTGCGAAGCGGCCGGCCGTGAGGCCGACACCCGCATCAGCAATTCCGACGGTGCCTCCGCCGCGACTGCGCAGAGCCTGTCGGTGTATGCCAACTCGCACGGCTTCATCGGCCGCGAGCGCAGCAGCCACCACTCGATCGGCTGCGCGCTGATCGCGGGCCAGGGCGATGGCATGCAGCGCGATGGCTGGTACAGCAGCGCCCTGGCCCGGGAAGACCTGGAGGATGCCGCCTCGATCGGCCGCCGCGCCGCCGAGCGCACCGTCGCCCGCCTGGAGCCGCGCTCGATGACCACCGCGCAGATGCCGGTGCTGTATTCGCCGGAGGTGGCCCGCTCGCTCATCGGGCATCTGCTCGGCGCCGTCTCCGGCGGGGCGCTGTACCGCCGCGCCAGCTTCCTGCTCGACAGCGTCGGCACCCGGCTGTTCCCGGCGTGGTTCGGCATTGAAGAACTGCCGCTGCTGCGCCGCGGGCTGCGTTCGGCCGCCTTCGACGGCGATGGCGTGGCCACGCGCAATTCGGCGCTGATCCGCGATGGCGTGCTGGAGCGTTACATCCTGGGCAGCTATTCGGCGCGCAAGCTGGGCCTGCCGACCACCGCCAACGCCGGTGGCGTGCACAACCTCAAGGTCACCGCCAACGCGGACGATCTGGTCTCGATCGCCCGGCAGATGGGCAATGGCCTGCTGGTCACCGAACTGATGGGGCAGGGCGTCAACAGCGTGACCGGTGATTACTCGCGCGGCGCCGGCGGGTTCCGCGTGGAGAACGGCGAGATCAGCTACCCGGTGGACGGCATCACCATCGCCGGCAACCTCAAAGAGATGTTCGCCAGCATCGAAGCGGTGGGTGCCGACATCGACACCCGCTCGCACGTGCACACCGGTTCGATCCTTGTAGGACGAATGACCGTTGCCGGTAACGATTGACGTATTCTATTGGGGCTGCCCTGGCAGGCGGGGAGCCTGCCGCGTGCAATACCCATTACCTCGAACAAGGAGTTTCACGTGAGCGATTTCGACAACGTCACCACCCCGCCGCCGCCGGTGAGCGCCCCGGCACCGGCCGATCAGCGCACCATGGCGCTGGTGGCCCACCTGCTGGGCATCTTCACCTGGTTCCTCGGCCCGCTGATCATCTGGCTGATCAACAAGGACGACAGCAGCAAGCGCTTCGTCACCGACCAGGCCAAGGAAGCGCTGAACTTCCAGATCACCATCACCATCGCGATGCTGATCTGCATCGTGCTGACCATCGTCATCATCGGCGGCCTGCTGGCGCCGATCGTCGGCCTGCTCAACGTGATCTTCTGCATCATCGCAGCGGTCAAGGCCAACAACGGCGAAGCCTACCGTTATCCGTTCGCCCTGCGCCTGATCAAGTAACCGATCCGCAGCGCTGGAACGAAAAACGCCCGGGATTCCCGGGCGTTTTTCTGTGTCCTGGCGTTGTGCAACCACGCCATGCGTGGCTGCCGGCACGGTCGCTCAGTGATCCCGCTCGACCGCCAGTTTCGCCAGCGCACGCAGTGCATCTGCCGGCTCGCCATACCCGGCCAGGCCATCGAACATCTGCTCGCTCAGCGTGCGCAGATGCGCCTTCGCCCCGTCCATGCCGAGCAGTGCCGGGAAGGTCGACTTGGCCTGTGCCTCGTCCTTGCCGGCGGTCTTGCCGAGCTGTTCGGAACTGGCTTCGACATCGAGGATGTCATCGCGCACCTGGAACGCCAGGCCGAGCGCCGAGGCGACCGTATCCAGCGTTGCCAGATCGGCGGCGGGTGCCTGGCCACACAGCGCGCCCATGCGCACCGCCGCGCGGATCAGTGCGCCGGTCTTGAGCGCGTGCATGCGCTCAAGAGCCTGCAGCGGCTGTTGATGACCGGTGGCGTCGATATCCAGCGCCTGGCCGCCACACATGCCGGCGGCACCGGAGGCGTGGGCCAGCGTCTGCAGGCAGGCCACGCGCAGTGACGCGGGCAGCGGCGCATCGGCGATCAGGCCGAACGCGCGCGTCTGCAGGGCATCACCGGCGAGGATCGCGGTGGCTTCATCAAAGGCGATGTGCGTGGTCGGGCGGCCGCGACGCAGGGCGTCATCGTCCATCGCCGGCAGATCGTCATGCACCAGCGAATACGCGTGGATCAGCTCCACCGCCATCGCCGGCGCGTCCAGTGCGTTCTCGTCGGCGCCGAAAATCCGGCCGCTTGCATACACCAGCAGCGGGCGCATGCGCTTGCCGCCCCCGAGCACCGCATAGCGCATCGCCTGGTGCAGTCCACGCGGGGCATCGGACGGGGAGGGCAGGCTGGCGTCGAGCTGGCTTTCGATCCGGTCGCGCCAACGCGCGAACGTGGCCTCAACCGTCATGGCTGGGCGGGTCGAATGGCACCGCGGTGTCGGGCTGGGCCGGATCGCTGAGCAGGCGCACGCGCAGTTCGGCCTGTTCCAGCGCCTGCTGGCACTGGCGGTACAGGCCGACGCCACGTTCGTAGGCGCTGAGCGATTGCTCCAGGCTCATTTCGCCGGTTTCCATCTTCTCCACCAGCTGCTCCAGCTCTTCCAGCGACTGCTCGAAGTGGGCGACCGGGGAGGTTTCATTGGGGGACTTCTTTGCCATGTGCCAAGTGTGGGCTGCTGGCCGGGCGGGGTCAATTCAGGCCGCGCCGGGTGTCCACTGCAACTGCGCGTGATGGGCCAGCAGCCACGGTTGCAGGGCGGCACCGATGACCCGGTCACCGGCGGCCAGCAATGTGTCCTCGTCGAACAGCAGCGGCAGCTGGCGACGCTGCCACGGCGGCAGGCCCTGCTGCTGCAGCAGGTCCTTGAGCGCATGGGAATGCGTGCGCCCGGGCAGCTGGATGCGCTCGCCGCCGCGGCGTGCGCGGATCTGCACCGGGCTGTCGAAACCGGCGTCCGTGCCAAGCAGGCGCAGCTCGCCACCATCTGGCAGTGCCAGCGGCGCGCGGCCATCCCAGTGCACGCTCCAGTCGGCCGGCAAGGCCAGGCTGGCCGAGAGCAGGTGCAGTTGACCGCGCCAGCGGCGGATGCGTGCCCCCTGCCAGGCGAACTGCGCATCGGCGTGGTGGGCAGCCGGGAGCAGCTCGCGTTCGACCGCCTCCACGCCCGCGGCCGGCAGCGGCGGCAGGCCACTGCCGCGCACCCAGTGCCGCAGCAACCGTGCGCGGCGCTCGAGCGGCTGGCGCAGCAGCCGCGCGCAGTCGATCACGCCCGGGCCGACGCTGCAGCGTTCCAATGCGTCGCGGTCGGCACTGTCGAGCAGGTGCTGGGACTGCGCGCACAAGGCGGCACTCCGGGCGAATGCCGCATCGGCCTGCGGCCAGCGCTGGCGCAGTTGCGGCAGCACGTGCAGCCGCAGGAAGTTGCGATCGGCGTCATCGCTGGCATTGCTGGGATCTTCGATCCACTCCAGCCCCTCGGCCTGCGCATGTGCGCGCAACGCACTGCGCGGAACCTCCAGCAAGGGCCGCCACACGGTGCCGGCGCCAAACGCGCTGGTGACCTGCATGGAGGCCAACCCATCCACGCCGGAGCCGCGCAGCGCACGCATCAGGAAGGTCTCGGCCTGGTCATCGCGGTGATGGGCCAGGGCCAGGTGTTCACCCGGCAGCAGCTGCGAAGCGAACGCCTCACGGCGCGCATGCCGCGCCGCGGCTTCCAGGCCTTGTCCCTGGTGACGCGGCACCTGCACGCGGATCACCCGCAGCGGGATGTTCCAGCGCGCACAGAGCTGCGTGCAGTGCACGGTCCAGGCGTCAGCCTGTTCCTGCAGGCCGTGATGGATATGCACGGCGCGCAGGCCGGCCGTCCGCTGTGCCGGCGAGGTGGCCAGCCAGTGCAGCAGGACGGTGGAATCGAGCCCACCGCTGAAGCCGACCAGCACAGGGTGGACGACAGAGGGCGGTGGCGGCAGCAGGGAGGTCATGGGAAGTGCGATCTCAGGCAGACCGGCAGTATCGGTGCTGCGTGGCGACGTTGCCACGCGGGAATCACGGTGTGCCGGCATCCATCGCCGGGCGCCCCTGCCGATCGATGCGATACCAGGTGCCGCCAACCATCGCGATGTGGCCGTGGTCGTCCGGCGTGCCCGGACGGCAGCCTTCGCAGACGCGGGCCACCCCGTCATCAAAGGCCCAGCCAAAATCGAACGTGCCCGGAAAGGCTTGGCGCAGCTGGGTATCGAAGTAGCCGATGCGCTGCCCGACACGCCCACGGACCAGCCCCTCCACGACGTAGTCCGGGCCGTTGTCGAAGGTGATCACCGGCAACTGACGACCATCGGCACGGACGTAGTGGAATCCACCGCCGGCGTAGACCGCTGCCAGCCCGTCCTGATCGTAGGACAGCGACGCCAGGGACGCCGCGTCGAGTTCCAGATGCCCATCGAGCCACTGGCAACCGGGCAGCGGCTGCAGCCCATCCTCCTGGGTCAGGGCGGTGCAGCCGGTGTCGGTACCGGTGCCGGTGCCGGCGGCCAAGGCCAGCGGCGATGCGAACAGACCGGCCACCAGCAGCAGGGGCCGCGCGAGGCGGCCCCTGTTCGCTGCATTGCGAAGCAGTCGATGCATTACTTGCTGTCGCCCGCCTGGCGCTCGAACGCGGTCGGCTTGGGCAGCTCGACCGGCACGCCCCTGGCATCGCAGGTGCCGGCTTCGCACAGGCGCTGGCGCAGGCGCGGGGTGGCCTGCACGATCATGTGGTAGATCGCGTTCTGCTCCATCGTGCCGCGGACCGCCTTGCTGCCCGGGCCACGTGCCCAGATGCCGACGTCTTCGCCGCCATGCGATTCGCTCTTGGCCGGGACCAGCGCTTCCTGCATGTAATCGGGATGCTCGGTATCCACCGCGGTCAGGTCCGGCCGACCCGTGGTCGGATCGAAGCTGCTCGGGTTGTGCGGGTAGCGCTTCGGGCCGACCGGCTGCTGGTTGGTGGCACCGGTGTAGCCCGGGCCGTTGGCGTAGGTCAGCGTGGTGTAGGGCAGGCCGAGGCCGTCGCGGGCCAGGTCCAGCTTGCCGGCACCGTCTTCGCCCCCCTTGTCCTTGACCTTGCCCAGGATCGGGTTGCCACGGGCCGGGTAACCAACGAAGTTCAGGGTGTGGGAGTGATCGGCGGTGACGATGATCAACGTGTCCTGGTCGGAAGTCGCCTCGACCGCGGCGCGCACCGCATCGGACAGCGCCACCGTATCGGTCAGCGCCCGGTAGGCGTTGCCGCTGTGGTTGGCGTGATCGATGCGCGCGCCCTCGATCATCAGCACATAGCCTTCCTGATGGCGCGACAGATTGGCGATCGCCGCCTTGGTCAGCTCGGCCAGGCTCGGCTCACCGGCCGGGTCGTCCTTGCGCTCGGCTTCGTAGCGCATGTGGTCCGGCTCGAACAGGCCCAGGATGGCCGGCGCATTGGCCGCCGCCTGCAGCTGCCTGGCGTTCCACACGTACGCGCCCTGCGGGTGCGCCTGCTGCCATTCGGTCACCAGGCTGCGCCCGTCCAGGCGCTGGCCGACCTTGTCGTCGTACTCGGGATCGCGCTCTTCCACCGTGGTGAACTCACCGCGTCCGCCGCCGAGGGCGACCAGCGGGCCGCGCCCGAAGCGCGAGGTCGACAGCAGCTGCTGGGCGATGTCACGGCAGCCGGCCGCCTTGGCCTCTTCCGGCACATCGGTGTCGTTCTCCCAGTTGCGCTCAGGCGAGTGCGCGTAGGTGGCTGCCGGGGTGGCATGGGTCAGGCGGGCGGTGGAGACCACGCCGGTCGCCATGCCGGCACTGTCGGCCAGCTGCAGCCAGGTCAGCAGGCCCTTGTCGAGGCTGTCGGCGCAGTCATTGCGGGTGCCCGCGCTGACGCCGATCGCGCCCATGTGGGTCTTCACGCCGGTGGTGATCGCGGTCATGGTGCCCGCCGAATCCGGCGTCTGCGAATCGGTGTTGTAGGTCTTGCTGAACGCCGTCGCCGGGAAGCGCTCCCAGGACAGCAGGTTCTCCTCGCCCGGGTGCCCGTTGCGCTGCCCCTCGAAGATGCGCGCCGCCGCCACCGTGGTCAGGCTCATGCCGTCGCCCAGGAACAGGATGACGTTCTTGGCCTTGCCGTCCATCGCACCGGTGCTGGCCGCCCGTGCCGCGCCGCTGCGGTACCACCACTGCGGCGTCTCCCCGGCGGGGTGGGCAATGGCCGGCACATCGACCTGGACCGCGCCGGCAGAGGCGCTGGAGGAGGGAGCGGTACTGGCGCAGGCGCCGAGCAGCAGGGTGGTGACGGCAGCCACCAGGGGCGTGAAACGGAACATGGATGAATGAATCTCACATGTGAAACGGGCGTTCATTATGCAGAACGCCGCAAGGCACGCCGATGACACGCTGATTTTCCGTCCACGCCTCGTTCCGCGGCCCGGCTTGGGCTAAGGTGCCTAGCTGTCAAATCATCTCTGGAACGCACATGAAGCTGGTCTCTGCCTGGCTGCGGATCCCCTTCTGGCAACGGGTCCTCGGCGGCTTCGTGCTG
>Ga0308163_10003279_pt1 | contig 13760 bp, 14 predicted proteins | sample PhyTR1_FD_201037 | JGI IMG/M metagenome (GOLD analysis project Ga0308163, IMG submission 201037) | Phyllosphere microbial communities from UC Gill Tract Community Farm, Albany, California, United States - DLSLT.R1 | ecosystem: Host-associated > Plants > Phyllosphere > Unclassified | place: USA... | reverse complement strand
GAGGTAGCTGGTCTTGACCAGCCAATCCAGCAGTTCAGGCGTGCTGACGTTCAAGGTTGCGGCTCCTTGTCGGCGTCAGTGGGCGCCGGCTTGGCGCTGGGCTTGAACATTTCCAGCATGCGCGCGGTGACCACGTAACCGCCGGCGGCATTGCCTGCGCCCAGCACCACCGCGACGAACCCAAGGATCTTTTCCAGCGGCGTCTGCGCGTGGCCCAGCACCACCATCGCGCCGATCAGCACGATGCCGTGGATGAAGTTCGAACCGGACATCAGCGGGGTATGCAGGATCACCGGCACCCGCGAGATGATCACATGGCCGGCGATGGCCGCCAGCATGAAGATGTACAGCGCCACGAATCCGTCACTCACCGGCACGACTCCCGCTCTGGATGTAGGCCCCATCATAACCATGCGCTGAACCGCGCGCGCTGTGCTGTCAACGCGGGCTGCCTGCACGCGTTGTCCATGGTGAGCCCGACGAAGGACCCGTACCCTGTGCTGGTGAGCAGCCCCCTGGCCCCGACCGCCGACGCACCGCCCGCATCACTGGACCAGTTCCTGGCCGGGGTGGGACCGCGCGCGTTCCGCTTCGCCGAGGCCGGCCTGCGCCATCGCGAGGATGCGCTGGACGCGGTGCAGGACAGCCTGATCCGCATGCTGGACTACCGGGAAAAGCCGGCCGCCGAGTGGCCGCCGCTGTTCTGGAGCATCCTGCGCCGGCGGGTGATCGACCTGCAGCGCCGTCGCCGCTTCCGCCTGCCGTTCTGGCGCGACAACGTGGACAGCGACGGTGAGCCGGTGGACTGGGCCGACGAGGGTCCGGGCCCGGCCGACGTCCATGCCGGGCGCGAACAATACGATGCGCTGGTGCAGGCCCTGCGCACGCTGCCACCGCGACAGCGCGAAGCCTTCACCCTGCGCGTGCTGCAGGATCTGGACGGCGCCACCACCGCACGCGCCATGGGCTGCAGCGAAGGCGCGGTAAAGACCCACCTGGCGCGTGCCCGCGACGCGCTGAAAACCCTGATGGAGAATCCGACGTGAGCCGCACCCTGCCCCCCGACGACCAGTTGCAGGCCCTGCACCAGCAGGCCGTGCAGGCGCTGTCGCCCGCCACCCTGGCGCGCCTGCGCAACGCGCGGCATGCCACGGCGGCATCGCGGCGGCGACCCGCCTGGTGGGTGGCTACCGCCTTTGCCGGGGTGGCCGCGCTGGGCCTCGGGCTGAGCCTGCAGATGCGCGCGCCGCCTTCGCCGTTGCCTGCGGTGGCACCGATGGTGGCCGCGCTGGAAAGCGATGGCGCCGCGCTGGATGAAAACCCCGATCTTTACCTGTGGCTGGCCAGCACCGACCTGGCGATGGAGTGACCTGATGAACGCCTATCTCCCTTCCCGCCTGTTGCCTGTACTGCTGGTGTTGCTGAGCGCCAGCGGCGCGGCGTTCGCGCAGGAAGCCGCGCCGCCGGCCTGGGAACAGCTGACCCCGGCCCAGCGCGACGCACTGGTCGCGCCGCTGCGTGACCGCTGGAACAGCGCCCCACCCGAACAACGCCAGCGCATGCTGCAGCACGGCCAGCGCTGGCAATCGATGACACCGGAGCAGCGCGACCAGGCCCGCAAGGGCATGCGCCGTTTCGATGGCATGACCCCCGAGCAGCGCGAACAGGCGCGCGCACTGTTCGGCAAGATGCGCGGCATGACCCCGGAGCAGCGCACTGAACTGCGCGCCCGCTGGGGCACGATGAACAACGACCAGCGCCGCCAATGGGTACGCGACAACCCGCCGCCCCCGCGCAACCGCGACTGACCGCGCCAGCGCTCCGGTAGCGACGGCCGCTGGCCGTCCTGCTCTCGCCTCGGTGGGTGACGACCGTTGGTCGTCCCGCTCTCGCCTCGGTGGGTGACGACCGTTGGTCGTCACGCTCTCGCCCCGGTAGGTGACCACCGTTGGTCGTCACGCTCTCGCCCCGATGGCCGCTGGCCGTCCTGCTGTTGCCCCGGTGGGTAACGACCGTTGGTCGTCACGCTCTCGCCCCGGTAGGTGACCACCGTTGGTCGTCACGCTGTTGCAGTTGAGATTACCGCTCAGCCACCCGCCACCCAGCGCGTCTTCGCCAACAACTCATCCTCCCAATCAAACCGCACTTCCCCGTCATGCACGAACAGGCTGACGAAGTTCAACACGTTGCGGGCATACATCTCGCTGGCCTGCGCCGCGCCCAGGCTGGCCAGGTTCAACGGGCCATCCACCACCACGCCAGCGTGCTCGATGCACTCACCCGGCACGGTCACCGCACAATTGCCGCCGCTTTCCGCAGCAAGATCCACGATCACGCTGCCCGGCGCCATCCCTTCCACCATCGCCTGGCTCAGGATCACCGGCGCCGTGCGTCCCGGCACCGCCGCCGTACAGATCACCACATCCACGCCACGCAGATGGTCGGCCAGCCGCTGCTGCTGCAGCGCGCGCTCCTCATCGGTCAGCGCACGCGCATAGCCGCCCTCGCCGGCCGCGCTGACGCCAAGGTCGAGAAAGCGCGCACCCAGCGACTGGATCTGCTCACGCGTTTCCGGTCGCACATCGAAGCCTTCCACCTGCGCGCCGAGCCGTCGCGCCGTGGCAATAGCCTGCAGCCCCGCCACGCCCGCGCCCACCACCAGCACCTTGGCCGGACGCACCGTGCCCGCCGCGGTGGTCAACATCGGGAAGAAGCGCGGCGCCCGTTGGGCGGCGATCAGCGTGGCCTTGTAACCGGCCATGCCCGCCTGCGAACTCAGTACATCCATCGACTGCGCGCGGGTGGTACGCGGCAGTAGCTGCAGCGGGAACAGCTGCAAGCCCGGGTCGCCAGCCAGCGCGGCCAATCCGGCATCACGGGCTGGCTGCAGCAATCCCACCACGCTGGCACCGGGCTTCAGACGTGCCAGCCGGGCAGGATCGGGGGACTGCACACAAAGCACCGCATCGATGTCGGCCCATCGCGTGTCATCGACCAGCAGCGCGCCGGCATCCAGATAGGCCTGATCGGTGAAGCCCGCCGCGGTGCCCGCACCGGCCTCGAACCAGACCATGGCACCGCGTGCGGCCAGTTTCTTCGCGGTTTCCGGCGTCAGCGCGACGCGGCGCTCTCCGGATGCGGATTCCTTGACCCCCAGCAACGCTACGGACATACGCTTCCCCGCTGATCGGTAATAAGCCGATAGTAGCGCGCCCCACGCGCCGTTGCTGGCCTGGCGGCCTGCGCCGGCGAGCGGTTTCATCTATCCCACGACAAGGGCAGCATCCGGCATCAGCATGCACTGGAGGGTGAGGTCGTGCGCGCCGCGCCTGCTGGCAACCTCGTCCATCCACGTACTGTCATCGTGATATTCAATCGCCGAGAGCAGTCCGTTCTGGCAATGCAGCACGGCCCTGAGCGGCGTGAAGCCACCGGCGACGCTGACCGTCACCTCGGCCAACGTCACGTCATGCCCAGCGAGCGGCAGGGCAAGGCCGTTGTCTACCACTGGCTTGCCCCGCGACGTCTGGTGCAGGCGCATCGTGCATCTTCCGGGCAGGCGTTCGATACCCGTAATGCAGAGGATCTGACCGGCCCAGCGGGTCGCCATTTCCGGGTTCAGCTGCGCCTGCACGCAGTGCACGATCAGCACTTCCAACCGACTCAAAGCGGCCTTGGGCGCAAACAGCCGCGAGAATATCGACATCATCCTTGTCTTCTCCTGCCTGGGTGGCCACACCGGCCACAGGCTCCATGTCACTACACCGGACCCCACCGTGAAAGTGTCAAATACGACGCGATGCGGTTCCGCCAAGGCGCGATGGTATATCGGCCCGTGATGCCTTGCTCCGTTCATCGCGGCCGACATGCTGGCGCTACGTTTGTGACCCAACGCGCGAGTACCGCTTCGCACGTGCGCCGCGCGGATGAGCGGCACCCGCCCTCTATATTTCGACAGCGTGCACTGCGGGCTGCGCGCACTCGGCATAAGGATAAGACTGGAGGTGATTTGAGCGTCGCTCCCTCTCCTGCAGGATGTTGACGACAGCCCATCCGGTGCCCAGCCGGGAAGGCGTGCCCTCCGGCTGGCTTGACCTGCATAAGAGGGGCCTGTTCCACCACGCATGCTGCTTTGGCCGCCGACGCTTTTGACGGCGTACTGTCATCCAAACATGGGCTGGTACCAGAACATTCCCTTTTCCCTCAGCCAAGGAAATCTGACGCCATCGAAAATCGACAGCTGCGCCATGTCGATGCCGTAGCGGCTGAAAATTGAGATCAGCTCCATCAGGTCATCATCCCCAAGAGATGTCGCCACGCGCAAATATATTGAATCGCCCGAACCCTTGATCTCTTCAATCGCAGAAACGGATGCAAGCCAGGCAAACAGGTTTTCTTCGTCGCGAGGCGAGAAGAAAGTTAAATCAGCTATCGCTAATTGAACGACCCCACCCTTATCCATCTCAGACTCCGCATACTTTTTCCTATCCAACACGCTTGAGCCAAGCATCAGGAAACCCGGCCGGAGAGACGTCACATAGCCGCTATAAAAGTCGGATTCAACTTAGCTCACATCCATCCACCACGTAGTTCCATCTACCTCCTGCGTCAAGACAGCCATCTATATCCAACTGGCGGACCATCCAAAGCCCAGTAGATAAGATCACAAAAGCCAAGAGCACTAGCATTACCAGGCTTCTTTTACATGTCATCTCAGCACCGCTGCCGGCAATCCTGCGGGATGATAGACGGAGCATACATCGCTTCAGGAACCTGGTGTCGAGCGCACACGTCCATGCTCAGCCCCCTCACTCCTCGCTTGCCCCCGATTACAGCAACCTCGCCGTCCCTGAAAAACATCAAGCGTGCACCGTCTGAAGAGATCAGTGAAATCAGATCTCGCGATGCGCTTCCCTCTTAGGACCACCCTGCCCCGCCGATTACATTCAGCACAGCCATACTGGCTCATCTGGCGACTTTCTCGTTGCAGTAACGAAGACTATCCACATCGGTCTCCCAGCAAGTTCCCGCATAAATCAGGGTTTCACGCCCTCGCGCTGATAGCTCAATATCATCTGAAACCCTTCCATTGCAAAATATCATCCTACGACCCATAGCGACGAATCTGTCGGATCGTAACGTCCAGTCATGGCGCCTTGCTAACATGGCGCCTTACTAAATCAATGAAATGTCTGGAGGCCACGTCGACTGCCAAGTCCGCCTTGGCTTCAGCCGTCCTCCCGATAAATGTTCCGCGCGATAACGCCTTCTGCGTTCGAACATCACTATTTTTCGGCAATTCCAAATCTTCGTTAGCCGCCCGTAATTCCATGCCGTTTGGTCGGCCAGACTAATCACCTCGAACCAAACTTTGTGTAACCAACCGCCAGCTCATCACGATAAATATACAGGCCAATGCCACAAGGGTAAATTTGGACTTCACCACCCATCTCCCAAGCTTACGTCACCTCAAGGGACTCAGCAGGCGATAGCCCGCTCCCTAGTCCGACGCCAGCTCGGTCGAATTGTCGGCGTGCGGAGAATGATAGAAGCCCGCCGCCACCATTGAACCGCAGCAGTTTGGCGAGACGCGCTGGCCATTCTAATCGCCCCCATGCCCGAACACCTCCGTGTACCAAAATCCACTTGGATCCCTGAATCTCTTTGATATTTCTGGAACATCCAAACGCTTTAGCTCAGAAAACGGAATCAGATAGCGACGGAAAAGTGATATGAATTCAAGTGCGTCGTCAAACGTAAGCTCCCCCCTATCAATAACGGCGTATATGGCTCGCCCCTGACCAAATACGTCGCACACTGATCCAATACTTTTCAACCATGTGAAAAAGTAAAGCTCATCCTGAGAGGAATAGAACTTGACACCAGCCATCTCTATTTCGAGGTGCTCTTGGCCACTCATCGTCGTCTGCCTCCTGGGCATTCATTGTCGCGAGCCCCCACCCTTTTATCTTGCACGTCCTGGTGCGAGCCTCGGTGCGCTGAACCGCCCCACCCACTGGGAACCCCTACGTTACCATCCGCGTCCGCTCGTGTAAGAGTGCCCCTTCGGGCTACGGACCCCACTTCGGCCCGTCCTTCGGCGGACATGAACCTTTCGCGTACCTGGCAAAGCGGGAGCCGCCGCGCCACCCGGATAGATGACAGAAGCCAGTCGCTCCACCTTGGTGTTGGAGTACCGCAAGGTCGTCGCTCCGTGGGTCACCTGACCGCGCGGTCGTGGCAGTAGTTGATCATTCCATCAGAGATCGCCGAGGCTCTTGGGTTTGCCCAACCGCCTTGCACCCGCAAACATCGTGCCGCCCTACGTCGCGAGCCGACTGGACTATCCGCAAACCACCAAAAGAGCCCTCCTATTCAGAACCAGCTCAAATTCATGCAAATCTGGAGCCATAACCATTACGTATACCGGCCCCGCCTCATCACCACGCTCGTAAGCGAACAAAAACTTGTCTTTTCCATCGGTTCTTTCCTTACCGAGTAATTTGAATCCATCCGTTGCGGTTATACCTTCCTTGACAGTTCTATGTGAGAACCTTGGGTGCCCACCTATCTGAACTTCGGCCACTGAATCATTCACTTGGATGTTGCCCAAGTCAAAGTCCGGCCCAGGCGCTTGAGGCTGAAACGTGACACCCGGCGGGAGTGCCGCGCAAACGTTGAATCTTTCGCTTAGGACGGTTGCCTCCTGCTCAGCCTGGCAGGCAGCAACCAAGACCATCGCAGCGAAAAACAGGAACTTAGTTGCAACCGCAGCCATGCCGGATCAACTCGTTTTCAGCCTTTAAAATATCTTTGATGTTCTGCTCATTCACAGGAACAGTGAGATTTCTTCCCATAACGTCCTCCCGAGAGTTTGCAACTGCGCAGGCGGCGAACTTGCCAGCTGCGCGACTGGGCTGGCAATTAGCGACACAGTGGAAGCACTTATCGCTGCCGATCGTGCGATCTTGCAACATGTCTTAATACTCGCCAGCTTGAACAACCACCGCAACCGGAGCAGAGACAGGGAACGCCAAGGCCTCCAATGCACCTTCAACCATGCTTCTCCAATCAAACATAGCGTCGACTCAGCCTAAATCACTCATGCATAACCAAGCATGCGAAAGCTCCAGACAGGGCCAGGAGAAATATAACGGCATTCACAACGAAGGCGATCAGTACGAGCCGATGCGCTCTACACTCCGCGGAGTACACAGCCCCCAAGCCCCTGAAGGGAAATTTCTGAAAAAAGTGATCTCGCTCGAGAAGCTGGGGAGAGCTCAGCCTGGCCCACGCATCCCGATCTCTACTCCGCAAACGCGCTACCGCAATGCCCCGTATCACCATAATCGACACCATGAGGACGAAGGATATGGAGAACAGCCAAAACCCCAAATCAACAGTCAGCATCCGCATTTACTCCACACTACTCCGTCCTCGCTAGCTCTTGAAAATCCCCCGATATAGCTAGCAGATGCGTCCCAGCCACCCTGGCCTCCCCATCCGACAGACTTCACAGCCCCGAGTTTCACTTCGCACAAGGCAGCACCACCACCAACAGCAGCACCGATCGAAAGTAGGCTCGCTGGACCAACTAGGTCGCCGGGATCAACTAGCATCAGGTTCCCGCCGGATAGAGTAACGTTTGAGACGGTGAGAGTTAGAGGCGAACCGACCCCTATACCCGCGCCGGCGAAAACCACGCTTAAAGTCGCAGCTCGCCCCGCCAAGCACTCAGACGTCAGGGTTAGTTTCGCAGACCCAACGCTTCCAAACCCCGTGTCCATGATTCGGGGGCTAGATCAGATCTCGCCTCAGAACTTCACCCTACTGTAGACCAAGTTCAATTCTTTATCGTGCATCACCCATCGATTAGTATTGCCCTCTAGACATAAGTAGGACGTGCCTGCGTTGCCCGATGCGCGTGACCGAGCTGCACGAGCGAATCGCGGAAACCGCTGCATCACGCTGCTGTCCGGCATCTCTAGCTCTGTCGTTTTCCTACACTCTTCCGGCAAGATAAAAGTTCCGCTACTGGGAACAAAAACCAACCATGACTCATTTGTATCCATATCGTGCGTCTCACGAATATCCATGGCATCTTCAGGCAACCACAGCGGCAGCCATTTGGAATCGCCAATTGCCTGCATCGCCTGGGCTTGATCGCGATTGGCATACTCGTTGCTCGCAACTTCGACACATCCTGAAATTGCAATAATCAAATTTATTGCCATGAAAGGCTTGAAGATTCCCACTGTAGGTTTCCACGTAATTAAAATCGGAAGTTCCCGCCTGGACGATAGTTTCCGCACATCTGCGAGCAATTCCCTCCAGAATTCATTTGCCCTGACGATCGTCCAAGCAGGTTTGCTAATTGATCAGCCGCCGAGTCGTCAGCAGAATCTCCTTTAACCCTCTGGTCGAACCATTCGCGCCCGTCGCTTATACACTGGGCAGCGGCCACTCCTCCCATGCCTTTCTGCGCAGCTTGGCAATTCGCCATACAATGAAAATATTTGTCCTGACCGATCCATCCATTGTGTGTCCCACCAACTGCATGGGTGGCTGACCACTGGTTAGCGTACTGTTGACCGAAATCGCCCGCTCCCGCAGCGAATGCGGCCGGTAACCCGAGCGCCTCCAAACTTCTATTAACGTAATATCTCCAGTTAACTGTATAGGCACCAGTCTCTGACTTACTGACCCCAGGATGGAATTCCTGCAATCCTAAAGGGTCAACGTGGGTGATCGGAACTCCGCCGGCATAGGGGTAGGTGCCGGCCCCACCCGCCAACCCAATCGGATCACTCTGCACATACCGCCCTACCCCCGCATCATAATCCCGCTGGTAGTTATAGTTCAGCCCGTTTTCCGGCGTCGCCTGCTGCCCCGGGAACCGCAACGCAAATCCAAACGCGACGCCGTCCCCATCAGGATCCTCATTCGCAGCATCCGCCCCGAACGCCTCACCCGTCAGCGCCCACTCCCACACAGCCACATTACGCGCCGCGTCAATGATCACCCGCGGTGTGCCCAGGTGATCCGGCTGCACGTAGCCAAGCGCCGGCACACCCGCGCTGGATTCACTGAACACCGCAATCGGGTAGTTCTCCAGCCACACCACCTGTTGCTGTGGCACCCCGCTTGCGCTGTATTCGCCCAGCCACTGGCCTGATTCGTCGTACAGCGTCGAGGTGGTCTTGCCGCCCGCCTGCCGCAGCACGCGCTCGCCCCGGTGGTTATAGCGGTAAATTCCCCGCGAAGTGGCTCCCTGCTTGACCTGTCCCAGTCGGCCAGCACTGTTGTACGCGTAGGTCAGGCCGTTCATCTGCGTTGTATTGCCCGCTGCGTCATAGCTCCGCGCCTGCCCACCCACGCTGGTCAGGCGATGGCTGGTAGCCGGGTAGTGATACGCCAGCGTTCCGGCATCGCTGCCGGCCTGTAAACGGTTACCGGTCGCATCCCAGCCATAGGTATGCGTCGGCATCCCCGCAGCATCCGCCGCCTGCAACAGGCGCCCCATTCCGTCGTAACCGTAGGTTGCGAGCACGCTTCCGGATGCACCGGCACGCAGCTGGGTAAGCGCCCCCACTGCGTCATATCCAAATCCGAGCTTGAGTCCACCGGTCGACGCATCGCTGACGCTGCTCACCCTGTAGTCCTGATCATGCGGACGGTTCAGGTGACGTTCGTTTCCATAGGTCCAGCCGGTGATCGGACCGAATGGCGCATGACCCACCTGCTTGACCAGAACCTGTCGAGCCAAAGTTCCACGCTTCAGCCCTACCTGGGTGACGCGGCCCTGCGCATCCCGCATGTAGTCGGCCACCGCCCCACCGGGATAGATCACAGAGGCAAGCCGTCCCGCCTTGTCGTACGTGTACCGCAGGGTCGTTGCGACGTTGTTGATCGTCTGGATCTTACGGGTCACCTGACCGAAGCGGTCGTGGCAATACTGGGTAGATCCACCGGGGTGAACCACGCGCCCAACCCGGCCGATGGCGAAGCGCTCTGTCGCTGCGCATGCCGCCGGTGCGACGTCGTACTGCACCCCCACGTCTTGAGTGGGATCGGGATAGGCGATGGACGTAACGCGGTTCAACGCATCGTAGCCATAGGTCGCAGTGACGCCACGCGCATCGGTACGCGTCACCCTGTTACCTGCGGCATCGACGGTCATCGTGGCGTTCCCCGTGTCCGGGCTGGAAAGGACCAGCAGGTCACCGAAGCCGTTGTACTGATAGTTGGTATGCAGGCCCTTTGGACGCGCTCATTTGATGCGATCTTTCTCAGGGCAGAAGAAACGGCCGAAGATACATAGCGGCTGAATTCCATCAAAGCGACGGCGGTCGACACGTCAGCCCCCAACCTTTCAAGATGCGAGAAGAGTCTCGAAGCTCACGCCCGAGTGCCGACCCCAGAAACGCTTCCGCACCTCCAAGCCCCGTCCTTTTCACATGGCAACTCTGAGCGCGGGTAACACTCGTTGGCAACATTAAACACACTCTTACCGGCTTATTTGGCACTTTCCGCCTTACAGTAACGAGGACTATTTACGTCAGTTTCCCAGTACGTTCCCGCGTATATCAATGCTTCAGCCCCGCGTGCAGACAGCTCAATATCGTGTGCAAACCTGCCATCGCAGAAGATCATCCTCCGGCCCCTAGCGACGAATCGGTCAGATCGTAACGTCCATTCATTTCGCCTTGCCAAATCAAGGAAGTGCCTTGAGGCCACCTCGACCGTCAACGCCGTCTTGGCTTCAGCCGTCATGCCGATAAATGTTCCGCGGGACAACGCTCTCTGCGTTCGGGCATCACTATTCTGCGGGAATTTCAAACCCTCGTTAGCGGCCTTTAATTCCCCGTCGCTTGGTCGGCCAGACCAATCACCTCGAACCAGACTTCGCGTAACTGACAACCAACTTATCACAATAAAAGTACACACCAATGCAACTAGAACGAGTTTGGCTTTCACCACGAACCTCCCCAGCTTCCGTCACTTCGAGATACCTCACCAGGAGAGAACCCGCCACCTATTCCGACGCCCATCTCAGTCGAAGTTCCCGCGTTTGGAGAATAATTTAACCCTCCGCCCACGCCGCGATAACCGCCTGCACCCGAAATTCCGAACCCCCCGAGATGATCATCGACCTTGGCGCCCGTGGGAACTTCGCATTGATTGAGCCACCCAACACTCAGCGAAGCCTGCAGGCGCCCATTGGGAGAAGGATAAGGTCGACTTAGGCCCCCAGCCACAAATGTGTTCCCGCTTCGAGAAAAAGAGCGAGACGCGCCAAAAACATAGAATGACACACTAACCTTGACAAAATCAGGGGAGCGAATGTTGTGCCCTTGGCCCCACATTTTCATCTCGTTTGGACTCCCCACCACCTGTAGTCCGAGTGGATCAACCGATCGCAATGGATCACCCTCCACATACCCATATGTGCTAAGCCCGCCCAATAATCCAATCGGATCGCTCTGCACATACCGCCCCACCCCAGCATCATAATCCCGCTGATAGTTGTAGTTCAGCCCCGTCTCCGACGTAGCCTGCTGCCCCGGGAACCGCAACGCAAATCCAAACGCGACGCCGTCCCCATCCGGATCCTCATTCGCAGCATCCGCCCCGAACGCCTCACCCGTCAGCGCCCACTCCCACACAGCCACATTACGCGCCGCGTCGATGATCACCCGCGGTGTCCCCAGGTGATCCGGCTGCACGTAGCGCAGTGTCGGCACACCGGCAGTGGACTCACTGAACACCGCAATCGGATAGTTCTCCAGCCACACCACCTGTTGCAGTGGCACCCCGCTTGCACTGTATTCGCCCAGCCACTGGCCAGCCCTTGCTGACTTCCTGCGCGCGGGCCAGACCAGGCGCCAGAATGAGCATGAGCACAGCGGCCGCGCACATGCGCGGCACTGCCATTGAAAACGTCAACATCCTTGTCTCCATCCGTTGAGAACGTGGTGTCAGCCGCAACCGACGCGGCAGGCCGCGCGCCATCAGAACCCAGGAAGGAGGTGAATGTTTGTGCCCGGCGTCTCGGTTAGCGCATTGCAGGTTTGAGACAGCCGGTTGCCGGCTGACGCTGCTGCGCCCGCCGAGCATGGCTCGGCGCTACCGGGCAAGGTCAGTGGACGGTGGTGTTCCCGCGCGGATCCAAGCGATCGATCACGCCCTGCATGGCACTGTCGAAGGCGCCGTCATCCACGTGCGGGCGCAGGCGGCCCAGGCGCACCATCACCGCCAGTTCTTCCGGCGATGCGACGCAGAAGCGTACGCCGCGGCGGTTGACGAACAGCAGGCGCTGCGAGATCGGGCTGATCCACGACAGCTTGCCGGCCTGCGCCTTGCCGTCTTTGTCGATGAAGTCCAGCCAGATACCAATCTCCATGCGACGGAATCGATCCGCGTCCGCATTGTCGAAATTGTCGTCTTCCACCGATGCGGTGACTTCCACCGATGCGGTATCCGATGCCGGCGGGGCGGGCAGTACCACCTGCGGCAGTTCCGGCAGCGCGCGTTCCAGTTCCGGGCGCGACTCGGCGATGCTCTGCAGGGTGTCGTGCAACGCATCGACGGCGCGCGCGGCGCCATCACCGTGCACGCCGACGCTGGCGAACACGCGCCCCAATGCCGGCTGCCAGGCCTGCAGCCACGGCTTGCCGACGATCTTGCGGCGCGCTTCGGCCACTTCGTCCAGCAGGCCATCGGCCAGGGTCAGGGCTTCGGTCACCGATGCGCCCTCCTCGCCTTCACGCAGCAGCGCCAGGGTCAGGTGGTGCTGCCACGGTTGGCGCAGAAACTCGGCAATCGCCTGCGGCAGGGTGGCGTCGGCAATGCGCCGGTCCAGTTCGGCACTGGCGCGGGCCCGGGCCATTTCCAGTTTTTCCTGGCCGCGCTGTGTTTCCGCGGCACGCCGTTCGGCGATTTCAATCCGGCGCCGATGCTGGGCCAGGAAATCGCGGAACTCTTCTTCCAGGGTCAGGAAGATGGCGAGGTTCTCGTTGAACTCGGCCACCAGCCGTTCGATGATTTCTTCGACCTTGCCCATCAGCACGCGCTCGGCCTGGCTTTCGCCGGTGTTGCCTTCGCATGCTTCGGCCAGCGAATTGAGCAGCTTGCGGGCCGGATGGGTCTTCTGCACGAACATGCGGCGGTCCAGCATGGCGACCTTGACGAAGGGCACCACCAGCCGGCCGATCAACTCACGCGAACGGCCTTCCAGTTCACGCTCGTCCAGCATCACGTCGAACAGCATGCCGACCAGGTCGATGGCATCCTCGTCCTGCGGGTCCAGCCGGGCCTGGCTGGGATCCACACCCAACTGGGTGGCGTTGGACAGCACTTCGCTTTTCAGGCGCTGCGCCAGCGATTCACCGTCTTCGCCGATCGCAGCGCGCAGCGTGGCACTCGGCGTGGCCTGCAGCAGCGACAGCACCGACATCATTTCGCGCTGGCTCAGCGGTCGCTGCTGACCCACCGCGACCTGCGCGGCGGACGTGGCGTCCTCGCGCACATGGCGGGTCTGCCGCAGCAGTTCGTGCAGCGCGTCCAGCAGCATGCCCTGCTCACCGCCAGCACCGCCGTGGCCACCGTCGACTTCACCGGGGTGCCCCTGCAGGTTGCCGCGCTGCTGGGCCCAGCGATCCGTGAAGCGCTGTGCCCATGCCGGTGCGCCCTGGCTGCCATCGGCACCGTCGGCGCCGGGCGGATGACGCTGTTCCACCAGATCCTCGAGCATGCCCTGC
>Ga0308163_10003278_pt1 | contig 13761 bp, 21 predicted proteins | sample PhyTR1_FD_201037 | JGI IMG/M metagenome (GOLD analysis project Ga0308163, IMG submission 201037) | Phyllosphere microbial communities from UC Gill Tract Community Farm, Albany, California, United States - DLSLT.R1 | ecosystem: Host-associated > Plants > Phyllosphere > Unclassified | place: USA... | reverse complement strand
CCGGCGAGATCTACGTTCTGTCGAAAGATGAAGGCGGCCGTCACACCCCGTTCTTCAACAACTACCGTCCGCAGTTCTACTTCCGTACGACTGACGTGACCGGTTCGATCGAACTGCCGGCCGACAAGGAAATGGTCATGCCGGGCGACAACGTGTCGATCACCGTCAAGCTGATCGCGCCGATCGCGATGGAAGAAGGTCTGCGCTTCGCAATCCGCGAAGGCGGCCGTACCGTCGGCGCCGGCGTGGTTGCCAAGATCCTGGCTTAATTGCCATCGGTCTGCCTGCGTAAGTAGGTAATGGAAAAGGGACAGAACTTCGGTTCTGTCCCTTTTTTGTGACAGCACCAGAAGCAACAGGGCATAAAACGGTGTTATACTGCCGTCCCTCCTGCAGTACCCGCATCACCTTTATCCTATTGCCGGCGCTAAGCCGGTTCGTTCTTTTTTAAGGAATTAGCATGTCCGCTCCGAATCAGAAAATCCGTATCCGCCTGAAAGCGTTCGACTACAAACTGATCGACCAGTCCGCTCTGGAAATCGTCGACACCGCCAAGCGCACCGGCGCCGTGGTCAAGGGCCCGGTCCCGCTGCCGACCCGCATCCAGCGCTTCGACATCCTGCGTTCCCCGCACGTCAACAAGACCTCGCGCGACCAGTTCGAAATCCGTACGCACCAGCGTCTGATGGACATCGTGGACCCGACCGACAAGACCGTTGACGCACTGATGAAGCTGGACCTGCCGGCTGGCGTCGACGTCGAAATCAAGCTGCAGTAATCGCATTTCGTCCCGGCGGAACCGCTCCGCCGGCGATTGCAAGAACGGCCCATCACCACCCGGCGGATGGGCCGTTTGCTTTATGACGCTGCCTTTTGCGGCGCGCCTCACGCCCGCTTGCGCACCCCCGCCGACAGTGCCAGCCCGGCCGCCAGCCGGTTGTGGCGCTCCACCACCAGCGGCAGGTCGACGGTCTGCAGCACGCCATTCCTCACCACCACCTTGCCGTCGATGATGCTGTGGCTGACCTGGGTGGGCGTGCAGAACACCAGCGCCGCCACCGGGTCGTGCAGCGCACCGGCAAAGCCGACCCCGTCCAGACTGAACATCGCGATGTCGGCCGACATGCCCGGCGCCAGGGCGCCGATGTCGTCCCGGTTCAGCACTTTCGCGCCGCCCAGCGTGGCCAGCTCCAGCGCCTGGCGCGCCGTCATCGCATCCGGACCGAAGCCGACTCGCTGCAGCAGCATGGCCTGGCGCGCTTCGCCCAGCATGTGGGCGCCGTCGTTCGACGCGCTGCCGTCCACGCCCAGGCCCACCGGCACCCCGGCATCGACCATCCTGCGCACCGGCGCGATGCCCGATGCCAGCCGCATGTTGGAGCAGGGGCAGTGCGCCACGCCGGTGCCGGTCCGTGCGAACAGGGCGATACCCGCCGCATCCAGCTGCACGCAGTGGGCGTGCCAGACGTCGTGCCCGACCCAGCCGCAGTCTTGCGCATATTCGGCCGGCGTCATGTTGAAGCGTTCGCGGCTGTAGGCGACGTCCTTGATGTTTTCCGCCAGGTGCGTATGCAGCGACACGCCGTAACTGCGCGCCAGCGCGGCCGATTCCTTCATCAGGTCGCGCGACACCGAGAACGGCGAGCAGGGCGCCACCACCACGCGCCGCATCGCATGGCGCGAGGCATCGTGCCAGGTTTCGATCAAGCGCTGCGTGTCCTTGAGGATCGCGGCTTCGTCTTCCACCACCCGGTCGGGCGGCAGGCCGCCTTGCGACTGCCCGACGCTCATCGCGCCGCGCGCCGCGTGGAAGCGCATGCCGATCTCGTGCGCGGCCTCGATGCTGTCGTCGAGCCGGCAATCGTTCGGGTAGAGGTACAGATGGTCGCTGCTGGTGGTGCAGCCGGACAGGATCAGTTCCGCCATCGCCGTCAGCGTCGAGACGCGCACCATTTCGCCGGTGAGATTGGCCCAGACCGGATACAGGCTGGACAGCCAGTCGAACAGTTCCGCGTCCTGCGCCGCGTGTACGGCACGGGTCAGGCTCTGGTACATGTGATGGTGGGTGTTCACCAGGCCGGGGATGACGGCGAGGCCGGTCGCGTCGATCACCTCGTCGGCATCGATCGGCAGTTCGGACGTCGGCCCCACCTGTTCGATCACGTTGCCGCGCACGAACACCGCGCCATCCTCGATTTCGCGGCGCCGTTCGTCCATCGTCACCACCACGCGCGCATGCCTGACCAGAAGCGTCTTGTTCATGTTCCACCTTTTACGTTGACCATTGCGGAAACAATGCGCGGGCATCGCGGAAACAATGTCGTTATACACATCCGCACCGTCTGGGCGCCGGGCGGCTCATCCGGGTCACGATACCGCTCCGCACCGGTTGGGCAAAGAGTCCAGGCGCTATACAGACTGTCAGCGATTTCTTATCTGGCCAGTCCCGCTTATCTTTCCGCACCTTGATGGGTCTTCCTCCCGGAACCGATGAGTTCTTACACACTGCCGGGTTCTGTGACAGAATGACAATACCGTAGCGCACTCATATGTTGCCCACCAAGGAGCCGCCGTGTCCGCCTTCGCCGCCATCCCCGCCTTCACCCAGCACCTGCGCCAGTCGTCCTGGCGCGACATGGCCGGATACGCCTGGCTGACCCTGCTGGGCATGATCGCCCTCAAGCTGATTCTGCCGGCCGAACTGCGCCAGGGACTGCGCCCGCTGATCGTGGCCGCGCCGGTCCTGCCCTTCATCGCGAAAGACCTGTCGCACTGGCCGGACGCGCTGGCGCGCCTGCGTGCCGCCTGCGCCGCCAGGGACTGGGGCCTGGCGGTGCGCGCCTGCTGGCCGCCCGAGCTGCTGGGCCTGCTGCGCCTCGATGCCGCCATGCGCAGCGGCTTCATGGGCTGGCTGCGGCGGCGCCCGCAACCGGCGCTGCCGGCCGGAGAGGCCTTTACTTACCTGGAGCGCGGTTCCTACCGCACCGGGCTCGCCATCGTGCTGATGGCGACCCTGTTCGAGCTGCCGCTCGATGCCGCGCTGCTGCCGCTGCTTCCGCCGTCGCTCGTCGATCCGCAGGCGGTGCGGCTGCTGCATGCGCTGCTGTTGCTGGGCGTCCTGTCGACCCTGGTCTGGGTGCTGGGCGACCGCTGGCACATCGGTCGTGGCTGCCATGTGCTGACCGATGCCGGGCTCGCGCTGCGGATCGGCGCGCGTACCGCCGGCACCATCCCATTGGACGCCATCGCCGACTGCCGGCGTGTCGACCTGGCGCCCGCCGACTGGTGCCGCCGCCACGGCGTCGCGCGCCATAAAACAGTGGTCGTGTCGCCTCTTGACAAGCCGAACGCCGTCCTCATGTTGAAATTGAACAGCAGCGTTCGCCTGACCCACATGGGCGTCGAGCGCAGCGGCCTGGAATGCGTGTTCCTGTACGTCGACCGGCCGGACCGTTTGATTCACGCACTGGACAGCAAGTAATAAAAATAAAACAACAAGGAAGTTGTAATTCCTGAAACTCATCGGTCATAATCGCGCCTTGAGGAGAACGCGATGGCGACAATGAAGCAGGTAGCGCAGCGCGCCGGGGTCTCGATCTCCACGGTGTCGCACGTCATCAACAACACGCGCGTCGTCAGCAGCGACGTGCGCGTACGCGTGCAGGGCGTGATCGACGAACTGCGCTATATCCCCAGCGCCGTCGCGCGCAGTCTCAAGAACGACAAGACCAACACCATCGGCGTGCTGGTGCCGAACAGTTCGAATCCGTATTTTGCCGAGCTGACCTGCTGGATCGAAGAGGCGGCCTTCCGGCGCGGCTACAACATGATCCTGTGCAATGCCCATGGCGGCGCCCAGAAGCAGACCGCCTACCTGCGCCTGCTGATGGAAAAGCGCATCGACGGCCTGGTCCTGGTGGCCAGCGGCGCCGACGGCGAGCAGGAACTGATGCTGCGCCACGAGGGCGTGCCCATCGTCCAGCTCGAGCGCGCGCTGCCGGGACTGGATGCCCACCTGGTCATGGCCGGGCAGGAAGAGGGCGCCTACCAGGCCACGCGCCACCTGCTCGCGCTCGGACACCGCGCGATCGCCTGCGTGTCGGGTCCCGCCGACCTGCCGCGCGCACGCGAGCGCGAGGCCGGCTTCCTGCGCGCGATGGACGAAGCCGGGCTGCCGGTGCCGCCCGGGCGCATCCTCCACGACGCTTTCAACAGCGCCGGCGGCCACGCCGCCTTCACCCGCCTGCTGGCCCAGCCGCATCCGCCCAGCGCGGTGTTCGTGACCAGCGACCTGATGGCGCTGGGCGCGCTGTGCGCCGCCGGCCGCGCCGGGGTGTGCATCCCGGCCGAACTCTCGCTGATCGGCTACGACGACATCGATGGCGCCGGCTACACCAATCCGCCGCTGACGACGGTGGCGCCGCCCAAGCGCGAGATGGCGCGCCTGGCGATCGAGCAGCTGATCGAGCGCATCAAGGGCAGCGTCGCGCCGCTGCGCCACACGGCGCTGGACAGCGCCCTGGTGCTGCGCGCCACCACCGCGCCGGTGTAGCGCTCCGCCTCAGGCGCCCGGCGCGGCCGGACCGCGCGCATCGGGGGCAGGGCCGTCGCGCTGCGCCGGCGGGCGCAGCTCGCGCAGCGTCTCCGCCGACTGGCGCACGTCCGGCATGTGCAGCACCTGGGTCGGGTAGGCCAGCCGCACGTCGAGCGCTGCCAGGCCATCGACGATCTGCAGCAGGATCTCCTGCTGGATGTCCATGAAGCGGTTGTAGTCGGGCGACTCGACCCAGTACACGACCTCGAAATTCATCGACGACGGACCGATGCCCTGGAAGTGGGCGCGGTCGAAGCTGACGTCCTGCTGGGCCTTGACGATCTCGGTCAGCATCGGCGCGATCGCGGCCAGTTTGTCGCGCGGGGTGTCGAGCGTGACCGCGATCGAGAACACGATGCGGCGCCGGCGCATGCGCGTCATGTTCTGCAGGCGGCTCTTGAGTAGGTCGCCGTTGGCGAAGATCAGTTCCTCGCCGCCCAGGCTGCGGATCCGTGTGGTCTTGAGGCCCACGTATTCGACCGTGCCCAGGTACTTGTCGACGATGACGAAGTCGCCGATCACGAAGGGCTTGTCGAGCACGATCGACAGCGAGGCGAACAGGTCGCCAAGGATGTTCTGCACCGCCAGCGCCACCGCCACGCCGCCGATGCCGAGCGAGGCGACCAGCGTGGTGATGTTGACGCCCAGGTTATCCAGGATCATCAGCAGGATCACGATCCACAGCACCATGCGCGTGATGAAGCCGACCGCGGCGGCCGAGGTGGCGCGGCCCGGTTCCGTCGCCCGGTTGTCGTAGTACTGCGTCAGCCAGGCGCGCAGCGCGTTGTTGCCCCAGATCGCAGCCTGGATCAGGCCGGTCACGATGGCGGCGCGGGTCGCGAAGATCTGGACCGTGTCGGGCAGTACCAGCAGCTTGCAGCCGGCATACAGCCCCATGATCAGCATCACGATCTTCTTGGTCGACTGCAGCGCGGCCACCGCGATGTCGTCGAGCTTGGTCTCGGTGCGTTCGGCCAGCGCGGCCAGGCGGTGTACCACCACCGTCTTGGTCAGGTACAGCGCCAGCGTGACGCCGGCGGCGACGCCCAGCGCGGTCAGCCAGGCGAGTACCGTGTTATTGAAGAACATCACATCCATGCATCATCCTTTCTCGAGCTTGCCGCGCAATTGTAACGGCAGGCTCCGCCGGGCCACCGCCGGCGCCACGATTGCAGGGAAGATTGCCGCGAAGTGCATCGAATAAGTTTTTACAGATGGGTATTGCGCTTTCCGGATTGATGCTCGTATAATGCGGCTCCCCGGGCGGTTAGTTCAGCTGGTTAGAATACTTGGTCGACATCCAAGGGGTCGCAGGTTCGAATCCTGCACCGCCCACCAGAATTTCTTCATAGCGCAGGCCTCAGTTTCACGAGCGCCTGCAGAGAAAAGGCGACAGGATGTGCCTTTTCTGTGCTGACCAGCCAGGTCAGATTCCTTTCTTCTCCAAGACATCAGCGTAAAACGCAACAGGTAGCGTCAACTCCTCGCATTCTCCTGTTGCGTCCTTCCGATGCGGGCGCTATACTAGCCGGCTTCGGTATGGGCATGTCCTTTTTTGCCCATGCGTTTTTGTAGTTCAACTATCCCCGCCCAATCGTAGGTGGGTATTGGAGAAAAAATGAGCCTGGGCCTCCTCGGTCGCAAGGTTGGCATGATGCGCATCTTCACGGATGATGGGGATTCGATTCCTGTCACCGTGCTGGACGTGTCGAACAACCGTGTTGCGCAAATCAAAACTCCTGAAACTGACGGTTATTCCGCTGTTCAGGTCGTATTCGGTCAACGTCGCGCTTCCCGCGTGAACAAGGCCAGTGCGGGTCACTACGCCAAAGCTGGCGTCGAAGCCGGTACGCTGCTGAAGGAATTCCGCATCGACGCCGCACAAGCCGCTGAATTCAAGGCAGGCGACGCAGTCAATGTGTCCCTGTTCGAAGTCGGCCAGAAGATCGACGTGCAAGGCACCTCGATCGGTAAGGGCTACGCCGGTACCATCAAGCGTCACAACTTTGCTTCGGGTCGTCAAACCCACGGTAACTCGCGTTCGCACAACGTTCCTGGCTCCATCGGTATGGCGCAGGATCCGGGCCGCGTGTTCCCTGGTAAGCGCATGACCGGTCACATGGGCGACGAAACCGTCACCACCCAGAACCTGGAAATCGCCCGTATCGACGCCGACCGTCAACTGCTGCTGGTCAAGGGTGCCGTTCCTGGCGCCAAGAACGGCCAAGTGGTTGTCAAGCCGGCCGTCAAGGTCAAAGCAAAGAAAGGAGCGTAAAAGATGGAACTGAAGCTCCTGAACGAGCAAGGCCAAGCCGGCTCGAACGTGAACGCCACCGATGAAGTCTTCGGTCGCGATTACAACGAAGCACTGATCCACCAGATCGTGGTTGCGTACGCCGCCAACGCGCGTAGCGGTAACCGCAAGCAGAAGGATCGTGAAGAAGTCTCCCACACGACCAAGAAGCCTTGGCGCCAGAAAGGTACCGGCCGCGCCCGTGCCGGTATGTCGTCGTCGCCGCTGTGGCGTGGCGGTGGTCGCATCTTCCCGAACTCGCCTGACGAGAACTTCTCGCACAAGGTCAACAAGAAGATGTATCGCGCCGGCATGTGCTCGATCCTGTCGCAGCTGGCCCGCGAAGAGCGTCTGAGCGTTGTCGAGAACCTGTCGATCGAAGCCCCGAAGACCAAGCTGCTGTCGCAGAAGCTGCAGAGCATGGGCCTGGAATCGGTCCTGGTGATCACCGACACCATCGACGAAAACCTGCTGCTGGCATCGCGCAACCTGCCGAACGTGCTGGTTGTCGAGCCGAAGCACGCCGACCCGATGTCGCTGGTGTTCTACAAGAAAGTCCTGGTCACCAAAGCTGCTCTGGCCAAGATCGAGGAGATGTACGCATGAGCGCCGCAATCAAATTCAGCGAAGAGCGCCTGATGAAGGTGCTGCTGGCTCCGGTCATTTCCGAGAAGGCCACCTTCGTCGCGGAAAAGAACGAACAGATCGTGTTCAAGGTTCTGCCTGACGCGACCAAGCCGGAAATCAAAGCCGCCGTCGAACTGCTGTTCAAAGTCGAAGTGGAATCGGTCCAGACCGTGAACCGCGAAGGCAAAGTCAAGCGTTCGGGCCGTTTCACCGGTCGCCGCAACCACACCAAGCGCGCTTTCGTGGCCCTGAAGCCGGGTCAGGAAATTAACTTTGTCGAGGAGGCTCAATAATGGCACTCGTTAAGATGAAGCCAACCTCCCCAGGCCGCCGCGGCATGGTGAAGGTTGTGACCGAAGGCCTGTACAAAGGCCGTCCGTTCGCAGCCCTGGTTGAGAAGAAATCGAAGACTGCTGGCCGTAACAACAACGGCCACATCACCACCCGTCACATCGGCGGTGGTCACAAGCAACACTACCGTATCGTCGACTTCAAGCGTCAAAAAGACGGTATCCCGGCCAAGGTCGAGCGTATCGAATACGACCCGAACCGTACCGCGCACATCGCACTGCTGTGCTACGCGGACGGCGAGCGTCAGTACATCATCGCCACCAAAGGCATGGCTGTCGGCGACAGCGTCATGAACGGCTCGGAAGCGTCGATCAAGTCGGGCAACTGCCTGCCGATCCGCAACATCCCGGTCGGTACCGTGATGCACTGCGTCGAAATGCTGCCGGGTAAGGGCGCGCAGATGGCGCGTACCGCCGGTGCCGGCGTCGTGCTGATGGCCCGCGAAGGCACCTACGCCCAGGTTCGCCTGCGCTCGGGTGAAGTCCGTCGCGTGCACATCGAGTGCCGTGCGACCATCGGCGAAGTCGGCAATGCCGAACACAGCCTGCGCAAGATTGGTAAAGCCGGTGCAATGCGCTGGCGCGGTGTTCGTCCGACCGTCCGCGGTGTGGTCATGAACCCGGTCGATCACCCGCACGGTGGTGGTGAGGGCAAGACTGCAGCTGGTCGTCATCCAGTGTCGCCTTGGGGCCAACAGACGAAGGGCAAGAAGACGCGTTCGAACAAGCGCACTTCTTCGATGATCGTTTCGCGCCGCGGCAAGAAATAAGGGATAAGAAATGACTCGTTCATTGAAAAAAGGGCCGTTCATTGACGCCCACCTGGTGAAAAAAGTCGAAACCGCGCAAGCGAACAAAGACAAGAAGCCAGTCAAAACCTGGTCGCGCCGCTCGACGATCAGCCCGGACTTCATCGGTCTGACGATCGCTGTCCACAATGGCAAGGTGCACGTACCTGTGTACATCTCCGAGAACATGGTCGGTCACAAGCTGGGCGAATTCGCCCTGACCCGCACGTTCAAGGGCCATGCCGCCGACAAGAAGGCGAAGAAATAATGGAAACCAAAGCTATCCTCAAAGGCGTGCGCCTGTCGGAGCAAAAAGGCCGTCTGGTCGCGGATCTGATCCGCGGCAAGAAAGTCGACGCTGCCCTGAACATCCTGCAATTCAGCCCGAAGAAGGGCGCCACCATCATCAAGAAAGTGCTGGAGTCGGCCATCGCCAACGCCGAGCACAATGACGGCGCCGATATCGACGAGCTGAAAGTCGTCCAGATCTACGTTGAAAAGGGCCCGATCCTGAAGCGCTTTACGGCACGTGCCAAAGGCCGCGGTGATCGCATTTCGAAACAATCCTGTCACGTCTACGTGACTGTCGGTAACTAAGGGGCATACGATGGGTCAGAAAATCCACCCAACCGGCTTCCGCCTGGCGGTCACCCGTAACTGGGCGTCGCGCTGGTACGCTGGCAACGGCAACTTTGCCGACATGCTGAAGGAAGACCTGGAAGCACGTACCTTCCTGAAGAAGAAGCTGAAGAACGCTTCGGTCGGCCGCATCGTCATCGAGCGTCCGGCCAAGAACGCGCGCTTCACCATCTACTCGTCGCGTCCGGGCGTGGTCATCGGTAAGAAAGGCGAAGACATCGAAGTTCTGAAGTCGTCGCTGACCAAGATCATGGGCGTGCCGGTGCACGTCAACATCGAAGAGATCCGCAAGCCGGAAATCGACTCGCAGCTGATCGCCGATTCGATCTCGCAGCAGCTGGAAAAGCGCATCATGTTCCGTCGCGCCATGAAGCGTGCGATGCAGAACGCCATGCGCCTGGGCGCTGTCGGCATCAAGATCATGTCGTCGGGCCGTCTGAACGGCATCGAAATCGCACGTACCGAATGGTACCGCGAAGGCCGTGTGCCGCTGCACACCCTGCGCGCCGATATCGACTACGGCACCAGCGAAGCGTCGACCACCTACGGCATCATCGGTGTCAAGGTCTGGGTCTACAAGGGCGATCGTTCGGCAACGGGCGAAGCACCTGTGATCGACGTCCCGCCGGATGACAAGAAGCCACGCGGCCCGCGCCGCGATGATGGCAAGCCGGGCGGCCGTCCGCGCCCAGGCGCCAAGCCAGGTACCGCACCAGCAGGCCGCCGCGCTGCCAAGCCGGCTGCTGAGAAAGCAGGAGAATAAGCATGCTGCAGCCATCCCGCAGAAAGTATCGTAAAGAGCAGAAAGGCCGTAACACCGGCATTTCGCACACCCGCGGCACCGCGGTGTCGTTCGGCGAATTCGGCCTGAAGGCAGTTGCCCGCGGCCGTATCACCGCACGCCAGATCGAGGCGGCACGTCGCGCCATGACCCGTCACATCAAGCGTGGCGGTCGTATCTGGATCCGTATCTTCCCGGACAAGCCGATCTCGAACAAGCCGGCCGAAGTCCGTATGGGTAACGGTAAAGGTAATCCGGAGTACTACGTCGCTGAAATCCAGCCGGGCAAAGTCCTGTACGAGATGGACGGCGTCGCTGAAGAACTGGCGCGCGAAGCATTCCGCCTGGCTGCCGCCAAACTGCCGCTGGCAACGACCTTCGTCGTGCGCCAAGTCGGCCAATAACAGGAGTTAAGAATGAAAGCAACAGAACTCCGCGGCAAGGACCAGGACGCTCTGAAGAAAGAGCTGAATGAGCTGCTGAAGGCACAGTTCGGTCTGCGTATGCAAGTCGCGACCCAGCAACTGACCAACACCGCCCAGCTCAAGAAGGTGCGCCGCGATATCGCGCGTGTCAAGACCGTGATGAACCAGAAGGAAGCCAAATGAACGACACCACTAAAACGGCGCTGAAGCGTACGCTGGTCGGCAAAGTCGTGTCCGACAAAATGGACAAGACGGTGACCGTGCTGATCGAACGTCACGTCAAGCACCCGCTGTACGGCAAGATCATCGTGCGTTCGAACAAGTATCACGCGCACGACGAGACCAACCAGGCCAAGATCGGTGACACGGTCGAGATCGCGGAAGGTCGTCCGATCTCCAAGACCAAGGCTTGGACGCTGACGCGTGTTGTGCAGGTCGCACAAGTACTGTAAGCAACAAAGGAGCGGGGTAATTGCCCAGGCGTTTTACAACGCTCCCAAAATTTGTGTTGCGTGGCCCGTTGGTATCTGAGATACTAGCGGGCTTCGTTCATGTGTCGCCGCAGTTTCTCCCGCGAATGCTGCGGCCTGCAAATGAAGTACATTGGAAAGTCCAATCACCCAATCGTAACGTCCCAGCAGGGGCGCTGCGGCGGGACCAAGACTGACCGCAGGCCCACGGTTACCGTGGGGTTTACTACGGCTTAAGTTGGGAAAGAAAATATCATGATTCAAACCGAAAGCCGGCTCGAAGTGGCCGACAATACCGGTGCCAAGGAAGTTCTGTGCATCAAGGTATTGGGCGGCTCCAAGCGCCGTTACGCCAGCATTGGCGACGTGATCAAGGTCACCGTGAAGCAAGCCGCACCGCGCGGCCGCGTCAAGAAAGGTGAAATCTACAACGCCGTGGTTGTGCGTACCGCCAAAGGTGTGCGCCGCCAAGACGGTTCCCTGGTGAAGTTCGACGGCAACGCCGCCGTTCTGCTGAACGCCAAGCTGGAGCCGATCGGCACCCGTATCTTCGGACCGGTGACGCGCGAACTGCGCACCGAAAAGTTCATGAAGATCGTGTCCCTGGCACCTGAAGTTCTGTAAGGGAGTCGTAATGTCTAAGATTCGTAAAAACGATGAAGTCATCGTTCTGGCCGGTAAAGACAAAGGCAAGCGCGGCGTCGTGCAACAGCGCGTCGACGCTGAACACGTTGTCGTCGAAGGCGTGAATGTGGCCAAGAAGGCCGTCAAGCCGAACCCGATGACCGGTGTCACTGGTGGTATCGTCGACAAGACCATGCCGATTCACGTGTCGAACGTCGCGCTGTTCAATGCAGCGACCGGCAAGGCAGATCGCGTTGGCTATAAAGATGTGGACGGTAAAAAAGTCCGCGTCTTCAAGTCGAACGGCGAAGTAGTGAAAGGGTAATAAGAAATGGCCCGTCTCCAACAACTGTATAAAGACAAAGTCGTCGCCGAGCTGACCGAGAAATTCGGTTACAAGTCGGTGATGGAAGTTCCGCGCCTGACCAAGATCACCCTGAACATGGGTCTGTCGGAAGCAGTCGCTGACAAGAAGATCATCGAGCACGCCACCGGCGACCTGACCAAGATCGCCGGCCAGAAGCCGGTCGTGACCAAGGCCCGTAAGGCAATCGCAGGTTTCAAGATCCGCGAAGGCTACCCGATCGGCACGATGGTGACCCTGCGCGGCAACCGCATGTACGAATTCCTGGACCGCTTCATCACCGTGGCTCTGCCGCGCGTGCGTGACTTCCGCGGTGTCAGCGGCAAATCGTTCGACGGTCGCGGCAACTACAACATCGGCGTCAAAGAGCAGATCATCTTCCCGGAAATCGATTACGACAAGATCGATGCGCTGCGTGGCATGAACATCTCGATCACCACGACCGCCAAGAGCGACGAAGAAGCCAAAGCGCTGCTCGCCGCCTTCAAATTCCCGTTCAGGAACTAAGAGCATGGCAAAACTTGCACTGATTAACCGCGAAAAGAAGCGTGCAGACCTGGTGGAGAAATTCGCCCCGAAGCGTGCCGCTCTGAAAGCAATCATCAACGACCAGTCTAAGTCGGAAGAAGAGCAGTACGAAGCGCGCCTGAAACTGCAGGCCCTGCCGCGTAACTCGGCGCCGAGCCGTCAGCGTAACCGCTGCGCAATGACCGGCCGTCCGCGTGGCACTTTCCGTAAATTCGGTCTGGCCCGTACCAAGATCCGCGAATTCGCCATGAAAGGCGAAATCCCGGGTATGACCAAAGCTAGCTGGTAATAGGAGAACAAGCAATGAGTATGAGCGATCCTATCGCCGATATGCTGACCCGCATTCGCAACGCCCAAGTGGTGCAGAAGACGGCTGTCAACATGCCGTCGTCGAAAGTCAAAGTTGCGATCGCCAACGTCCTGAAGGACGAGGGTTACATCGAAGATTTCGCCGTGACCACCGAAGGTGGCAAGTCGGAACTGAAAATCGGTTTGAAGTATTACACCGGCCGTCCGGTCATCGAGCGCATCGAGCGCGTCTCCCGTCCTGGCCTGCGCATCTACAAGGGCAAGGATGAAATCCCTCAGGTCATGAACGGCCTGGGCGTGGCAATCATCTCGACCCCGCAGGGTGTGATGACCGACCGCAAAGCACGCGCAACCGGTGTCGGTGGCGAAGTGATTTGCTACGTGGCTTAAGGAGTAGACATGTCTCGTGTAGCTAAGATGCCAATCGCCGTCCCGGCCGGTACCGATGTCGCGATCAACGCGTCGTCGATCACCGTCAAGGGCCCGCTGGGCACCCTGACCCAGCCGCTGAACGGCCTGGTCAAAGTAGAAAACAACAACGGCACGCTGTCGTTCGACGTCATCGACGATTCCCGTGAATCGAACGCGATGTCGGGCACCCTGCGTGCACTGGTCAACAACATGGTGACCGGCGTGACCAAGGGCTTCGAGCGCAAGCTGAACCTGGTCGGCGTGGGCTACAAGGCAGCAGTGCAGGGCAACGCCCTGAACCTGTCCCTGGGCTTCTCGCACCCGGTGCTGCACGCAATGCCGGAAGGCATCACTGCAACCACCCCGACCCCGACCGAAATCCTGATCAAGGGTATCGATCGCCAAAAGGTCGGCCAAGTGGCCGCAGAAGTGCGCGCTTACCGCTCGCCTGAGCCTTACAAAGGCAAGGGTGTCCGTTATTCGGACGAAGTGGTGAAGCTTAAAGAAACCAAGAAGAAATAATCGGAGCTGACGATGGACAAGAAAGAATCGCGTCTG
>Ga0308163_10003276_pt1 | contig 13769 bp, 16 predicted proteins | sample PhyTR1_FD_201037 | JGI IMG/M metagenome (GOLD analysis project Ga0308163, IMG submission 201037) | Phyllosphere microbial communities from UC Gill Tract Community Farm, Albany, California, United States - DLSLT.R1 | ecosystem: Host-associated > Plants > Phyllosphere > Unclassified | place: USA... | reverse complement strand
GCTGGTTATGGACATACAATCACGACCGGCCACACATGGCACTCGGCGGCATCACGCCGATTCAGAAATTGGCCCTCGCCGCATAGCCTCTACTTCTGGCGCGCATCATTAATGGGGGGATTACCCCTCGACGGCGGCGCGCACCCTGGCCGTAGATGGGTACACCGATTACCTGGCCGCCTCCGTGGGCAGCTTGTTTTCCGAGATGCAGCAGGCACTTGATCGGCCACTGCAAGAAGCAACGACAGTAAGGCAGTCCGGGCCGTCGCCGGTTGTGCCGAAGACGCAATCCATAGTTCTGAAACCCAAGGCAAAACAGAAACAAAAGCCGCGCCCGTAAAACCAGAAGTTACCAATCGCGCAGCGGCTGGGTGCGTCCAGGTAGATCGCGACAACCGCAGTGCTCATGCCGCCCGACGGCTCCGTCGCCAAAACTCCTGACCGCCTCGACCCTGCCGACCTACGCCGCGCATCAGTCTCAGTACGCTCACGCCTCGGCCGCCGGTCAAGCACAACCACGCACATTTATTTTATTGCAAAGCACGCCTGTTTTTTCACCAAACTGAGCACGGGGGGGTAGGGTGGGGGGTAGAAAAAATCTTGGCGCGTCCTTCATAGGAGGGTTCGACGGACACCGTCGAATCCCAGTCCTACATGCACAGTAGCCTCGCCATTCTAGCCGTCCATGCTACGTTCGCTTTTCGCGCATGGCGCCAGGGACGGCAACATCTTTCAGCTGTTAGTCTTTATGGGAACCCCTCACTACTGTTGTCCGCCTCCGAGGTATATGAGCCATGATAGGATTCTCCATCGACGGCTTGAAGCATCCACGCTTCACTTGCACACGACGTTACAAATCATGCCCCGAACTTAAAACTAGGCTGCAAACAGTCGATGCCGAGAAAGCCAAGCTGGACCGACGGCAACAGCGACCGCTGCCGCCGAATACGGTCGCCTCCCTGCGCGAAAAAAGCTAATGCTGGAATGGACCTATCATTCCAACGCGATCGAAGGCAACATGTTCACCCTGCGCGAGACCAAGGTTGTGCTGGAATGTATCACGGTCGGCGGCAAGTCGCCGCGCGAGCGCCCGGAAGCTACGAACCACCGCAATGCCATTGTTTATGTCGAGGACATCGTCGCGAAGCGGGAGGGGTGAGCGAGTGGCAAATCAAGAACATTCACAGCCTGATCATGAAGGACATCGATCATGAAGAAGAGGGGCGTTCCCGGCGCGAGAACGACGCCTTTTCCGGCGCGAGCACTACGCCACAGGTTGTCAGCAGCGGTTGTAAACTGACACACATGCGCTGATGCGTATCTCCCCAACTGCCGGGAGCGCAGGTCACCACTCAGATCCCGCATGACATCCAGGGCGCGTCCTTCACCGTGACGGCGGCCGCTTGGGTGATTGCACTTTGGGGTGCGCTTTAGTATGACCTTCAGGACGAGCAGCGGGCGCCGTGAGGCTGGACTGCTCGGCACTGACCGGTGTCGTTGTCATGCGCACGCTTGCCGCAGTTTCGAACTTGCCTTCGTCGGCGCCGCCATCTGACAGAACTATGTCCAAAGCGTCGCCGACCTTGAGGCGGCACCACTGTTTCCAGCTGATGTCCGTCGCAGCCTTGAAATGAGCGAAGTATTGGGAGCGGCCACCCTGGACAAAAATAAACGGCGAACCCTCCTTCGGTACACGCTGCACTTTCACCGCCAGCGTGGAGGAATAGCGGACGGCACGACGCATGATCTCGCCGAACAGCGGTGGCTGATCCACGACCCTACCACGCATTTCGGCGCGTCGCAAAAAGCCCGCGTTACCGAAAAAGACGAGATTTTCCTTTGCGCGTGAGCACGACACGTTCAAGCGCTGACGGTCGCGAATGAAGCTGATGTCGCCCGCGCTGCGTACTGTCGAATAAAGCACGATGTCCGCTTCGCTGCCTTGGAAGCTGTCGACCGTATCCGAACGGATGGTCAGGCTGTCGCCGATGCGCCAGACATCGCTATCCTTGCTAGCTTTAACTGCGAGGTGGTCAAGCAGGCGCCGGACTACGCGCTTTTGAGCGCCGTAGGGCGTAATAATCGCGACCTCCTTGTGTAGCTTGCGCTTGCTCAGCGACTGAGCGGCGGCGTCGAGATAATCCATGATCGCCTCGGCTTCGGCGAGGTTGCTCTTACTGGTGCCCTCGTCCAGTTGCTCGCCGCGCACGTCATTCCAGCGCAGCGGGGCCGATGGATCGAGGAATTCGCTGCGCTCGTGGACTTCCCCATTAAATAGGCCGCGCTCGCCTTGTTCCTGGTAAAACAAGTCCGCCACCAGGTCGCCGATCGGCTCGACCATACGGTATTGATGTTCGAGCCTGCCACGGCAATTGGTTGGCAAGCCCCGATACATGAGCTCAAAAAAGCTCTCTTTCAGGAAGGTCTCCTCCAAGAAGGGAAGCGCCTGCGCGCTGCCTTCTTCGCGCAAGGTTGCTGCGATGCTCGGCGGAAGCTGGTAATGGTCGCCAATGAGGATCACCTTGCGCGCGCGTAGCATCGGGATCAGCAGTTCGGGGACCGTCGAGCGCCCCGCCTCATCAATAATGGCCAAATCGAATTGCAGCCTGTGCAAGCCATGCCGCTGACTGGCGAGCCCGACGCAGGTGGCACCGGCCAACTTGTATTCCCCGATAAGAAGCTCGGTGAGCTCTGGGTCGAAACGACCATCGTCGTCGCGGATACTGGACAGCCATTCTTCCAAGAGGGGAGCGGTATCCACCTGTGCGGCGGCGGCACTTTGGTAGGCAGTGATCCGGTCCACGTGGTAAGCGTCTAAGCGCGCCTCGGTGCAGTAATCGCGCAGGGACTCGTCCATCTTGTCGCGGTTCCCGATGCGCAGCACCCGCGCGCGCGCCGCCGGCGCTTTTTCAAGGAAGCGCGTCAACGCGTTGTCGATGGCCGCGTTCTGCTGCGATACAACCAGAATGCGCAGAAACGGATTGTCGTCGTACAGTTGGTGCAGCATCTCGACAATGCAAGTGGTCTTGCCAGTGCCTGGCGGCCCCTGTACCAGGAACAGATTCGATTCGACCAGCGCCTGCTCTACCACCCGCTTGGCGGAAAGCGCCTTGTCGTCCTCCTGCCATTTCTTGTTATGCCATGTTAGCCCTGCGGCGACCTTCTGTTCCCAGCGTGCATCGGGCTGGCCTTGGTAGCCGGCTGGGTCCACCAGGATTTGCTTGATCGACTTGTTGACCATCTTGTCAAGCATGAACGCGTCCAGCGCCTGCTTCTGACGCTGCAGGTTCTGGAAATCACCTCCCTTGCGCATGCGTAGCCGCAACTGGCGCGGCGCGAGCGGCACCAGACCGTAGCGGCCCACCTGCATCGATTGTTCGCCCCGGGGGCCAATATTCAGTAGACAAGCGCCGTCTTCGTATACCGGTATCCCGATCAGGTCCCCGACCTGAATCCATGTCTGGGTGCCATTACGGTCCAAGCAAGCCATGTGTACACCTACGCGGCTGCGCTGACCCTTGGCCAGGTCCTTCTCCAGTTCCACCTCGAGCATCTTGAGGGCGAGACGGGCGTCGATATCCAGAGTGACGCGCAGCCAGCCATCTCCCAACTCGCCCGGTGGCAGATCGACGCTAATATGACCGTCGACATCGAGGAGATAGTCGGCGACACGATTCCAGCGCGCGAAGAATTGCCAAGCCTGCTCACGCTGCGCTTCGCGCTGTTCGTACATCCCTTGCTGCTGGCAGAAGTAGCGCAATGCCCGGTACTGCTGGGTATCGATGTAGACGTGATCGATAAAATCGCACTCGATCGCTTGCAGCTCAAACGGCAGCGAAGTGCGCTGCAACGCGAACGCTTCGGCGGTCACAATCTCCTGCGCCTGCAGGTAGTGAAGCGCGGGATCGCTGACCGTACGCACCAACCAGTCGCCAAGGCGCAAAACAATGAGGTAGTGTCCGTCCGCCGCCTCGGCACAGGTGTGCAACTGCCAGCGCTCGTCGCGCTCGATCGCGTCGCTCAGGGCGTCCAGGTGCGGCAAGTCGGGATCGAGAGTGAGGTATACCGGCGCCACCGAGGCCTGCTCCAGGTCGAGCGACTCCGGCCGCTCCGTAACCGACATCAATTCGGGGTCGTGTGCGCGCCGGTCCTTCAACAGCAGGTCGTAATGCAAGGGGTATACGTCCAGCACGTCACCGGGTTGGTAATGCTTGCCCGGAAAGCGCGCCTCGGCGCGCAGGAGACGCGCCAGGATGCCCCCTTGCGCGGCGCTGTCACGCCGCACTTCGTGGATGCTTGGGTAGCAGCGCACGAGGTAGCCAGGTTGCGGTGCGCGTTCGACCGCCTCTACCACCGCCTTACAAGGTGCGCGCTCGAGGATATGTTCGACCTGCAAGCCGCCGCGCAGTACGGATGCGCTGTAGAAGATCGCGTTCTTATTCGCGTGCACGAGTTGCACGGGGATGGCCGCCTGGTCCGGACAAGACTGGGCCAGCAGCAGTTCGAGTGGCGCCGCGACGTAAGTGCCGCCGCTCTTTACTTGGCTCAGCTGCAATACCTGGCCGTAGCGGTTCGGATAGCCGTTGAGCTCTTCGCGTTCGACGATGCCGACTTTCCCGATGTAAAACCATTCGCCCGGCAGTTTCGCTTCCGGCGGCTCAATCTGGAGCAGCGCAGCGTAGTCACCCTGCTGTGCCAGCGTATCCAACTGCGCACCGTACCAGAGACTATACGCGCGATAGGCATGCAAGCGGGCGATGGCATCGTCCAGCCTTGTGCGCAGCAAGCGCAGCGCGGTACGTTTGAACGCGCTGATGTGTTTGCGGTCGAGTTCTCGCTCGAGATCGGCACGCAGCGCCGGCAAATCGCGCTCGAGCTCAGCCTTCTCGGCGAGCAAACGGCGGTTCTCCGCAGCCAGCAAATCCCTGATCTGCAGGGCGTATTCGCGCTCGGTTATCGCATCCAGATCAGCATGACGCGCCTGCTCTTCGCCACACGCCGCCTGCAGATGCCGACAACGCGCGCGGAGTTCTTCGTGGCGCGCACGCTGCTCCGAAGTGAGTGTATCGAAGATCCAGGCGACCGCCGATGCGGCCACCGTGACGATACCGGCCGCGGCCAATAAAAATCCTAACATCAGCGCTTCTCCTACTAGTACGTTCTCACTTCAGCAAGCGGCCCTGCGGCGCTGGCAAGTGCTCAGTGACTTCGCCGATCACCCTCTCAACGCGTTGCAGCCGCTGTCTTCGAGCGTCGGTGTTCTCTTCGGCGCGTACCTGGAGTTCCGCCATACGGTACTCGTGATCGCGAGCGTGAATATTGTCCTGAACTTGCATTGCCTGACGACGCGCGTCGATGTCACCCAGGACGCGGCGGGTTTCTTCGAAGGCGATGGTTTTATCGCGGTCGGCTTGAGCCACGACTTGCCTTGTGCGCTGATGCTCGGCGTACGCTCCGGCCAACGAGGTGACAACGCCTTCCACGCTGGTCGCGATCTCTCCGATCGGCAGGGGCATTGGGGCAGGCTTCTTTGCCGGCGAGCCCGACGGCCGTCCGGATCCAGGTTTCCTCATGATGTATCTCCTATGAATCGATCAATACCACGGCGGCCGCGACTTGCGCTGCGACCAATTGATGAAAAAGGCGTTCGAGCGTGGCGAACCGGGGACAAGACGGCGCCGATGCCTGACGCAACAGCACCAGCTGATCGCCTAGGCGGCGCACGTCCTCCTTGCATTCCGTATAATTCACTTGTTCGATACGGATGCGTTTCCATTGGTCCGTCTGCGTTGTTTGGATATGACTGACGCGTTGCTCCTGTTCACGCGCGGCTTGCGCCGTCAGCGCCGCGCACTGTTTACGGATCTCGCCCAAACGCACGCGCAATGCATCAGCTTCCGCCTCAAGCTGTCGAGTGACCTCCACCGCCTGACGATAGTTGGCATAGCTCGCGACAGCGTCGAGTACCGCCAGACCTGCATCAACCCAGGCCAGTACCACATTGCCTGTCTGTACCATGCGTCCAGTGCGGGTGGCTTTGCCTATCATCCGCATGCCCCGGTAGACACGCTCGGCGCGTTCTACGGTCTTGCTGTCTACGACACCGAAATCGATGAACAGGTCGACCGGGCGCATCTTCACGATTCGCGCGGCGCTACGCATCGGCGTCCCCTAGGATGAGGAAGCCATATTCGGTGTGAACCATGTCCATCAGTGAGCCCTCCACCCGCAGGTTGAGGTAGCGGCGCCGTAGCCTGTGTCCGACTTGGGCACCAGCTGGCGCGAGGATCGACGGCAAGTCCGGCGCGGCATGGCCTGCGCTATCGGCCAGTACCCGCAATTGATCGTCGGCCGCGTCCACAAAGGGCAATCCGGCCGCAAGGCTGGCATGGCTGAACAGGTCCACCCACAGAAAATCGGACGGTGGTAGCGCGACCGGCCAGGGCCATTCCGGCGCCACTTCGCAGTAGCGCTCGATCTCCAAGACCGGTAGGACGACACCTGGATCGCGCTGGCCCAACTTGGGCACCGACGTCAGTCGGGCGCCATCGACATTCACATTCAGGCGTTCTGCAGGATGATTGGGCAGCGGGCGTAAACGGCAGTCAAAATAGCGTAGCTGACGCGCGAACAGTGCACCGTGCTCGGGCCAAAAGTAATTCAGGAACTGCAGCAGTCCTGAACCTTCCTTATCCAACAGGATCTCGGCCACGCGATTTTGATGATCAAACTGCTTCAGGTGGCGTTCTTCCGGCAAAGTGGCGTCCGGGACGCTGTCCGCGGTAGCCTCCAGAAGAGCTGCCTCATCTATTGGCAGCACAAAAATATTCTTGCCGTTGAATTTATCGACCCCTATGCGCTTGACGCAGAGGGGCAGCAGGCGTTCGAGTTGCACGACTTCTTCGCCGAGCGGCGCCAGCATCAGACCATCGCCCAGATAGCCTTGGTAGCGCAAATACTTGCATTGCGCATCGATGGATTCGGCTGAGAGCGCAGTCACCGCCAGAATCATGTCACGTGTCACGCCACGCGCCACGGCGCGCAGCAGGAAGCGTGAAACCGACTGCAGGTTATTGAGCAGGCGATGCCGCAGTTGCAATTCGTAAACGACGAACGGTAGGCCGAGGCGAATCGGACGCTGCAGGTTCAAGGCAGGAACAGTTGGCTTGCTGTACGTTTCTGTAAGATGCATCGTTCCGCGTAATACGATGGGAGAGTTCCCGCAACTCCAAGTAAATTGCCGGGTGGTAATATTATTATTCACACTGCGACTAAGAACATTGTCACCAATATTCACACTTACCCGTCATTGCAAGCGCGTCGAAGCTAACGACGCTTGCCACCAAAGCGGCACCATGCTGTGTGTTCGGGCGGTTGGCGGCTCGTACGGCTATGGAAGCCTTTTTCGATTGAAGAATGTGACCGAAGCGGTAAAACGCTCACTTTTCCTCTGGCGGTCGGTCTCAAGCAGCAGTCTAATATCTTGCAATTTCGCGATTTACTTACACAAGTACTCCATGTCGCTGCTATCAAGCTGGCATTGCGTGCCAGGAAGGAAAGCTGCACTTAGAAGTTTTTTCGGCGGCGGGCGTATCAACTGGCATCCTGTCCCAGCTTGCTAGGATGGTATGCGCGCCGCTGACAGATGCACTGGAACGGTTCGCTGCTGTCTCATTCGGAAGATCGGGACATCAGCCGCAGGCGGTTATAAAAATTAAACAGCGTCCGTTACTTTAGGGCGATTTTTGCGCTGGCGATTAGACATGTTCGATGGAATGATCGATGGACGTCACGGATCGCCCGTTGCGTTCACTGGCCCGATTGGGCAGACAGGCCGAGCGGCAGCGCGTTCTTCATCAGCCAGTCAGTGTTGCCGCCAGCACCATTCCCAGTCCGATCATGGACGCCAGCCATACCAAAGAGCGCACATAGGGGATGCCGGCTGCATACAGCGGCACGTACACCACGCGGCACAGCAGGTATAACCAGCAGCCCCATAGCGTCAGGTCGCCTTCGCGGCTCGCGATGTGGGCGATCAGGACAGCGCCGATAAACAGCGGCAGGGTCTCAAACAGATTAGCCTGCGCCCTCTGCAAACGGGCCGTCACCGGTCGTGGAGGCGGCGCCTTGGCATCGCGCGCACTCGCGTTGTATTGAAGGCCAGTTTCGGCAGTGCGCAATTGCGCCACCAGCATAATCTGGACGATAGCGAGAATCAGGGTGCAGGCCAGCAGCGTCAGTTCGGTTGTCATCGGGACTCCAAAGGTAAGTTCAGTGACGACAAGGGTAACCCAATCCTGTCACATGCTCTCCCTGCGCTCGATGCGCACAGTGCAGTGCTGCACATACGTAAGCTGCCTGGTGTGAGCGTTACAAACCTGTGTCCTTTTATGCTCGATGACATGAATGTAGGAGCCTCCAGTATCGGCGTAGCCGCTAGACGCTCCCTTCTTCCACGCGCAGGCCCGGCACACGGTCAAATTCTCGCCGATTGTTGGTGATAATTAGCAGGACGCGTGAGCGGGCGTGGCCGGCGATCATCTGGTTATAGGGGGCCGATTGGCATGCCGGTTCGAGCTAATTCCGCCCGGATCTGTCCCGTATGTGCTGCGGCATGACCGTCAAAGTCCAATAGTTCCAGCCTGGCCGTGAAGCCCTCAAACTCCGCCAGGTTGCGTGCCGCGTTGGCCGATTTTTCCACGCCGTAAAATAATTCAGCGAAGGTTACTATACTGATGCACATCAGACCATGCTGCCTGATAAAGTGCTCTCGAACATGGGCAGGCTTGTTCCTGATGGTGAAAATTCAGATATTGGTATCGAGCATAAACTTGAGCATTTAAAACGATTCCCTTTCCTGCACTGCAGGCAGTTCGCGCTCCAGCATAAAGTCAGAGGTGGCGCCTGGGCCATCAAACCAGCTCTCCCATGATGAACCTGCTAGTGTAATAATTCGAGTTTTTCCCAGCCCCACCCCATCAACCTGCTTGACATGGTCAGGAAAAGCCACAGCCTTGAGCAAGCCTACTGCCTGGCTGCGATTGCTTTGAAAAATGGCAACTTGATCCATGATTGGCTCCCCAGTATATACAAAACCCATATCCGAATTTAGAGGGCTGTAGGGATATGTCCAATCGTATATCCGGCCTCTTCTGGCGTCCGCTGCGCACCTCAATGACTAGCCTTCCTGCTGAGCCACCTCTCGTACTCAGCAATTGAGGCGCCGAATAAACTTCGCGCAATCATTGCGACGTCGCTGTGAGGTAGACAAACCAGAAACCGCTTTGGCGCGAATCCGCAAGCTGCCATCCCTTTTGGATGTCCCAGAATTGTTTCCAGACACACCGTCTAGCCACAAACAGACGGCCAACCAAGCCGTTAGGCCCAGCAATACAAAATCAGGCAAAACAACGGTCGACAGCAAAATTTCCTCTGGTTTTAGTGTTGCTCCTGATGCAATTCTCAGGCAAAAATCGCGGTTTTGAGGGAACATGTTGATTTTTAAAGGGAAAAGACGGCCTGCAAAGCCGTCACGAGTATGGGCTTGAATGAACTGTACTGCGATGCCAATTGGTAAGTTCGATGCGAATCGCCGGAGTACATCGACACTCGACGAAGCGAGTTGATGGTATTTCTGATGGCATGCATTCCGCGCTCGCCGTGGAAACCGTACGAAATCAAGGGCTTTATGCTCTCGTTGATAATCGAGTGGGAATGATGAGCTTGTTATAAGCTACTGATTTGATTAGAAAAATCGAAAGCCGTTGATGATGCTGATTGCAGCATCAACGGCTTTTCCTTATTTTTATCCGCCGCCGTACCCGACTACAGGATCGCCTTCCATTGCATGCCGGGACTGCTGACTGGAGCTGTAATATAGAATCATTTTCTCACTCGCCCCAACAGGTCTGTAATGCCAATACGTGAAGCACTTCCCGCCGATAATTCAGATGCCAAAGCCCTGGTTCAGAAATCATTGACTTCTTTCGGCCTGGTCGCAGATTTTGCGGGACTGGATGCTGCCGTCGGAGCGATTGGTTTAGCCAATACCCCTAACGAAATCGAACTGGTAGCAGAGGTCGATGGAAAGCTGGTGAGGTGCCTAGCAGTTCAGCGTACGGAGGCAGCAACCGCCAAGCTCTTCGGGTTTCACGTCGATGCCAGCGCGCAAGGGAAAGGTGTCGGCCGCGCGCTGCTCACTGAGGGCATAGCGCAGGCCGTTGCTCGTCATTTCACTCGGTTGGATCTTGAGACGTGGGGCGACATGCGTGCTGCGGTTCACCTGTATGAGTCGTTTGGATGGGTTCGCGGCCCGGACCCACTGCCGGAAAGTGGCGCGGACCGATTTTACTATCTGGCACTACCAAGCAAACCTTGTTCGTCATGCGCCGGGTGAGCAGGGCGCCGTCGATGTCTCCCGTCGCCGTGTGGGCCACCCCAAGTGGTTCAACTGGTCCTTGGGCAGTCCCTGGCTCTCCCAGCACCTTATGACAATACCGCTTCACCGGTGACAAAGACTACCTGAGAAATGTGGCCGATCCCCTGATAAAGGGCGCCGCCGACTTCACTCTCGACTGGTTGATCGAGCAGGACGGCGCGCTCGTTACCGCGCCCTCGACTGATCGAATGGCATGGCGACTGGGAGGACGAAGATCCAAAGCACCGTCATGTGTCACACCTGTTCTTTCACGACCCGCGTCTCCCGGGTAGGAAATCACGCGAGACGCCATGCCCGGCCGCGCCCTCCGGCACCGCGATCCGGCCGGCCAGGTCCGCCAGCGTGGTCTCGGCCATCGTGTCCAGCAGCGCTTGTTCCGCAGCCGACTGGGTCGTGGTCACGAAGGCGTTCACCACGGCTTCCACCGGGCACTGCGGATTGTCGATGGCCGGCCCGAACGTGAACACGCCCTTGTGGGCCAGCGCCAGGTACACGTCCTCGACGGTGACGTCGGCCAGCGCACAGGTCAGGCGCCAGCCGCCGCCGGGACCGCGCTCCGATTCCACGTAGCCCGCGCCGCGCAGCGACGCCATGGTGCGCCGCACCAGCGCCGGATTGGTGTGCAGCATCTGTGCAATGGTGTCGGACGTGGTGGCGCCGCCGCGCAGCTGCATGTGGATCAGTACGTGCAGTACACGGGCCAGACGGGTGTCGAGTTGCATGGTGTGTGCCCTGTTAATTCGTTACTCGTCATGTTACGATATCTGCTCATCCAACGCAATCGCATTCAGGAGGCAACATGGCAGCAGTGAAGCAATCAATGGTGGACACCAACGGCGTGCGCCTGCACGTGGTGGAGCAGGGCGCGGGACCCGCAGTACTGCTGTTGCACGGCTTTCCCGAAACGTCGCACGCGTGGCGCCACCAGTTGGCCGCGCTGGCCGCCGCCGGCTACCGCGCCATCGCGCCGGACCTGCGCGGCTATGGCGGCAGCAGTTGTCCGCAAGACCCCGCCAGCTACACGACGCTGGACGCGATCGGCGACCTGGTCGGTTTGCTCGATGCGCTGGGCGAGCCGCAGTGCGTGGTGGTGGGCAATGACTGGGGCGCCACCATCGCCTGGCAGGCCGCGCAGGTGCGGCCGGACCGCTTCCGCGCCGTGGCCGGGCTGGGCGTGCCGCTGATGGGGCGGGCGCCGGCCCTGCCATCGACCCTGTTCCCGCAGGACGCGCAGTCGTGGTTTTACATTCATTACTTCAGCGATGCGGCGGCCGCAGGCGAACTTGACGCTGACCCGGCCGCCACGCTGGCGAAAATCTATTTCCATGCGTCGGGCGACGTGGGGGAGCGCGGCCAGGCCACGCCCAACCCGTTCGGCATGGTAGACCGGCGCACCGGGTACCTGGCGGCGTTACCGGCGCCGACGCAACTGCCCGCGTGGTTCACTGCGGCCGACCTCGACACCGTGGCCGGCGCTTACGCACGGTCGGGATTCCAGGGCGGTCTCAATTACTATCGCAACCTCGATCGCAACTGGGCGTTGCAGGGCGCGTTCGAAGGCGTGCAGGTGACGGTGCCGGCGCTGTACCTGGCCGGCGCGCGCGATACCGGCCTGGCCATGCCGGGCATGCAGCAAATCATCGCCGACATGCCGCGCCTGGCGCCGGACCTGCGCGGCAGCCACGTCATTGCGGGCGCCGGCCACTGGCTGCCGCAGGAAGCGCCGGCCGAGGTCAATGCGCAATTGCTGGCGTTTCTGCAGGGTTTGTGAGAATCGGTGCTGCCTGCGCGCATTATCGTCGACTCCCGTTCCATTGCTGCGAGCAGTGGGCCCACCTCCGGTGCGGCGGTCAAGAGCTCGCTGATGAGCAACACTTTCGGCATGGCGATCCCCTGTTCAACGACTTGCTGTCGCCCGATGGTTCGCGCAACCGCGGCATGGTGCGGCCGCTGTTCGGCCGCAGCAGGCAACCGGGCCACTGTGTTCGTCATCCAACCATGCGCGGTGCGCCGGCGCGGTACGCTGTCCAGTCCAGCAATGCCTGCACGCGACAAGGACCAACCGCATGCCCACCGATTTCGATCGCGCAGATAATACCGGCTCCACCCAAAAGATCCGGAAGGCAAGAAGATCGATGCCGTGTCGATCTTCGCGTTCGCGTCGATGAACGATGTCGAGGACTACCTGGTCAGTGACGGCCATGCCGAGATTGCAGCGTCCGAACAGGCGCTGACGGGCGAAGGATCGGAGTGGTGGACCGCGCTCAACTACAGAGTGATCAACCGCCTGATGCCGGAACTGGCAACTGTATTACCACAAGCAATTTAAACCGTGTTATCGAGGGAGTGACCATGCAACGACAAAAAGCAGCCATCGTCGGCGGACTGATCGCCGGCCTGGTAACAACAGCAGTGATGGTGGTAGGCCGCAAAACCGGCGTGCTGACCAAGACCCTGGACCGCGACGCAGTCGACTGGATCGACGACGTCACCGGCTCGCGCAAGGTAATCGGCGACACCGGCACCAGCATGGTGGAGTTCACCAACCACCTGGGCGCATCGGCCGCGTTTGCGTCGGTGTATCCGGCGCTGCGCGACCTGGCGCCGTCGATGTCGCCAGTTACCATCGGCGCGTTGTACGGCACCGCACTGTACGCGGTCAACATCGGCGCCATCGCGCCGGTGCTGGGCATCACCGAGGGCGAAGTGCAGGCCGGTCCGCGCAAGGCCGGGGAGCGCTGGGCGATTCACGTCCTGCAGGCGGTTGTCACCGCCGTTGTGGCAGACCGCTTGAGCGGCACCGCTGGCCGACAGTGAGCGGGACCCACGCCATGGCAAGCCATGCGGCGCGCCGGTTTTAAGGCATGGGGGCCATCCGCGCCTAGCCTGCCTGGTACGCATGCAAAGCGCAAGGCACGACAGTTCGAAAGGGTAGAATCCCATCGAAGCACGATCGACAGTCACACGCCTGACCAATTCGCGAGGATGCCACATGCCAGCAACTTCCATTTGTGCGAATGGCTATCCGGTGCTGCTGAGCGATCGGCGAACGTTCATGCGGAGTATGACGATCTTGCTGCATCCACCTCTGCCATTTTTGGGCGGCGATGACTGGCAAGCAGGAATTCGTGAGCAGCGCGGTTTGATGGTATTCATGATATCGCTGTTCGCTGCGTTTCATGAACGCAGCGTATTCCATCAGGTCTTCGCCCGGGCGGCCGTCCTGGCACAATCGTTCGCGATCGTCAGGCGATGCCGGCGCCCATTGCCGGGAACACGTCGGAGAACAGCAGCGTGATCAACTGCTGGCCCTGCGGCGTGGACCAGTCCT
>Ga0308163_10003275_pt1 | contig 13772 bp, 9 predicted proteins | sample PhyTR1_FD_201037 | JGI IMG/M metagenome (GOLD analysis project Ga0308163, IMG submission 201037) | Phyllosphere microbial communities from UC Gill Tract Community Farm, Albany, California, United States - DLSLT.R1 | ecosystem: Host-associated > Plants > Phyllosphere > Unclassified | place: USA... | reverse complement strand
ATCGCCGACAACGCCCGCTCGCTGGCGGCGATGCTGGTGATCGTCAGCGCCATGCGCGACGCCGGCGTCGCGCCGGTGGGCGACATCCTGGTCGTGGCCAACGTCGGCGAGGAAGGCCTGGGCGATCTCAAAGGCGTCAAGCACCTGTTCAGCCAGCGCAAGGACATCAAGGCCTTCGTCGGCCTCGAGCCGGCGCTGGGCGCGGATGGCGACCCGGTGACCCACATCGGCACCGGCAGCCGACGCTTCAAGGTGACCGTGCGCGGCCCCGGCGGGCATAGCTACGAGGGCTTCGGCCTGCCGTCGGCGGTGCATGCGGCCGGCCGCGCGATTGCGCGCATCGACGACCTGCGCGTGCCGACCGAACCGAAGGTCACTTTCAACGTCGGCGTGATCCAGGGTGGGCAATCGGTCAACAGCATCGCCGCCGAAACCAGCATGCTGGTCGACATCCGCTCGGCCGACGCGCCACTGCTGGCCGAGACCGAGCGGCGCATCAAGGCCGCGATCCTGCAGGGCGTCGACGAGACCAACCAACGCTGGAACAGCAAGGCGATCAGCGCCGACATCGTGTTGATCGGCGACCGGCCGGCCGGCCAGATGCCCAGGGACGCAAAGATCGTCAAGCTGGCGCTGGCGGCGGCAAGCGCGCAAGGCCGGCCCGCGCTGCTCGACGGCCCGCATTCGACCGACGCCAACCTGCCCATGAGCCTTGGCATCCCGGCGGTCACCATGCCCGCCGGCGGCAGCTCGGGCGGCTATCACTCGGAGAAGAACGAGTGGTGGGCGCCGACCAACGCCTACGCGGCGCCGCAAAACGTCATGCTGACCCTCCTCGGCCTGGCCGGCGTGCAGGGCATCGCGCCGCCGGCTATCCCTTAAGTAAGACTGTACAGTGCGAAGCATGGCAGTGATAATGGGAATCATTCCCATTCATCTCCAATCATTGTCAGCCCCATGCCACTTGTCCTCAAGACCACGACCGCCTGCGTTCTCTCCGCCCTGTCCTGCTTCACTCTCGCCCCGTACGCCCGGGCCCAAACCGACGCCGAACTGCAAACGGTCGTCATCAGCGCCAGCGCCGACGCCTCGGCCGCCGGCCTGTCGAAGGCCTTCGCCGGCGGCCAGGTCGCCAAGGGCGGGCGGGTCGGCCTGCTCGGCAACATGGATAACATGGACACCCCATTCAACAGCACCAACTACACCCAGCAGTTCATCGCCGACCAGCAGGCGCGCAGCGTGGCCGATGTGCTGCAAAGCGATCCGTCGGTGCGGGTGGCGCGTGGTTTCGGCAATTACCAGGAGCTGTACGTCATTCGCGGCTTCCCGGTGCCTTCGGACGATCTGGCCTACAACGGCTTGAACGGCGTGCTGCCGCGCCAGTACATCGCGGCCGAACTGCTGGAGCGCGTGGAAGTTTTCCGTGGCGCGAATACCTTCCTCAACGGCGCCTCGCCCAGCGGCGGCGGCATCGGCGGCGCCATCAACCTGCTGCCCAAGCGCGCGCCCAACCAGCCGCTGACCGAGATCAGCGCCGGCCTGCAATCGGGCCGGCAGACCCACCTGGCGGCCGACATCGCGCGCCGCTTCGGGGAAGAAAACCGCGTCGGCCTGCGATTCAACGCCGTGCAGCGCAAAGGCGGCACCGCCATCGACGACGAACACCGCGAGCTGCAACTGGCCGCACTGGGGGCCGACTATCGCGGGCGTGGCTACCGCCTGTCGGCGGATCTGGGCTGGCAGGACAGCAAATTACGCAACGCCCGACCGGCCGTCAACGTCGCCGCCGGGCTGCCTGTGCCTGCGGCGCCGGACGGCGGCGCCAACTTCGGCCAGCCGTGGGACTATTCCAGCGAGCGCGATGTCTTCGGCACGCTGCGCGGCGAGTGGGATGTGGCAAAGGACGTGGTGGCGTGGGCATCGTTCGGCGGCCGGCGCGGGGATGAACTCAATCGCCTGGCCAGCACCCTGAACCTGACGTCGAACTCGGGGGCCGGCAACATCCGCCGCTTCGACAACGCCCGGGAAGACCATGTCCGGACCGGGGAGCTGGGATTGCGCGCGGCGCTGCGCACCGGTGCCGTGAGCCATAAGCTGGCGCTGACGACAACCGCCTTCGATCTCGATTCGCGCAACGCCTACGCGACGTCGGCCTACCAGGCGACGTCGCTATACCAGCCGCCCGTGATGGCGTTGCCGTTGCTGACCACCTTCGGCAATGCGCTGTCCGATCCGCAGACCACCAACAAGGTAAAGCTGGTGAGCGGCGCGGTGGCCGACAGCATGGGCTTCCTCGACGACAGCGTGCTGCTGACGGTCGGCATGCGTCATCAAAGGATCCGGCAGACCGGCTACGCCTACAACACCGGCAAGCAGAACGCCGACTACAGCGAAAGCGCCAACACGCCGATCGCGGCGGTGGTGTACAAGGCCTCGAAACAGGTGTCGCTGTACGCGAACTATATGGAAAACCTGCAGCAAGGCGCGGTGGCCGGCACCAACGCCGTCAACGTCGGCGAGATTTTCGCGCCGTATAAGTCGCGTCAGAAGGAAGTCGGCGCCAAGTACGACGGCGGCCGCATCGGCGTAAATGTCGCGTTGTTCACCACCACCCAGCCGCAGGGCGTGTTGAACCCGGCCAGCAAGGTGTTCGGCATCGACGGTGAACAGCGCAACCGTGGCGTGGAAGTCTCGGCATTCGGCGAACCGCTGCGCGGCCTGCGCCTGCTGGGTGGCGTGACCTTGCTCGAGGCGACGCAGGAACGCACGGCTGGCGGTGTCACCGACGGCAAGGACGTCATCGGCGTGCCAAAGTCGCAGGTGAATATCGGCGTCGATTGGGATGTGCCGGGCATGCCGGGACTGAGCCTGTCGGCGCGCGCGCTGCACACGGCGTCGCAGGCGGTGAACGCGGCCAACACCCAGCAGCTGCCTGCGTGGAACCGGCTCGATGTCGGCGGGCGATTCCAGTTCGATCTGGATGGCCGCAGCTACGCGGTGCGCGTGCGGGTCGATAACCTGACAGACAAGAGCTACTGGGCCTCGGCCGGCGGCTCGCAGGGCACCGGCTATCTGGTGCTGGGCGCGCCGCGCAGCTTTGCACTCACGGCAAGCACGGAGTTTTAGCCAACACCTTGGCGGCCAGCGCCAGGCCGCTCAGCCAGGCGTCCTCCACCCGGCCGCCGCCCAGCCAGTCGCCACACAGCCCGACCCGCACCGCCGGCAGCCACACCGCCTCCCGCGACGACGGCGTGCCAGCCCTGGCGTAGCGCCAGCGGTGCGCGGTGACCGCTTCCGGTCGCGGGCCACCCAGCCTGGCGAAGGCGTCCAGCAGCAGCGCGGTCACCCGCGTCTCGTCATCTTCGATATGGGCGGCGCTCCATTCGGCGCTGGCCTGCAACACCCACACCTCGCTACCGGCACGGCCGGGCTTTGAACTATCGCGCGCGATCCAGCGCAGCGGCCCGTCGTTGATGAAGGCGGCGTCGTAGCCCGGCTTGTACGGCTGCGCGAAACGCAGCATCAAGGTCCAGCTGGGGAGCATGGCGACCGCGTTCGATTGCATCGCCGTCAGCGGCAAAAGCGGTTCCAGCAGCGCCGCCGCCTGCGGCGCCGGCACCGCGAGGACCAGCGCGTCGTAATGCTCGGCGTGCAGCCCCTGCTCCTTCGAATGCAGGCGCCATCCTTCCACCTCATGCTGCATATTGCCGATGGTGACGCCACTGTGCAGCGTCAGACCGGCGGCCAGCCAGGCCGCCGGAGCACTCATGCGCGGCACGCCGACGAAGCGCACCACGCTATCGGGTTCCGTCCTGCCGCCGCCGATAACGGCGATCTTCGGCTCCCACGGCGCGGCCACGCCTGCCGACTCCCAGCGCGCCACCTCCTCGCGAAAGGCGTTGTCCCGCACCGTGAAATACTGGGCGCCGTGGTCGCATTGCCAGCCGTCGGCACGCCGGGTACTCATGCGACCGCCGGGGCCGCGCGCCTTGTCGAACACCGTGACCCGGCACCCCGCACTCTGCAAATGCCGTCCGCATGACAGGCCGGCCAGCCCGGCGCCAATCACTGCCACATGGAGACGTGTATCAGGCATGACGATGGTCCTATTCGATATAAAGTACAAAGTATAAAGAGAAGACTGTGACGGCATAAGGCTTTTGCGGGCCGTCTGCGGTTCAATTACGGTTCGCTGGACGCGATGAACCGGGAACTGCTAGAATGGCGACTATCGATAAAAAAGGAGCGACATGTCTGACGCTGAACAAAAACCAGAATCGAAGCCAACCGGTTATCGCAGCGGCGTGGCTGCGCGGCTGGCGGGCCTGCCGGTCGAAACGCTGCGCGTGTGGGAGCGCCGCTACGGCGTTTCCGACGTTGATCGCTCGCCGCACGGGCAGCGCCTTTACTCGGCCGACCAGGTGCGCCGGCTTGGCCTGCTCAAGCGCGTGGTCGACCAGGGCCACGCGATCGGCACCGTGGCCCGCCTCGCGGCCGATGAACTGATCGCGCTGGCCGGCGCGGCGCCCTCGCCCGCCGTCCCCGGCGCGGTCGCGCAGACGCTGAAGATCGCGGTCGCCGGCGCCGCGCTGGCGCGCCGCCTCGGCGCCATTCACACCTCGCCGGAACTCGATATCGTCGCCAGTTGCTTCCAGCTGGAAGGCGCGGCCGAAGCGATGGCCGGGGTAGCGGCCGACGTGCTGCTGATCGAGTCGTCGGAGATGAGCGCCGACGCGCTGCCGCAAATCCAGGCCGCGCGCCGCGCGATGCAGGTACGCACAGTGGTGGTGCTGTACCGCTTCTGCGATAGCGCCACCGTGCGGCGTCTGCGCGAACATGGCTGCCTGGTGGCGCGCGCGCCGTCCGACCCCGCCGAAGTGGCGGTTTTATGCAGCACTGCGCTGACCGGCGCCGCGCGGCCGCCGCCGGGTCCCGCCACCGCGCCGACGCCGCGCCGCATCGATGACCAGGCGCTGGCGGCGATGGCGGCGGCATCATCCAGCATCAATTGTGAGTGCCCGCGTCATCTGGCGGATATACTGATGATGCTGGCCAGTTTCGAGCGCTATAGCTTCCAGTGCCAAAACCGCAACGCCAGCGACGCGGCGCTGCACGAGGACCTGGGCCGAAGCGCCGGCCACGCGCGCGTGATGATGGAGCAGGCGCTGGAACGACTGGCGTATGCCGAGGGGCTGCCTTTGCCGTACAAGCAGTAAACAGCGCCATATGCTCCGGCGTCCCGCACGCGCACCCGCAGTTGAACTCGCAATTGAACTCTATTATTCGCATTTCTGATTGGACTACCGCATGACCACCGAGCAGCTTCCGGCATATCGCCCTGCCACCACCACCGCCTCCGAGCGCATTCGCGCGCGCCTGATCGCGAGCAACACGCGCTTTCACGCCAACGACAATATCGCCGCCTACATCGAACCCGGTGAGCTCGATCAGTTGCTCGATGAAGTCAGCGGCCATATGCAAAAGGTGCTGGAAAGCCTGGTCATCGACACCGTCAGCGACCATAACACACAGGATACGGCGCGCCGTGTCGCCAAAATGTACATGAACGAGGTGTTCGGCGGGCGCTATGTCGACATGCCGCCGGTGACCGAATTCCCCAACGCCGCCAACCTGAACGAGTTGATGATCATCGGCCCGATCACGGTGCGCAGCGCCTGCTCGCACCATCTGTGCCCGGTGATCGGCAAGGTGTGGATCGGCGTGATGCCGAACCAGCACTCGAACCTTATCGGCCTGTCCAAATACGCGCGGCTGGCCAGCTGGATCATGAGCCGGCCGCAGATCCAGGAGGAGGCGGTGGTGCAACTGGCCGATCTGCTGCAAGAGAAAATGCAGCCTGACGGCTTGGCCGTTATCATGGAGGCGGACCACTTTTGCATGCAGTGGCGCGGGGTCAAGGACATGGATGCGCGCATGATCAATAGCGTCATGCACGGCTCCTTCCTCAAGGACCCGGCCCTGCGGCGCGAGTTCCTGTCGCTGATCAAACGCTGATATCACTGGAGAATCCGCATGCTCGTCCGACTTTTGTACGCCAGCCGCGCCGCCGTTGATACCCACACGGGCGCGGTCACGGCCATCATGCAGCAATCGCAGGCCTACAATCCCAAGCACGGCATCACGGGGGTGCTGTGTCACAGCGACCGCGCCTACCTGCAGGTGATCGAGGGCGGCCGCGACCAGGTCAACCGCCTGTACGGCAAGATCTTGCGCGACACGCGGCACACCGACGTGGTGCTGCTGCACTACGAGGAAACCTGCGAACGCCGCTACTCCGGCTGGACCATGGGACAGACTAATTTGAACAAGCTTAATCCAGGCACCTTGCTGCGCTACTCGGCCACGACGGAGTTCGACCCGCATTCGCTGTCGGGCAAAAGCTCGCTGGCGCTGATAGACGAACTAATGGCGGCGGCGGCGGTTCTGGGCCGCGCCTGACACCCTCAGTTCCAGCCCTGGCGCCAATTGGCGGCATCTGTCAGTTCGCGCCACGGCATGGTTTGCCGGCGGCGCGAATGCACCGCTTCCAGAACAACCTCCACGATCGCCCCGCCCTCCTGCGCCGGTTCGACCAGCTCCACCACCATGAAGTGTTTTTCCTTGTTGCTCGGCGCGACCGCCGTCCACTTGCTCAGCCTGAGTTTCTGAGGACTCAACCGTCGCACCGGCGCGGGCTTCGCTGCCAATGACTCCGTCATCACGCGTCTCCAAAGTGTATGAACCGCCATTGAACCATTTTTGCGGCCTGATCGCAATGCGCGTGCTGGACTGAGGATTTGTCTTCCTCTAAGGTGGCCGCATGAACCGCATCAGCCAACCCACACTCAAGCTCATCCTGGGCGATCAACTCAACTGTCAGCACAGCTGGTTCGCACAAGCACGGAACGACGTGATCTTCGTCATGATGGAGGTGCGCCAGGAAACCGACTACGTGCTGCACCACGCGCAAAAGATCATCGCCATCTTCGCCGCCATGCGCGACCTGGCGCGGCGACTGCGTGAAAATGGCCACCGCGTGCACTATCTGGCCATCGACGATCCCGACAACCGTCAATCGATGCCCGCCAACCTCGATCACCTGATCGCGCACTACGACGCGGCGGCCTTGCGCTGGCAGGCGCCGGACGAGTACCGGCTGGACCGCCAGCTGGCCGACTACGCCGCCGGCCTGTCGATTCCGGCGACGATGGACGACACCGAGCATTTTTTCACCGACCGCGACGAAGCGGCAGCGCTGTTCGAAGGCCAGGACAACTGGTTGATGGAGCGTTTTTATCGCCACATGCGCCTGCGTCACCAAGTACTGGTGTCGGAAACCGGCAAGCCGGCCGGCGGCCAGTGGAACTTCGACCACGACAACCGGGAAGCATGGAAAGGCATGCCGTGGGAGCCGGCCGACCTGCGTGGTCGCCACGACCACAGCGAGCTATGGAAGACGATACAAGCGGCCGGCGCACGCAGTTTCGGCCAGCCGAACGCCGGCGATTTCGCCTGGCCGTTGAACCGCGACGAGGCGCTGGAGCAGCTGGAGCGCTTTGTCAAACAGGCGTTGCCGCATTTCGGCCAGTTTCAGGACGCGATGAGTTTCAAGGCCTGGCGGCTGTTTCACTCCTTGCTGTCGTTCGCGATGAACAGCAAGATGCTCGATCCGCGCACGGTGATCGAGCGGGTCGAGGCGGCGTGGCGCGACGGCGCAGTGCCGCTGGCGTCGGCCGAGGGTTACATCCGTCAGATACTGGGCTGGCGCGAGTATGTGCGCGGCGTGTACTGGCACCGCATGCCGGGCTACGATCGGCTCAACGCCTTTGACCACACGGCGCCGTTGCCGCACTGGTTCTGGTCGGGCGGGACTCGCATGCGCTGCATGGCCAGCGCCATCGGCCAATCGCTGGAGCATGCGCATAGTCACCACATCAACCGGCTCATGGTGATCGGGAATTTCTCGCTGCTGGCGGGGTTGTCGCCTTACGAGCTCCATCAGTGGTACTTGGGCGTGTACATCGACGCCTTCGAATGGGTGGAGCTGCCGAATACACTGGGTATGAGCCAGTATGCGGACGGTGGTTTGCTCGCCACGAAGCCGTATGTGTCGAGCGCCGCGTATATCGATCGCATGAGCGATTATTGCAAGGGGTGCCACTACGATAAGAAAGCGCGGACCGGCGCGAACGCTTGTCCGTATAACGCGATGTATTGGGATTTTTTCGATCGCAATCGCGAGTCGCTGGGTAGGAATCACCGGCTCGGCATGGTGTATCAGCAGATCAAACGCATGGACGGGCCGGCGCTGGAGGCGATACGCGCGCAAGCCGCGCATACGCGCGCCACCTTGGCGGATTTGTGAGGATTCATGCCGTATCCGCCATCGTTTAGCCGCGGACGGCGCATGCATGGCGGATTACGCTTCGCTAATCCGCCCTACGTGGTTTAGACGATTGTTTGGTTCACCTCTTTAACGACGTGCCGTCAGCCACTGCGCTGCCGGCAGTGCGGCCGCCACCACCCTCACCTCGCCGATGTTGCCGAAGAAGCCGTCGGCGCGTGCGCCGTCCCATGAGCCGCCGCCCACCACCCACTGCGACGTCGCCGACAACGTCGCCAGGCCGACCACATTGCTGCTGTTGCGCAGCACCGGTGCGCCTTCCACATACATCACCGTGTCGTGCGTGGCCGGGTCGTTGACGATGGCGATGTGCACCCACGTGCCGGCGATGATCTCGCCAGACCAGCTGGCCATCCCGCCACGCGCACCCACCACATCCGGCACCACTTCCCACTGCACTTCGCGCAGGCTGGAAATGGCGAACAGCAGCGGCGGCGATTCCGCATCGCCGCCGTCGAAGCCGGCCAGGGCGCCGCGCTTGCCGTCACGCGTCATGATGTTCATCCATGCGTGTTTGGTCTTGTCCCACGCCTGGTTGATCTTGACGAAGGCCTCGATCGTGTAGCCGGTCTTGGCGAAGGTCTGGGCGTTGATCGCGGCCGAAGGATCGGTGACGAAATAGCTCAAGCGCGGCGCGTTCTTGTCGGTGTTGATGAAGCTGACCGAACCAGGCGCAGACGACAGGCGGTGACGATCGCTGCTCCAGACGATATCGCCCGCTTCGGCGCCGACGATGCCGCCCTTGTTGAGCGCATCCCGAGTTAGCGGATTGGCGCCCGTGACATCGGCGATGCGGGTGCCCGGCGCCACTGCCGCGCCCTCGGTGCCGCCGTAGAAGCGCCAGTGCGCCACGGTCGATGCCACTTTCGGATAGTCGTCGGCGTCCTTGGGTACGGCCGAGACCACAACCGCAGGCTCCGTGTAACCCTTGAGTACCAGCGCCTTGGCCTGGTCCACCAGCGACGATGCGACGGTCGCCTTGCCGGCGCCGAAAGCGGGGTTGAAGCGCGCGAAGCGTTTGGCGAAGTTGATGTTGATGGTGAACGCCTCGTTCGGCTCCGTGAGCACGGCGCGGTCGAAGGCGTTGCGGGTGTCGGCCGGCTTCATCGGCACCCACGGCGAGAACGACAGCACCTTGATCTGATTGTTGGTCAGGTCGAATTCGTACAGGCGCATCAAGCCGTTGCCGCCCTGGTAGTCCATCTGATAGTCGACCACCATTTCCTCGACCGCGTTGCCAAAGTTGTTGGTCTTGGTCAGGCGCGCGGCGCCGTGATGGTGGCCGTTCAAGGTCATGAAGATCTGATCGTTATCGCGTATCAGTTTTTCCCACAGCATCTTGCCGTAGTCGGTTTCCAGAGGACTGAGGGCGTCCGCCGCGATGTTGAGCAACTGGTGGTTGACCAGAATAACCGGCAAGGTCGGATTGTCCGCCATGACCTTGCGCGCCCAGGCGATGCCGGCGTCGGAAATGCGCCACGACAGCGACAGCACCATGAACTTCTGTTCCTGCGCGGTGAAGATATGGTATTCGTGGAAACCGGTGCTGTCGCGCCCGCCGAAGGTGGCCTGACGCTGCGCGCGGCGCGTGCCGAACCATTGCAGATACGGCTCGTTGGCCAGCACGCGCTGGCTGTCGGTGCCCTTGGTCTGGTCGCCGGTGTAGTCCAGATCGTTGACGACATCGTGATTGCCGGCCAGGATCGAGTACGGCACTTTGTTCACTTCGAGCACCTGCATGGCGCTGTCGGCCACTTTCCACTGCTCCGGCTTGCCGACCTGGTCGACCACATCGCCCAGGTGGATCAGAAACGGGATATTCAAGGCGGCGGCGTTGCGCGCCACCCAGTTGGTCTGCGCGGCAAACGGCTCGTTGCCGTAGTGGCGCTGGTATTGATTGCTTTCCGACGAGGTCGCGTAGCGCGAGTAGAACTGCGTGTCCGGCAAAACCGCCAGCGCGAAGCTGGAAATCTGCGTGCTCGGCGGGACCACCACGGGAGCGGTGCCACCGCCATTGCCGCTGTCGCCGATCTCGCTGTTGCCGCCACCGCAGCCGGCCAGTAATCCCCCGACGGACAGGCCGGATGCCGAGGCCAACCCCATCTTCAATAAGGTGCGACGTTGCGGCCGCGGTGCGACGCCCTGTTCGGTGACAATTGTCGGGAAGATGGTGTCGCCTGGATTCTTCATTTGACTGGTGCTCAAAAAAATTGTGGAGCGCTAAGTCTATTGTCGAAGAATGACGGCCTGATGACGAAGCATGACACCTCGATCAGTTATGATCGACACTTAGTCGTCACGATCGTCCACATCACCATCAACACCAGGGAAATGAATTGACCGCACCATCAGCAAGCAAGCGTGGCAAGGCGCCTAGCGATAACGATTTATTGGCCGCCGCCTGCGGCATCGTCGCCCAAAGCGGCTGGGCGGGACTCGCACTGCGGCCGCTAGCCGAGAGCCTGAACGTTTCGGTTACCGTCCTGAGCAACCACTACGGCACGCGCGCCGATGTCGTCGCCGCCGTTTGCCGTGCCGCGTACGACGAGGAACAACGTATCTTCGCCGACTGGCACGCAACGCTGCTGACGCTGGGAACATTGAGCCCCGCATTGGCGGCCGACCTGGCCGACACCATCGTGCAGGAGCTGGCGGTTCGCCATCGCGGCTTCTCGCTGCTGTTCATGGAGGTACTCCAGAGCAGCGGCTGGGACGCGTCGCTGCGCGCCGCCTTCTCGCCGTGGCTGGACGAGCGCATGCGGTTTTGGGCCCAGCTAGGCGCATGCGCCGGCCTGCCAACGTCGCTGACCGCGAGCGGCTGGCTGGGCGGCTACTTTATCGACGAACTGGCCTTCAGCATCAGCCTCGACCCACAGCCGGCGTATCGCATGCTGCGCCGGCTGTGTTTGCGCCGCCTGATGTCCGGCATTGCCGCAGCGGCGCCGCCCGCCGTCGAGGACGACAACATGTTTGCAGCCTTGTTTGACCGACTGGCTTACCGCAAAGGCGAAATCGCCATTGCGCATGGGGTCGACGTCTCCAGCGACTGGCCCGGTCGTGCCGCGCGCGCCTGCGCCATCGCCCTCACCGAGCGCGGCGTCAGCGCATTGACCCACCGTGCGATCGCGGCCGATGCCGGGGTACCGCACACGACGCTGATTTATCGCTTCCCGACCCAGCAGGATCTGGTCGTCGCCGGGCTGGAATTCATCATTTCGCACGTTCTGAGGGCGGTTGACGAGGGCGAGCTGTCGGGCGATCTGGCCACCACGCCCGATCGCATGAACCACGTTGGCGAGCACGGACTCGACGTCGGCCGCGCGACATTCGCGCTAGCCATCGCGGCGGCCCGGATGCCCAGGTTGGCACCGAGCGCGGCCGACATGCGCCGCCGCCGGGGCATCAACCTGGTCAAGATCCTGCGCCGCATGTCGCCGGCCCTGCCGGGCATAGACATGCTTGCCGCCCAGATCGCATCTGTCGGCTTGATCGGCTATGCGTGCACGCTTCCCCTGCAGGAGAAAGCCGGATTCATTCCTGCCTACGAAGAACTTTTAAGCTATCTGGGCGACACGCAAGATTTCGACCATTTGTATTTATACGTCAGATAAAAGCCATGAAGGTTCGACCTAGTGTAATTGTGCCGTCATAATTGGCTGCTACAGTCATGTCTTCACCTACCTATAACTCCAGGGAAGCATGACTAACTACTCCTCAACGTATCGCGGCGCGATGCTGCTTTGCGCAGCCGCCTGCGGCAACGCCTACGCCGCCGAAACCACATCGGACCGCCCCGCCGCGTCGGCCGAACTGGCCCCCGTGATCGTCACCGCGCAGCGCCGCAGCGAAAACCTGCAAACCGTGCCGATCGCGGTGACCGCCGTCAGCGGCAAGACACTGGAGGAGTCCGGCTATCAGTCCGTGACCGATCTGCAGTATCTGGTGCCCGGCCTCCAATACGACCCCACGCAGGGGGCGGCGTTCCAGATCCGGGGTGTCGGCAGCCAGTCGTTCGACTTTTCCAACGCCAAGTCGGTCAGCGTGGTGGTCGACGATGTGGTGATGGACGCGCAGCGCGCCAACGGCTTGATCGGCCTGGTGGACATTCAGCGCGTCGATGTGCTGATGGGGCCGCAGGGCACGCTGTTCGGCAAGAACGCCACTTCGGGCGTGATTTCGGTGACGACCGAAAAACCCGAGCTCAAACGCTGGTCCGCCAACGCAGGCGTCAGCTACGGCCAGCGCCGCGACCATTTGTACAACGCCACCGTCAACGCGCCGCTGGGCGACAGCGCGGCGCTGCGCATCTCTGCCTTCGACCAGGGACAAGACGGCTATGGCACCTACACCACGCTGCACCGCAAGCTGGGCGAGGTCAAGGAGCACGGCTACCGCGCCCGCCTGCTGTTCAACCCCAGCCGTGATCTGGAAGCGATCCTGTCCAACGATTACCAGCGCCACTGGGACAGCAACATCCGCACCGCCGTCTCGGGCGCCCCGGCCGCCGTCACCGCCGCGCAGTTGGCAGCGGGCGTCACGCCCGGCCCGCGCAACGCCGACAACGCCGACGCCTCGTTCGGCCAACTCACCACCGAGGAATGGGGCACGTCGCTGCGCCTCAGCTACAAGCTGGGCGAGGCCACGCTGACGTCGATCACCGCATATCGCGGCTCCCGTTTCGACAGCGACACGCCGGCCAACCTGGTGCCGCACAATATTTACGCATACGTGCCGTACAACCGTGGCGCGCTGGAGACGTCCAAGTACAGCCAGGAACTCCGTCTGGCGTCAGGTGGCGAGCGCTTCGTCGAGTATGTCGGCGGCCTGTTCTACAACAAGCTCGACGCCGAGCAGACGCAGTTGCAGTGGGCGACACTGGGCGCGCCGCTCATTTCCCCGGCCGGCGTGCCGCTCACCCAACTGTACACGTTGACCGGCGCCATCGGCAGGGCGGGCAACGCCTCGCTGTTCGACGCGCGCAACGTCACGACGGCGGCATTCGGCCAGTTGAAGTTCAACCTCACGCCCCAGGCCAGTATCGGCGTCGGCGCGCGCTACACGCGCGACCGCAATCGTCAATCGTTGAGCTACATCGAGTTGCCGAGCGAGCCGGTCACCGGTGTCAAGAACACCTTCGTCGCCACCAGCGCCCCGCCGCTTTATCCCGACGGCACGGTCAACGGCAGTAATTTCTCCTACCGCTTGTCGCCGCAGTACAAGCTGTCCAAGGACGTCATGGTCTACGCCAACTACACCACCGGCTACAAGCCCGGCGGCGTCGCGTTCGTCGGAAACAAATACAATCCTTACCGCGAGGAGACGGTCAAAAGCTTCGAGCTGGGCGTTAAATCAGAGTTGCTGGGCCGCA
>Ga0308163_10003274_pt1 | contig 13775 bp, 9 predicted proteins | sample PhyTR1_FD_201037 | JGI IMG/M metagenome (GOLD analysis project Ga0308163, IMG submission 201037) | Phyllosphere microbial communities from UC Gill Tract Community Farm, Albany, California, United States - DLSLT.R1 | ecosystem: Host-associated > Plants > Phyllosphere > Unclassified | place: USA... | reverse complement strand
CCACGGCCACCGCCGCCGCTGCCACCGCCGCGCGAACCGCCGCGATCGTCGTCGCGACCGCGCGAGCCACGGTCGTCATAGTCGCGACCACCACCGCTGCCGCCACGCGAGCTGCCGCGATCGTTGTCGCGACCACCGCCGCTGCTGCCACGCGAACCGCCGCGGTCGTCACCGCCGCCGCCACCGCCACCGCGCTCTTCGCGCTCCTTCTTGGTGGTCAGGATGGAGACGTTGCCCTTGAAGGGGCCAACCTGGATCTCGGTGGCCCAGGCGTCGCCGCCTTCCTTACGCTCGTACTTGCGGATCTTCAGCGATCCGTCGGCGATCAGGACCCTGTCGCCCCTGGTCGCGAAGTCGCCGAGGTACTTGACCTGCTGCTCGCCGAACACGTTGATGTCGATGCCGAAGCTCTCCTCGACGACGTTGCCGTCACGATCCTTGTAGGAGTCGTTGAACATCACCCGGAGCTTGCAGACCTGACGTCCGCTGGAACCGAGATCGCGGACCTCGGGGTCGGCGGCAAGGTTGCCGATGCCGTTGAACTGATTGTAGCTGCGCGCCATGACCTGTCTCCTCTGCGCAAAGTGGTTTCCTGCCGGTCGGGCGCTGGTCAGGCGCTCCTTGCGGTCGGGACTCGATGCCAGAGCCGAAAAACGGAGTCAAGCGGGTTGGAACGTAAAGGGGTCACTTTTTGGATGGGGTGCATTTTTCCCTGAGAAAACGCACCATGGAGACCGTCGTCAGGCTGCCTGACGGACGGTCTGGACCGCATGTTTCAGCGTCTCGACGCCATCGAGGAAACATGCATCTTCAGCCGTGATGCCGCTGGCATGACCGCCTTCGCCGTACTGCGAGGAATCGACATGCGCGTCGCTGATCCAGCCCGCATGAGCCGGCGAGTATCGCCAGCCCAGAGCCCGGGCCCCCTGCTTCCACAGTATCCGCGCCGCTTCGGCTTCGACTTCCATGAAACGTATTCCCCGTCTGCAGCACATACGAAAACGGCCGGAGCGGATGCCCCGGCCGTCTCGTGCTTTTCCCTGTCGGGAGCTTACTTAATCGACTCTTCCAGTACGTTCGGCGGAACCGCGCCCGGATAGGCGGCCGTCGGCGTGACGAAGAACGGCGTGCCGTTCACGCCGAGATCCGTCGAGATCTTGGCATGTGCGTCGAGCACCTTCTTGACCTGCGGACCATCCATGTCGGCCTTCGCCTTGACGAAGTTCAGACCGGTCTGGTCCGCGATCTTCTTCAGACCCTCGTCGGTCGCGTCGATGCGGCCCTCGATCGCGTAGAGCGCGTCGTGGACCTGCGGGAACTTGCCCTGGAGGTCGGCGGCGAGCGCGAAGCGCGCGAGCACTTCCGAGGTCGGACCGAGAATCGGACGCTGGATGATGATGAAGCGCACGTCCTGGCGCTTCTTCACGAGCGCGTCGACGCCGGTGTGCGCCTGCTTGCAGAAGTGGCAGTTGTAGTCGAGGAACTCGGCGACCGTGTACTTGGCGGCCTTGTTGCCCAGAACCGGACCGATCGGCGGGTTCTGCTTGATGAGCGGACGGATGCTCTCCGCCTTGGTGCTCAGCTCCGCGGTCTGCGTCTGCTGCTGACGAGCCTGCATTGCCTGCATCGTCTCGGCGACCCATTCCGGGTGTGCCATCAGCGTCTTGCGGAACTTGGCGTCGAATTCCGGATCACCCGAACCAGAGGTCTGGGCGACGACCGGGGTCGCGACGATAACCGACGCGGCCATGAAAAGCGCGATCTTCCTGAACATGAGAACTCCTTGAGGGAAATGCACCGTCTGTGTTGGACTACGTTATAGGATGGCACCTGGCGTTTGCAAAGACCATGTCTCCATCATGGTCGGCAACGCGAACGCCGCGTGCCGACCCGGGACCGTCACGCCCGACGCTGCAGATCGGATGATCCCTTCATGTGCGCGGAGAACGCGCGCACGTGATCTGCGAGAGGACGACCGTCGGGACAGGCCTGGAACACCGCCCTGTGCTGACGACGGACGACCGTGGTCGGCAGATGCAGCGTCAGCTCCATGGCCTCGGGCTGGAGGAGCTTCTGGATCTTCATGACCGGCGAGCGGTACTGGATCTGCTCCTCGGAATCGTCGTCGTCGAGACTGTACACGTGACACGTCGCCTCGGCTGTCAGCGGCGACTTCCCGCCGGCGTCGACCACGTACGGCGTCATCAGCGGCAGATGGTGGATGATCTCCACCGCGGCGCCGGTCTCCGCCGCTATGACGCCGGCGTACAGCTCCATCGCGTCATGCCAGTAGGAATAGTCGTGCTCGCCAGCGGCGCTGGTGTGCGTGCCGAATGCCTCCAGGAACGCGTCGATGACCAGCTCGGCCGTCACGTCGCTCCTCAGGTGGCGTCGTCCGAGCCTGGTCGGAATGAGCGCGATCTCGCCGGTGTCGCTCCACACGACGTTTTCCGGCTCGCTGGACATGACGAGCCGACCCCCCTCGATATAGGCGTGAGGCAGGCATGCCTCCAGCGACATGATGCCCGACGCGAGTACGGTGATGTGCATGTCGACGCCCGAGCACGAGGTCCTTAGACCGTACTTCACTTCCTGACGCGCCTGCGGCTGCATGCGGTCGAGGAACCTGCGCTCGGGGAGATTGACGAATTCCGCATTCGCGATGAGCTGGCTGCGGGCTGTGTCGTCCTTCCCGGTAGAATGCATCCGGTAACCCCTTTTATGTACTTGACGCGAACGCCACTGAATGGCGGCCACCCCTGTCCCTTATGATAGGAGAGGGGTGGCCGCGATGTAAAGCGCAAGCCTTACGCCTCGACGGAGAGCACGCCTTCGAGGCGACCGATCTCGTCCATCAGATTATCGCTGACCGCGATCATCGGAGGCGTCGCCGTCCACATGCCCTCGCGTGGAGCGATGAGCAGACGATCCGATCCTGGCTCCGCCAGTGCCAGGATTGCACGAAGCGCGTTCTTCTTGAACGCCTGGTCGACGCCGACGCGGATCGTACGGCCTCCGACCATTTCGTCGACCGTGCCCATTACCTCCTCGATGCGGATACGGCGCTCGCCCTTGCTGACGTAGGCGCTGATCCGCAGGCAGATGAGCGCACCGGCGACGATCCGCTCGGCACCCGGCAGGGTCTCCTCGCAGCCCACCGACATCGACGTCATCTCGTCGGAGATGAGGGCGGACATGTAGGCGTTCTTGCCCTTCCCCATCTTCACCTCGTCGATCATGCAGGCCACCGCGACCGGCATGACGTCCACCAGGTCGGCGACGACGTTGGGGGTGAAGATGCCCTTCGCCGACAGCTTGTCGATGTAGCTGTCGAGTGGATGCGCCGAGAGCGTGAGCCCGAGAGCGTCTCGCTCCAGCGTGAGCACCTCCTTGTCGTCGATCTCGTCCTCGCGCAGGTTGTTCTCGACACGCATCGACTCGTCGTCGTCGAACAGGCCGACCTGGCCCGCCTTCTTGGCCTTCGCCTCCTCGGCGATCGCCGCAAAGCTCCCGCGGATCGACTGGATCGCCAGCGCGCGGTTCGGGAAGTAGGCGTCGAGCGCGCCGCACGTGGCGAGCATGACCATCTGGTTCTTGTTGGTCACGCCGCCGAGCTTGTCGACCAGATCCCGGTAGTCGGAGACCCCTTCCTTCGCCACCCGCACGAGGTTGTTGACCACGGCACCGCCAAGACCGCTGACCGCACGCAGCGACCAGACGATATTGCCGTCGTCGTCGACTGTGAAGCGATCGGCTCCCGGCGCGACCCGTGGAGGAAGCAGTCCGATGCCCAGGCGGCGCGCCTCGTAGGCGAGACGGACGATCCGCTCCTTCTGGTCGCCCTTGCCGATGGAGGAGTCCATCGCAGCCGCGATGAACGCTGCGGGATAGGACGACTTCAGCCACGAGGTGATGTAGCTGAGCAGACCGTAGGCTGCGGCATGGCTTCGATTGAAGCCGTAGCCGGCGAACTTGTCGATGATGTCGAACAGCGCGTTCGCCTGCTCCTCCGGGATCTGGTTGACGGTCCAGCAGCCCTTCACGAAGGTGTCGCGCTGCTTGTCCATCTCAGACTGGATCTTCTTGCCCATCGCGCGGCGCAGGAGATCTGCCTGACCCAGCGTGTAGCCGGCCAGCACCTGCGCCGCCTGCATGACCTGCTCCTGGTATACCAGGATGCCGTAGGTGTTCTTGGCGACGTCGTCGAGCAGCGGATGCGGCGTACCGAAGGGCTCGATGCCCTTCTTGCGCTTGGCGTACATGGGGATGAACTCCATGGGGCCGGGACGGTACAGCGAGATCATCGCGACGATGTCCTCGAAGTTGCCGATGCGCACCTCCTTGCACGACCGCGTCATCCCGCCCTTCTCGAGCTGGAAGATGCCCGCCGTATGACCCTCCGTGATCTGCTGGAACGCAGGAGCGTAATCCAGCGGAACCGCGTAGGGGTCGAGGTTGATCCCTTTCTCCGCCAGGATGACGCGCGTCCGCTCGATCAGCGTGAGCGTCGAGAGCGCCAGGAAGTCGAACTTGACGAGCCCTGCGTTCTCCACCGACTTCATGTCGTACTGGGTGACGATCTGGTCTGGCTTGCTCGGATCCGGCACGTCGAGCGCCGTGATGTCCGAGATCCGACGGTCCGCGATGATCACGCCGGCTGCGTGCATCGTCTTGGACTTGGGCGTGCCCTGGATACGGTAGGCGAGCTCGAGCGCTTCCTTGGCCTCGCGCGTGGTCACGACCTCGCGGATCTGGTCCGAGTTCATCAGCTGGCGGGTGAGCTTGCCCTCCTTGTCGTTGTCCTCCTTGAGGAGAGTCGCGATTGCCTTCGAGATCCGATCCGTGACGTGATACTGCAGACCGAGCATGCGGCCCACGTCCTTGATGGCCCCCGACGCCTTCAGCGTGTTGTACGACCCGATGAGGGCTACGCGTTCGGCGCCGTAGCGCTCGCGCACGTAGTCGACGATCTCGCCGCGACGCTCGTCGCACATGTCGATGTCGAAGTCGGGCAGCGACACGCGGTCCGGGTTGATGAACCGCTCGAACAGAAGGTCCATCTTGATCGGATCGAGCGCCGTGATGCCCATCGCCCAGGCGACGATCGATCCTGCACCGGAGCCGCGACCCGGTCCGATCGGAATGCCCTGCGACCTGGCCCACTGGATGAAGTCGGCGACGATCAGGAAGTACCCCGAGAACTCGAGCTTGGTGATCAGTCCGATCTCGTAGTCGTACCGGTCGTTGTACACCTTGTGCATGCCCGGGTCGACGTTCTGCATGAGTTCGTCGAGACCCTTGCGGGCCATGCTGCGGATCGCCTCCTCCTCGCTCATGCCCGTCGAGGTCTCGAAGCGGGGCAGCATCGGCTTGGCCTCGCCGGGCGCGAACGCGCACAGGCTCGCGAACCAGGCGGCGTTGTCGATCGCGTCCCGGTGGTCCGCGTGGAGCTTCGTCATTTCCTCGGGACTGCGCAGACGCTCCTCGTCGTTGTCGGCCGGATCGTAGCTCGCGCCTGATTCCAGCGCTCGCACGACGGGAACGAGATCCTCGTCGCCCTTGGCGCAGCGACCGATGCTTGTGGCGACCGTCGGCAGGCTGAGCTGGCGCGCGATCTCCAGCAGGCCGTACTCCGTGCGGAGGTCAGGCCTTGCCGCATTGCGGTCGATCTCGATAGCGAACGCCTTGGGGAAGGCGTTGGCGAGGAAGCGCGCGGCCTTGAGGGCGTTCTCGGCTCCCTGGGTCCGCAGCAGATGGGCGATCGCGCCGTCCTTGCCGCCGGCGAGGACCGCGATGCCCTCGCGGTTGTCGAGAAGCTGGCGGCTGGTCAGCCCCTGGCCCTTGTTGTCGACGTTGTTGATCGTCGTGAGACGCTGGATGTTGCGCCAGCCCTCCTCGCTCATGGCGTACAGGACCAGCGGATAGGCAGGTCCGGTCTGGAGCGGAAGCTCCACGCCCACCATGGGCACGAGCCCCTCCTTGCGCGCATAGGACGCGAAGGTGAGGCAGGCCGCCGTGGTCGACCGGTCGGCCAGACCGACATGGGTGTAGCCGAGGTTCTTGGCCTCCTTGACGATCTGCGCCGCGGTGAACACGCTGCGGCACAGCGAGAAGTGGGTGGTGCCCCTCACGAACGGCACGACACCGTCCACGGCCGGAGCGATCTTCACCTCGGGACGGGGGCCGAGATCGCGGCGGTCCTGCTCCTCCTGCGCCCGCTCGGCCTGAGTCTGCTCCTGGGGCTTCGCCGCGTTCGCATCCCGCACCGCAGCCTGCACCGCGCCGATCATGAGCTCGCTCTGCTGCATGAGATGGCGATAGATCTGCGCGAGGATCTCGCAGTCGAGCAGCGCGCCGTGCTTGTCGCGGGGGATCTTGACCTCGAAGCGCTTCATCAGCGCATCGAGATTGACCTTCTTGCCCGGAAAGCGGTCACGGGCGATCTTGAGGGTGTCGACCATCTCGTTGTCGATCATCGCCCTGTCGAGCTTCGACAGTTCCGCCTGCAGGAAGCCGAAGTCGAACTCGGCGTTGTGCGCGATGACCGGATCGTCCCCGATGAAGTCGAGGAAGCGGTCGACCACGTCGCCGAACTTCGGCTTGCCCACCAGCATCTCGTTGGTGATGCCGTGCACGTTGATGGCGGATGCGGGGATCTGCCGCCCCTCGGGGTCGAGGTATGCCTGGAAGGTGCGCCCCGTCGGCGTCATGCCCTGCATCTCGATGGCGCCCAGCTCGATGATGCGGTCGCCGTCGGCTGCGTTCAGACCGGTCGTTTCCGTATCGAAGATGATCGTCCTGTCGCGCATGTCTTTTCCTGTTCTGTTCTCTCGATCCGGGATTCGGACGGTCAGGCTGCCATGGCGAGCCTTCCGTCTTCCCGGGTATAGGGAGCGATAGCGGTCGACACGACGGCGGCGGACGCCGGCGGTGCCACTGAATTCCCTACCATCAGCTTCTTCTGTTTCCCCGTCAACGGCTTGCCGTTGGCGACGAGGTCGATCTGGTATTCCCTCCCCTCGAGGAAGTCGCGGTTGAACCCCTGAAGGTCGAACAGCTCCCTGTCGCTGAGGAACCGGAAACCGATGTCCGTCACGACGTAGTCGGTTCCGTGGATCGTCACGATGGCGAAGCGGTCGCGCGTCGTGATCGTCCCGACCGGCGCGTCGAGGTCCTGGAGCATACCGCCCTCGGAATAGTACTTGATGGCGTAGGCGGCCACCCGTACCTCGGCATGGTGACCGCCGCTGGCGCAGATGGTGTGCGCCGGATCCGTCATCGACGACCCGATCGCGTTGTTGCGCAGCTTGGTCATGTAGGCCACCACCAGGCTCTGGTTGTGGCCTACCGTGGTGATCGTCGACAGCGGATCGCGGATATCGCGACCGATCCTGCCCTTGTTGTTCTGCGTCAGGAAGGCCGCGGCGAGATCCGAGTGGTCGCTTCGCGACACCATGGCCTCGGGCGGGGCGATGAAGGGGGTGGGATTGTTCTTCACGTACCGCTCATAGCCCTTGATGATGCGGTTGTGCGTCGCGGGCGCAAGGTCCTTGGGGCGCTCGAAGATGGACTTGGCGGGCCTCGACCAGTCGATGAAGTCGGCCGTTCGCTTCCACGGCTGCGAGGCTCGCGGTCCGTGCGTGGGCTGCGGAAACTCGACGGGATGCCCGTCACGCCTGGCCTGGACAAACAGCCGCGTGCGCGCCGTCGGTGCGCCGAGGTCGGCCGCGTTGAGGATCTGCCAGTCGATATCGTAGCCGAGATCGCGGAAGGCCTGGACGAAGGCGTTCCAGGTCTCGCCCTCGCGCTCGCGGATAGGGAACCCGTCGGTACCGAGCGGCCCCCACTTCAGATATTCCGCCACGTTCTCGAGGCAGACGATGACGGGACGCGTGGCCTTCACCCAGTCGATCACGCGCCATCCCATCTCGCGCAGCTGGCGGTCGGCCGGGAGCGCGCGACGGCTGCGCGAGAACTGCGTGCAGCTCGGGCTCGCCCATAGCAGGAAGACAGGACGTCCCCGGGTCGATTCCAGAGGGTCCGCGGTCTCGATGTCCTGGCAGATATGCCGGGTCATCGGGTGATTCACGGCATGCAGAGCGACCGCATAGGGGTTGTGGTTGAGCGCCAGCGACACCGGGCGTCCAAGAGCCTTCTCGATGCCTACGCTCGCTCCGCCGCCGCCGGCGAAGAGGTCGACGGTCATGCCGTTCTCGTAGAGCCAGCGGAACTCCTCGGGCCCGGTAGCCTGCGCCCTGACGGCTGTGCTGCGCGCCTGTGCGGCGTCGAACTGGTGTAGCATGGTCATGCCTTCCGGGATGGTGTGGATATTCGTGCGCGTGCACGGTCGAATCTCTGAGCCCCATACGACGAGACGCCCCGACCGGGCCGCCTGGTGGCGGCGCGATCGAGGCGCCTCGCGGAGGACGGTCCGCGTCCGTGTCCGGGGATTGGCTGCGTCTGGGACGCCGGCAGAGGTCAGCTCGCCTGGCGGATGTCCGAGATGGAGAGGGACATGTAGTCCTGCCCCGCGTTCTCGCCGCTCTGGGTCTGCTTGATCCATGCCGCGACGCGCTTCTTCTGCCGCGCGACCTCGATCGGACCGGTCTTCACCGGGCTCTTGTCGGACGTGGGATTCTCGTTGTCGTAGAGCGCCCCGGACACGCCCTCGGCGGTGATCCGGAGATACTCCTTCTTGTTCTTGTCGTTGGCCGGCTCCGCGGTGACGTCGTACGTGACGCCTCCGAGACTGAAGCTGCCGCTCATGGTGGGGGCACCGGGCGCGTCGTAGAACAGCGACCCCATGCCATCTTTGTGCTGGAAGGCCTTCTTGGCCGGCGCGGAGGGTTTTTTAGCCATGCGGCCATTATAGGATGGACCGGACTGATAGGCCAAGGCCTATCGCATCAGGCGAATATCCGCTCCGACCGCGCGACCTTCAGGGGAAAGCGAAGCTCGCTCAGCACTCCTGCCTTTTCCACCTCCTCGCTGTCTCCCCTCATCGCGGGATATCGGGCAAGGGGTGCGACGTAGCGCGCATGGATCGCGGGCGCATGGTCGCGACAGACCTCGGAAAGGAAGTCGAAGGTTATCGGCGTAGCGCGATCGCTCGCGATGGGCGGAACGATGCCCTCCGCGGCCAGCGCGTCTATCCTGCGGGGGCGCATCACGCACCGGCCGCTTCGATCGACGACGCTGACCCTTGCATGCAGAAGCTGGTCGTATTCGGTGTATACCGCCTCGTCGACGTGCAGTACCATCCACATCGGCTATTCTTCCCTGTTGTCCGGACCGCGGCTCATGCCATGATCCTCTGGCTGCGTCGTGGTACGGCGGGCGCGGTCAGCCCCGCGTTCGCGGCATCATACTGCTCCATCTCGGCGCGGCTGGAGAGGACCTTGCCGAACCTCCCCTGCTCCCAGCGTATGCAGAACGTGGCGGTGCCGAACCGGGCGATCCACCGGGCGATCTCGTCGCCGATACGGGCCTCGTGCGCAGGCGCGACAACATCCTGCATGTAGCGCGCGCCCCGGATTCCGGCGACGTAGGTCTTTGTCGTCTCGGGATCGACCGTGCGCACCGCGTCGAACACGGCGTTGTGCACGATCCGAAGCATGGCGTGCTCGGTGCCCGTCCTGATCTCGACGAGCGAGACCGGACCGGTGCCCACGTCGACGGTCATGAAGTGCACTATCTTCATCTGAGTATCTCCTGGACGATCTGGGTGAGGGCCTGTGGAAGCTCCTCGATGTCGGCGATGCCGTGCGCGATCCTGCACCACTGGCGCATCGCGGTCAGGTTCTGGGGCGAGCCGATCGATATTCCGACCACGGTGATCCCCATGGATTCCGCGATCGCATAGGCATCGGCCGACTGCGACGGATCCTCGGCCTCGCCGTCGGACACGATGATCATGAGCTTGCGCTCCTCGGGCCGGGGCGTGAGGCGCCTGACGGCGTCGTAGATCGGTACGGCTACTGGAGTCCCGCCCTTCTGCACCTTGGTCATGTTCCCGAGAGAGGCGGCGGCCGCGTTCCCCTTCTGCTCGAAGGTCCGATACTGGTAGAGGCGGACCTTGCCAGTCAGGAACTCGCTCGTGAAGCCCGTGATCTCGATGGCCGTCCTTGTGCCCGTCACCGACTGGTCGAGAACGATCGCGGTCTGCTGGCAGACGGCCAGCGCGTGACCGTCCATCGAGTACGAGTTGTCGAGCAGGAGCGAGATCGCCGTGTTGACCTGGATCTTCCTGGTCATCTGGCGGTAGATCGAACTGTCACCGAGAGCCATGCCGACCACCCGCTCGAAGTCGAGATCACCCTCTTCTCGACCACGCGCTATCCGGGTCGTGCTGCGCGACTGCAGCATTCGCCGGACGATCCCGGCCGACCTCATCGCCGGACCGCCGAGAGACGCCCTCAGCGCGGCATAGCGCTCAGCACCTGCCTTCGTCACCTTGTCGCGGCGCAGGTTTCGCTGCTGGTCGGTTTCCCCCTTGGGGTCCTGAGCCTGGCCGATGTCCTCGGGACTGACGGTGGCGGGATCCTCCGCCTCGGGGTCCTCGACCTTGTCCAGCGCCTTCCGGATATCGTCGATGTCGAGATCTGCGGCTTCGGGGTCTCCCTCGTCGTCGTCCTTCTCGAGATCGAGTCCGGGACGCTGGGGCTTCTGCTTTCCCTCGTCGCTCTCGCCGTCGCCGTCGTCGAAGTCCAGATCCCTCTTGCTGAGGTCTTCGGGCTCCTCCGGCTGGAAGGTGCCGTCGGGTGCGCCGGTTCCGGCACCGCCTGCGGTGGCCTGGCCGTCCTCCGACGACTCGACGTCTGTCGACGTCGGCGCCTGCTTTCCACCCGCGCCACCGCCTCCCTGGGGAGGTGTCGGAGCGGCGTCCGCGTCGTCGGTCGTATTTCCGTCAAGGTCATCCCCCTGGCCGGCGTCCTGCACGTCGTCGGTCGCGTGCGACGGATCCGTGCCGCCCTGCGACGAGATGTCGGGCTTCTGGGATTCCGGATCGTCCTGGCCGCCTGCAGCGGCGTCGTCGGCTACCGCGTCGTCGAGCTCTCCGGTGTCCGGACCCGTCTGTGCATCGTCGGATCCGGGACCATCGGCCTGCTGATCATGATCTTCTGCCGAGTCGTTTCCGTCGTTGTCTTCGGCTTCATTGCCGTCTGCGGGCTGATCTTCGCCAGCCTGGTCGTCGCCGTCCTGGTCATGGTGCTCGGCCGGTTCGTCATTGCGCTCGGCCGGTTCGTCGCCGACCTCGCCCCCGGAATCGGACTTCGCACCTTCATCGGTGTCTTCCGCATCCTGGCCGGTCGTCGCCTGATTCTGTCTTCCGTCGGTCTCGTCGTCACCCTTGCCATCCGTCTCGGGGCCGCTCGCGCCACTGGCATCGTCTTCTGCGGGATCGGGGCGCTCTCCGTCGCCGTGATCTTCGTCGTTCCCGGTTTCAGGCGCGTCGCCGTCCTTGGGATCCCTGCCGTCTTCCGTCGTGTCGTCGGCGTCCGGATCGGCCTGCTTGTTCGTGTCTTCCGGCATCGCATCGTCGTCGACCGGTCCGGTGCCGGTTTCGCCGGCGCGATCGTCATCCGCGCTGGTGGTGCCCGGAATGTCGCCTTCGTCGTCGCCGGGAGCGTCCTGATCCTGACCGTCGGACTGCTGGTCATCCGACTGCTGGTCATCCGACTGCTGGTCATCCGACTGCTGGTCATCCGACTGCTGGTCATCCGACTGCTGGTCATCCGACTGCTGATCGTTGTCCTGACGGTCGTCGGACTGGTCGTCGTTCTGATCGTCGGGTTGCGAATCCTCGTCCTGCTGCGGCTCGTCGCTTTCCGGCGGCGGCTGCGGAGCTGAACGATCCTCCATCTGCTTGTACAGATCGTCGACCATCTGTTGCGCGAGATCGAGCGAGTCCATCACGATGGAGACCCTCGCGAGGTCCGGTGACCAGCTCATCACCCAGTCGCGCAGCTTCGGATTGATCGCAGCCAGTGCCAGCGACGGTACCTGCGTACGGTAGCGGTTGAGTTCCGCGCCGTTCCAGGTGACCGCGACCGCGCCGAGGAAGAACGGATTCGACAGGTTCGCGGCCGTGTACTCGCCGTTCTCCACCCGCTGGAGGAACTTGCGTGCCGAGTGGTCCCTCGTCACGTCGATGTAGTTGGGGAAGCCCGGAAAGAGGGTGCGGCAGATCTTCTCGATCCGGTAATCCTCGACGGCGTTCCAGAACGCCTTGAGGTGCTTCTGTGGATTTGTCGGCTTGAAGTGGGGCTCGTTCAGTCCGGGAAAGATCCTCTCCATGATCCCGAACTCGGTATAGAGCTGATGGCAGATCTCGTGCACCGCATAGCCCAGCACCGTATACTGCTCGCGTACGGTGAAGAGCCAGTTCTGCGGCAGCCGGGGCAGCAGCATCATGTGCTCCGTGGTGGCTGCACCGGATCCACCGTAGTAGTGCGCGATCTCCTTGGCCGTGATGCCGCGGACGATACCCTCGATCACGTGCCGGAGGTGATGGCCGGTGATGCAGCGCCGGCGCTCCGCCACCGGCACATCCATGAACGGACGGCCGAAGGTGTCGGTCACCACCTGTCGACGACCCTTCTGGACGACGGTTATCATGCCCATGGGACGCTCCTGTTGTTTCTGATGTGCTCGCGACGGCCGGTGTCAGGCGGCCAGGGCCGTAGCGGCTGTCGGTTCGAGGAACGGAGTCCCGTGATTGACGATGTCCACGCCGATCTTGGTCGCGGCGGTCGACTCGATCAGCATCTTGTCGGCCTCGTTGGCCCGGTTGCTGATGATCATGCGGACGCAGTCGGCCAGCACCAGCTTGCGCATGGTCTCGTCCTTGATGTTGCGCGTCACGAAGACGTAGCGGCGCGCCGTCTCGATCTGGTCCGTGATCGAGCAGCTCTGGGACATCTTCGCGCCCTTGTGCTCCTCGCGGATCGTGGCGGCGATGTGGGTGATGCAGTCCACGGCGAACTCGTCGATGCCGTCGAAGTTGTCCTCGAGAACGGCCTCGTCCTCCTCCTTGCTCTGATAGTCCATCTCGACCCACTGCGTGAGACGCCGACGCGTAGCCTCGGTCATCTCCTCGCTGGCCTGATACAGCCCGTCCATGCTGCCGCGCCCCTTGGTGTTCGACGTCGTGAAGACGCGGTTCATCGGGTGCATCGGCTGGATGCGGCCGCCATCGTCGAGCAGCGTCAGGCCCTCGCCGGTGTAGACCGAATGGATCGCGTAGTGGATGTCGGCGGCGCCGCGGTCGACCTCGTCGAACAGGATGATGCCCGGCTCCTGAAGCGCACGCGCGATGATGCCGTCGCGCCACACGTCCTGAGGGCCGTTCGGCGTGGCCATGATCCCGCGCTGGCCGATCAGCTGGTTTCGGCTGATCCCCGCGTCCATGGGAACCAGCGTCACCGGCATGTTGACGGCGACGCCGATCTGATTGACGAGCTCTGTCTTGCCGCAGGCCGTGGGCCCCACGAGGTTCGTCACGGTGTCGGTCGCCAGCGCGTACAGGACCGCATGGAGATCGGGCAGGTTGTACTGGTAGCGGATCTTCTTGGGGATCCGCGGATGAATACGGCCGTCCTCCCATGTGACGACGGGAATCTCGAAGTCGAACAGGTATGCGCGCGAGCTCTGGGCGATCCAGGGCATGACGTCGACGACCTTGCTCATGTGGACGACATGCTCGAGCAGCGGCTCGGCCACGGGAGCGACCGGACTGCGGATGATCGCCGGAGCCGCGATCGGGGCCGCGATGG
>Ga0308163_10003273_pt1 | contig 13776 bp, 9 predicted proteins | sample PhyTR1_FD_201037 | JGI IMG/M metagenome (GOLD analysis project Ga0308163, IMG submission 201037) | Phyllosphere microbial communities from UC Gill Tract Community Farm, Albany, California, United States - DLSLT.R1 | ecosystem: Host-associated > Plants > Phyllosphere > Unclassified | place: USA... | reverse complement strand
ACCCGAGGTGCCCCATGCGAATTCTGCTTGCCGAAGATGATAGCGTACTTGCCGATGGCCTGACGCGCTCCCTGCGCCAGTCCGGCTATGCCATCGATTGTGTCAAGAACGGCCAGGATGCCGATACCGCCCTGTCCACGCAGGAGTTCGATCTGCTCATTCTCGACCTGGGCCTGCCGAAGATGTCCGGACTCGAAGTGCTGCGCCGCCTGCGCGCGCGCGCCTCGCTGCTCCCCGTGTTGATCCTCACTGCCGCCGATTCCGTCGAGCAGCGCGTCGAGGGTCTCGACCTGGGCGCCGACGACTACATGGCCAAGCCGTTCGCGCTGGTCGAGCTCGAAGCGCGCGTGCGCGCGCTGACCCGGCGCGGCGCCGGCGGCGGTGCGGCCGTGGTGCGTCATGGCCCGCTGGTCTATGACCAGGTCGGCCGCAGCGCCTATATCAACGACCAGATGCTCGACCTGTCGGCGCGCGAGCTGGGCCTGCTCGAAGTGCTGCTGGCGCGCACCGGGCGCCTCGTCTCCAAGGAGCAACTGGTCGACCACCTGTGCGAATGGGGCGAAGAAGTTTCCAATAACGCCATCGAAGTGTATGTGCACCGCCTGCGCAAGAAAATCGAGGTGGGCGGCGTGCGCATCGCCACCGTGCGCGGCCTGGGCTATTGCCTCGAGAAATTCTCCGAGGCCAGCGCGGCCGCCGCAGCCGCTGCGGCCGCGAACGACGCCCGCATCGCCGCCACCGCCGCCGACAAGTGAACGCCGGCTTCACGCCCGAGCCCTCGCATCAGCAGCCGCAGCAGCAGTTCGAGCCGCTCTACATTCCACCCAACCCCGAGCCGGACGAAAACATCCGTCACTCGCTGTTCGGTGAAATCCTCGACTGGATGCTCGCGCCGCTGCTGCTGCTGTGGCCAATGAGCATCGCGATCACCTACCTGGTCGCGAAATCGATCGCCAACCAGCCGTTCGACGACGCGCTCGAAGACCGGGTCACGGTACTGGGCCAGCAGATCCGCACCGTGGACGGCAAGACGGTCGGCCAGCTGCGCACGGCCGGGCGCGACATCCTGCGCGCCGACGACGTCGACAGCGTGTATTACCTGCTGGCCGGACCGGCTGGCGAACACCTGGACGGCGACCGCGACCTGCCGCGCCCGCGCGCCAACCGCGCTGGCGAGCCGGCCCGCAGCGGCACGGTCGAATTTCGCAACGACACCATCCACGGCACACCGATCCGCGTGGCCTACGCGTATGTGAATCTCGATCCGCTGCATGAACGCACGGCCTCACCGACGCCGCCGCTGGCACTGGTGCAGGTGGCCGAAACGCTCGACAAGCGCGCGCACCTGGCCAATGAAATCATCAAGGGCGTGATCCTGCCCCAGTTCATCATCCTGCCGGTGATCCTGGCGCTGGTCTGGTTCGCGCTCTCGCGCGGCCTGAGCCCGCTGGCCGAGCTGCAGCAGCGCATCCGCGCGCGGCCGCAGGACGATCTGTCGCCGATCGATCCGCGCCAGGTGCCCGAAGAAATCTCGCCGCTGGTCGGCTCGTTCAACGACATGCTCGAGCGCCTGGGCAAGACGGTGGAGATGCAGAAACGCTTCATCGCCGACGCCGCGCACCAGATGAAAACGCCGCTGGCCGGCATGCGCATGCAGTCCGAACTGGCCCTGCGCGAAGTCGATCCGGCCGAGATCCACCGTTCGCTCGAACAACTGGCCAAGAGCTCCGAATCGGCCACGCGCCTGATCAACCAGTTGCTGGCCCTGGCGCGTGCCGAGAACCAGCCGCAGGCGGGCCTGGCGTTTGACGAGATCGACCTGGCCGCGGTGGCGCGCGAGACCGTGCAGGACTGGGTGCAGGCGTCGTTCGCCCACCAGATCGACCTGGGTTTCGAGCCGCCAGCCAATGATGACGAGCGGGTGATGATTGCCGGCCAGCCCCTGATGCTGCGCGAGATGCTGTCGAACCTGATCGACAATGCGCTGCGCTATACGCCCGCCGGCGGCAGCGTGACGGTGCGCGTGCGCAGCAGCGGCGAACACGCGCTGCTCGAAGTCGAAGACACCGGCCCCGGCATCGCACCGACTGAGCGCCTGCACGTATTCGAACGCTTCTACCGCATCCTGGGCAGCAATACCCAGGGCAGCGGCCTGGGGCTGGCGATCGTGCGCGAAATCGTGCAGCAGCACGGCGCCGACATCGACATCTTCAATAATCCACGCAGCGTGTCCCCGCGCTTTCCGGGCAGCCTGTTTCGCCTGACCTTCCCACCGCCTGTGGGCGAACCCGACCATGCCGACTGATTCCATCCACGAACCAACTTCCGACACGCTGGCGCGTGCGCGCCTGGAACAGGCCCGCGCGATCCACTGGCACCGCACGCGGCGCATGTCGCTGCTGCTGCTGGCCGTCTGGCTCGTCACGGGTTTCGGCACCGTGTTCTTCGCGCGCGAGCTGGCGCGCTTCGAGGTGTTTGGCTGGCCGCTGTCGTTCTACATGGCCGCGCAGGGCGCCGCGCTCGTGTCGCTGACGATCATCGCCATCTACGCCTGGCGCATGCGCCGGCTCGACCGCGATTACCACGCCGCGCTGGCGCCGCGCCCATGAGCACGAACCCCACGCCTGCTGTGAAGCACGGCTATTTCAAGAAGCTCTCGCGCTACTACCTGTCGTACACCGGCGCCTTCGCGGTGTTCCTGGCGGCCCTCGCCCTGCTCGAGCAGGAAGGCATGCCGCGCCTGTGGATCGGTTACCTGTTCATGTTCGCCACGATCGCGCTGTACGCGATCATCGGCGTGATCTGCCGCACCTCGAACGTCACCGAATACTACGTCGCCGGCCGGCGCGTACCGGCCATGTTCAATGGCATGGCGACGGCGGCCGACTGGATCTCGGCGGCCAGCTTCATCAGCCTGGCCGGCGGCCTGTATCTGCAAGGCTTCGACGGCCTGGCCTTCATCATGGGCTGGACCGGTGGCTTCGTGCTGGTCGCGCTGCTGATCGCGCCCTACCTGCGCAAGTTTGCGCAGTACACGGTGCCCGATTTTCTGGCGGCGCGCTACGGCGGCGGCGCGGGCGGGCGCGGTGGCCCGGTGCGGGCGCTGGCCGTGAGCGCGACCATCCTCGTGTCGTTCACGTACGTCGTGGCGCAGATCTATGCGGTCGGCCTGATCGCGTCGCGCTTTACCGGCGTCGATTTTTCGGTCGGGATTTTCCTGGGCCTGGCCAGCATCCTGGTCTGCTCGTTTCTGGGCGGGATGCGCGCCATCACCTGGACTCAGGTGGCGCAGTACATCATCCTGCTGGTCGCGTTTCTGATTCCCACCATGTGGCTGTCGGTAAAACACGCCGACAATCCGATCCCGCAGGTGGCGTACGGATCGCTGCTGCCCAAGCTCACCGCGCGCGAAGCCGAACTGGCGAAGGACCCGCGCGAAGCCCAGGTGCGCGCCGAGTTCCAGCGCCGCGCCGAAGGTTACGCGGCGCGCGTGGCGGCCCTGCCCGAATCGTGGGAAGCCGGCAAGCTCGATGCCCAGCGCCAGCTGGCCGCAGCCCGCGCGCGCAACGCCTCGCTGACCGAAGTACGCCAGGCCGAACGCGCGCTGACCACGTATCCCAACTCGGTCGACGATGCCCGCGCGCTGTGGCTCGAACGGCGTGACGCTAACCTGGCACGGGCACGCCCGCCCGAGCCGCATGCGCAGCCGTTCCCCGGCGCCACGCCGGAAGAATCCGATGCGCGCCGCAACAATTTTCTGGCCGTGGTGTTCTGCCTGATGTTCGGCACCGCCGCCCTGCCCCACATCCTGATGCGCGCCTACACCACGCCCTCGGTACACGAGACGCGCGTGTCGGTGTTCTGGACGCTGTTCTTCATCCTGCTGGTCTACCTGACGATTCCTGCACTGGCCGTGCTGGCCAAGTACGACATCTATACGTCGCTCGTGGGCAGCGATTTCTCGTCGCTGCCGACCTGGATTTCGTACTGGGCCAATGTCGACAAGGCCAATCCCCTGATCAGCGTGGCCGACATCAACGGCGACGGCATCGTGCAGCTGGCCGAATTCGCCATCGATGCCGACGTGCTGGTGCTGGCCACGCCCGAAATCGGCGGCCTGCCGTACGTGATCTCGGGCCTGGTTGCAGCGGGCGGCCTGGCGGCGGCGCTGTCCACGGCCGACGGCCTGCTGCTGGCCATTTCCAACGCGCTGTCGCACGACGTGTATTACAAGATGGTGGAACCAGGCGCGTCGACCCAGAAACGGGTGACGATCTCCAAGCTGCTGCTGCTGGCGGTGGCCTTCATCGCGGCGTACGCGGCGTCGCAAAAGCCGGCCGACATCCTGTCGCTGGTGGCGGCGGCATTCTCGCTGGCCGGCTCCACGCTGTTCCCGGTGCTGGTGCTGGGCGTGTTCTGGAAGCGCGCCAACCACATCGGCGCCATCACCGGCATGATCACGGGATTCGCCGTGTGCCTGTACTACATGCTGCGCGCCAGCCCGGTCCTGGGCGGCAATGCGCTGGAGACCTGGTTTGGCATCCTGCCGATGGCGGCCGGCGTGTTCGGGGTGCCGGCAGGCCTCTTCACGGTGGTGGTGGTGAGCCTGCTCACGCCGCGCCCGAGCCGCGCCAGTGCGGGCATGGTCGACTATATCCGGGCGCCCGAATGACGTGTCGAAGGTAGAAATTGAGGTGGGAATTGAAGATATTTTTTTGATCGTACCAATGCTATTCTGCGCCGCCGCCAGCCCATGCTCGCTTCGCAGCTGCCCCTTGCACAAGCACCGCCAGCCCGGCCGCCCGCATACCATCGGCAGCGGGGCGGTACGCTGACATCGCGGTGTTTGACTAGAGCACCACGACCAGGTCGATTTTCAGTCCCGGTATCCCGTCCGGTGCATACACCGCCAGCACGCCTGCCTCCAGTGCCTTGTCGTACAAGGGATTTTTGGTGGACAGTGAAAAATAGTAGGTGTTGGGCCGCACCGGGATCGCCGGGGGCACTTGCGGCATGTGCGCGATCGGTATGCCTGGCAATGCTGACCCGATAATACTTTCCATATTCTCGGGCGCAGCGACCTTGAGCCGGATCGGCACCGTCGCCACCAGGTCAAGGCCCGCCATATCGGCAGTAATCGCCAGATAAAGCTGGCTTTGTTTCGTGACCTTGGCCGGATCCAGGATCGCCTGCGAGAACGTGCGCCGGCTCTTGTCGGCCACAAACGGAATGATGAGATAGTTGGTGCCGATCGCCGTATCGACCAGATCGCGCAGCAACGCGTCGAGTTCGGTGAATGCCTCGCCCATCGCCTCGTGGCGGTAGGCGGGCAGGTCGGCTGTTTTGTAGCGATCTGAAAACGTCATCAGTCCGCCCGCGGCGGCAAGCATTTGCCGGAACATCACCTCGGGATGAAACCCGGGCGACCTGGCGCAGTGCATCAGCAGCGCATTGGCCGTGCTCAGGATGTTGAGCATCCACCACGACGAGATATCGCCCGCACCGGCTTCGTACATGCTGTTGTTCGTCATGCGGTGCGTGCGCTGGAGCGATTCGATCTTCGTCGTGATCACACTGCTCAAGCCATCGAGCATGCGCACCAGGCCTGGCGCTGCGCCCACCGTGACGCTCGGCGGGATGAACTCCGGCACCAGCTCGAAGCCCCCTTCCGCTACCCGCCGCAGCCGCACCACCGGGATGCTGGCACGCGCCCCATGCGGCTCGGCCTGCAGCAACAGCCGCACCTGCTTTTTAAGAAAGGGCACCTCGATCGACAGCGCATCACTGAACAGATCAGTGGTATCCAGGTCGCAGCGCACGTAGCGGCTGTTGTCGTCGGCATTGCCCCCATGCGGCTTGACCAAGGCAAGGGCTGCGTAGAACGTGAATGATTCGTCCTCTGGCGGCAGGCGCGTGAGATCAACCGGCTCGGGCAGCAGGTCGGCGCCGGGCGCTTCGACGATGTCTCCGTCGGGATAGATGAGCGACATCGTGTTCGCGCTCAGGCGATTGTGTCCCAATCCGTCCACATTCCACGTCACCTTGCACACCCCCCAACAGTACGGATTGAGGGCGGAAGCGATGCGCTGGAGGCGGGTTTCGTGATAGAGATCCTGACGCTGAAAGTGCTGCGGCCCCAGCGTCAAGCCTTCCGACCACAGGACCTTCGATGTTGCGCTCATGGTTCCTCCCATTGAAGTTTCGCTGGACACATTCTCGGAAGGATGGCGTTGCGCCTGAAGCGCGATATTGATTTCGCGCAGCCAGGCAGCGTATCGATCAACCAGTGCATTCCCTTGTGACGGCGCAACATTGCTGAGATTCACGACCCGACAATGGCTGCCGTGGGTGTTGTCCCGCTTTGACGAGAGGAGCGCGATGCGCGGCTTTACTTCCGGTCTGTTCGACCGCCTGGACGACACTGGTGAGCCCCCATCGGGTAACCGACGCGAGGCCCGTGTGCGCGCTGTCGAGCATGCGCTGCGCAGTGTCACGCGCGATCTGCAGGCGTTGCTCAATACCCGCTGCGGCGTGCACCAGGCGTCGTTCAGCCCGCTACCGGCAGTATTGGGCTCCATCCTGAACTATGGCCTGATCGACTTTGCCGGCATGTGCATGAACAGCGATACGGACCAGCAGGAAATCTGCAAGGCCGTCCAGCTGGCCATCCAGCGCCATGAACCCCGGCTGCACAAAGTCCTCGTGTCACTCCGGGGCGCGAAGAGCGCCAGGGGAACCATCAACCGCGTGGAATTCGTGATCACTGCGCAGCTGAAACATGCGTCGATGCCCGAGGCGATGTCGTTCAATGCAGTATTTCGCCCCTCGCTCCAGCAGTATTCGATCGAAGGTGCCAACTAGAGGGCGCAATCGCTGATCCCATGGACGAATTGTTGACAAAGTACGAGCGCGAACTCGTCATTCTCAGGTCGCTGTGCAGGGAATATGCCCAGCGCTATCCCAAGGTTGCCGCCAGATTGCAAATGGGTGGCGATACCTGCGACGATCCGCATGTCGAACGCCTGATCCAGAGCACGGCACTTCTCAGCGCGCGTGTGTCGAAGCGACTGGACGATTCGTATCCCGAATTCACTGAAGCCCTGCTCAACCTGCTCTATCCCCACTACCTGCGCCCGTTTCCGTCGTGCGCAATCGTGCGCGTTTCCAGCACACTCGATCGCCCGGACACGATCCCCGCCATGCCGCGCGGGACGTTGCTGGAATCAAAGCCAGTACACGGCGTGGCATGCCGCTTCAAGACCATCCACGACGTCAGACCGTCGCCTGTCGCACTGCGCGCCGCAAGCTTCGAGACCATCATCCAGGCGCCGGTCGCAACACGCCTGCCGGACGACGTCACATCGTCGCTGACGCTGACATTCGGCGCCGCCGGATGGGACCCGCTGCCGGCGCCGGATGCGGCGACCGTGCTGCGCGTGTATGCCGATGGCGATGCCTCGTTCTGCGCCACGCTGCGCGATGCCCTCTTCGTGCACGCGGTGGCAGCGTATGTGCAGCTTGACGAGGACGGCCCGTGGGAACGGTTACCTTGCATACCGATTGCACCGGCTGGATTTGCTCCTGACGACGCCCTGATTCCGTTCGACGCCCGTTCGCATGGGGCTTACCGCATTCTTGCCGAATATTTTGCCTTCCCCGAGAAGTTCAATTTTTTCGACATCGATATTGCCATGCTGCTGGCACGCGTACCTGCCGGCTACGCCAGTGTCACGTTACGTCTGGGCCTTGTCGGCATCCGGCCCGACGCCGATAAGGCGCGCATGCTCGCCGGCCTGTCGACACAGCATCTGGTGCAGGGTTGCACGCCCGTCGTCAATCTGTTCCAGCAGCCTGGCGTGCCGATCACGTACGACCAGCGCGCGGCCGACTATACCCTTCTGGCGCACGCCAATTTTCCGCAGGCATATGAGGTGTATTCGGTCGATGCGGTCCACCTGGTGCGCCAGAACGGCAACGACACGTCGATCACGGCATTCCAGCCGTTCTATGCGCTTCGGCACGGCGCACAACACGCCAGCGAGCAAGGACGCTACTGGTTCCTGCGTCACGACGAGACGCTTGCCTTGTGCAGTCCGGGCCATGAAACATCGATCACGCTCGTCGGCGCCGATTGCGACCCGTTCGAGATCGAACGAAATATCCTGTCGGTTGAACTGAGCTGCACCAACCGCGATCTGCCCTGCTCAATGACCATCGGTGCGCCCGAAGGTGACCTGTTCATCCCTAGCGCAACACGCAGCGCAGCGATCCGCATGGTGCGCAGGCCAACCCGCCCTGCGCGCTTGACGAATGACGCAGGCATGCACTGGCGCCTGATCTCGCACCTGGCGCTGAACCATCACTCCCTGATGGACGACGGCGTGCACGGCCTGCGTGAAATGCTGTCCCTGTACGACCTGGCCTCGTCGTCGGTATCGCGGCGGCAAATCCGCGGCATCATTGCGCTCGCCCAGCAGGACACCACGGCCTGGATGAGGCACAAGAACGGCACATCGCTGGTGCACGGCCTCGAAGTGCGCATCACGCTCGACGAAGAAGCGTATGCCGGCGCCGGCCTGCATCTGTTCGTCCAGGTGCTGCACCAGTTCTTTGCGCTGTACGTTCACCTGAACAGCTTCGTCGAACTCGTCGCCCTCTCGCATCAAAGCGGAAAGGAGCTGATCCGATGCGCCCCACGAAGCGGAAGCATGAGCCTGCTGTAATGGCCCTGCTCCTGGCCGAGCCGTACCGGTTCAGCTTCACCCAGCTGGTCAGCATCCTGCTACGCGTGCTGCAGCGCCAGGGGATCGGCCGCGAGCGCGCCTTGCGCATCGTGCTCTCGTTTCGCAACAGCCTGTCGCTGTCGTTTCCTGCCAGCGAAGTCGAAGCGCTCGACGTCGAGCCGGCAACACAGGATCCACTTGGCGCGTTACGTTCCGGAACATTGCGCCGCGTCCGGATCACGCCTGCATTCATCGGCCTGCTCGGCGCCAGTGGCACCCTGCCGGTGCACGATACCGAGCGGATCGCAGCGCGCAAGTCGCTTGGCGACGATGCCAGCCAGCGCGAACTGCTCGATGTCATGTCGACCCGGTTGATCGGCCTGTTTTATGAGGCATCGGTCAAGTACCGGGTCGAGCACGATTTGTCGATTGGCGATGGGGACCGGTTGCTGCCGATGATGACTGCCCTGGCAGGCACGTGCCCGCCACGGGCCGCAAGCGCCGGGCAACCCGTCAGGCACGTCAGACCGGACACTGCAGCCTGTTTCGCCGGGCTGTTGCGCACCCGCCCGGTGGCGGCCGGCACAGTCGAACAGGTGTTGAGCAGCTATTTCGACGTGCCGGTCAGACTCGAACAATTCGTTGGCTGCTGGGATCCGATTCCCGAAAACCGGCGCAGCACACTGGGCGTCACCAGGCCCGTGCTCGGCATCAGTACGGCGCTGGGCACGCGCCTGTGGCGGCATGACATCTGTGCGCGTCTGCATGTCGGGCCACTGGACGAAGCGCAAGCACGCAGTTTTCTTCCCGGTGGCACGGCGCTGGCGGCACTGCGGGAAATGACAAAAATGTTTGCGGTGCCGACCTTGCACTACGAACTACGGTTGCTGCTTGCACCGCCTGTCATCAAACCGCTCACGCTGAGCACGAAGACGCCGTCGCGTCAGCTTGGCTGGAATACGTTTCTTACCGCGACACCAGGCGTTACGGATCGTCCCGACGTCCGGTTGATGCTACAGACCCCGATGAATCGAAAAAGAGACAGACAGGAAAACAGTGACGTGGCTTAAAAAACGGCGTTGATGCCAGTCAATTGAGGCTGCGTGACGGCGAGCTAACGTGGTCGCTGACCATGTCGATTATTTCAACTGCGGCCGTGCAGCGGCCATCGGGAGCAACGCAATGGGCGAGAGCCAGACCATCGCAGCCGGCGCCGCACTATCGGCATTTCGCGGCAACGCGCAGCACAACCGGCTGATGCGACTGGACTTTCCTTTCGAGGATGGGCCGCCCGCGATTTTGCTGCCAAACAAGCTGGTCGCACGAGAGGAGATCTCGCGCGGATTCCGGTTCGAGGTCGATGTGCTGTCGGACGATCCGCGCATCCCGCTCAAGATGCTGATGGGCCGCATGGTGACGATTTCGCTGGTGCGCCAGGACGGCTCGCTGCGTTACTTCAACGGGTACATCACGCAGCTGTCGTTCTTGCGTGCCGATGGCGGCTTTGCCTTTTACCGGATGGTGCTCGAGCCCTGGCTTGCCTTCGCGCGACTGCGCAAGGACAACGTGTCGTTCCATGGCAAGAGCGTGCAGCAGATCACCGAAGCAACGCTCAAGCACTACCGCCAGGCCGACTGGCACATGCATGTGTTTGAAGAAGATCCGCCCCTGACCGTCGCCAATCAATATAACGAGACCGACTACAACCACCTGCACCGCCGTTGGGAAGCGCGGGGCATGCATTACTGGTACGAACACCGCTTTGATGGTCACAAGCTCATGCTCTCCGACAAGAGCTTCCATAACGAGCCGATCGACGGCACCAGCTACGACGACGTGGACGTCATCGCGTTTCACGACAAGAGCGGTTCGCTCGAAGATGACGGCATTCATCAATGGAGCGCGAGCCGGCGCCTCGGCTCCGGCACGACCACGCTGGCCAGCGTCGACTACAAGAATCCCGGCGCACAGCACGCCACCGGCTATTCCGCCAACCGGCAAGGCGACATATTCGCCTACGAAGTGTACGAAGACAGCGGCGCCTACGGCTTTCGCATGCGCAGCGAAGGCGAACAGCTCGCAACGCAGCGCATGGTGGAGCAGGACAAGGATACGCAGACGTTCGATGCCACCAGCAATGCCCGCAGCGTGCAGCCCGGGCGCACCTTCAAACTCGGCGGGCATTTCAGCGCCGAGCCGCGCTCGATGGACTACGACCCCGAACCGCGCCGCGGTATTGGTGACCGCAGCTACCTGATCCTGTCTGTCGAGCACGAAGCGACCAACAACTACCAGGCCGGCGCGGGCGCCCCGTCGAAATACGAAAACCGGTTCACCTGCATCAACAGGGATATCCGCTGGCGGCCGGGTCGCGACTTCAACAGCGAGCCAGGCGCCTACATGGGCTTGCACACGGCGACGCTCGTCGGTCCGGCTGGCGCCGACATCCACACCGATGGTTTCGGCCGGGTCAAGCTGCAATTTCACTGGGACCGGCTGGGCCAGCACGACGAAAACAGCTCGCCATGGATTCGGGTGCTGAGCCCGTCCGCAGGAAAGGAGTTCGGCCACATCCGCTTGCCGCGCGTGGGCGAAGAAGTCGCCGTTGTCTATCCGAACGGGAATATCGACCATCCGCTGATACTGGGCGCGCTCTACAACGGCACGCACATGCCGCCATGGGCGCTGCCGGCGCAATCGGCCCTGGCAGGCTTGCGCAGCCGCGAGCTCGGTAGTGGTGCACGCGGCAACCACTTGGTGCTGGATGACACGAAGGAGATGATCCAGGCGCAGCTGAAGAGCGATCACCAGTGCAGTCAGCTGTCACTCGGGCATATCACGCGGATCGAGGACAACGCCGGGCGCAAGGATGCGCGCGGGGAAGGCTGGGAACTGCGTACGGACGGGCATGGCGTCGCACGGGCAGCCAAAGGGCTGTTGATCACGACCGAGGCGAGGCAGGCGGCGCGTGGGGCGATCAAGGATATGGATGAGACGGTTAAAAGGCTCGACACTGCGCACAAATTGCACGATGCGCAGGCAACAGCGGCAATGGAAGGGATGGCGCAGGAAAGCGGCCAACAGGACATCATTGCCGATGCACTCGGGGCACAGAACGACGTAGTGCGTGGCGCTGGTAAAGAATTTCCGGAGCTTGCCCAACCCCACCTTGTACTGGCCAGCGCGGCGGGCATCGAGACGACCACGGCGCAATCAACCCACATTGCCAGTGCACAGCACACGGCGCTGACCGCTGGTCGCAGTGTGTCGATTGCAACTGGCGAGAGCCTGTTTGCAAGCATCAGGCAGACACTGCGCCTGTTCGTTCACAAGGCCGGCATGAAGTTAATTGCAGCATCCGGAAAAATCACGGTCCAGGCGCATGACGACGACATTCAGGTCATCGCCAACAAGGTCCTGTCGCTGATCAGCCAGGCCGATTGGGTCGACATCAAGGGACGAAAAGGCGTGCGCCTTCACGGCACCGAATGCATGGTTGAAATCACCGACCGCTTGCAGGTCTTTGCACCCAAGCCGGCACTGTTTCACGGCAACCTCGAAACGCTCCCTCCACAGAACCGTCCGCATCCGTCAACCGAGCACAAGATCAATATCGCAGAGCCGACGACGCCGGAAGACCCCAAGCAGCTGGTCTTTACTTTGCTGACGCATTCCAAAAATGGCCGTCCATTTGCCAATGTTCCTTACTCGCTCCTGAAAAACGGGACGAAAGTCGAAGATGGCATCACTGACGATCTCGGCCAGATCGCCGTCGAGCACAAGACGGGAACCAGGGACTATCAGGTTGAACTTCCAAACGGCGAGATCTATGACCTTTCCGCAGTGCCCGAATTCGCGCCGCCTCAGGCACCGGAGTATCTGGAACAGTCGCTTTCCAATAAGGGGGCACGGGCGCTCGATGGCTCGACTGACAGCCGCAAGCATCTCTGACGACCAACACAACCGTTTCCAGGAGGACGCCATATGCCTGATCCGATCAAACGTGCTGAAAAAGTTTTTATTGACGAGCTAAGTTGCCAAGCGACGAGCACAGTGCAGTGGTTCCTGGAGAAGCGCAGCAAGACCCACCCGATCACCCACAACAACGAACTCGAGGTGTTTGTATGTGGTGAAAAAGCGTTTATCGATATCGCAGCGCATATCAAGGCTGCAAAAAAATCAATCGACATCTGTTGCTGGGGGTTCGATCCAGGTATGGAATTGGTACGTAATAAAGGGACATGGCCGCGTGGTGAAACATATGGTGATTTACTGATTGCGGCGGGCAAAAGGCACGTAAGCGTCCGTCTGCTTGTATGGTACAGCAAGCTTGGCAGCCCGCTTGCCATGAACATGCCCGGATATTCGCATGGTACACATCCGTGGCGCTGTATCACCGGCGGTAACGAAGCTGACAGGATCGGCGCGCCCCGAAGCCTTGCTTTGGCTAAAGAAGCTTTCAGAAAACCCAAATTCACACTGTTTGCATCGGGCTCACCGCTGCGGGGAATGGGCACACCGCAGCCCGCCAACCCGGATTCGATACCATCAATCGCGCGGGAAGAATACTGTCATGGCTGGTACGAGGCGGCGTTCTCGGGCCTTTTCCAGGGGATCAAAATCCTCACCCGCCCCGGAGACGCAGCTGCGATAAAGGCGAACTTGGTCGATGAAAAATATCAACCTGATGGCCTCGACAAATGGGAGGTCGAGCGGCATGGCATGGTGTGGGTTGGCACCCACCACCAGAAAACAATTCTCATCGATTACGACTTCAATGCTGGCGCCGAAGCAGTAGGCTATGTGAAAGGCCTGAACTCGGTCACAGACTACTGGGATACCGAAGAGCATCTTCTGGAGAATCCGAAACGCGAGGCCAGTGGTGCACGCGAAGTCACTGAAGCAGTTCAGGTTGATGCAGGTGCCAAGGCAGATGCCGGCTTCAAGACCTTCAAACCATATCGGGACTATGCGTGTCGCATCAGAGGTGGTGCACTTGCCAGTGTGCAAGCGAACTTTATCCGCGCCTGGGGCCGGGCTGGCGGCGATACGC
>Ga0308163_10003272_pt1 | contig 13778 bp, 10 predicted proteins | sample PhyTR1_FD_201037 | JGI IMG/M metagenome (GOLD analysis project Ga0308163, IMG submission 201037) | Phyllosphere microbial communities from UC Gill Tract Community Farm, Albany, California, United States - DLSLT.R1 | ecosystem: Host-associated > Plants > Phyllosphere > Unclassified | place: USA... | reverse complement strand
GACCTGACCACCGGCGTCGGACTGGACGACGTCGCCGGCCACGTCGACGCCATGCTCGCCAAGGTGCGCCGCAAGTACAAGGAATACGGCATCAACGAGAAGCCGTTCGTCATCGTCAAGGCCGACGACGGCAGCCATGGCCTGGGCGTGACCACGGTGCGCGACGCCAAGGACTTCGAGGCCTTCGGGCGCCAGCTGCGCGAGCGCAACCTGCCGGCGGGCGAGGGCCCGGGCCTGGGCTCGCACGACGTCATCATCCAGGAAGGCGTGCTCACACAGGAACGCGTGCACGACAGCGTGGCCGAGCCGGTGATCTACATGATGGACCGCTATGTCGTGGGCGGCTTCTACCGCGTGCATGCCGGGCGCAGCACCGACGAGACCCTCAACCTGCCGGGCGCCAGCTTCGTGCCGCTGGCCTTCTCCGACAGTGCCCACCTGCCGCAGCATGGCGCCAAGCCGGGGGCCAGCGCGCCCAACCGGTTCTACATGTATGGCGTGATCGGCCGCCTGGCGATGGTGGCGGCCAGCTACGAGATGGAAGCCACCGACCCGGATGCCGAGGTCTATGAGTAACAACCGTCACTGATCCTTGCCAAGGGGTGCGTCGAAGGCAGAATAGCGGCCCCACAGCCAACGGAAAAACAGGCGATTCGACAGGGAGCGGGCAGCGTCGCCCGACACCGGTCGATGTCCTTCCACTCGACGCGTGTCTTCCCCCAAAAGCTCCTCGGCCGGCCTGATCCTGGGCGCCATCGGTGTCGTCTACGGTGACATCGGCACCAGCGTGCTGTATGCCACCAAGGAGGTCTTCGGCCACGGCCACGTGCCGTTCACCGTCGAGAACGTCTACGGCATCCTGTCGATGTTCTTCTGGACGCTCACCACCATCGTGTCGATCAAGTACGTGGTGCTGGTCCTGCGGGCCGACAACGAGGGCGAGGGCGGCCTGGTCGCGATGCTGGCGCTGGCCTCGCGCGCGGTGGCGGACAAGCCCAAGCTCAGGGGCGTGCTGCTGGCGGTGGGCATCTTCGGCACCTCGCTCTTCTATGGCGACGGCGTCATCACGCCGGCGATCTCGGTGCTCTCGGCGGTCGAGGGCCTGGAGGTGGTGTCGCCGCATTTCACGCACTACGTCATCCCGATCACGCTGGTGGTGCTGTTCGTGCTCTTCCTGGTGCAGAAGCGCGGCACCGCGGGCATCGGCAAGTTCTTCGGGCCGGTGACGCTGGTGTGGTTCGTCGTGCTGGCGGTGCTGGGCGTCTCGCAGATCGTCAATCATCCGGAGATCCTCAAGGCGGTCAACCCGTACTACGCGCTGCGCTTCATCTGGGACAACCCGATGACCAGCTTCATCGTGCTGGGAGCGACCGTGCTGTGCGTGACCGGCGCCGAGGCGCTCTACGCCGACCTCGGCCACTTCGGCAAGGGACCGATCCGCATCGCCTGGTTCTCGGTCGTGATGCCGGCGCTCACGCTCAACTACTTCGGCCAGGGCGCGCTGCTGCTGGAGAACCCCGAGGCGGTGAAGAACCCGTTCTTCATGATGGCGCCGGAATGGGCGCTGATGCCCCTGGTGCTGCTGGCCACGCTGGCCACGGTGATCGCCTCGCAGGCGCTCATCACCGGCGCCTTCAGCGTCACGCGGCAGGTGATCCAGCTGGGCTACCTGCCACGGCTGAACATCCAGCACACCAGCGTGCGCTCGGCCGGGCAGATCTACATCCCGTTCATCAACTGGGGGCTGTTCGTGGCCATCGTGCTGGCCGTGGTGATGTTCCGCTCGTCGAGCAACCTGGCGGCGGCCTATGGCATCGCCGTGACGACCGACATGCTCATCACCACCGTGCTGACCTTCTTCGTCATCCGCTATGCCTGGAAGCTGCCGCTGGCGCTGTGCATCGGCGCGACCTCGGCCTTCTTCGTCATCGACTTCGCCTTCTTCGCCTCCAACCTGCTGAAGCTGCCGCAGGGCGGCTGGTTCCCGCTGTTGATCGGTGGCGGCATCTTCATGCTCATGATCACCTGGAAGGAGGGCCGGCGCCTGATGGGCGAGGCGCAGCGCTCCGATGCCATCGACCTGCGCAGTTTCCTCGACGCCGTCTTCGTGAGCCCGCCCGCGCGCGTCGAGGGTTCGGCCGTCTTCCTGACCGCCGAACCGGGCTCGGTGCCCAACGCGCTGCTGCACAACCTCAAGCACAACAAGGTGCTGCACGAGCAGAACCTGTTCGTCACGGTGCGCAGCCACGAGGTGCCCTGGATCCCGATGGCGCAGCGTGTGGAGATCACGCCGCTGGGCCACCACTGCTGGCAGGTGGTGGTGAACTACGGCTTCAAGAACGACATCGACCTGCCCCGCGCGCTGGAGAACGCGCGCATGCGGGGCTGCCAGCTCGAGCGCATGACGACGAGCTACTTCCTGTCGCGCGACGTCGTCATCCCGACGCTGGGCAGCGGCATGGCGCCCTGGCGCGAGAAGCTGTTCGCCCAGATGCACCACAACGCCAGCGGCGCCGCGGATTTCCTCAACCTGCCCAACAACGCGGTGGTGGAGCTGGGGTCCAAGATAGAGATCTGACTCGCCCCCAGGCTGCGCGCACTGCGTGTCGCTTCGCCTACCCCCTACCGGGGGCGACACTGACGGACCGGCGGAGCCGGTTGCGCTGTGTCCCTGGAATGGGAGCGGGATGGGAGCAAGCAGTGAGGGCGGAGGGCGGCAAGGTTCGTGCTTTCGGGTGGGGTGCTCGCGTTGCATGCCCCAACCCTCCAACTTTCCGGCGTTCACGGCCCTTTCCATGTCGACCTTGCGCCACAGCCATTTCGAGGATGCCCAGGCGATCTTCGCCGGGACGCTGTTCGTCTCGCTCGCGCTGATCCTGTTCAAGCAGGTCGGGTTGCTCACCGGTGGCGCGGCGGGCATCGCCTTCCTGCTGCACTACCTGACGGGCGTGGGCTTCGGCAAGTTGTTCTTCCTCATCAACCTGCCGTTCTACGGTTTCGCCTGGCTGCGCATGGGGCGCGAGTTCACGCTCAAGACCTTCGTCGCCATCAGCCTGCTGTCGGCCATGACCGAGTGGTCGCCGGCGCTGTTCGCCATCGAGCGGCTGCATCCGGCCTACGCGGCGGTGCTGGGCGGACTGCTGCTGGGAGCGGGCTGCCTGTTCCTGGCGCGGCACCGCGGCAGCCTGGGCGGTGCGACGATCATCTCGCTCTACATGCAGGAGAAGCACGGCTGGCGCGCCGGCAAGGTGCAGATGGCCATCGACTGCAGCATCGTCGCGCTGGCCTTCCTGGTGATCGATCCGGTCCGGGTGCTGTATTCGGTGCTGGCGGCGGTGGTGATGAGCGTGTTCCTGGCGGTCAACCACAAGCCCGGCCGGTATGTGACGACGATCTAGCGCCGGCCAGGGTCGGCCGGGCCCGTGGCCATGCCCTCCGTTGGGGGCGCGTTCAGGCGAAGTCGTCCGGGCGTTCGGCCGCCAGCGCCTGCATGTGCGCGGCGATGGCGCCCGGCGTGGTGAACCAGATCTCGCCCCGGTCGCGGGCGTGCGCCAGGTGTTCCAGCGCGCGGCGCAGGTGCCGCAGGCGATAGGGCTGGCCGACGATGTAGGGATGCAGCGCGAGGCCCATCACCAGCGGCTGCGCGCGCGCCTGCTGCCGCATCTCGTCGAAGTTGTCGATCACCATGGCGGTGAAGTCCTTCATGTCCAGCTGGCGGCCGACGATCATCGGGATGTCGTTGAGCTCCTGCGGATAGGGCACCGACCAGAGCGTGGCGCCGCCGCGCGTGCGCATGCGCGTGGGCTGGTCGTCGTGGCACCAGTTGAGCGTGTAGCCATAGCCGGTCTCGGCCAGCAGATCGGGTGTCGTCGCGCTCTCGGAGATCCACGGCGACAGCCAGCCGGCGGGCGTCTGGCCGCTCTCGCGTTGGATGCGTTCGCGGCAGCGCAGCAGCAGGGCGTGCTCCTCGGCCTCGTCGAGCACGCCCTGGCGCTCGGCGTTGCTGTGGCCGTGGCCGATCAGTTCGTCGCCGCGCGCCATGCAGGCCCGTACGAGTTCCGGGCAGTGGTCGTAGAGCGCGGTGTTGATCAGCGCTCCACTGGGCAGGCCGAGCGTGTCGAACAGTTCGAGGCAGCGCCAGGCGCCCACGCGGTTGCCGTATTCGCGCCAGCTGTGGTTGAGCACGTCGGGCTGCGGCGAGGGCGCGCCGATGCTGGCGCCCAGGCCGTCGCCGAAGGCGAAGTGCTCGATGTTGAAGCCCAGGTACACCGCCAGCCGGGCGCCGCCGGGCCAGGTGTGGTCGGGGCGTCGCGTGATGGGCCGGTAGTCGAAGCGGCCATGGTCGGGAAGCGGGCCGGGCCAGCGTTGCGTGGTCATGCGGGCGGACTCAGAGCGTGGCCAGGCCGGCACGCGCCAGCAGCCATTCGGCGCTGTCGTTCCAGACGTCCATCCGCACGATCAGGCCGTGGCCGACCACATAGCGGTCGACATAGCGGTTGCCCTCGAAGGGCGTGCCGTCGGGCCAGGCGCCATGGAGGGTGCCCAGGCTGTAGACCACGGTCTCCGCCGGCGTGCCGCCAGCCACCACCTCGGTGCGCTCGATCCGCTTCTTGACCCATGCATAGCGCTGCGCGTTGAAGGCCGAGGTGTCGGCCGGCCGCGTCATCGCGCGGTTGCCGGTGAAGCGGATGCGGATGTCCGGCGCCGTGTAGCGCGAGGCCGCTTCGGGATCGGGAATCATCACCAGGCGCAGGAACTCGTCGACCACGGCGGCGGGGTCGGTGAGGGCCGGCGCCTCGGAGGCGCGGGAGTCGTTCATTGTTTTCTCCAGGGAGGGCCGACGCGATGCCGACGGAATGCCGGGCTGGGCCAGTGCCATTCCGGACAGCAATTCACATGCCTGCAATGACGACTCCGTCATGGTCGCCGGTTTCTCATGCCAGGCCTGCCGTATCAGGCCTGGATGCCGCCCGCGTCCGCCGACGCGGGACGACCGCTGTCCGCCGCGTCGGCGCCAGCCAGGCGTTGGGCACAATCCCGCGATGCGCTTCTTCAAGGACCTGAGCCTCTCCGCCTTCACCGCCGGCTTCGTCGCCGTGCTGGTGGGTTTCACCAGTTCGGTGGTGATCGTGTTCCAGGCCGCCCAGGCCTTCGGCGCCACGCCGGAGCTGATCGCCTCGTGGATGTGGGCGCTGGGGCTGGGCATGGGACTGGCGTCGGCATTGCCGTCGCTATGGCTGAGGAAGCCGGTGATGGTGGCCTGGAGCACGCCCGGCGCAGCCGTGCTGGCGACCGCCGGCGCCGGCTACGGCATGGGCGAGGCGGTGGGTGCCTTCATCGTCTGCGCGGCGCTCATCACGCTGGCCGGCGCCACCGGACTGTTCGAGCGCGTCATGAACCGCATTCCGATGGCGATCGCCTCGGCCCTGCTCGCCGGCGTGCTGGCGCGCTTCGGACTGGCCGGTTTCGCCGCCGCGCAGACCGCGCTGCCGCTGGTGCTGCTGATGCTGGCCACGTACCTCGCGGGCAAGCGCTTCGTGCCGCGCTATGCCGTTCCGCTGACCCTGCTGGTGGCCATCGCCTTCGCGGCGCTGCGTGGCGAGCTGGCCTGGTCGGCGGTGCATTTCAGCCTGGCGATGCCGATCTTCACGATGCCGGTGTTCACCTGGCAGGCGGCCGTCAGTCTGGCGCTGCCATTGTTCGTGGTGACCATGGCATCGCAGAACCTGCCGGGCGTGGCGGCCATCCGCGCGGCCGGCTACGACATGCCGATCTCCAGGCTCGTCACCCTGACCGGCGTCGCGACGCTGGTGCTGGCGCCCTTCGGTGGCTACGCGCTCAACCTGAGCGCCATCACCGCCGCCATCTGCATGGGCCGCGAGGCGCACGAGGACCCGGCCCGGCGCTACACGGCGGCGGTGAGCTGCGGCGCCATCTACGTGGTCATCGGCCTGTTCGGCGCCGCCGTCACGGGACTGCTGACGGCATTCCCGAAGGAACTGGTCGCCGCCATCGCCGGCCTCGCGCTGCTGGGCACCATCGGCGGCGGCCTGGCCGCCGCGCTGCGCGACGAGCCCTACCGCGAGGCGGCGCTGATCACCTTCCTGGTGACGCTCTCGGGCGTGACGGTGGCGGGCATCGGCTCCGCCTTCTGGGGCGTGGTGGCGGGCGCCGTGGCGCTGGCGGCCCAGCGCATCGGCCGAAAGACCCCGGCTGACAAGGACATCGCGCCCGCCTGCAAGATCAGGCTCGATGCCCATGCGGCCGCCGCGCCGGCGGCCCTCACGCCCGATCCGGCCGCGCCCCGGGGCGCCGCCATCGGTCCGACTCCTTCCTCATCCTCTTCCCCGACACGACCATGAACCTGCTCTTCGTCGCCGACCCGCTCGAACAATTCAAGATCCACAAGGACACCACCTTCGCGATGATGCGCGAGGCCCAGCGGCGCGGCCATCGCATCGCGGCCTGCCTGCCGCAGGACCTGCAGTGGAAATCCGGTGGCGTGGTGGAGGCCGTGGTGCGCCGGATCACGCTGACCGGGGAGGCCGATGCCTGGTTCCACGAGGACGGTCCGGAGACGATGGCACTGAAGGATTTCGATGCCGTGCTGATGCGCAAGGACCCGCCCTTCGACGCCGAGTACATCTACGCGACGCACCTGCTGGAGCAGGCCGAGCGCGAGGGCGCGCGCGTGGTCAACAAGCCGCGCGCGCTGCGCGACCATCCGGAGAAGCTGGCGATCATGCAGTTCCCGCAGTTCACCACGCCGACCCTGGTCACGCGCAGCGAGGCGGCGGTCAAGGCGTTCCATGCCGAGCATGGCGACGTCATCCTCAAGCCGCTCGACGGCATGGGCGGCATGGGCATCTTCCGCGTGCGCCAGGATGCGCTCAATCTCGGTTCGATCATCGAGACGCTCAACAAGGGCGGCGCCGAGACGATCATGGTGCAGCGCTTCGTGCCGCAGATCGCCGAGGGCGACAAGCGCATCCTGATCATCGCGGGCGAGCCGGCGCCCTTCGTGCTGGCGCGCATTCCGCAGGGCACCGAGGTGCGCGGCAACCTGGCCGCGGGCGGCAAGGGCGTGGCGCAGCCGCTGACCGCGAGGAATCGCGAGATCGCCGAGACCGTGGGCCGCGCGCTGGCGCCGCGCGGGCTGCTGCTGATCGGCCTGGATGTCATCGGCGACTCGGTCACCGAGATCAACGTCACCAGTCCGACCTGCTTCCAGGAGATCACCGACCAGACCGGCTTCGACGTGCCGGCGATGTTCGTCGACGCGCTGGAGGCGCATCTGGCCGGAGCCTGAGACGAAAGGGCGCCCGGGCGATCCGGGCGCGACGTCAGAAGTTGACCGAGGCGGTCAGGCTGAAGGTGCGCGGCGTGCCCAGCACGAGGTAGCCGCTGCCCGGATAGCCGCCGACCGAGGCCCAGTAGTCGCGGTTGGCCACGTTGTCGATGCGCGCGCGCAAGGTCACCAGCTTGCCGGCCATCTCGGTCACGTAGCGCGCGCCGATGTCGAGCCGGCCCCAGCCGCCCACGCGCAGGGTGTTGGTGGCGTTGGCGTAGCTGCCGCCCGAGGCCACCACGCGGCCGTTGAGCGACAGGCCGCGCACGCCCGGCACGTCCCAGTCGACGCCGATGCTGCCCTGGGCCTTCGGCACGCCGATGACACGCTGGCCGTCGGTGGCGGCGACGCCGGTGGATTTCTGCTGGGCGTCGAGCAGCGTGAGGCCGCCGAGCAGGCGCAGGCCACGCGTGACTTCACCGAAGGTGGTGAGTTCGAGGCCCTGGTGGCGGTCCTTGCCCTGGGCGACGAAGAAGCCGGCGCCATCGACCAGCGAACGCGGCTTCTCGGTGGAGAACAGCGCCACGCCGCCGCCGATGCGGCCACCGTCGTACTTGATGCCGATCTCCTGCTGCTTGGAGACATAGGGCCTGAGCGATTCGCCCGCGTTGCGCACCGGAACGCCGTTGAGTTGCGACGGCGCCGACTCGCCCTGCGACAGGCCCTCGATGTAGTTGGCATAGACCGACAGGTCGGGCCGGGCCTTGAACACGATGCCCACGACCGGACTGGTGCGGCTCTGGTCGTACGAGGTCACGGCGCCGCCGGGATTGGTCACGGTACCGTTGAAGATCGTGCGATAGCCCGTGTCCTGCGTCGCCAGGCTCTGCTGGCGCAGGCCGACCGTCAGGCGCAGGCGGTCCTCCATGAACGACAGCGTGTCGCCGATCGCGACGCTGTGCAGGCGGACCTTGCCGTTGAGCGCCGGGTTGGCCAGGTCGTTGCCGAGGAAGTTGAGCGCCGGCGCGGCATAGCTGGACGGGTTGTAGAGGTTGGTGGCCAGCGACGTGCCGGTGCCCGTGGCGAGCCCGTAGGCGTTCTTCTTCTCCAGGTCGAAGAACGAATAGGCCGCGACCCACTCGTGGCCGACCGTGCCGGTGCGGAAGCGGCCGCGCACGCCGAGCTCGGCGGTGCGCACGTCGTCCTGGCGCGTGTTGTCGAAGCGCGATTGCGTGCCCGCGCCGGTGGCCGCGTCGGTGACGGTGAAGCCGGCGAGCGAGTTGGCCTCGTTGCCGCGCCGCGCGCCGGCGGCGGCCCAGGCCGTGATGCCGGGGGCGAGGTCGTATTCGCCGCGCACGCTGCCGAAGGTGTCGCGCTCGTTCGAATAGGTCCAGGGCTGCGCGAAGTTGGTCTGGTTGTCCGGCGCCCGGGGAATGGCCGTGAGCGTGCCCGATGGCGTGACGTTCGGCCGCGTGCCGCCGAGGCGATGCTCCTGGTGGCCGATGTCGGCGGAGATGCGGGCATCGCGGCCGCGCCAGTCGAGGCCGAGGGAGAACAGGTCGAGCTTGACGCGCTCGCCGTCGACGCCGGTGCCACCGTCGCGGTGCGCCGCGTTCAGCCGGATGCCCAGGCTCTGGTCGGGCCCGAAGCGCCGGGCGATGTCGGTGGCGGCATAGGCCTGCGAACCGGTGGCCAGTCCCAGGCTGACTTCGGTCAATGCCTCGTTGGGCGCGCGCTTGGGCAGCAGGTTGATGTTGCCGCCGATGCCGCCGCCCGAGGGCGTCGCGCCATTGAGGAAGGCGCTCGCGCCGCGCAGCACCTCGACGCGCTCGAAGAGCTCCGACGCGATGTACTGGCGTGGCAGCAGACCGTAGAGGCCGTTGTAGGCGATGTCGTCCGAATTGACGATGAAGCCGCGGATGAAATACGACTCCTGGAAGTTGCCGAAGCCGCGCGCGATGCGCACCGAAGGGTCGTTCTGCAGCACGTCGGCGACGCTGCGGGCCTGCTGGTCCTGGATCAGCTGGTGCGTGTAGCTGGTGGTGGAGAACGGCGTCGCCATCACGTCCTGGGTGCCCAGGATGCCGACCCGGCCGCCGCGCGCCACCTCGCCGCCGGCGTACGGTCTGGCGAGGCCGTCGGCCGAGGCGTCGGCGCTGGCCTCGACCGTCACGGTCGACAGCGTCGCGCGGCCGTCGGCGGCGAGGGCCGCGGCGGGCGATGCGGTCTGGGCCGAGGCGCCGAGCGCCTGGAGCGCCAGCACGGCGGCGATCGTGATCGGTCGGAGGGAGCAGGGAAGGGAGGACATCGGGATGGGAATGAGCGGAAGGACGGCATCGCAAATGCGAACCGTTATTATCCTCATCCCACGCCCGTGAGCGTGCGCTCAGACTGCTGGCTGAATGCCCACTGTTGTTTGAATGCGACCTTTGGTACTAGGTCGACGGGCGATGCTCAACCGTGCCGGCGCCCGTCCACGAACACCGCCAGCTCGCCCGGCGCGAAGGCCGTCCAGGTCTCGTTGGTGGTCAGCGGAGCCGTCACCACCATGGCCACGCGATCCTCGGGCGTGGTGTGCTGGGCGAAGTCGATCGCCACGTCCTCGTCGGCCAGATGGGCCAGCATGAAGGGATGCTGGCGCTCGATGTACCAGAGGTGGGTCGAGGCATGCGACCACAGCGCCTGCCCGTTGGAGAGCATGAAGTTGAAGGTGCCATGGCGCGCGGCGCGCGGCGCGAGTTCGCGCAGGGTCAGGGTCAGCTCCTCGATGCTGGGGACGTCGGCATGCGACTTGGCCAGCTCCTGCATCAGCCAGCAGAAGGCATGCTCGCTGTCGGTGTCGCCCACCGGATGGAAGCTGCCGTGCAGCCGGGGCCGGAAGTCCTTCAGGTCGCCGTTGTGGGCGAAGACCCAGTAGCGGCCCCAGAGCTCGCGCACGAAAGGATGGCAGTTCTGCAGGTTGACGCTGCCCTGGGTCGCCTTGCGGATGTGGGCCACGACGTTGCGGCTCTGGATCGGGTAGCGGCGGATCAGGTCGGCCACGGGCGACTCGCAGGCTGGCGAATGGTCGACGAAATGCCGCAGGCCGCGATCCTCGAAGAACGCGATGCCCCAGCCGTCGGAGTGATGGTCGGTGCGCCCGCCGCGATGCGCGAAACCCCGGAAGCTGAAAGTGATGTCGGTGGGCGTGTTGCAGTTCATGCCGAGCAGCTGGCACATGGGATCAGGACTCCTTGGGACGCGGGGCGGTGGACGGACGGTCGCCATCGGTGCGCAGCTGCCAGGCCGCCAGCAGGGCGAGGGCGCACAGCGAGGCCAGCATCAGGAAGACCTCGTTGAAGGCCGCGAGCCGGGCCGGGCTGGTGGCCGCCTGGGTCAGCGAGTCGCCATGCACGGCGAGCCGCCACTCCAGCGCGATGGCGCACAGGCTCACGCCGGTCGCGCCGCCGAGCATGCGCAGGAAGCTGATGGCGCTGGCGCCCTGCGGGATCAGCGGCTTGGCCAGCGGCCGCATCGAACCCAGGTTGAGCGAGGGCAGGATGAAGCCCAGGCCGATGCGCCCCACCACGGCGAAGGCCACCAGCCACCACAGGGTGCCGCCCAGGCGCAGCGTGACCATCAGCGCGAACGACACCGCCAGCAGCGCCAGCCCGATGCTCACCAGCAGCCAGGTCGGCTGGCGGTCGGCCAGGCGCCCGACGCCGGCGATGGTGAAGGCCAGCACGATGCCCGCGGGCAGCATGATCGTGCCGACGTGGGAGGCCGACAGGTGCAGCGCCACCTGCATGTAGACCGGCAGCAGGTAGGTCGAGCCGAACAGGGCGGCGCCATAGATGAAGGCCACCACGCTGCCCATGGAGAACTGCCGGTAGCCGAACAGCGTCATGTTCATCAGCGCCGCCTCGCCCCGCGCCGTCATGTGGCGCTGCAGGCGGATGAAGGCGACCAGCGCGACGACGGCGCCGGCCAGCAGCACGCCGGCCTCCAGCGGCGAATCGCCACGCAGCGCGACCAGGCCGTTGAGCAGGCACAGCGTGCCCACCGTGCCGATGAGCAGGCCGCGCCAGTCGAGCGCGCTGTCGCGCGCCGCCGCCACGCCGCCCGGCGCCGTGACCGGCACGAAGCGGTAGGCCAGGGCGATCGAGGCGATGCAGAAGGGCACCACCATGAAGAAGATCGAGCGCCAGCCGAACAGGTCGACCAGCACGCCGCCGATGCTCGGGCCGATGGCCGGTGCCAGCACCACGCCCATGCCGAAGATGCCGCTCGCGCGGCCCTGCTCGTGCGGCTCGAAGGCGCGCAGGATGATGATGGCCGGGATCGGCTGCACCACGCCGGCGGCCAGGCCCTCGACGATGCGCGCGGCCAGCACGAGCGAGAAGTCGGTGGCCAGCCCGCCCGCCACGCCGCCGGCGAGCAGCAGCACCATCGTGCCGACATAGGTGCGGCGGTAGCCATAGCGTCCGAGCAGCCAGGGCGTGGTGAGCATCGACACCGTCATCGCCACCATGAAGCCGGAGCTGACCCATTGCGCGCGTTCCTGCCCGAGCACGAAGTAGTGGCTCATGTCGGGGATCGCCACGTTGACGATGGTCGAGGACATGATGGACGCCATCACGCCGACCATCACCGACAGCAGGAGATACCACCGGTAGCGCTCGCCGTAGCGGGCCCGCAGGGGAGAGACGGGGTCGGGATTGGACATGGGTGTCCTACAAGGATATCGGCCTTTGCGGGGCCGCTTTGCAGGAGGAGGCGCCCACAATCATCCGCGCGCAATGTCGCGCCGCCGCACCGATCTCCCGACCATGGACGCTTTCGTATCCCAGCCCAGCCAACCGCTCGACGACGGCCGGATCCCGCCCGGGATCCAGGCCGATGCCGAGATGGCGGCGCCGTGCGAGGAGGACAGCGGCTCGCTCGCGGTCGAGCTGCGCGCTCCCACCATCAGCCGGGCCTACCAGTGCCAGTGCGGCCGTCCGGTCTACCTGCGCAACAGCCAGTGCCTGGCCTGCGGCACGCACCTGGGCTATGTCACCGAGCGGCTGGGCGTGGTGCCGCTCGAGACCGCCAACGGCGATGGCTCCGATCCCTACAAGTACGTGGTCCATGGCGACGTCGGCGGGCGCACCTGGCGGCGCTGCGCCAACTTCGACACCGCGTCGCGCTGCAACTGGATGGTGCCGACGCCGCGCGATGGCGAGGAGGGCGAGCTCACCGGGCACGGCCTGCTCGATGGCTTCTGCCTCTCGTGCAGCGCCACGCGCACCATCCCCGACCAGTCCGTCGAGGCCAATGGCGTGCTGTGGAACAAGCTGGAGCTGGCCAAGCGCCGCCTGATGTCGCAGTTGCTCGTGCTCGGCCTGCCGATCGTCACGCGGCATGCCGACCCGGTCGGCGGCCTGGCCTTCGACTTCCTGAGCGACCTGCCTGGCGGCCCCCGCATCCTCACCGGCCACGAGAACGGCCTCATCACCCTGAACGCCGCCGAGGCCGAGGACGTGGTGCGCGAGCAGATCCGCGCCGAGATGCGCGAGCCCTATCGCACCCTGGTCGGGCATTTCCGCCACGAGATCGGCCACTACTACTGGGACCGGCTGGTCTACCCGACCCGCTGGCTCGACGATTTCCGTCTCCTCTTCGGCGACGAGCGCGACAGCTACGCGGATGCGTTGCGCGTCCATTACGAGCAGGGTCCGCGCCCCGACTGGGCCGACCGCTGCGTCACCAGCTATGCGAGCGCGCATCCGTGGGAGGACTGGGCCGAGACCTGGGCGCACTACCTGCACATGGCCGATGCCGCCGACACGGCGATGAGCTTCGGCGTCGATGCGCGCAATGTCGAGATGTCGAGCGACCTGTTCGACTTCGCCGACCTGTGGCAGCCCGACCATCCGGGCGCGTCCAAGTTCCTCGATTTCCTCAACGGCTGGGTGCGCCTGACCAATGTGCTCAACGAGCTGTCGCGCAGCATGGGCCAGTCGGACTACTATCCCTTCACGCTGCCGCGCGCGGCGGTCGGCAAGCTGCAGTTCATCCACCAGATCGTGACCGAGCAGCGCCTGCAGGCGCAGGCCATCGGCGAGATGCCGGCTCCGGTCGCGACGGGTGGCGACGATGGCACGACCGATGTGATCGAGGTCCCCGTGGGCGGTGGCAACGCCGACGCCGGTGGCGATGCATCCGATGGCTTCGCGGCACCACCCGCCGCGTCATCGGGTTACGCGCCCGCTCCGCTCGGCGCCTGAGCGGCGGCGGCCCGCGCCGCGCAGCCTGCGCAGATGCAGGCGACATCGCGCGCCGCTGCCGGCAACGGGCCGGCCAGCACGGCCGTGAAATCCATCGACAGGCACCAGCAGGGCCCTGGCTCGGCGCCGGCGACGCGCGCCGCCTCCATGGCGCAGCCGTTCGGCGTGCCGCACAGCGGGCAGCGCGCCGGATCGGGCGCGGTGGCGCCCGGCTTCGCGTCGGGCGCCCGGACCACGATCAG